>Ga0316207_10000715_pt1 | contig 48399 bp, 46 predicted proteins | sample 6weekpyrite_MG_FD_204943 | JGI IMG/M metagenome (GOLD analysis project Ga0316207, IMG submission 204943) | Microbial mat bacterial communities from mineral coupon in-situ incubated in ocean water Damariscotta River, Maine, United States -... | ecosystem: Environmental > Aquatic > Marine >... | reverse complement strand
TGGCCCCAATGGCCGGCGTGACCGATCGTCCGTTTCGCCAGTTATGTAAACGTCTTGGTGCCGGCATGGCGGTGTCTGAAATGGTGACCTCAAATTCACTACTATGGGGCAGTGAAAAGACCAAACGGCGTGCCAATCATGAAGGTGAAACCGATCCTCGCTCGGTACAGATTGCCGGCTCAGAACCACAGATGATGGCCGATGCGGCCAGGCATAATGCGGATAATGGTGCCCAGATCATTGATATCAATATGGGCTGCCCGGCAAAGAAGATCTGCAATGTCATGGCCGGTTCTGCACTGCTACAACAGGAAGGCCTGGTCGGGAATATTCTTGAGGCCATCGTCAATGCAGTCGACATCCCCGTGACATTGAAGATTCGTACCGGCTGGGACCGCGAACACAGGAATGCACCGGCGATTGCCCGCATTGCCGAGGATGCTGGTATCCAGTCACTCGCCATACACGGCCGTACGCGCTCAGATCTATATAAGGGTGATGCCGAATATGACACGATTGCCGATGTAAAAAGCCGTGTCGCCATCCCGGTTGTCGCCAACGGTGATATCACGACCCCTGAAAAAGCCAAATACGTGCTCGATTACACCGGTGCAGATGCTGTCATGATTGGCCGCGCAGCCCAGGGACGCCCCTGGATCTTCCGTGAAGTTGATCATTACCTGGCAACGGGTAACAAATTGCCAGAACCGACGCTTGTCGAGATCCGTGACATCCTGCTCGAACACCTTAATAATCTGTATGCGTTCTACGGTGAATTCACCGGCGTACGCATCGCACGCAAACACATTGCGTGGTACAGCAAGGGACAGGCACACGGTGCCGAGTTCCGACGCATTGTTACACGTCTTGAATCAAGCGAGGAACAACTCGATATGGTCCAGGACTTCTTCTATAAACTTATACAACGACAAGAACTCGCCGCATGAACCAGCCACTACCCAACGAGCTAATTGAAACAATTTTCCAGGTCGATACTGAACAATCTCACCGCCCACTGCGAGACTGCATTGCCACTGCAATGGCCAACTACTTTCATCACCTTGATGGCCATGAGCCAGATAACCTGTACCAGATGGTATTACAGGAAATGGAAGAACCGCTGTTGCGCGCTGTGCTCGAGTACACCCGTAGTAACCAGAGCCGTGCAGCCATCATGCTGGGCCTGAATCGCGGTACCCTGCGCAAGAAGCTGAAACAGTACAACCTCAGCTAAAACACCTACAACTTACTACAGTCTTACATATATAGAGGTAAACCATGTCTGCCATTCGTCGTGCCCTGATCAGCGTTTCTGACAAAACCGGTATTGTAGATTTCGCCCGCAGCCTGGCTGACAAGGGTGTTGAAATCCTCTCCACGGGCGGTACGGCAAAGATGCTTGCCGACAATAATATCGCCGTAGTCGAGGTTTCTGACTACACCGGCTTCCCGGAAATGATGGACGGACGCGTCAAGACCCTGCACCCGAAAGTGCATGGTGGTCTGCTTGGCCGTCGCGGCACTGATGATGCCGTGATGGAAGAACATGGCATTCCACCCATCGACATGGTTGTGGTCAACCTCTACCCGTTTGCAGCAACCATCGCCCGTGACGACTGTGACCTGCCAATGGCCATTGAAAACATTGATATCGGTGGACCAACCATGTTGCGTGCCGCGGCAAAGAATCACGCGGCCGTAACCGTCGTTGTCGATGCAAGTGATTATTCCCGTGTTGTTGAAGAAATGGACGGTAATGCCGGTGCCATCAGCGATGCAACCCGTTTTGACCTCGCCGTTAAGACCTTTGAACACACCGCGCAGTACGATGGAGCCATTGCCAACTACCTGGGTGCGGTACAAGAAGACGGCACCGTTGCCGGTCTGCCACGCACCTTTAACAGCCAGTACATCAAGACACAGGAAATGCGCTACGGTGAGAACCCACACCAGTCAGCCGCCTTCTATGTCGAAGCGGGCGGTAAAGAAGCCAGTATCAGTACCGCGAAACAACTGCAGGGCAAAGAGCTGTCTTATAACAATATCGGTGATACCGATGCCGCCCTCGAGTGCGTCAAGCAATACAGTGATGAACCAACCTGCGTCATCGTCAAGCATGCCAATCCATGCGGTGTCGCGACAGGTGGCTCCCTGCTCGAAGCCTATGACCGTGCCTATAGCACCGATCCTGAATCAGCCTTCGGTGGCATTATTGCCTTTAATGGTGAACTCGATGCTGAAACCGCGCAGGCCATTGTCGATCGCCAGTTTGTCGAAGTGATTATTGCACCGGCTGTCAGTGCTGAAGCAAGCGAAGTCGTTTCTGCCAAAAAGAATGTTCGCCTGCTCGAATGTGGCCAATGGCCTGCAGAATCTGGCACACGTCTTGATTTCAAACGGGTTAATGGCGGTCTGTTGGTACAGGATGCCGACCTCGCGCTATTTGATGATATGAAGGTCGTCACCAAGCGCACCCCAACCGAACAGGAAATGCAGGACCTGCTGTTCACCTGGAAGGTTGCCAAGTACGTTAAATCAAATGCGATTGTCTACGGTCGTGATGGCATGACTATCGGTGTCGGTGCCGGCCAGATGAGTCGTGTTAACTCGGCTCGCATCGCAGCGATTAAAGCCGAACATGCTGAACTCGAAGTAAAGGGATCGGTCATGGCCTCGGATGCCTTCTTCCCGTTCCGTGATGGTCTCGACCAGGCCGCCAGTGTCGGTATACGTGCAGTTATTCAGCCGGGTGGCTCTATGCGAGATGATGAAGTCATCGCCGCTGCGGACGAACATGATATCGCCATGGTCTTTACCGGTATGCGGCATTTCAGACACTAGGCTTAAATGCCCCTGTCATGCCGCGGGGTGATGATAGGGTTTATTTCAAGTCTGCTACGCCGATCACGCTGCGTCGCTATCTACCAGCTGACGAATGCGTCTGAGTAGCTGTTCAATATTGTATGGCTTTTCAATAATCGTTTTCGTGTAAGGATTGTCTTTTTCTTCCTCCCCACGATCACCACGGTAGCCACTGACAAGTTGTATTTTGACCTCAGGGTATAGCTCCTCGACCTTGCGTGCCAATTCATACCCATCCGTACCCGGCATAATGATGTCACTCACCATGATATCAACCTTATTACGCGAGAGGATCCACAGTGCACTATCCGCGCCCTCCGCACAAAATACCTTGTAACCTTGTTCCTTAAAGATATTTTGGCCAAGGTCCAACAAGGCAGCTTCATCATCAACCAACAATATCGTCTCTGCGCCACGCAACTGTTCATCACTGCTGGATTCTTTCTTATCATCCTTATCTTTATCATCCACGGAAATATCACGGGGAAAATACAGTGCAAATTCTGTCCCTCTTCCGATGTCAGACTGTAGCGCCACTGTACCTTTACAACGCTGCATAAAACCATAGACCTGGCTTAGGCCAAGACCTGTTCCCTCTGTTCCTTTGGTTGTGAAAAAGGGTTCAAAAACGCGTGCTTGTGTTTCTTTGTCAATGCCTATGCCTGTATCAATGACCGAAAACCTGACATATTCTCCTGGACCAGGTAAACCAAGACTATCTGATTGAAGGGTGCTAATAGTTTCATTCCTGGAAACATAGGTTAATTCGCCACCGCCCGGCATGGCATGCATGGCGTTAATGCTTAAATTTAGAATAACGTCTTCGAACTCACTCTTGTCGAGTTCTGTCTGCCATAGATCATCGTCCAAATCCCTGTTCACCTTGACTCTTGCCGTGACCGCACGCTTTAACATGCCCAGGTCTTCCTCCAGAATATCATTAATATTCACCCTGGAATTTTCAGCCACAACCTGTCCTGAAAAAGACAGCAACTTTTGTGTAAGCTGCGCGCCGCGTTGACCGGCTGTTCTAATCTCATCGGCAAAGTTTCGATTTGCCGAATCCTCATCGAGATTCCTTTTTAATATTTCAGAATAACCAATAATGACATTGAGAAGATTATTAAAATCATGCGCAATACCCCCGGTCAGGTTACCGACGGCCTCCATCTTCTGACTGCGCCTGAGTAGTTCTGACTGCTTACGTTCCTCAGTAGTGTCAGTCGAAATTCCACATACCGCGTACGGCTCACCATCACTGCCAAACAAGCAAAACTTTGAACTCGAATAGTAGTGCATGCCATCTTTATGAGGCGCTTTTTCTTCTGAATATAACGGTAACCTGGAATTCAATACATCCTGGTCGTTCAGTACCATTTCATCTGCAATCTCAGAGGGAAATACATCGTGTGTCGTCTTGCCTTTGATATTGCTATCTGTAGTATCAAATAGCTTTTCAAACTCCTTGTTGACCATCATGAATTTTCCATCGACATCTTTGACGTAAATCACGGCGGGACTGTTATCCATAATCCCTTGCAGACGTTCTTCATTTATCCTGATCGCTTCCTGCATTTCATAATCTTCTGTGACATCTCTGAAGACAAGGATGATCCCGATAATCTCCCTGTTTTCATCCATTATCGGCGCTGCACTGTCAGCAATCTGGTACTCATCACCTCCTAATGAAACCAGGACACTATGGTTTGCAAGGCCGACCTTCTTTCCTGACTTCAGCACCAGGTCAACCGGGTTTTCTATGGGTTCACGACTTGAAGCGTTAATCACATTAAAAACTCGAGTCAAAGGTTCATTTTTTGCTTTTTCTAAATCCCAACCCGTCAGTGCCTCTGCTACCGGGTTCATACGCACAATTCGACCATCCCTATCGGTAGCGATAACTCCATCACCAATAGAATCCAGCGTTTGCGCCAGGCTTCGTTCGCTCTTGGATAGTTCGTCTAGAGAATCTTCAAGGTTGGTCTGCATTTTATGAAAGGCTTCTGTAACAAGATCAAATTCATCCTGCTTCGTGCTTTCATTTTCTTTTCGCTCCAGCACCAGTCGCTTGTCAAGATTGTCAAAACTCAGGTCTTCAGCATATGCAGCAATGTCATGCAGATGCCTGCCTACCAACCGGTAAAATATCAGTAACATAAAGCCACTGACAATAAACGTCTTGATGACATTACTGAGAACAATCGTTAATGCTTGCTCAATGACATGATTGTGAACATTTTTCAATGTCGCAGTGATCTTCATTACACCAATCTGCCGCTGTTCATCGCGGAAGGTGTACGTCAACGGATATTCCTGCTCAATGATAGCCTGTTCTTCACGGCTGCCTACCTCAGCAAGTACCTCAGTATCTTCACGGACCTGGATATATTCGATATCCGGCAGACGAAGCAAGCCCTCCAGGCTACTCGTCAGCTCCTCAATATTCGCAACCCATACGCGCTGGGCAATATTTGCACTATAACTGTCCCTTATTTCATCAAGTCGTAATTCAATACCCGTTTTCTCTTTACTATACAACTCGTACAACTGGAATGCGGATGTGAAAATAGCTATCAAGGTGCTTGCCAGCACCATATAGACAATAAAGCTCCTTGCAAGGCGGCTATTATTTTTAAAAATATCGATACTTTTCATTATTCAAACTGCTCTGGGTATATCTACTCATTCGTAGGGTTGTAAATGTTTTTTGAACAGCTTTTCATAGCTACCATCTGCTTTCATTGCTGCCATTGCTTTAGCCAGCTTTGGTACCAGCTCTTTGTGCTTTTTATGTAAATAGATATACATCTTTTTTACGATCAGGGGCTCTGCGCACCGTTGCACATCTGTCATCGCTAATTTCTCTAGCTTGTAATGCCCACCCCAGCGCTCGTACAAAATAAAATCTGTGCGTTTTTTTCTTAACAATTTAAAAAGACTCTCTGCACCCGCGGTACGTGTCACCTCGGCTTCGGCAGGGACGTTTTTCTCGAGAATTTTCCAACCATTGATATGTGCAACTGATTTTCCTGATAGTGCTGACCAACCCTGCTCAAGGCTTATCGGGTTATAGGCAAAGGCGACAAACTCCCAATCCATTATTTTCTCTGGTACACGAACCAGGTTTTTATAGATCTTATCCAGACCTGCAACGCGGCTCATCTCACCGTCTTCAAGGCCACTGTTTGCACTTTTCAGCCCCCTTTCTGCCGGTAAGCGCGTGGTCTCCAGTCGAATACCTATACGATGAAAGGCTTCTGTCGCCACTTCGTCCATAAAGCCATCTTGTTGGGTGGTGTTCAGGGGGGGCTGACCCGTCGTATTTAAACGAATAACGGTTTCGGCTGTCACTGACATGCTGATGAGCGATAACAAAATCAGTGTAGCGTTACACAGTACTCTCATGATTAACCTCCGCAGTCCTGACCGCTATACCTTAGACTACCTATTATTTTTATATTAACTATATCAGGCCAGTAACTAACGATACGTCAGCGCTTTGTGAATCATTGTTAATTATCCCTGCTATTACTTGATTATTTTGGTCGACTATTTGCTTTGGCTTCTTATCCGTCTGGCAAAACAGCCCTCATTTTTACACCATAAGCGACTCTGAGCTGGATTTCGTTTCGTGATCCTAATCGTTTAGAATTATGACTTAATTACATGACTGACCAATACTAAATCTGATATCGCCTAGATTTATAACAAATATTAAGAGAATCAATCTAACATGAATGTACTTGTAGTCGGCGGCGGCGGTCGCGAACATGCTCTGGCTTGGAAAATAGCCCAATCTCCACGTGTAAACACTGTCTATGTTGCCCCCGGTAATGCCGGTACCGATCTAGAACCTGCAATGAAGAATATTGCGCTGGCAGCTGACAATATTGATGGATTGCTCGAGTTTGCTCGCAGTAATGACGTTAATTTGACCGTCATCGGCCCAGAGATTCCACTTGTACTCGGCATTGTTGATGCATTCGAAGCGGCTGGCCTACGCTGTTTTGGACCACGCAAAGAAGCGGCTCAACTCGAAGGCTCAAAAGCGTTTACAAAGGATTTTCTTGCCCGGCACAATATTCCAACTGCCTGGTACGAGGTATTCACCGAGATCGAACCCGCTATTGCCTTTGTTGAAGAAAAAGGCGCACCTATCGTCGTAAAAGCAGATGGCCTTGCCGCCGGTAAAGGTGTCATTGTTGCGCAGACCAATGCCGAAGCCATCGCGGCTATCAGGGATATGCTTGCCGGAAATGCCTTTGGTGATGCCGGCTCCCGTGTTGTCATCGAGGAGTTTCTTGACGGTGAAGAAGCCAGCTTTATTGTTATGGTCGATGGTGAACATATCCTGCCAATGGTCACTTCACAGGACCATAAGGCCCGCGATGAAGGCGACACCGGCCCAAACACTGGTGGTATGGGTGCCTATTCACCGGCCCCGGTGGTCACAGCGGCCATCGAACAGCGAATTATGGATGAAGTTATCCGTCCGACCGTTTCAGGCCTTGCAAGCGAAGGCATGCCTTATACAGGCTTCCTGTATGCAGGCATTATGCTTGGCAGTGATGGTATTCCCAAGGTGCTCGAATATAACTGCCGCTTTGGCGACCCGGAAACTCAGCCGATCATGCTACGCCTGCAATCAGACCTGGTTGAGCTCATTGATGCGGCCATGGATGGACGCCTCGACGGAATGACAGCCGATTGGGATCCACGTGCCTCTCTAGGTGTTGTCCTTGCTGCAGGTGGCTACCCTGAGGACTACCGCAAAGGCGATGTCATCTCTGGTCTACCTGGCAACGAAACAGCCGGCGAAAAGGTTTTCCATGCAGGGACGGCTTCTGAAGATGGCAATATCATCACCGCGGGGGGACGAGTGCTATGTGTGACGGCACTGGGTGATAACGTCGCCGATGCACAACAACGCGCCTACAAACTCGTCGACAGTATCTCGTGGGAGGGTCTATACCTGCGTCGTGATATCGGTCACCGTGCAATTAACCGAACATAGTGTTCGGTTGTTTGCACTGTGCTTGCCTACTCACGTTACGTGCTATGACGATCACCTGTGTTGTTTAGATCAACAAATGATCCTGTTTGCCATTGCCACTCTTGCATATGCCAGGTAGCTGAAAAAATACAACCGTGGCAATTTTTTTATACCGAGTCTAACCGCCCCTGTTTAGACTTTGTATAAATGTGATTAAGAACCCTCATATTGGGAAACATCGCAAATATCCTACAAACATTTAGATAACTTCCACCTGTGACGCCGACAAAACATACATTACAATCTGTAGTGTTTTTGAATCATTCTAAAGAAATAGCGTTAATGCTTGTATAAGTGATGCTGTTTTTATAACGAGTATAAAAGTCGTTACTATTGGGAATAAAAACAGATACACCAAGTTAGGTTTTTTATTATCTATGAAAAAGTTGTACACAGGGAGAGTAGAATGAAGAAGTCAGTAATCAGTACCTTATGCGCCATCGCGCTAGGCGTTCCTGCCATTAATGTCATCGCCTCTGATGATACCGGTCCAGCACTTGAAGACCGTACCACTCAGTCACAAATCACGGATGGTTCATTGTCATTAACTGAAATCCGTCGTCGTGGCATGAAGTTATTCAGCACGCCATTTAACCTGGCAGATGGTTTTGGTGAAACACCAGGCGAAACACCGGAAGCGCGCCGACAAGTCGGTTCACGCGGTAGTTTACAGGCGAATGGGAAGTTCACCCGTATTAATGGGCTCGATGCACAATCATGCCTTGAGTGTCACTCGGTCATAAGCCGTGCCACCATTCCAATGAAGTTTGCAGTTGGTGGTGTGGGCGGCGTCAACAACACAGTGCTTGGTGGTGGCGGTGCAAGCTTTGTCAACGTCAATGATGATGAAAACCAGATCAACCCGCCGGCTGGTAGCCCGACAGAAACAACCGGTCAAAACAACCTCAATGGCCGGACCATTAACCCACCGTTTGTATTTGGCTCAGGTGGTGTAGAACTTGTCGGCAATGAAATGACGGCCGACCTGCAAGCCTTAAAACAACAAGCCATCGATAACCCGGGCGATACAATTACGCTGGAAACCAAAGGCGTTAACTTTGGAACACTTTCATTTGATGGCGAATCCTTTGATACCAGTGGTGTCGTCGGTGTTGAGGCCGATCCCGAGTCGGACCTGTTCCTGGTTATTGCACCATTCGGCCGTACTGGCGACAACATTACGACACGTACATTCGATACCGGCGCAATGATGTTCCACTTCGGTATGCAACCCGATGAAGTGCTCGACCCAGGCCGAGCTGCAGAAGACGATGGCAACGCCGTTACTGATGGTGATGGTGATGGTGTTACCAACGAAGTCCTCATCGGTGAGCTATCAGCACTGAATATCTTTAGTGCACTACTGGAACGCCCACGTCAGCGTGGTGTGACTGCACAGGCGCGTCGTGGTGAGCAGGTCTTCAACGATGTGGGTTGTGCTGAATGTCACGTCCCAACCCTGAGCACGACAACACGTAAGCTCGGTGTTCGCTACCCTGAAATCGCGAATGACCCCTCTGCCAATATTTATAAGCAGCTGGATCTGAGCCGCAGCCCGACTCGCTTCAAGCGAAACCGCTCAGGTGGTATCAATGTTCGCATGTTTGCTGACCTGAAATCGCACAAGATGGGGGAAAACCTGGCTGAATTTAACGGCAACCGTGAGTTCACGACAGCCCGTCTGTGGGGTGTCGCAGATACAGCGCCATACTTGCACGACGGTCGTGCCTTCACGCTGACTGAGGCCATCAACATCCATGGCGAAGGCGATTCTGATGCCGCAACAGCAGTGACAAACTTCAATGAGCAAAGTTCGGAAAGTCAGGAAGACCTGATTGCATTCCTCAAGACACTGCGTACACCACGTGTTGTCGGTCGGGGCCTGCGTATCCGTCGCTAAAGCCAGGAAGTCGTCGGTAAAATGAAACGGGAGCCTTTACAGGCTCCCGTTTTCTATTTATTCTTCAGAAACAACCAGTAATAACAGTTTAAATTTTCAAGGCGCGTGAGATTTCCTCGAGCAAGTGTTCTACTTTAATCGGCTTGGCCAGGAACTGGTAATTCCCTTCTTGGTTATCGACCATCATTTCCTGTTCCTCTGAAATAATACTGGTCAGAAAAATAATCGGAATGTTCTGAGTGGCAATATTCTCTGACAGATAGTGGGCAGCCATGCCACCACTGATGTCAGGCATCATCACATCCAGGATAATCAAACTTGGCAATTCACTGGTTGCGAGCTCGATACCTTGTTTGCCATTTTCAGCCAGGATGACCTCGTACCCGCTCGTCGTCAGCAATTCCTGTAGAAACGCACGAAATGCAGCATCATCATCGACGACCAATAACCTGGCCTGCTTTGTTGGATTGTCGGGCATTCCCACCTATCCCCATACGTATATTTCTGACAGTCAAACCCGCTTTATCTGACAGATAAGACCTTTATTATTATTATATCCTGTCGGAAAACACTCGACACTGCAGGAAAATACGATCTCTCATGTTTTCACTGCATGCGTCGATAGCCAGTGTACATCAAATACAATAGCGAATAAAACTTGTTAAGTGATTGAAGAAAAACGAGAATCCTAATGGATACTGAAAGCCATATTAGCGCTCAATTACATACAGACGGACTCAAACATGATGTACTTGCCGGTGAAACGAGCGGCTCACTGTCGCACATCGCCAACCAGGCCGGCATCCCCTTGTATAAATTCGTCCGCAGTCAGTTACTTGTCGACGATAAAGGTTCCTTTCTACTCGCCATATTCCCCGCATCAAACTGCATGGATATGGAATCACTCAGTCGTCAATTACAAAAGAAACTCAGGCCCGCAAACGAAACACAAATCGAACAGTTTTTCCCAACTGCAAACCCCCAGGCACTGCCGCCAATGGTCGGGGAAAACAAGCTGCCTACCATCATTGATAGCGTGATTGCTACACAATCGACCGTCTACTTTGCTTCTGATATTCATTCGATCATCAAAATAGATACGGATGACTTTAATACCATGCTTGACCATGCATGGTATGGTTTTAACTTCTCCTACTCGCTGCCAGGCTATGGTGGAGGAACCCAGACAGAACAAGCCTATCAATTACCACGCAGCATTGAACAACGACTCACCAAGCTAGAAACCTTGCCAAGCCTACCGGGTACAAGCCGTGAATTACTGCGTTTGTTAAACAAAGACAATGGTCACGTCAATGAGCTTGCCCGTATTCTCGAGCATGATCCGACAGTCTCAGCTCAACTCCTTAAACAGGCACGCTCCGCGTTATACGGACTCGGCGACAGTATTAAAACCATTGATGCTGCGATTGTAAAAATCTTCGGCTATGACACGGCGCTGCATATTTCACTCGGGATTTCGACTGCATGCACGTTCAAAGGCCCGAAGCACGGTCATATCGGTTTGCAACGAATCTATTCAGATGCCGTACTTGTTTCTGCATTATGTGAATCCCTTGCAATGCATATACCTATTGCTAAACGACCTGCCAGGGGCACTGCTCAACTAGCTGGCTTACTACACAACCTCGGCTACCTTGTACTCGCTCATATGTTTACTGATGAATACGCACAGCTCAACAAACAGCTATCACCTGGCATGGAAATGCCTATCAACGAAGCAATCAAACAGCACTTCGATATTCTTCCTGAACACATTTCAGCGTGGCTCATGGAAATCTGGAACATGCCGCAGTCACTGATCATCGCGCAGCGGGAACAACGTAATATTGCCTATAAAGGCCAATACGCGGTGCATGCGCAGTTAGTGTTATTAGCGAATCGTCTACTTAACGGCTACGGATTTGGTGATGCTTCCACGCCTGATTTTCCCGAAGATGTCCTATTACAACTGGGACTGGATAATGAAACGGTCTACTCATGTGTAGAAAAGGTCATCGATAACCGCGCAGAGCTCAAATATCTCGCTGAACAACTGGCTGCCTGAACGAACTAAACAAGACCATCCAGGCCCAATTGACTACATTTCCGTCCTGCCAGTCGACAAGCCGCCTCTGTACTTTCAACAACAGGCAGACCTTGCAATCGTGCATCAATATAGGCCGCATTAAATACGTCACCCGCTGCCCGACTATCCACCACCCTTGCTTGTTGGCTCGCAACCACATGCACACAGGTATTCTCCCCAGTCATCACGTATGCCCCCTTATCGCCCCAGGCACATACCAGCTCATGCGTGCCTTGCAATCTTGCTTGCATGGACTTAAGAAAAGACTCTGCTGTGTCATAGCCCTGTGACTGTGCAAAATTTTTCCCGCACAACAGGATGTCGACATAATCAAACAGGCATTCAATATCATCGCGTGGTTTTTCCAGTTCAAGAGAAATTCTTATATTAGGAAAATGGCTTCGTACCTGTTGCAGGATCTTGAGCGTTTCAGCGACATTTCTGCCTTCAACGTGCAGCCAGTCATAAACTGAAAAATCGAACTTGTTGATATCTGAGAAATTGAGTTCTGGTAAATCTCGATAATGAACAATCGTCCTTTCACCTGTTGTTGAGCTTAAAAGAATATGCGAACTGGGGGAGACACTATCGGGAACACGTACAACGTGAGAAATATTGATATTAAAACGCTCCAGGTCTTCCAGAATGAGCTTTGCAAACTCATCATCGGCGAGCGTGCCAAGCCAGCTGCAGCTATGACCTTGCTGACTGAGTACAACGAGTGTATTCGTTGCGTTGCCGCCACGCCAGAGCCGTTGTCCATTCGCACGTACCTCGCTATCAACCGCAGGATATGCATCGACTATCTGTACCCAATCAATGGTCGCGATACCTATCGCGAGGATATTAGCCATTGCTCAACTAAAAGATATTGGTGCCCTAGATATCGCATAAGACAACCCCTTTCTCAATCTTTACAGGCACTGCATCCAGGCTATCTCCTGCACAAGGCCCCGTTACACAATGACCATCTTCGACCTGGAACATCGCACCATGAGTTGAACAAACAACATATTGCCTGGTGTCGTCAAGAAACTGATCGGGTAGCCACTCGAGGTTAATACCTGTATGCGGGCAACGGTTACGGTAGGCAAAAACTTTCTGACCTTGCCGAATACACACAACTGCAACAGTTTCAGATGCGATGGTAATCTCAAATCCCCGCGCATCGCCTTCTTCAATATGATCAAGTTCACAAAGCTGTTGCATGTTTATTCCAAGCTACTTTATTGGCCGACGTGAACAATAAGTCGCCGTGTGTGGCCGCGACGCCGATGCTCCCAGAGATAAATGCCCTGCCAGGTACCTAATGCGAGCTGCTTATTCACCACGGGAATACCTATTGATGTGGCCGTTAATACAGATTTGATGTGGGCCGGCATATCATCTGGCCCTTCGTCTGTATGGGTGTACAAAGAATCATGTTCTGGAACGAGTTTGTTTATCCAGTTATTGAGATCTGTCTGTACGGCAGGATCAGCATTTTCCTGGATAACCAGGCTTGCCGACGTATGTTGAACAAACACCGTGCATAAACCATCTTCTATATGTCCGTTGCGCACACAGGCAGACACATCAGTCGTTATATTGTAGAGACCCTGTCCCTGCGTTGCGATCGTAAATGAATCTGGCACAATTACTCTCTAACTAACCTGATCCCGATAGTTTCCAGACGAGTAGTGATAGGGTAGCTACGCCGGCGTTTAGTCCGCAAACTTCCTCCCGGCGTCTCAAATGATCCACCACGCGCCATGCGTTTATCACAATCCCCTCTTAACCATGCCTTTGCAGTTTTAGGCGCACGCCGATAACTCCTGTTCGTACAATCTGCTGTCCATTCCATAATATTTCCCAGCACATCATGCAAACCAAACCGGTTTGCTGAAAACGAACCAACTGGCGCTGGCTGTGCACCATCCCACTGACTACCACAGTTGAAACAATTGGCGTTGTTCTTGCCCAGTGAATCTCCCCAGGGGTAAATGCTTGAACCATTTGCCAGCGCTGCATACTCCCACTCTGCCTCACTGGGAAGTCGATACTTCTTGCCTGTTTGTGCAGATAGCCACTTCGCATATTGCCTTGCAGCATCCCAACTAATCCTGTTTACAGGCAGGTTATTCTTCCTGTCAGTCACAGCTGATGTGAACTTTTGTCCCGTACTGGACAGGTAACGTTTATAGTCTGCAACAGTTACCTCATAGCGACTCATCGCAAATCCTTTAACACTGACAGTATGCGCCGGACGTTCATCAAACGCAGGCGATGATGAAGGACTCCCCATAGTGAAACTACCTGCTGGTATGACCGCCATCTGTGGCCCACGACCACCACTTTTCAGCCGGTCACTAAAAAACTCTGGTGTAAACTTGGCTTCTTCGGGTACAACAACCTCAACCTGCTTGGGCTGTTCTTCCACAACAGGTGTCTCAACCTGCTTTATTTCCTCTGCTTGTTCAGGCTCACTCACCATTTCAGGTTCGGGTTCGCTGGCAGGGGTAGCAGGACTTTCTACAACAGGTGACTCAGCCTGCTGCACCGTGCGCACATCTTCATCATTACCTGAAAAGATCCATACCAGGATTGCAATAATAGCGACCACGATGATACCTCCCACGGCAATCATCTTGGTCTTGTCTGCCTGTGTTTCAGGTATAAATCGTGACTCAACAACAGGTTCAGTGAAACCTGTAGCAAAGACTGAATCGACGCCACCATTCACAGCCTCATTAACCAAACGCTCTATCTCATCATGCTCATCGAGAACATCTTCGACTGCATCGGTACTAGCCGCTGTCACTGCTGTTTGACTTTCATCTTCGCCAAGTACAATCAGGTCACTGTCTTCACCTGAATCATCTTCGATAAGCGGGATATCATCGATGTTAAATTCGCTGCTATCAAAATCAGCCATCGCGCCAAAATCTTCAACATCCTCTTCGGCTTCCCGCATCGCCTCTTCTTGCTTCAACCTACTGATGACTTCACTTGCCTCATGCTGAGCCTGTTTTTTCAGGCGCCGGGCATCTTCTTCCGCCTGCTTTCGTGTCGCAGTGGCTTCATCATGTAATCGCGCAGCTTCCGTTTCAGCCTCCAATCGCGCCTGCTCAGCATCCTCAAGAAGTTTTTCCGCTTCAGTGGTGGCCAACTCTCGAGCTAGTGCATTTTCTTCACGTACCCGCTCCGCATTCCGCTCTGCTTCGAGCCGAAGTGCTTCAGCCTCCTCACGCAGGCGTTCAGCTTCTTCTGACTTCAAGTGACTGGCATCTTGTTCTGCCTTGAGCCGTGCCTGCTCGGCTTCTTCAAGTAGCTTCTCAGCCTCATCGATGGCTTTCTGACGTTCAGCATCTGCCTGTTCTCGTATTTTTGCCGCACTCTGTTCAGCCTCAAGCCTAAGGCTCTCTGCCTCATCACGCATACGCCGGGCTTGTTCACTTTCAGACTTGATACGTTCTGCTTCCTGTTCTGCCCTGAGACGAGCAGATTCTTCTTCAGATTTCAGACGCGCCGCTTCTTCTTCAACCTTTTGTCGTGCAGCATCCGCTTCTGCCTTCATTTTACGAACCATTTGATCGGTACGTTGCTGTGCATCAAGGGCTTCTTCTTTTAACAGCTTTGCTTCAGCTTCAGCTTGTTTGCGAGTTGCATTTGCCTCGTCATGCAAGCGAGTAGCTTCAGTTTCTGCATCTTTACGCGCCTGCTCGGCTGCTTGTTGCAGGTCATTGGCATCTTGTTCCGCCTTGATACGCGCCTGTTCTGCCTCATCAATTAATTGTTCTGCATCACTGACTGCTTGTTGCCGTGCGGCATCGGCTTCTTGACGTACCTTTTCTGCTGCCTGCTCAGCTTCAAGTCGGGCAGACTCAGCCTCTTCGCGCATCCTTCTTGCTTCTTCTGCTTCTAAACGGGCAGCTTCAGCTTCTGATTCCAACTGGGCGACTGACTCAGCACTCTCGTTTTGCATATCAAGACGTGCCTTTTCAACTTCTGCAGCAAGTCGCGCGGCCTCTTCTTCGGCCTTAAGACGTGCTGTTTCAGCTTCAGCCTTAATTCTCGCTGCGTCCTCTTCAGCCTTGAGTCGGGCGGCTTCTGATTCAGCCTGTCTCTGATTTAATTCATCTTCAGTCTTGCGGCGTGCCGCTTCAGCATCGGCCTTGATACGGTTTGCTTCATTCTCAGCATCAAGCCGATTGGCTTCACTCTGCTGCATCTTCTGTTGTTCTTCTTCAGCGCGCAGGCGCGCCTTTTCAGCCTCGGCTTTAAGCTTGGCAACTTCTTGCTCTGCCTGTAACCGTGTCTCTTCCTGGGATGATACAAAACGAGCATGTTCAGCTTGTGCGTTAAGACGCTCAGCCTCGGCATCAGCCAACAATTCTGCAGCCTGCTGTTCGGCATCAAACTTTGCCTGTTCCGCCTCAGCCACAATACGTGAAGCCATTTCTTCTGATTTGATGCGCGCTTGTTCGCGAACCTGCTCAGCCTCTGCTTTCAGGCGTTCTGCTTCAGCCTCTGCCTTTTCACGGGCTTCTTGCTGTTGTGCCTGTAAATCGGCCATTTTCTGTTCTGCATTTTGCTGTGCTGCCAGCGCTTCATCCCGGATACGCTGTGCATCGGCCTCTGCTGACTGACGTGCCGTTTCAGCTTCCTGCTTGAGTTTCTCTGCCTGCTGTTCGGCTTGTTTCCTTGCCTGCTCTGCTTGTGCCTGCATCTCTGCAGCCTGCTGTTGTGCTTCTTCTTCTACTTGCTGACGCTGTTGACGAAGTGCTTCTAATTCTTTTTCCGCCTGTTCATTGGCCTTTTCACGTTCTTCCCTTAGCTTGCTGACCTCTTCTTCTGCTTTTTGCTGTGCCAGTTCTGCCTCGGCTTTTATACGTTTTGCGTCTTCTTCAACTTCTTTACGTTTCTTGATCTCGTCCTCTGCCTTTCGAAACGCCTCTTCCTGATCCTTTCTCAGCTTTTCAACAGCGGCCTCGGCCTTCATTCGCTTTTCTGTTTCTTTCTGCGCGGCTTCTTTTGTGTTCTCCTGGGCTTGTTTGAGCATGGCCAACTCTTCTTCGACCTGGGCACGGCGTGAGCTTTCCTCATCGGCCCGACGCTCTGCTTGCTCGCGCGCTTGTCGTGCCTGCTCGTCTTCTACCTCAACAACCTCCTTAACAACTTCACGGATTACTCGAGGCTCTGCCTTCTGAGCTGGCTTAAGCTCAACGACTTTATTATCTGTTTCACTCTTGGCCTGTTGCGCTTTTTTCTCTGAATAGCCACCGGCCAACACATATGAATCGAAACCACGCTGGCTAAGCAGAAATGATGCTACCGAGCTGCGCTTGCCATTATCACAATAGGTCACATACTTACGTGATGTTTTCAGCTTGTCTGCACGACTACGCAACAAGGACAGCGGCAGGTTATGGCTGCCCTTTATACAGCCACTACTGTGTTCTGCTGGCATACGCACATCCAGCCAGACACCGCCTTCATCGACAATCGACTCTGCTTCATCAGACGTCACCCATTTAATTAATGGCTCTTTCATGAGCTCTTCAAAATCTTCCTGGGCGAGGCGCATCAATACACCATCGGTCTGCATAATGATCGAAGCATTACGTGGCGCATTGGATATCAACGACTCTTCACCAAATGAATCGCCAGATTTTAGCTCTGCGACGACTTTTTTCTTTCCATCTGTCTCAACGACAACCTTGGCACGCCCTGTGCGCATCATGAAATAATATTCGCCCGGTTCCCCCTGGGTAATGACATGGTCGCCAGCCTTAAGCTCAACCTCCTCCATATGCATAAAGAGGGCCTGGATATTTTCTGCCGGCAAGTTAGCAAAGGACTCGGACTGCAACATCTGGGTCATCCAGTCACTGTCATCCTCTTCAAGGATTTCGCTGACTTCATAGGATTCACCCTTATCATTATCAGAAGTAAGTAATGTGTCGAGTAACTGGGTATCTATGCGGATAAAGCGGACAACGGTTTTGGCCATCGCACTGAGTTGACGAGGGATATGGTGAGCAAGTGGGTATCGTGATGCCTCAGTCCCTCCGATTACTGTATCGGCCGTACTCTTGCCTGACATCATCACAACTTTTCCGGCAAGCAGATAGACGGCTCGAGGATCGATATCACCTTCCCTGAAAACGGCTTCGCCAGCGGCAAGCTCCTCAATATGGGTATTGACCATAAGTTCAGTCAATTTTTCATCTGACAACGCACTGATCGGCACCAGCGTTCTGAGTGCCTCGTTCAGTTCTTCGTTGTGCTTAACTGCGCCCATTGTTTGCCTTATCTATTCAGCAGGTACCGGATAATGCTTATTTATTTCACCAAGATACTCATTTTTATCACATGATAATGCGTATAAATTCACACCCAATACTGGCAGGAGATGTTTTCTGGCCTGCATACGCATCCAAGGTATGAATAATTACCCTGTATAAACAGTGAATTAGGAATATATTCTAATTATTTATTCACATTAAAAAGATAACACGTTTTTTCTCAAGATAAAGGCACTATTGCCGATTTTGTAGGATAAATACCTACATTGTGGGCTGGAATTAGCTTCTTTTCATTTATCTGGCCACATAGGAGAATACGGTCACGTTGTTGTGGGGGTCTGGACTAATGTTACGTACTTTTGTTTTTACATGCCTGGTTATGATTTTTCCGCTGTCGCATGCGCAGCAAGGTGATACTGCGGGCAGTCTTGTCAAAGTCACCGCTGAACAGATTATCAACCGTATAGAACAGGACCGTTCCGAAATAAATGCCAATCCTCGTCATGTCTTCGAGCTTGTCGATGAAATCCTGCTTCCTCACATTGATTTTAAAAGAATGTCACGCTGGGTACTTGGCAAATACTGGCGACGTGCAAAACCCGCTCAACGTGAAGCATTCACAAATGAATTTCGTGAATTACTTGTAAGAACGTATTCAACTGCCCTGCTTGAATACAGCGGCCAGGAAATCAATTTCCTGCCGGTACGTGCCAGCGCCGATGACAGCTCCGTGACTGTGCGGACAGAAATTCGACCTGGTAATGGCCCCATTATTCCAATCAGTTACGACCTATATCGTAACGATAATCAAGAGTGGAAAGTTTATGATGTATCAATCGACGGCATCAGCCTTGTTGCAAATTACCGCTCAAATTTCTCGGCCCAGATTCGCCGTTCAGGTGGAATCGGCAAACTTATCAATCAAATGAAAGCCAAGAACCGACAAGCAAAAAAATAGTTTGTCAAGTTATTTGTTCATAAAACAAAATCACCTGATGAGTTTTTCGACTGTATATATAGTGCTAAATTAAAAAAAATTAAAAAATAGTTTGCAATCTAACGGTGTTCTTGTGCTATCTTATGCACACAAGATCAGGCACTGAAGTCTGACCATAAAACAACACATATTTATAGACCCGTTTCGTCAGGAGTTACCAATGGCCGCAAAGAAACCAAGAACCAAATCTGAAATCCTCAAAACTATTGCTGAGAACACCGAACTGACCAAAAAAGAAGTCATTTCCGTATTCGACGAAATGGCTGCAATGATCCAGAAAGATCTGAAGAAAAGTGGCCCAGGCGTTTTTACTATTCCAGGTCTGGCAAAAGTTAAAGTTGCCCGCAAACCTGCAACCAAGGCACGTAAGGGTACAAACCCTTTCACTGGCGAAGAAATGATGTTCAAAGCCAAGCCAGCGCGTAATGTCGTCAAGATGACGCCACTGAAAGCATTGAAAGATATGGTATAAATCTTTACCAAATCTACGAAAAAGGAGGCCTCGGCCTCCTTTTTTTATGCCTCGAACCATTGGAAATGGTTGAGGCGCTCACAACGAACCCGACATTTTGAGTGTCCTACCTACCTACGATAGATCAGGCCATCTATGAGTGGTGAAACGCCATGCCAAAGAAGCTTGATCGACAGCATTGAGATGTAATGACAGCACGGGCAGTCCTAGAAGCGCGAAGCGATTACTTACGTAGCCCCAAGCTGTTATTCACAGACATCATGCCGGGTACGAATAAAATCCCGGTGCGGAACATATAGTAAGTCTGCGACCTGGCGAACAAACAAATCTTCATATTTATCGATAATTCCGTCACTGATCGCGACTTCCCATAACATACGCACCATCTGAACCTTCTGCTGCTGGCTGAAATGTTCATTCAGCAGGCGCGTATATTCCTGCATACACACTGCATTATGAGCGGTGTCTGCGGCCATCGCCAGAAGCTCAGCCGACATGTCTTCATCCAGGCTAAACCGCTGTGAAAGCAAGTCGCCTATCGCCTCACGTTCACGATCATCGATATGATCATCCATCCTCGCCATCTCGAATAACAAGGTCGCGGTCGCGAGATGTAGCCTGTCAGATTCAGCTTGAAAACTCCCTTCTTCAGCTGACATGATATGTTTTTGGAAAAATTTCTGTACCTCAACCAGCATCATCTACACTCAAAACTGTTAATCATATTGAAATCCTGACACAGTAGTGATTTACAAGCCAGTGCATACATTCATTATTAGTAATAGTTGCATTTAAGGAGTGGTATCAATGTCTTACTCGGTAAAGATATTACCTTCAAATACCTACTTTGACTGCGAAGAAAAGGAATCGTTGTTACATGCCGCACTACGTGCCGGCGTTAATGTGGATCATGGCTGCACCAATGGCGGTTGTGGTCGCTGTAAAGTCCGGCTTACTAATGGCAACACCAAACAGCTCCGGAACCATGATTTTGTTCTGAGTGAATCAGAACGCACAGCCGGTGACATTCTTATGTGCTGTCACAGCGCCCGCAGCGCGCTGGAACTTGAAGCAACGATCGCACGAGACGGCTCGGACATTCCTCTGCAAACAATTTCAACACGTATCAAGAAACTTGAAACGGTTGATGCAAATACCCTGCGATTAACACTGCGTACTCCAAGAGGACAAACCTTACGTTTCATGGCAGGCCAACATGCGCGTTTAACACTGGATGATAATCTGCAACGTGAACTACCGATTGCCAGCTGTCCATGTGACGGCCTCAACCTGGAATTTCACTTACACCGGGATGCCAGTGACCCACTGAGTGATTACCTTTTCGATTGTGCAAAGAAGAACATGACCATCGAAATTGAGGCGCCCTGCGGAAGCTTTACCCTGGTTGAAAATGACCCCGCACCGATTCTGTTTATTGCATGGGGCACCGGTTTTGCGCCGATACACAGTCTTATCGAGAATTGCCTGTCACTTGAACTATCACAAAACCTGGACTTTCATTGGGTCGTTCATGAACACGAAGATCATTATGCGAATGGCTATTGTCGTTCAATCGCAGATGCCTTTGACAACTTCAGGTACTACCCAATACGAACCGAAACCGCCGCTGAAGCCATTGAACAAATCATTGCCCACTATGGTTCACTGTCTGACTGGCACAGTTACATAGCCGCACCACCAGCCATCATTGATACCGTGAGTGAAAAAATGCGTGCACAAGGAATGCTTGAGGAAAACATTAAATCTGATGGAATAGTTGCCTAGAGACTAACCAAACCAGTCGACACAGTCATTCGGCAAGGGTAAACCGGCAATTTTGCAGCCCTGTCGAGATGGCCCGTTCGGAAACAGTGTATAGAGATGCTTACGATTACCCACCTCTGGACCAAATTGCTTAGTCAGAACCTTCATCAACAAGCGAACATTTGGTGATGTTCCATATTCAATATAGTGTTCGCGTAAGAAATTAACGACCTGCCAATGCCCCGGTGTCATTTCAATATCTTCGTCACTTGCCAGCGATTCGGCAATCGCTTCCGTCCAGTCCTCAAGGTCTAACAGGTAACCATTTGGATCTGTATTGATAAGCGTATCATCGACGATGTATTTCATTATATCTGCCACAACACCCTTCCTTATTTTTTTAAACTGGGATGATGAAGAATACTCTACACCCGTCACCACTGTGTTGTAAAACGATTCAAATTTGAACCGCACTGCTGTGCTCAGACTTCGCTATATACGACTTTTTTTACATCTATTTTGTGAAGTAATCATTGAATAAGGATCACAAACTCCCTGAATTTTATCATTAATAAGCATATCGCAATATACTCTGATTAAAACAGGTTTGGCTGCTCATAAAAACAACAAATTGACAGGTTTTTGGGGGCGTGTTTCGCTAGGTCATCCAACCGAAGGAGGGCGTCAATATGGGCAGTATTCGACCAGTAATTGGCACGCATTACGAAACCGGTAAAGGACTTTCCGCCGAAGTTATTGCAATCGGCACACGCGGCATTGTTGTTGAATACAAAGATGGCCGCGTTGAATTAATCGATACTGAAAACTGGCAGGTATTACAACAACGCAATAACAACCTGCTCAGCAATACATTTTAAAAGATCGTTAACTTAATTTTCCCATTCTTCGACCTGCGGCTTCTCACGCTGGGTCGTGAGTAGTATGCGTGCCTTCTGCGCATCGTCAGCAAAAATCATGCGGAAGTTATGAATATCCTCACCTGGGTTCTGCTTGCGCAATTCACGCACATAGTCTTTTGCCGGACGGTATTGTTCATAGGTTTCCTGTAATTCAGGTTGCACCGATTTATCTGATGACAGGCGGTAAACGAAATATGGCATGCTCAATCTCCGAGACAATTAACTTGTTCCACGAACGGCACGCGACCTTAGCACAAGCGGGCAAATCGTGTCGAGACTCGATAAAAGGCATTCTGAATGCAGGGGAAATGCTTAACTGGCAGATGTTGAGGCTTTCCGGTTCCAGTAGTCGGCCTGAATTTCATCGCTCTGCAGGCCATACCAGCCTTCCTTATAGGCCTGTGCCAGCAAACCCTGGGCCTGGGCATTACCTTTTTGCGCAGCGCTTCGAAACAGCTCTACAGCCTTGCTATGATCCTTTTTCACACCACGTCCGGTGGTATACATAATTCCCAGGTTAGTCTGTGCGGCACCGTGTCCCTGCCCGGCAGCGCGATGCAGCCACATGGCGGCCATCTCTGGATCCGGCTTTACGCCCAGTCCCAGCAGATAAAGAAAACCGAGACTGTTTTGTGCATCAGGCAAACCCTGGCGCGCGGCCTCCCTGTACCAACGCACCGCTTCCTTGATGTTGGCTTCTACTCCATGTCCGTATTCATACATCACGCCGATCAAGTACTGGACCTTAAGCTCTTGCGCGTCATAGGTCTGGTTCGGTTCAAACGGTAATATCTCGGCTGTTGTTGGTTTTGAAACCATTACTGGTCCTCACTGTGCTTGTCCGGATAACGATGTAATGTACTACTCAATATTTGTGCCAAAACACAATAACCAGGTTATTCAACCTCTTAGTAGTCTTTATCGTCAGCCTATACAGAAATTCAAGGCCTTATTTGCGTCACATAGTGCCCTATCGTGACACTAAACTATCAATCAAGGCTGGCAATTCACTCAACTCGGCAATCTCGTCACGACAATAATTACGTCGCATTTGTATTGCCTCTTCATCCAGGCGATGCGCTACCCAGTACGTCATCAAAACTGTATGCATACCCACCTGGCTGGCCCCGACATGCTCGTTACTGCCACCATCGCCCACAAACAGGCATTGTGCCGCGTCCAAGCCAAGCTGTTGCAGGGCATGCTCATATATAGCCGGGTTCGGCTTGGCATGACCACACTCACAGCTAAACACCGTGATATCAAAAAAGTTATCGAGTGGAGAATACGGCCAGCTACTCACCTCGGCCGTTGAGGCATTTGAGATCAGCGCCAGCTTCAGACCTCTTTGACGTAAATCTTCAAGGGTCTCGAGTACCGCCGGCAGGATATTTCGCAAGGTAAAATCGAAACGCCCCTTACGCTCATCAGCGGCCTCATGAATCAATTCAAGTGGAATTGAGGGGTCAAGGCTATGCGCCATTGTTCGCACGACTTCACGGTGATCAGTGGGTCGACAGATATCATGAACATCGCTAAAACAAGCCGTATTCCAGGCCTCTCTATCAACACCAAGAATATCAGCCGTATAACGGCCAGGGGTTCCAGGCGTCTGGCCGACATCAACGAGGGTATGAAACAGATCAAAACAGACCGCTTTAACCATAGGCTATAACCGGTAGCGGCAAGCGCCGTCCTCAGGCACTTGCCTTGAAGTGTGCGAGCACTTCGGTAGCCTTTACGCGCTGCTGTGCATTACAGCTTATTGTCCGCCGCACGGGGAAGACCTTGCACTCTGCCTGGCGGTAGGCCGTGCGTGTAAAATCAGTATCATGATTCGAGATGATAACGGTAATGCCGCGTGCCGACAGGCGCTCGGCCTGTTCTGCCAGTGCAACCTGGTCAGCCTCGGTAAACCCACAGGCACTATAGGCCGTAAAACTGGCAGTACGACTTAAGGGAACATAGGGAGGATCACAGTACACTACATCCCCCTTACGCGCCTTGCGCATCGCTGATTGAAAAGACTCATTGGTAAAACGTGCATGCTTGCTACGTGCATGGAACTCACGTAACTCGTTTGCCGGGAAATAAGGGCGTTTGTAACGTCCGAATGGCACATTAAAACCGCCATCCCGGTTATACCGGCACAGGCCATTGTAGCCATGCCGGTTCATGTACACGAACAGTGCCGCCTTCAAATAAGGGTCTTCCGTGCTATTAAATTGCTTACGGAGTCGGTAGTACGTGGCCTCGTTGTTGTAACGTGGCGTGAAAAAGGTCTGCAATTCATCAATAAAGGCATGCCCTTCATCCTGCAGGATCGTATACAGGCTGATTAAATCTGCATTCGCATCATTCAGCACATTCAGTCGATAACCCGTATTCAGGAACAGTGCACAGGAGCCCGCAAACGGCTCAATCAAGCGACGCCCTTCTGGCAGTAACGGACGAATGCGGTCCAGCAAACGGAATTTATTCCCGGCCCACTTTAGAAACGGCCGTGTTGTGAGAGGTGTATTCATACGTCTTGTTTAGTCATTTTTATTGTTCTGCATACCGGCTAATCGTGCAGGATGCATGGTCATACGCTGCACTGTGCAGTCTTCGACACCAATATTGTTACTTATACTTTTATTGATTCTAGCCTAAAAACAGTCAGTTATCTAATAAACCTCAAAATGGCATAAAGATTGCGAAGTATCTTCATGACAAACCAACAACAGGAGATGTACAGATGAAAGCAAAAATATCCATAATTTGCCTGCTCACCAGCCTCGGGATCACCGTGACTTCTGCCCATGCAGGCATCCCACAAGTCCTAAGTGAACACTATGCCTCGATGCCTATACAAGAACATGCCATTACCTTGCGGGCGCCGGAGATTGCTGAAGAAGGCCGGGTTGTACCGGTCAGTATTGGCAAAATCATTCTGCCCAGTGATGATGTTCATGTTACCGAGGTCAGCTTTTATTCAGGCAACAACCTGACCTGTCCGGTATCGAAATATACGCTGACACCGGCGACCATCGCTGAAGGACTGGCAGGACGCATACGGCTGGCGAAAAGCACGACTGTCCATGCCATCGCGCGACTCAGTGACGGTTCTGTCATTAGTGGCGAGAAAAATATCAAGGTAACAATTGGTGGTTGTGGTGGTGGTGGCAGCGGCACTGCCACGGGATCGGCAGGCAACTACTGCAAGAACAAAAACAGCATTACACAGTAAACCTTTGCAGCAGCCTTGTCGGGCGTACGGATGTGCGCCCGGCCTTTTTAACAGTATGAAAAATCAGTTGCGAGAGTGAGAGACAGATACCGCCGCCACTTTATGAAGTAGCGGTAAAATTTCGATAACAGACTTTATACTAAACTAACCGTCTGCAACCTGGCGCTTTACGTTCAAATCAAGGAAGTTCCACGCATCGATATTCACGATATGCACCGAGCCATCGAGATACTCAATCATCACACGCGTCAAAAGACGGTCTGACAACAGCAGCATACGAACTTTCATCAATTTGCCAGTCTGGTTCAGATACCATGAACCTACAACTGGTTCTTGTAGTATAGCCATCTCTTCTCCGTTATTCTTTCCTGTCATTATAGTGCCTTCCATTGACATCCATGTTGTTATTGTTAGCTCCCGCACTACACTGGGCATACACTCCGCCCATTACTCCTCCACGAACAAAATCTAAACACGTGCACAAAAAAAACCGGTGCCATTACGGAACCGGTTTTTTTAAATCGTCACCTTATTCAAAAGTGAAAGTGCCACCAAACCCGCGACCACCGGGCTTATTGTTACAACATGAATGTTGTTCAGCACTTGCAAGTTATACCTACCTGCTTTTTCTATGGCGCAAAGTATTTCACGCTACGTTTATAAACTCAAATACTAAATTCCGTCCTCATGAACTGCGTCACATAAATATGGACACACTTCCAAAATCAATTTCTAAACTCATTCACTTACTAAAGCAATTATAACTATATCAATCTGCACAGCCCGAGTTGTGAGGGCAATTGTTTAAGTAACGCATTACCCATTCAGCTGATCGAGGTGATGATGACAAGGCAAAATGGTTTTGAGAGAGCGGAGTTTACATTCAGTAAACGAGCATCTCGAAAAACCGTTTTAACGCCGTCAGCGCACCTCCAGCAGTTGAATTAGCCGCACTTGGAGTCGCCGCAGTTCAGACAAGTCATACACCCATCCATCTTTATAACAGCCTTGGTATTACACGCCATACACAACTGCGAGCCAGCCGGGAATTCACTGCTGCTGTCATTACTCTCTTCGATCTGTGCATTGGATGCTTCGAATTGTGCACGCTTTTCTGCAAGCAATTTTTTCTGGTGCTCATCGAGGTTGTCATCCTTGAGCATACCGATCATGCGCAGGTGGCATTCAATCGCATCACCAATCTCAGCGACCAGGGATGGCATGTACTTGCCACCCTTTTTAAAGTAACCACCACGTGGGTCAAACACGCTACGCAGTTCGTCGACGAGAAAGGTGATATCACCCCCCTTACGGAACACGGCTGAGATAATACGTGTCAGCGCAACGATCCACTGGAAATGGTCCATGTTTTTCGAGTTAATAAACACCTCGAATGGACGACGCAACTGGTGATCCGTCCCTTCGTTGAGGATGACATCATTAATCGTCACGTACAGCGCATGTTCTGAAAGTGGTGTTTTTACCTTGTATGTGGAGCCGAGCAGCATTTCCGGGCGCTCGAGCTTTTCATGCATATGGATTACATCGGCAGTGGTCGCTTCTTCCTTGGCGGCGACCTCAGCCTGCACTTCTTCCTGTTCCGGTTCGTCTTTTGCTACTTCGTAGCTAACGATCTTGTTACCAATTTTTATTGTCATGTCTGTTTCTCCTTGGTCTGCAGCGCGGCCTAGAACTTGCCGTAGTAGCCCTCTTTCAGGGCATCGTAGAGGTTCGCTGCAGTGTGCGTCTCTCCATCGTATTCAATTTCATCATTACCCTTTACTTCGACCACACTGCCGTCTTCAAGCGTGAAGCGGTACATGGTGTTTTCAAGATCCTTTTCCTTGACCAGTACGCCCTGGAAGGCTTCCGGGTTAAAGCGGAATGTCGTACATCCCTTCAGACCTTTTTCGTAGGCATACAAGTAGATATCCTTGAAATCCTCGTAAGGGTAGTCAGTCGGAACATTCGCTGTCTTCGAGATTGATGAATCGATCCATAACTGTGATGCTGCCTGGATATCAACATGCTCTTTCGGCGTAATGTCTTCGGCGGTAATGAAATACTCAGGCAGTTTTTGTGCCTCATCTTCCGCGTATGGCATCGCTTCCTTGTTAATCAGTTCACGATAGGCAAGTAATTCGAATGAATACACATCAACCTTTTCCTTGGTCTTCTTGCCTTCACGAATCACATTACGTGCATAGTGATGGGCAAACGATGGCTCGATTCCATTACTGGCATTGTTGGCCAGTGACAGGGATATCGTACCGGTCGGTGCGATCGAACTGTGATGCGTGTAACGCGCACCTTTTTCAGCCAGCTGTGCAACCAGTTCAGGTTCGTACTCAGCAACACGTTGCATGTAATGACTGTACTTCGCGTGCAGGACCTTACCCTTGATGGTGTCGCCAACCTTGATGCCATCGGCCTTCATTTCCGGGCGCTGACGCAACATCTTCGCTGTGACCGTGAAGGTCTCGTCCATGATCGGTGCCGGGCCTTTTTCTTCGGCCAGCTCGAGTGCCTGGCGCCAACCTTCCAGTGCCAGCTCGCGACTGATTTGTTCGGTGAACGTTACTGACTGTTCACTGCCGTACTTCATACCCAACATTGTGATGGTTGAACCAAGACCGAGGAAACCCATACCGTGGCGACGTTTGTCCATGATCTCGTCACGCTGGCCTTCAAGTGGCAGGCCGTTGATCTCGACAACGTTGTCCAGCATACGTGCAAACACGGCAACAACCTGGCGGTATTCATCCCAGTCAAAGAAAGCCTTGTCGGTAAATGGATCGCGAACAAACTTGGTCAGGTTCACTGAACCAAGCAGGCATGAACCATAAGGCGGTAACGGCTGCTCACCACATGGGTTGGTCGCGCGGATGTTTTCGCAGAACCAGTTGTTGTTCATCTCGTTGACCTTGTCAATGAGAATGAAACCCGGTTCTGCGTAATCATAGGTTGAAGACATGATCACATCCCAGATGCGGCGAGCGCGCAGGGTCTTGTAAACCTTGCAGGCGACTTCGCCCTGGTCATTGGTTTCGTAGCCTTCCGTCTTTGGCCAGTCACGCCAGATCACCTGCTTGGTGTCGTGCAAGTCCAGGCCTTCAAGTTCAGCCTCGCCTTCGGCCAGTGGGAATGCCAGTGGCCAATCGACATCGTTCTTCACCGCTTCCATGAAATCGACAGTGACAAGCAGTGACAGGTTAAACTGGCGCAGGCGACCGTCTTCACGTTTTGCCTTGATGAAATCGAGTGCATCCGGATGGCCAACATCAAAGGTCGCCATCTGCGCACCACGGCGGCCACCGGCTGACGAGACGGTGAAACACATCTTGTCGTAGATATCCATGAATGACAGCGGGCCTGAGGTATAGGCCCCGGCACCCGAAACATAGGCGCCCTTAGGACGCAGGGTCGAAAATTCATAGCCAATACCGCAACCGGCTTTCAAGGTCAGGCCGGCTTCGTGGACTTTTTCGAGAATGCCATTCATCGAGTCTTCGATCGTCCCGGATACCGTACAGTTGATCGTTGACGTAGCCGGTTTGTAAGCCAGCGCACCAGCATTAGACATGATACGGCCTGCGGGGATCGCGCCATGACGCAGCGCCCAGAGGAACTTCTCGCCCCATTCCTCGCGCTTTTCTTCGCTCTCTACTTCGGCCAATGCCTCAGCAACACGGCGATAGGTGCCATCAATGTCACCATCAACAGGAGTTTCATCTTTCTTTTTCAGGCGATACTTTTTGTCCCAGATATCAGACGAGGCTGGCTGGAGTTCAATGTTAGCAACGGATGTGCTCACGGCTTTAAGATGCGCAGTCTTTGCGGTCATGGATGTTACAACTCCTCGGCTTATTCCCGGTATATATCCGGAATTCTAAGTATTTATTGTTATTAGTGCCGTAAAAAACGGTCTGACACAACAAACACAACATATTGTGTAGGCCACATAAGATAACCACAACAGATAGTGGTGTCAATTGGTTTGTGATTTTTTTTTCTCTTGCTATTTCAGCCGCTTATCGGGCATATAGACAAATCGCCCTGTATATACGCTAATGCGTAACGACCCTTCAAAACATAGGGACTTGAAATATCAAAATACTATCCTTACCTGATCGGTATGCAGACGCATGCATAGACTTTTACCAAGGAGGAACCATCATGACTCTGAAACGCTACGAACCCTGGTCGGGCCTGAATCATCTCCATCGTGAAATGGACCGCCTGTTTAACCATTTTCCCGCTGAGACAAGCAATGACACCTCGAACAGTAGCTACGACTGGACACCTGCTGTCGACGTCAAGGAAAACGATGAACGCTTCCTGATACAGGCAGATGTCCCCGGTGTTGATCCAAAGGATATCCACGTCCACATGGACAAGGGCATGCTCAGTATTGAAGGCAAGCGAGAACATGAATCCAGGCACGAAGCGGAAGGTTATAAGCGTGTTGAGCGTGTTTCTGGAAGCTTTTCAAGGCGTTTTAGCCTGCCCGATACCGCAGATGCCGATAATATCAAGGCAGAGAGCAATAACGGCGTACTGGAAATCGTTATTCCAAAGAAGGCTGCTGCAGAACCCCGCAGGATTAATGTAAAACATTAAACGCCACTATATACTCAGCAGGTCAGCGCCGGTCACCTTACAGACCGGCGCTGCGTTTTTAACCATATTAATGAACCAACTTGAATTCACCTGAACCCGTACGCATTTGCACGGTCAGAGTCCATAATATTTATAACTCTTGGGTTTTATCTGGAGCCTCTATGCAGCTTGTTCGTAAAATTTCGATTGCCATTTTCAGCCTGGTAGTACTTATCAGCTCGTCTGCCTATGCAGGTCTTCCTGTTGAAGTTAACGGTAGTAAATTGCCCAGTCTGTCTCCCGTTCTGAAAAAAAGCAGCCCAGCGGTGGTCAATATTTTTACCCGCTCAACGGTGCAAATCCAACAAAACCCTCTCGTTAATGACCCGTTTTTCCAGAAGTTTTTCAACCTCCGGCCTAAAATGCGCAAGCGCCAATCACAAAACCTTGGCTCAGGCGTCATCGTAGATGCCAACAATGGTTACATCATTACCAATAACCATGTCATCGACAAAGCTGACATTATCAGCGTAACGCTTAAGGATGGTCGCAAGCTCGATGCAAAACTGGTCGGTACCGATCCTGATACCGACATCGCCGTGCTCAAGGTTGAGGCAAAAGGCCTCACCGCCTTGCCGATGGCCAATTCAGAGAACCTTGAAGTCGGTGATTTCGTGATCGCGATCGGCAACCCGTTTGGTCTTGGTCAGACAGTAACCTCAGGCATTATCAGCGCCCTGGGCAGGAGTGGCCTCGGCATTGGCCGTTACGAAGACTACATACAAACAGATGCCTCGATTAACCCCGGTAATTCCGGCGGTGCCCTCATTGACCTGCGCGGCCGACTCATTGGCATTAACAACGCCATCTACTCACGCAGTGGTGGCAATATTGGCATTGGTTTCGCCATCCCGATGAACATGGCACGTGATGTCATGAACCAACTCATTGAGAACGGTAACGTGCAACGTGGCCGCCTCGGTGCCCAGGCACAAGACCTGACACCTGATCTTGCCCAGGCCTTTAGTCTCAACCCGCAAACACAGGGTGCGGTTGTCGTTAAAGTGATCCCAAATTCACCTGCGCATAATGCCGGACTGCAACTGGGTGATGTTGTGCGCACATTAAATGGCCAGAAAGTAGAAGGTGCGGATGATCTGCATAATGCTATCGGCCTGCTGCGCGTTGGAACTGTCGTCACCATGACCGTATTTCGTGACGGCAGAGAGCGCACTATTCGGGCACGTATCGCCAAGACCAAACGCTCCCACCTTGATGTCGGTAAACTACACCACCGCCTGCAAGGTGCCATCGTCAGTAACCTGGCCGATGATCACGCTGCATTTGGCAAAATCGAAGGCGTGGTCGTCAGTAAAATAAAGCGAGGCAGCCAGGCAGCAAAAATAGGGCTGCGTGCAGGCGATATCATCACCAAGATCAACAAGCGCAAGATTCAATCACCCACCGACGTTAAGAAGCTACTCTCGAACGGCAAGCGTCGCCTGTTATTAAACCTCGTGCGTGGCCGCAGTTCGATGCAGATATACCTACAATAAAAGCGACTATATTATACGCTTAGCTACTCATGCTATATGTCTAGTGCCGGCGAAATAAATACCTGATAAAACCTGAAAATTTATCTGGTCATTCTATACTGGATTTAAGTAGATCGCGTTGTTTCCGATACACTCGAGTAATACTCTATATAAAGAACAAAGAAAAGGATCCGAGTAGTATGTCCAATACCGTTTTGATAGTTGATGACAGCCGGGTTTCTCGTATGATGATTCGCGCCATTGTGCTTGATGCCCACCCTGACTGGGCAATCCTCGAGGCAGGCAACGGCGATGAAGCAATCAATGTCGCAACCGGTAAATCAATTCAGCATATGATACTTGATTACAACATGCCCGGCATGAATGGTCTTGAGCTTGCCGATACCCTGATTGGCTCTCATCCAGATGCAAAACTCACCCTGCTTACCGCCAATGTCCAGGACAGCATACGTAACCGGGCGCAGGAAATCGGTGTTGAGTTTGTCAGCAAACCCATTACCGATGAAAAAATTCGTGGCATCATCAATTAAGGAAAAAAGTGAATGGATACCTTTTCGCCGCTGCAGAATGATGTCCTGACCGAAGCCTTTAACCTTGGTATGGGACTGGCCGCCTCATCACTCAGCCAAATGGTCGACGAGGAAATCAGACTTTCAGTGCCAGAAGTGTCATACCTTGATCGTACTGATGTAGCCGATAAACTTGCTGAAAAAAGTGTTGTAAACGTCAGCGGGGTAAAACAGGGTTTTAAAGGTCCTTTTAGTGGTGATGCGTTATTACTTTTCCCTGTAGAAAAAAGCCTGTCGATTGTTCAGCTGCTACTCAAGGATACCGTACCGGTTGATGACCTGACCGAACTCCAGGAAGAGGCCCTGTGTGAGGTAGGTAATATTATTCTCAACGCAGGCCTGGCCAGTATTGCGAATATGTTCGACCAGGAAATCACCAGTGAACTACCTGTCTACACACAAGGACACAGCCTTGATGTAATGCGCGCCCGTGAAGATGACTCAAACGTGTTCTTCATGCAGGTCGATTTCTTGATCCAGGCTCAAGATATTAATGGCTATGTCATTTATTTACTTGATACCGAATCAATCAATGACCTTATGCAAAGCATTAACAAATATCTTGTCAACGCCGGCATTATCGGGGAAGCCGTTTCTTGAGCCATACAATGTCTGCGTCAAACCCGATTATGCAGCATATGCCTACCACTTCTATTCTTGATGCTTGCGTCTTCGGCATCATTATTGTCGATAACAACTACAATGTACTTTGCTGGAACACCTGGCTTGAACAACACAGTTCAATTAGCAAAAGTGATGCCTTGAACAAGAACTTGTTTGAATTATTCCCGGAAATGGCCAGTAACCGCCTACACAACGCCATCGGTTCGGCGATTCATCATGGCAACTCGTCTTTTCTCTCACAAGCGCTAAACCGGACACCTTTCCCTTTATATGACCCGAGAAAAAATAATGAGCCTGTGCAACAGGCAATCAGTATCACGCCTGTACGCATTGTTGAGAACAAACATCATTGCATGATTCAGATTGAAAATGTGAGTCCTTCGGTAAACCGGGAAAAACAATTACGACAAATGAAGGCGCAGGCCGACGATGACCGAAATGTTGCTGAAAACCTTTCACAAATGAAATCAAACTTTTTATCCACCGTCAGTCACGAACTTCGCACACCATTAACCTCTATCTCTGGTTCGCTTAGCCTCGTTGAAGGTGGAGTGCTTGGAGAAGTGCCAGAAAAAATTATGGAGATGATCCAGCTTACCAGTCGTAACACTGTGCGTTTACTCTCGCTGGTCAACGATATTCTTGATATTGAAAAACTTGAATCCGGGAAGATGGATTACAGCATGAAGATCTTTCATGTTTGCGACCTGCTAAAACAGGCCGTTGAAGACAATGAAGGTATGGCAATTAAACTCGGAATTAGTTTTTCGATTGCTCATTGTGGAGAAAATTTATATATCTATGCCGACTATGATCGACTCTTACAGGTTATGTCTAACCTTATGTCTAACGCCGCAAAATTTTCACCACAAGGTGAGACAGTTAACCTGAAAGCGGAAGAGCACGAGGGCCAAATTCGTATTAGTGTTCACGATCGAGGACCTGGGATATCTGAAGAATTTCGTCAATCTGTTTTCGAGAAATTTTGCCAGCATAAAACCTTCGATAATACACATCCGGGTGGTACAGGGCTGGGACTATCTATCTGTGAAGCGATCATCCATCATCATAACGGCACAATTAACTTTACCTGCCCTAAAACGGGTGGAACTGAATTTTTCTTCCTGCTTGATCCTGCCAGCCCATAACAACTCCTGTCAGTCTTCGGTAAATATTCGATTCCTTAAGCGGAAGTTTTGACCTTACCAACAAACCTATAGCTCACTGCTCTACTCACGTGTCACCCTGCCAAATAGCTGCAACGCCTGCGGGTAACACACGTTGATCCTTCGTCATCGTACCCAGTTGCAGAGGCTGAGCTACGCCATGCATAACCTCGTTAATCAGCCCTGTAATGCCTTCAGCATTGATGTCCGGTGTATGCAGCGATACCCATATGCCCCGGCAATCCAGGGTAACGAGTCGTGGCAGGTATTTAATCAGCGGTTTGAGGTCACTGCGTATATCCCACACCTTAGCTTTACCGGCACGGCCAAAGCTTGGCGGGTCCATAATCACCATGTGATAGCGCTGGCCCTTACGAATCATGCGCTCGACATAACTCATGACGTCTTCCTTGATAAAACGCGCACCTTTATCACCCACGTTGAGGCGAGCCAACTCTATTTGAGATGCCTGTGCATCAACATGTGTCACCTCGGCACCCGCCCGAACCGCAGCAAGTGTTGTCCCCCCCGTGCCGGCAAACAGGTTAAGCACTTTCAAATCAGAAATATGATTACAAGCGTCAAGGCGTTCTTGAACCCACTGCCAACAAGCAACATGTTCGGGGTAAATACCAACCTGGCCGCCTTTTCCAAGCCGACAATGCATGGTCTGTCCGGCTATCGATACCTGCCATTCTGGCAGTAAACCATCATGCTGTGCCAACCATTCGCCCTCTGTGATACGAGTACCGCTGTATAGCCAATCTGATTGCCAGTCTGGCAGCATTGGCTTTTCTGTTGCGTGAGGGGCGGGGCGATCAACGACATACTCGCCAAACTGCTCGAGTTTGCGACCATTACCCATATCGAGGAGCTCATAATCCTGCAGAGGGCTTTGAATTGATAAATCCCTTTTTTTCATATGTGTTTATTTTTTTACCGTCTGCGCTATGGTTAATGAGTATCGTTATATAGTCGTCCTGGCCAGTGGATAATCCAAATGGCGATCCATCACCTTTATTATGAGACATTTTCAGGACAATTATCTAAAACTATATTATTTATATAGATGACACAGATAAACAGAATTAAAAAAAACTATCATGAACAAACTATATCGCCTGTTACTTGCATTAGTTATCACCAGTATTATTGCGGGTTGTGATACGCCCTCGCCTGGTGATGCAACAGCCACCGCTGACATCATACGTATAGGGCCATTACCTGATCACGATCATGCAGTTATGCGTGAAAACTATCAGCCCCTCATGGAATACCTTACAAAACAAACCGGCTATAAAACCGAGCTGGTTATTGCTGACTCTTACCAACACTTACTCGACCTCTTTCACACAGGTAAAGTCGACATCGCCAATTTTGGTGGCGTTACATTCATTAAGGCCCGCAAAAGAAATGGTGCAAGGCCGATGGTGCTGCGTGACATCGATGGAATGTTCAGTAGTGTAGTGCTGGTGAACAATGAAACTCCCGGGAATGACATACAGTCACTGCGAGGCAAAAGCTTTTCATTTGGCTCAAAACTGTCGACATCGGGACACTTAATGCCCCGCTATTTTTTCGGCAAACAAAATATCATCCCTGAAGAATTTTTCTCAAGTATCGAGTACTCGGGGGCACATGATAAAACCGCCTACCTGGTACAAGATAAAAAAGTTTCTGCTGGGGTTTCCAATTCTGACATTGTTGATGCTATGTATCTTGATGGCCGCTTAAAAAAGTCAGAGGTACGCGTGCTATGGGAAAGCCCAACCTATGCTGATTATGTCTGGGCCATTCAACCAACAATCTCTGATGAAATTAAATCACGCATTGAGCATGCCTTTCTCAACTTGCAGGCATCTAATCCTGAACACAAAGCGATACTCGACAAACTCGGTGCTGGATACTATGTCACTGCCAATAATAGTGACTTTTCTGTACTGGAAAATATTTATAATGACCTGTCGAAGCAAGGTATCATTGAATGAACGAGCAGAAATCCTTGCTCTCATCAAGCAGTATTATCGTTCTCCGCTATATCTATATGCTTATCAGCATTATTATTGTTTTCTCCACACTGATTTTTACCATTATCCAGCAACAGAATGACGCACATGCTGAACTGACATTAAAAACACATAATTTTTATCTCGCTGGCATAAACATTACAATTCAAATCCAGGACGATATTGACCGCGCCCGCTTAGCATTATTACAGAGGACAGTCAGTTTCTCTGCTGAAACAAAATCGCCCGTTCAGAATGTTCTGGACCCTAATGCTATTCTTAAAAATATTGTTATCGAACTTCGCGATCATAACCAGCAACTTCAAGCACTACACAGAAAGTATGATGATCCTGATTTCATTCCTTTAACTAAAAGAATTGACTCAGCTATTGATATTGAAGGCAAGGAAGATCTCGTTAAGCAAGATAATGCTAACCTACACCAGGTGATAACCCACTTTGATCCCATTTATAATACCGCTCATCAATTGAAAAGTTTATATTCCAGGAAGCTTGAAGTGCTAAATATTAATGCGCCTTCCTCCACTCAGACACTGGATCAACAGAACATAGCGATTATATTATTTATCGGTTCGATAGCTGCCATATTTACCTTTCTCATTATCAGAACTGTCAAGCGTATTGGAAATGAACAAACAGCCTCTTCCAATCAGCTCAACCAGTTTAAATCGACGTTAGATAGCACGAATGACTGCGTCTTCATGTTTACCTCAGACACACTACAATTTAACTATTTTAATCAAGGCGCGCTCCAGCAAATCGGTTATACGCCAGATGAATTAACTTCGATGTCTCCTTTCGATATCAAGCCGGAATTCAATGAGGAACAATTCCGCGAATTTATAGCGCCTTTTCTAAACGGCGAAAAGGACTATATGTTTTTTGAAACCATTCACCAACATAAAGATGGTCATAACATTCCGGTTGAAATTGGCTTGCAATATTTTCATCCTGACAATGACTCACCTCATTTTCTTGCCATCGTACGTGATATATCCGAACGAAAAAGAACAGAGAATGAACTTAGACGCTATCAATTTCAGTTAGAACGTCTTGTAGATGAACGCACCGACGAATTACGTAGCGCCCAGGACGAGCTGGTACGTAAAGAACGTCTTGCTACGCTCGGTAAACTTACCGCTACTGTCAGTCATGAATTACGCAACCCACTTGGTTCCTTACGCCCTTCTCTCTATATCATCGAAACCATCAGCCGTGATAATAAGAACGAAAAACTACAAACAGCAATCGAGCGTATGAACCGCAGTATCGATCGCTGTGACAAAATTATTGATGAACTGCTCGATTATACCCGTATCACTGAACTCTCTTTGCAAACCGTTGTTTTCGATGAATGGTTGAAAGAGGTTATATATGATCAACCTTTGCTAAAAGGTATCGAGCTTGTCTACCAACCTGGTCTCGAAAATATACGTCTTAATATTGATAGTGACCGCCTTCGCCGCGCCATCATTAATATATTTGAAAATGCTTGTCACGCCATGTTGGTTAGCGACAGCACCACCGAGGTGATGGAAAATGCCCGGCTCACTATCCAGACCCAGACGAGTGATGATCGTATTCGTATTATCATTCGTGATACAGGCGTAGGTATACCCAATGAAATTAAGGAAAGGATATTTGAGCCTCTCTTCAGTACGAAAGGCTTTGGGGTTGGTCTGGGTATGCCGACGGTCCAGCAAATTATGCAACAACACCAGGGTGGCGTTGATATAGAGACCAGCAATACGGGTACCCGCATAACACTGTGGCTACCACGGGCAGGATAGTTTTATTGCCACAATCTCGAAATAGTGTTCTATTAAATTGATTAAATCATATATATTAGATAAAGCTTACCCCTGTAAAACCATAAGCTTTAAGAGGTAACATAGATGAAGTCCTGTGCAATCAGCCATTTTAATGAACCTACCTGCGCATCCTTGCGTATTCTTATCGTCGATGATGATAAAGATATTCTTGGTTCAATTCGCGACATTCTCGAACTTGAAGATAATAATTTCATTATCGAGACTGCCTCTTCATATAAAAAGGCACTCAGCATTGCAAAAACTTTCAAACCAGACATTGCACTGCTCGACATACGCATCGGTGCTGACAATGGAATCGACCTCGTCAAACCACTCAGGGCAATGTTCAGCGATATTATCTGTATCATGATGACGGCCTACCGGGATAGTGAATATACAATTAGTGCGATACGTGCTGGTGCTAATGATTACATCTTTAAACCACTTGACCCGATAAAACTATTCCGTACGATTCGTCAATTTCAATTATCACAAAACCTGTTACGTGAGCGCCTACTTGCCGATCAACGATTCCGCGCCATTTTTAACCAGTCGTTCCAGTTTCTTTTTATACTTGATCAAGCTGGCGATATTGTTGATATCAATAACACTGCAACTGAAACCACTGGTGTGAAAAAAGAATCAGTCATTGGTAGCCAGTTTGCCGATGCACCATGGTGGCATGACTCCAATACGAACAAACTGGCAATTAAAAAGGCTGTCTGCAATGCTATTAAGGGTGAAAGCAACCGCATAGAGGCACAATTACAGGACAAAGACGGCAACAGACTTATTTTTGATTTTTCCCTGAAATCTATTCTTAATGCAGAGGGGAATACGATAATGATCATCCCTGAAGGAATGGATATAACAGAGCGAAAAGCAAATGAGCACAATATTCTTTACCTCAATAGCACGCTTGAACAGCGAGTAAAAAAACGCACTGAAGAATTGGAGATAGCACGCGATGAAGCAGTTCGTGCTAATAGCGCCAAGGATACCTTCCTCTCACATATGAGCCATGAACTTCGCACGCCAATGAATTCTATCCTTGGCTTCACCCAGCTTCTCACAATGGATGAGGCAGAGCCTTTATCAGAACACCAGCTGGAGAATGTCAGCTTTATTCATAACGCAGGTGAGCACCTTCTGTCACTGATCAACCAGATGCTGGATTTGACGCAAATGAGTTCCGGCAAATTCCACATCGACCTAAAGGATGTGGCTCTCGCTTCATTATTTGAAGAATCCCTACAATTGTTACAACCGGCTATTGAAGAAAAATCAATACAACTGGTCAATCGCCTGGTCGACAATCAACTACCACTGGTAAGTGCCGATCCGCGAGCCATAAAGCAGGTAATAATTAATTTGTTATCCAATGCAGTAAAATTCAGTACTGATAACAGCCATATTATTATTTCCAGTGAGTGTCGTGAATCTTCCTTACGCGTTCATATTTCTGACGAAGGACCCGGCATTGCTCGCGAGCATATAGAACGGATTTTTCAGCCTTTTGAACGAATACAAAACAGCTCTACTGTAGAAGGCAATGGTATCGGTCTCGCTGTGTGCAAAAATATAATGGATCTCATGAACGGAAGCATCGGGGTCGATAGTACACCGGGTGAAGGCAGTACCTTCTGGTTCGAGATAGCACTTGGCCAGGCCGAGGCAAACTAAAAGCCTGCCTGATTTTGTGACAATCAGATAGAATATCAAAACAACACAACACTCTATCTTGACGTCAACACACTTCCAGCGTAACAATTGGTTAGCCTGTTTGCAGTCAGCTCACCAATACTAATTCGTAACAGTTACACCCTCGTTGCTCTATAGACCCGGGAGGACGTGCTCACACGTCATGGAACACTCTTCTGAATTAGCGCTAAACGTTGCGGGTATTATCACTTTGCTGCTGATTGCTGCGGCTACGCTTGCGCTTACAAAACGCATCAAGTTGCCGTTTACCGTTGTCCTGGTTGTAATTGGTATGGCGTTATCATGGTTATCGGGCCACTTTCCCCAGTTACTCGGTCCTCTACAAGGACTGACACTGTCGCCGGATATTATCCTGTACGTCTTTCTCCCTACCCTTATTTTCGAGTCGGCTTTTAATCTTGATGCGCGCCAGTTACGTAAGAACATATGGCCAATCCTGACGCTGGCTGTACCCGGTCTTTTATTATCAACCGCCATCATCGGTTTTATTGTCCATTATACGACCAGTCTACCTCTGCCGGTCTGCTTACTGTTGGGTGCAATTCTCAGCGCCACTGACCCGGTTGCAGTGATTGCACTTTTCAAGAAACTCGGGGCACCACAACGACTGACCATCCTCGTTGAGGGTGAAAGTCTATTTAATGACGCAACCTCGATTGTCCTGTCGCGTTTGTTGGTTACGATCGTGGTCGCAAGCACCGGGTTTTCGACTAATACACTGCTCGATGGCACGATTGAATTTATAAACGTCTTTATAGGTGGCTTGGTTGTTGGCATAGCTCTGGGATTATTAATCGGCTACGTATTGGGTAAGGTCCGTGCAGATACTTATATCGAAACGACACTGACAACCATACTTGCCTATGCCTCTTTCCTGATTGCGGAAGAGTTTTTTCATGTCAGCGGCGTGGTGGCCACGGTTGCCGCCGGTCTGACACTGGGTAGCTGGGGAAGAATGAAGATCTCAGCCGATGTTCGTCATCATGTTGATCACTTCTGGGAATACATGGCCTTTGTCGCCACCGCACTGATTTTCTTAATGGTCGGTATGCGAGTGGAGCTCGATGAGCTATTGAACACCGCTGATATCCTGGCCTGGGTATTACTCGCCATGCTTGTCTCGCGTGTATTTGTCGTCTATGGGCTTATCCCGATGGTTAACCGTTTACCTCATTCTATATCTGCAGACTGGCGTTACCAATCGGTCATGTATTGGGGCGGTTTACGCGGCGCGATTGCACTCGCGATCGTGCTCAGCCTGCCCGAGTTTCCACACTCAGACACGCTTGTGGCCATCGTAATGGGGGCTGTCTTGTTTACCCTGCTGGTCCAGGGCCTGACTATCGAGGCCCTGGTCAAAAAGCTTGGGCTCGACCGGCCACCACTTTCAGACCGCATCGCCGAGGCCGAAGGCCTGCTCCAGGCACGCCAGAATGCCTTACAACGCTTACCCGAGTTACAAAAGGGTGGGCTGTTCTCTGCAGCGATTGCCACTCGCTTGCAACACGACTATGAATCTGAACTCGAGGATGCCCGACAGACACTTATCCGGTTACGCGAGCATGAGCTCGACTTCGATGAAGAAACGAAACTGCTCTACCTGCGTTGCCTGTCTGAAGAAAAGGCTATGTATATTGAGCTATTTAACAAGGGGCACATAAGCGAAGATACCTACCGTAGTCTGCTCCTTATTTTGACCCTTCAAATGGACACAATTCGCATCCATGGCCACTACGAATCTATCCAACAGCACCTATTACCTCAGCAACATCTACATAACCTGTTATACCGTTTTATCAGACATCTTCCTGGTTTGTCAGGCTATGCTGAACAGCTTCGACTTCAGCACATCTCTCGTGCCTATGAACAAGCCTGGGGGCACTACCAATCGGCACAACATGTGCTGGATAACCTCGATAACATCGATCCTGCCGAACATGGTGAATCGGTCGTCATGGAAGTACGTTCGCGCTACAAGCATTGGTATGCAATGGCACAGGCGTTTATGGATCAAATGGCAGGGCTCTACCCGGAGTTTGTGAATACGATGCAGGTTCGTCTTGGTCGTCGACTCACTCTACTTGCTGAAATCAACACCATTTCGACACAAGCAGAGACGGGTGCGCTCCCCTGTGCCATCGCTGAGGAGCTCCAGCATGAACTCCAGCGACAACTCTGGGCCTTGCGCGGCCAGGACATTAGACGTCTGAAGGTAGAACCAGAAGAATTGCTTAGAAAGGTCCCTTTCTTTGCCGATATACCCGAAGATGACTTTACTGCCCTGGCCGGCCATATGCGCAGCCTGAGCATACCCGCGCAAGAACTCATTATTCGTCAGGGTCAGCGTGGCGATCGTTTGTTCCTGATTGCCCGCGGGGTCGTGCGGGTCTCGCGCACTGAAAACAACCAGAGCAAGGACCTGGCAAGCCTCATGGCCGGTGATTTTTTCGGTGAAATGGCACTTTTACACGCAGAACCTCGTACCGCCTCCGTGCAGGCAATAACCCCGTGCACGCTGTATAGCCTAAAACGCACCGATGTTGAATTGGCCATGCAAGCCTGGCCATCCATACGCATTGCACTGGAAAAGGCCGACCGGGCACGTCGACAAGCCATGAATGAGCCCACAGATTAAGCCCAAGCACAGTAAATACGTGGACTTCCACTCTGGAAGTCACGTAGGTAAAAAAAGCTTACTATTTTTGAACCTTATAGGTTTAATTGTCTCTAAATAACACTATACTTCGTAGATAAAACAACAATAAGCATTGCAATCTACACCCGTTGGAGAAGAGGTAAGGACATGAAATCATTCGTTGCACTGTTATCAGTCGGGCTGTTACTGAACCTGGGTCAGGCTATCGCAGCAGAGCCGGTCACATTGAAGTGGGTTGGCTGTGGTATATCGAAAAAGGCCTTTATGAAGGAACTCGCAGAGGCCTACCAAAAGAAAACCGGTGTTGTCATCGACCTTCAGGGTGGCGGTGCGACACGTGGTATACGGGATGTTGCATCCAATAACGCCGATATGGGTGGCGCCTGTCGCTACAAGATTAGCTCGGCACGTGAAGAAGGACGCGCAGTACTCGAACCCGTCGCCTGGGATGCCCTGGTGGTGATCGTGCATCCGGATAACCCTGTCGAAAACATCAGTTTCGACCAGATTCGAGGGGTTTACCTGGGTAAAATCACCAATTGGAAACAACTCGGTGGTAACGACGCCCCGATTCGGCTGATGGCCCGAAAAGGCAAAATCTCGGGAGTCGGTCGTGCCCTGCGCAAACTCGTTTTTGCTGATTTTAATCAAGAGTTTAAAGCCACTGAGTTCGTTAAATCGTCCGGTCCACTGGAAAAAGCCGTGGTCAAGGATGTGAATGCGATTGGCGTGACAGGAATTAGTTCAGCACGAAAACGTAAGGTCAAGAACCTTAAACTCGATGGCAAAGAACCCAGTTACGATAATATTCGTAAAGGTGAATATGGCTTGTACCGCCCACTCTACCTCGCAATGAACCGCAACGGTAAGCAGTACAAAGAAGTCGACAAATTCATCAAATATGCGCACAGTGCCGAAGGCCGCAAGATCATACGTAATAATGGTACCGTTCCCTACCTTGAAGCACTCAAGCTGGTCCTGAAACAGGTTGAGCAGGAAGATCGTGCCAATGAAAGTGGCCTGTATCGCTAGTCATCTTATTCATTTCTAACTGAAAAGGCCCCTTAACCGGGGCCTTTTTTTATTCCCGCCCCCACCCAGTTCAGCCATATCCATGTATTGCCTGACCGATCTCAGGATAATCACCAGAATCTCGCGCAAAGCCAAGAAAAATCAGGTAAAATGCGCGGCTTTATGACTGATCGCACGAGATAAACAAGCCTGGTTTCAAGTAATGCACGAACAGCAACTAAACAATATCAACGTCCTTTCCCAGGACCTGCTGCCGACGCCTGCCGAAGTTAAGCAGGCCCTGCCGCTGACAGACACAGCCGAGAAAACTGTGCTGGACGGGCGTGACATCGTGCATAACATCCTGGATCACAAGGACCGTCGCCTGTTTGTCGTGGTAGGCCCATGCTCTATCCATGATCCAGATGCTGCCATTGACTATGCCCAGCGCCTGCAAAAACTCGCCGCTGAGGTCAGTGATACGCTTTACATCATTATGCGTGTCTACTTCGAGAAACCGCGCACCACGGTCGGCTGGAAGGGTTTGATCAACGACCCGTACATGGATGACTCCTTCCATATCGAAAAAGGTCTGTACAAGGCACGTGAACTACTTCTCACGCTTGCCGAAATGGGCATCCCGACTGCCACAGAGGCGCTCGATCCAATTAGTCCTCAGTACCTGTCTGATCTGATTACCTGGTCAGCCATTGGGGCACGTACAACGGAATCACAGACCCACCGGGAAATGGCCAGCGGCCTTTCAACACCGGTCGGCTTCAAGAACGGTACAGATGGGAGTCTCGGCGTAGCAATCAACGCCTTGCACTCTGTATCACAGCCTCATAATTTTCTCGGCATCAATCAACAAGGTCAGTGCACCGTGGTCAAAACCCGTGGTAACCGCTATGGTCATGTTGTGCTGCGTGGCGGCGGTGGTGAACCGAATTACGATGCACCCCATATTGCCCGCTGTGAAGAAGAATTACGCGCCGATGGTCTACCACTGAATATTGCTGTGGACTGCAGTCACGGTAACTCGGCAAAAGACCCTGCCAACCAGGAAAAAGTCGTTGCTAACTGTGTGCAACAGGTTGTACATGGCAACCAATCCATTATTGGCCTGATGCTGGAATCCAATCTTGGTTGGGGTAATCAACCTATTCCTGAAGACCTGGAACAACTCCAGTACGGCGTTTCAGTCACCGATGCCTGCATCGACTGGGAGACCACCGAGACACTGCTACGTAATACCCGCAAACAACTGAAAGATATTCTTCCGGCCCGCTACCAGGGCTAAATTAGCGCCCCTGGAGACTATTGTCTCCTGCTATATGTATTACCCCGAACAGATTATGGCTTATAGTCATCTACCAACACGGTGAATATAATCATGGCGACATAGAACAGCCTGAACAATAACCTTAAAGAGCCTAACCTATGCGCCATTCTGCTTACGTTGCCAGCCTTGCTTGCGGGCTGTTACTTTCAACAAGTGTGTTTGCAGCATCCCCACACAGCTTATCTGCAACAACCTTGCTTGCCACTGACTACATGTTCAGAGGTGTTTCACAGACCGATAACGATCCAACTTTGTGGCTGGGTATCGACTACGCCCATGACTCTGGTTTTTATGGCGGTCTATTTTTTGCCAATGTCGATTTCGGTACTGATACCCGTCGTGAAGACGACGTCTATATAGGCTATAGCACGAGTTTTGATAATGGTATTACTCTCGATGCACAGGTCTGGTACTACACCTATCATAATGAAGGTGCCCTTGATTACCCTGAGTATACCGTTGGGATCGAATACAAATGGTTCGATGCACGCTACTGGTATACCGATGACTATTCAGGGACTGGAGGCGAACAACACTACTATGAGGCTGGCCTGGCAATCCCGTTACTCGATAACCTGGAGCTGGGTGTGCGTGCAGGTCACACCGAATCTGATCGAGACACTGGTGTTCTGGACTATAACGACTACTCGATCTCTCTATCCGCAACCTATGAGGATGTCGAAATCTCATTGCTTGCCACGACAACTGATGAAGACCAGTTCGGTGAACTTGAAGATAGCCGGATCGTCTTTAGTATTTCAAGGACATTCAACCTGCTCCCGTAGCTCAGCCTTGCACCGCTTGACTCAATGACCATGCCAATTGATACTCGTGAATAGTTTAGTATCCTGAACACGGGTAAGAATGAAAACAAACTTAATCTTTTCTGTCGTTGAATCATCCATGCACCCGGATTTTTCGGGTTTATATAGCTCACTTGGCCTGACACAGAAACGCTTTAATTCCCTCCGCAAAACCATCAATAACCTAAAGCTTAAGCCTGACTTTATCGTCGCCGAATTTTTTTATGGTTACGGCAATAACTATGCGGGCGTAAACCTGAGTAACCTTGATGTGATGTTACATAGTTTGCCAAAATACTCTCAGGAGACACGCGTGATTGTCCTGGTTAGTAAAGAAGAACGTAAGTTTGTCGACAAGCTTGAAGAGTTGTTCCCCCTGCATGCAGTCCTGCAACTGCCTGTATCTGAATCAGACATGCAAAAAGCACTCAAGACTGATGACTGATCCATGTTTAGGAAACTGAGAATCCTTTTTGCACTTCTGCTGTTATTCTTCGTTGGCATTTCAACATGGCTGACTTCATTGCACCTGGCCAGCTGGACGGACACATTGGATGTCTATGTCTACCCAATCAATGCTGACGGTTCAAAAAGCACACAACGCTATATCGATTCACTTTCAGACAGATGGTTTAACGATATTGAGCGATTCATGACGAAACAGGCACGGCAGTACCTGGAACTGCAGGAAGAGCCTTTCAATATCACGCTGTCACCACAAATTTACGACATACCACCCGAACCGACTGCCAATTCATCCATACCTGCGACCATGCTGCTTAGCCTTAAACTGCGATTGTGGGCATGGACACATAACTCCGATCCAGGCCCTGAGCCGGATATAAAAATTTATACACTGTTTTATAACCCGACGAAATACAGCAAGCTGCCGCACTCCATTGGATTGTCAAAAGGCCAGATCGGCGTCGTGCATGCCTTTGCCAGCACTAGCTATAAGCAATCAAATAACATCGTTATCGCGCATGAACTTATGCATACCCTGGGTGCCAGTGATAAATATGACCCGCAGACGACAATACCCGTCTACCCGATTGGCTATGCAAACCCTGATAAGCGTCCACTCTATCCACAACGGAAGGCAGAATTGATGGGTGGAAGGATACCCGTTTCAGCATCTAAATCTACGATGCCACGCAGATTCTCTGACGTCGTTATCGGCTCCGCTAGCGCACGTGAAATTGGATGGTTAAAGGATGGGAACTAACACAACTTTACTCTATTGCCGTGAAACTTGAATTTAAAAGCAGTTTCTGACCACTCATTTTATCCATGACTTTGGCATCTATGCGGTATTTGCCAATGGGCTCTTCATTTTCAACGACCACCTGGATAACATTACTGCCAACCTCAAGCCTGCCTTGTTCAGGGACAGGTTTACCAAACCACATCTCTGTAACCGGAAGTTTTGCATAAATTTCTCCATCGGGCTGCGTAATTGTGACTTGCATAAGCAGGTAACAATTTCCCTTTGCATTGGCCTTACAACCTGCAAAAGCAATTGCCACCGTTAAGGGGCTATTACGCTTAATAGTATCGCTGTTCTGAAATGCTACACCTCGAGCGGGGGTTCCTAACTCTTTGAAAGCATCATCACCCTGGTCAGTGATGATCAGACGTGAAATAAAATCACCCGAGGATTTCATATCATCAGTATCCGCAACGTCGACACCGTCGGTATTTACCCAGCCGGCGTTTGCCAGCGGCGATACGAGTAATATGAAAATTAAAAAAAGATTTGTAACAGTTTTCATTCTTGATTTTCCATCGTAGAAGACGATTTTGCACATAATAGCGAAAATGCGGATATGACCCTAGTCTTTTTCTTTCTTATCCGACCATACAGCATATTCATTTCCACTCGGATCAGTAAAATGGAATCGCCTGCCGCCAGGAAAACCAAATATCGGCTTTATGATGCGGCCACCTGTCTTTTCAATATTTTGCTGAGTCTGTTCCAGGTTATTGCTGTAAAACACAATAAGTGCGCTACCTTTATCTGTTGTCGCTACAGCATCAGAGCGGTAGAACCCTCCATCCACGCCAGCATCAGAAAATGCCGTGTAGTCGGGCCCGTAATCAGTAAATACCCAACCAAAAGCTTCGCCAAAAAACGCCTTTGTCGCATCGAGATTACTGGCAGGAAACTCAACATAATTTATTTTTTCATGTTTTTGCACGCTCTCTCCCGCTGTCTGATCATTTTCTTATCCGGGCAGATGACAGGCCTTATGCCAGCTCAACAACCAGGGGCTGTAAAAAATCGTCATAAAAAGTCTACGTCCACGTATTACGAAATGCCACCATGCACTACTTGTTGTTCAGATTCCAGGCAAAAAGAAACCGCCATTAAGGCGGTTCCATTATTCAACCCAGCTGTTAACTTAAGGTTTTTTAGGCGTCTGGTATGGCTGTTCTTTCTGGAAGCTTTTCCATTCAGTTGTGTAACCAACGTGGAACTGGCCCGGTACGATTTCTTTCTGTGTAGTCGTCACATACTCTGTGACACCTGTAGGAACCTTAGGTCTAGTAAATTGGCCCATAATCATAACTCCTTAAAAGTTTATATTGTTAATACGGTGAGGTATTTCAACAATTATGTCAGCCCTCACCCATAAAACTGACTAAATTATACTATCTATCGCGTGTAATGTGCATTCTTTGGAATCACATGACGTACCCCGCCCTGTGGATTCTCAACATCTCCCTCGTAGCGAGGAATAATGTGAATATGGACATGAAATATACTCTGTCCTGCCGCAGGCCCAATATTCACACCGATATTGTAGCCGTCAGGCTTGAATTCTTCGTCCAGCAACTTGCGTTCTTCGGTTATCAGCGCCATACAGGCGTGGATTTCCTCGGTCGTCAGCTCAAAAAAATCGGCCACGTGGCGTTTCGGGATGACCAGGGTATGACCCCGGC
>Ga0316207_10000714_pt1 | contig 48402 bp, 51 predicted proteins | sample 6weekpyrite_MG_FD_204943 | JGI IMG/M metagenome (GOLD analysis project Ga0316207, IMG submission 204943) | Microbial mat bacterial communities from mineral coupon in-situ incubated in ocean water Damariscotta River, Maine, United States -... | ecosystem: Environmental > Aquatic > Marine >... | reverse complement strand
GATAAAAGAAATTGCCACTGCCATGTAAGCCGATTATTTTTTCCTTATTAGTGACCGTTAGATTTTAATATACATTAATGACTCAAACGGTGAATTGTGTTGTAATCAACGCATAGTAGTAAGCGTGTTCGCCTGGATAGTTCGGTGCTCCTTAAGAACTGCTGAAAAAGATAAGGAAGTATTAAATGATAAATAAAAAAGTAGGCGGTGATAAATCGTAATCATGCGTAATATAGTTATCACTGCGCTTTGATTTACAAAAACAGGTTAAAATTCAATACTTCTTCTCTATTTGCGGTTTGGGTATTTTCTTGGTGTTAACAAGTCGGCAGAACTTTATACGGATAATTGTTTTGAGATATTTTTGCCCCAAACCTGATAATTTATGCCAGAATTAAAGCATGATGAATTCAACCACACGCCTGCTTGCTATTGCCATGATAGTGTTGTGTAGTGGCTGTTCCTCTATGTTGCCTAGCGGCAAAGAAGTGGTGAAATCTCCCTGGGACAGCTTCGATCAGGCTCAAGGTGCTTTTGATAAAATTATTCCTTATGAAACCACGATTGAAGAACTCGCACAGTTGGGATTTGACCCTCATAAAACACCCAATATCAAAATGCTTAACTATCTGGATGTGCGTCGCTTGTTTAAGTATGAGCCTGGCTATGATGCAACCTACCATCCCGGCGTACTGGCCTGCTTAAGAGCCAAAGAGTTATGCATAACCTATGATGTGGATGTAAAGGACATTAAGAAAAAACGTGTCGGTAATTTTTGGAAAGACATATTTTTATTGAAACGGGAAGAACACCGAACCGGCTGGAACTTCAGGGCAATGATCCTGATTGTTGACCAACAAGTGGTATACAAATTATCGGGCGGTAGTCCCAGGTTGGATGAGACTAGAACTAAAAAGAATCCACTTGGCCCAATTCAGGAGCTTGGTCCCGCGCTGATTGACCAGGTAAATTAAACAAAAGTGAGCAGTGACAAATCGTAGTGATTTGCATTATGATGAAGCCGTTTTACCCACTAATAATGTAGGGGACAACACCTTTTAAAAAGAAAGGCGTATTACTGTTTTGAGCACTGCAACTGATATTAACCCTCTCGATAAAATTCCCTCGATCCTAAAGCAAAATTTGGACAAGAATCTTTGCACCTGTAATGAGGTGCCCAAGATGGATATTATCAATGCCATCGCCAATGGGGCGATAACGGTGGAAGAGGTGAGAAAACAGACCTACGCGACGACGGGGACGGGCTGTTGTACTCAACAGGTTGAGCGGCTTATTGAATACCTGAGTGCACCCGAGCCAAGGAAAAGACGCAGAAAGCTTAAAATGGCAAAACAAGATTAGGATTTAATTAGTTGTTCTTGATTGATTCTTCAACGCTATTTTTAGATTCTATGGCATCCAGTTCTTTCCATCGAAGACAGAATATTCCAGTTCAAATGGGTCAAGGTCATCAATGCAGCCCAGATTGACACGGTACTTACCAGGGTAACGGGCGGTTTCGTGGTGTGTATAGATCCCGCACTGTTTGCAAAAGTAATGCCTGGCGATTTTACTGTCGAACTGGTAGAGACCGATGTCTTTCGGTTTGGCGTCAATGTTGATATGTGTTTCATCAACGGCTTCAGCCAGCATTAAGGTGCCTTTGCGACGGCAAATTGAACAATTGCAACGCAAGCCTTTTGTGATGGGGTGACAGTTTAGGGTAAATTTTATTGCGCCGCAGTGGCAACGCCCGGTATAGATGCTCATGCTCAAGACTCCTTTCAAAAATGTTAATTACCTTGCTATCCCTTTATACAACAATAGTGTAGGTGCACAACAGGCCTAGGGTTTAAGCGGCTTTCCCCGCTACACATAATTTACTATACTGGACGTAGTGCGGTAGGGCACGGCTGGGTCCGCGGAAAGGGGATGATCCCCTCCTACTATTTAATGACATACATTATGTCCTTCTTTCTACCTGTTTCGCGGCCTACAGGAATGACGAAAGGAGGGTTTCTATGAAATCTTTACCGAAAAAACCGAACCTCGCATTTCTAAAAAAAGATGCAAAAGCCCTGCGCGCGATTCATCGGCAGGGCGATAGTGCTTGTTGTGAGCAGCTGCGCAATAACGATTCGTCATATAAAAATAAATCCGATACCGAGATACTGGCTAGCAGGTTTTCTATTAACGATGCACAGCGCATTGTTGCTCGTGAATACGGTTATGCCAGCTGGGCGACACTCAAGCGCTATATCGAGTCGATAGAATTATCGCTGTATAACAATGTCTCTGACAGACAGGGCTATCACCGTACAATTACCGACTCGTATGATGAGCGCAGTAAAAACTATGACAATAGCGAGTGGCACAGAGCTATTGCGATTAAGGCAGTGGATTATTGCCCGCCTGAGCCGGGTGACAGGGTGCTTGATGTGGCAACCGGTACAGGTTCGATTGCCTTTTATGCCGCCGAGCTGGTTGGCCCATCGGGCCACGTGACGGCTGTTGATATTTCCCGCGGTATGCTTAACAAGTGCAATGAAAAACTTACCGCAACCGGGTTAGATAATCTTGAGTTTTTGTATGCAGATGGTGAAAACCTGAATTTCCCTGCTAACAGCTTTGACCAAATTTACTGCACCTCGGCCATTTTCTGGATGAGTAACCTACAGGCAACATTACGCCACTGGTTTGAATTGCTTAAACCTGGTGGCAACATCGGTTTTAATGCCACACCGTCGAATTCATTCTTTTGGGGTGATGGCGCTCGCAGAGCAATGGCAAAACATGGCCTTGAGTTCACTTGCAATATTCCCGCAGGTGATTACGATAATGCCCACGACATGCTTGAACTGGCAGGTTTTGAGAATTTCCGTCTTCACGAGGATAAAGATGGTTGGTATCTCAAAGTAGGTGACAATATCGGCGATTTCCTGACGCTGGAAAGTTATGCGCCAGGTCAGTATCCGCACCCCTTGGAAGGACTAGCGGAACAAACCAGGCGGTGTATTCAAAAAGATTACGAGACCGAGGTTCGCAAGCGTGCAACCGACGAGGGGGCTTGGCATGATGCGACGCAGTATTATGTCTATGGCCAGAAACCTGCTAAGCAATAATAACAATACGGATATTAACATGGTCAAGGCTCAACACTCGGTTATTCACCCTGATGCTCTGCTGAGCGTTATCAAACGCCACTATCCCACGATTGGTGCTACTGACTGCAAGATCCTGGCACTCAATTGTAACGATAATTTTTTCATCAAGGGTAAGCGTAAGGATTATGTGTTCCGGCTTAACCGAAAGGATTGGTGGCCAACGACAGATTTCGATGAAGAACTGCGCTTTCTGGAATTTTTAAAACGACGCAAGGTAAGTGCTGTGGTGCCGAAGCGTAATAAACAGAATCAGCGTTATGTTTCTATAAAAACAGCGGAAGGCACGAGGTACGGCGCATTGTTTGGCTATTTGCCCGGCCGTTTGCTGGCCAGAAACGCAGGTTCGCGGAATATCAACATGCTACGGATGGGAGAACTCGCCGCCAGTTTGCATAAGGCGGCAGATCACTTTCAGCCACAGGCACAACGCTGGACGATGGATTTCAATTTCCTTGTTACGGAAACCCTCGAAGGACTTGCACCGTTATTTACACAACGTGAAAAAGATCTTGCCTACCTACACCGGCTTGCCGATCATTTACAGGCTTTACTGGACGATACCCCGGCAGAAACACTGGATTTTGGTTTGTGTCATGGTGATCTGCACATTGGTAACGTCATATTGGACCCCGACGGTGAACTGACCCTGATCGATTTTGACTGGAGTGGCTACTGTTGGCGGATTTATGATTTGGCGACACTGTGGTGGGCATTGCGTGATGAACAAACTGCCCCCCAGTGGAGCGCTGTGTTACGGGGTTATACGCGCGCACGAAAACTATCGTGCCAGGAAAAATCCCTATTACCCGCGTTTGTTATGATTCGGGAATTCGAGCTACTCGGTTTCCATCTGATGATGCGTAAGCATATTGGTGATGCCTGGCTTGATGATAATTATTACGATTTTCATATGCGATTCATCAGGGGCTGGGTAAAACAATACCTGCTGAAATTTAAGTAAAGATTAAATTACTTTGTGCTATATGTTTCCCATATTCATTGAATTAAAATAGAATCAGAGGATGAGTAAGCAACAAAACACGCAATTACGAACGCCACCTGATACTGGCTGGATGTTAATTTTTACTTGCTGGCTGTTAGCCGCAGCAGGCACCCTGGGAAGTTTGTTTTTTAGCGAGGTGATGGGGCTGAAACCCTGCGTGCTGTGCTGGTACCAGCGTATCTTCATGTACCCATTAGTCATTATTTTTCTTGTAGGGTTATTTCCGCTTGATCGCGCTGTTTCCCGTTATGCCTTACCCGTTGCAATAATGGGTTGGTGTTTTGCTGTTTATCATTACCTCGTTTACTCTGGATATATCCCTGAAAATCTTCAGCCTTGCAGCGAAGATGCATCATGCGCAGAAATTAATTTGGAGTTATTTGGTCTTATTACCATCCCGATGATGTCAATATTGTCTTACACGGCGATCATCTTGTTGCTTTTTATTTTTCAAAGAAGAACTCAATCATGAAAAAAATATCCTTCGTCGCGGCCGCGGTAGTCTTGCTTTTAGCTGTTTTTGCTATGGCGACTTATCTCTATAATAGTCAAAAGGCAGATGACGCCAACGCAAATGCACAAAAAAACAATTCAGTTCTTGAGCGAGACTATTCACCGATACTGGGCGATAAAAATGCAAAAGTCACCATTGTGGAGTTCTTTGATCCCGCCTGTGGTACTTGCAAGGCTTTTTACCCCTTTCTTAAAGGAGCGATGGAAGCCTATCCAGGAAAGATAAGACTGGTCATGCGTTACTTGCCGTTACACCAAGGTTCCGACGACGTGGTTAAAATTCTCGAAGCGGCACACCAGCAAGATAAATTCTGGGAAATTTTGAGTGTGGCATATGAAACTCAATCAGCATGGACTCGACACCACGTGGCTCGACCAGACGATTTTTGGAAGGTGTTGGCCAATACAAAACTAAATGTTGAGAAAGCCAAACAGGATGCAAATAGTGCCATTATTGAAAAACGAATACAGCAAGATATCGCCGATGCCAGAAAATTGAATGTCACTAAAACCCCTGGTTTCTTTGTGAACGGAAAACCATTGACCCAGTTTGGTTCCCAGCAATTGAAGGATTTAATTGAGATGGAAATTCGCAGTAACTACTAGTTATTAGAAGGGGCGTAATAAATAAGCATCATTCGTAACATTGAAGAGGAGCATTACTCGCAATGTATTTCAGACATTGAGGGGCATCTGTATACCACATCATTAAATGGGCAATAATAGGGTTAAGTTACCTGCGCCAGTTCATCCCATCGGGTGGTTGCTCTTGGCGATAATCGGTCTCGATTCATCTGCCAATGTTGTTTCAGGCCTCCGGTATGTTGAACGCCTTCAGCGGCAAACTGAATACTGCCGTTGCCTATGTGCTGATTGATATGGTCAACGACATCCATCAGCTTTTTATCTTTGCGGATATCACGAATTTGGTAATTGAATAAGTCCATTTGACTGGGTATGTTTGTCTGAATATTACCCAACACAACCATGGCCTTTTTGTATTGAAAACCCTTTTTGAAAATGCTCTGTAATGCCTTCTTGGCAATATGGATGAGTTCATTGGTGTTACTGGATGGATAGCGTAAGTCCACTGTATGCCAGTTATTGTATTGCGGGCTATTCGGTTTGAAGTTGTTTGTTGTTATCATAACGGTCAATTGCATACACTGGGTTTGTTGTTTGCGAAGTTTAACGGCAGCCCTTGCTGTGTAGGTGGCCACTGCTTTTTTCATTGATGCGAGATCAGTCACTAAGGTACCAAAAGATCTCGACGAGATGATTTGCTGCTTATTTGCAACGACATCATCAAACTGAATTCGTTCAATGCCATTCAGTTCATCAATGGTGTTTTGCAGTACAACGGAAAAATTTGTACGCGCCCAGTTTCTATTCATTTTTTTTAAGTCATAGGCCGTATTGATACCAATTGCTTGCAGGCGCGGGGTGAGCTTTCTGCCAATGCCCCAAACATTATTCACATTCATATTCTGGAGCAATTGATTAACCGATGATTCTGTCATGCTGCTGAGATCGAGGACACCGTTGTAGGATGATTGTCTTTTGGCAAGATAATTTGCAGCCTTGGCTAATGTCTTACTGTGACCAATGCCAACCGCGACAGGGAGCCCAATGGCACGTTTAACGGTTGTTTTTAATTTATGGGCATAGTTAGTGAGATCCCACGGGATACCGGTAAAGTTGAGGAATGATTCATCAATAGAATAAATTTCTTGCTGGGGCGAGAAGCGACCAACAATGCCATGCATGCGTGCACTCATGTCTGCATATAGCTCATAGTTAGAACTGAATATGGCGGTATTGTTTTGTTTAAGAATTTTTTCAACCTGAAATAATGGCTTAAATGAAATGGGGCCAATGGCCTTCGCCTTTGCATTGGCCGCCACGATGCAGCCATCGTTATTTGAGAGCACAACAACGGGACGATCCCATAGTGATGGATTAAATACCGATTCACAGCTTGCATAGAAACTATTGCCATCGATTAGTGCATAAATGGACATGTTGCTAGAATTGATGAATGACGGAGGTCACCACACCCCAAATCACCATATCTTGCTCTTTTTTCACCTCAATCGGTGTGAGCGTGTCATTTTCAGGTACCAGCCAGGTTTTCCCTTTTGCGATGGATAATCTTTTAACGGTGAGCTCACCATCAATAGCAGCGATGATAATTTTATTGTTGTTTGCTTCAAGACTACGATCCACCACTAATAAATCACCACTTTGGATCCCGACATTAATCATTGAATCACCAGAAACGCGGAGAAAGAAGGTCGCTTCCTTGTGCGGAATAAGATGCTCATTAAGATCGAGTTGGCCTTCAACATAATCATCTGCCGGTGAAGGAAATCCAGCGGCGACCTTGTGGCCAAATAAAGGCAGTAACATAGACGGCGGGCTGCTAACCGTATCGAGTGTGAGCCCCGGGTGATTCTGCTGGAGTTGCTTGAGCCACTGCTTGACCTCAGCGACCCGTGACATGGGTATGCGGATTACCTTTGTTTCTTCGCCAAAGCTGCCAGATCCTGACTTACGCCCCGCGCCCTGGCGTTTTCCGCCATGAGAAAGTGATGAGTTTTTCGGTGACATAATCGAGCCTCTTTAGTAGCAAGGAAACTATACTTGATAGTTGTAACTAAAATCAAGTGGCGTGTATGAAAAAGGCGCGGGCGCTAATTAATACTCTGTCCTTATTGGCTTTTGTGAAATAATATAAAAAATTAATAAATCATGGAGTTAGACGAATTATGAAAAATATCATTTCAAGTTTACTTCTTTTTATCATGGGCAGCAGTACGAGTCTGGCAGCGGATAAGGTCTATGTCAGTACGCGGGTATTAAGCGCGACGACAGCTGCCAATATAGCCGTGGTTGCTGAAAAAGCCTGTCAGAAAAAAGGTTACCAGGTGTCGGTCGCTGTGGTGGATCGTTACGGAAATCTGCTGGCATTTGTACGCGATCCATTATCAGGCGGGCACACGATTAATGTTGCTCAAGATAAGGCATATACAGCGGCTTCATTCCAGTCTGATACGTTGACATTAGTTTCACGGATTGCTTTTCTTAAGGGGACGCCCAGATTAGTGTTGGTAGGCGGTGGCGTGCCGATACGTGTGGCTGGCAAGATGTATGGTGCAGTGGGTGTCAGCGGCGCGCCAGGTGAAAAACAACCGGGAGATATCGATCATGCCTGTGCCATGGCCGGGATCGAGGCAGTACGCGATGAGCTGGAATTTGCCGAATAAAAATAAAATCAAAAGGCCAGCATTTGATCATTATTAATAATGATCACTATCAAGTACGATCTGCCTCAGTAAAATACATTTCTATGCTAGTTGTTAGGAACCCGGTTATTCGCTTTTAAAATAAGAAAAATAAAAAACAGGGAATAGTGATGTTGGAATACCTAAATTATTTAAGTGGTCTAATAGGAAGTATCACCATTGTTTTATTTATGTTTGGTGTTGCGATTGCGGGACCATTTTTTTTATTCATTCAATTACATAATGAAGAACCAACAAGTTCACAGAAGTTAAGATGGATTGTCGCTGCAGTGACTTTTTTCGTCTGCCTGTTTTTGTTTATTGTCACCGGTGGTTATATTGGCAGGCAATTTGGGTATAGCGCGCTTGGGATGGGGGGCGGTTTGTTGAGTTTTTATTATGCCTACAATTGGTTTACGTCATTGCTGCCGTCTACGTGCCCCATTAGTAGTGAGTAATGATTAATAAGCTATTGTTTATTATTAAAAATATTGTTCAAGCGCATTTTTCTCGTAATGTAAGCCTATCAAAACATAGCAGCGAAACGGGCTTCCCGTTGTCGATTTTACTTTTTTCTCTTTTTAGCGACGGATTTCGGAGCGACATGCGTTATATGTTCTGAGAGTCAAAAATTGGCTGATCATGAATAGTTTCCAGAGGATATGAACATGAAAAAACAAACAGTGACAGGTGTCTTATTGCTTGCGCTTGCAATGAGTGCCTCACCAACCATGGCGGGTGGTGGTAAAGGACGTTTTATGAAGCATTTTGATATCAATAATGATGGCAGTGTCAATATGGCTGAATTTAATGCCGCTGCCACAGAGCGCTTCAAAAAAATGGATGATGATGCCAGTGGTATTATCAGCAAGGATGAATTTCGTGCCTATATCCGTGTTCGCAAAGATGCGCGTAAGCAGAAAAAATTTGTACGCATGGATACCAACAAGAATGGCAGCATTGAGCGTAGTGAATATCTTGCTCATAAGCAGGCAAAGGCAGAACGAAAGTACACACGCATGGATAAGGATGGTAATGGCAGTGTGAGTAAGGAAGAATATGCCAGCTGCAAGAAGCGTAAACATCACAAGAAACGCATGTTCAAACGTATGGATAAGGATGGCGACGGACAGGTTAGCCAGAACGAAAGCATGACGGCATGGTCAAACTGGTTTAAGCGTATTGATGCGAATAATGACCAGGTTGTAACGACAGATGAAGTTAAAGCATTTAATAACAAGCTCCATGGTAAGTGGCACGGCAAGAAGTAAACAAGCAACGACGATGCCAGTCGGTAAGACGACAACGGTGTTACAGCACAGCCCGTGGTCAGCCGAGACTGATCTCGGGTTGATGTCGCTTATTGCCGCAGGCAATAAATCGGCCTTTACGGAGCTGGCGCGTAGGAACATGTCCACTATGCTCAGTTTTGCACGACGCTATGTTCAGCACAGTGAGGCGGAGGATATTGTGCAGGAAGCGTTAACAAGGATTTGGCTCAAAGCGGGGCAATGGCAGGAACGTGGCTTATCACCACGTAGTTGGTTAATGCGAATAGTGTATAACCTTTGTATGGATAGTCTGCGTAAACAGCCAATGTTAACTCAGCAATTGTGTAATGAACAATTAGCGACAGAAAATGGACCGGAACAGAATTACGAACAAGATATAAAAAAGCAACAAATGCAAATGGCCATGCAGGGAATACCGGAGCGCCAACGCAGTGCAATCATGCTGACAGTTTATCTAGCCATGAGCAACCGTGAAGCGGCAGAGGTACTCGGGGTGAGTGTTGATGCGCTTGAGTCATTATTGAGTCGTGGGCGTCGCGGCCTGAAACAGAACATAAGTCAGCAGCAGGGTGAAATATAATGCCTACTAAAACACATAGCGGGATGGATAGTGAACGAGTTGCCGAACTGATTGAGGCTTATGGCAGTAATACACAAAGTTGGCCAGAATCGGAACGAGCGGCAGCGGTCGAGTGCCTTGAATCATCGGCACCATTACAGAAACTGATGGAAGAAGAAAAACAACTTGATATGGCGTTGTTGGAGGAGCATGTTGAGCAAGCCGTTGATGAAGAATTACTTTCGCGTATTGTTGAGCATCTTCCTGCTCAAGCAGTGGCAAATAAGGTAGTAAAGCAACCCGGTAAGAGATATCAGTGGTCCGCTTCAATTGCCGCAGTGATTACCGGGATAGCAATCACGCTGACGATTATGAATGCGCCAGATCAGGGAATAGAAGTTGAACCGCTGGTATTACAGGAAATGGATTATTGGTTATGGCAAGATGTAACTGATCAGGTAAGTTTTGATAATGCTGAAGAGTCGCCCACAGACTTTATGAGCATGTTGTAGGTAAAATGCAAAAAGGACCTGCGTCTTTAAAAATTAATTCAGAGAGCGTATCTAATGAAAAAATTATTAATATTCCCTATTGCCTTTTTTTATATTTTGTTTTGTAACGCATTGTTCGCAGCAGATGTGGTTAATGATAAAAGCATCGGTATGGAGCTGGCACGGGATATTGCCAATGAAGCGGTGATGGTCTGTCGCAAAGAAGGTTACCATGTTGCGGCTGTTGTTGTAGATCGTCATGCTAATGTGCGGGCAGCATTACGGGATGATCTGGCTTCACGGTTTACGCTAGAAATTGCTGAACGCAAGGCGAATCTGACGGTCATGGCCTGGACAGATAGCGGTCGATTTAAAGGTGCACGTGAGGATATTCGACAAGAACTAAATCACATAGATGGCCTGATCGTTATGATAGGTGGTATCAAGATTGTATCGGGTGGTTTTAATCTTGGCGCTGTTGGTGTAAGTGGTGCTCCAGGCGGTGAAAAAGATGAGGCGTGTGCAAAGAAAGCCTTAGATAAGCTTCAAGAACGTATTGAGTTTGCGATCGAATAATTAAGTTTTAGGATAGGGGCTGGTATCCTTTTGTATTATTCATCATCCTGGTAATCCATATTATCTATTTGCGCATGGTATTTTTTTCGAAAGTCATTGAGAAGGGCATCTTGTTTTATTATATCGATACCCACTGAATCTAATGCGAGGCGTGCCAGTTCCAGACTTGCCTCAACATTTTCAGAGACAACGCCTGATGCGCCTAGTTGCCTTAATTTTTTGCATTGACTCAGGCTATGGCCACGCACATAAATTATTTTATCAGGATGGCTTTCACGTAAAGAAGCCACAATTTTTTCGGAAGCATCTTTATCATTGAGAGTAACAATGATAATTTCAGCACGATTTGCACCGGCGGCTTTTAAAACTTCAGGATTACGCAGGTCACCATAAAATACAGGATAGTTATCGGCTCGTGCATTTTCGACAATGTCGACATCTGAATCGAGTGCAATAAATGGTCGGTTTGCATTTACCAGAATTTCTCCAATTCGTCGGCCAACGCGTCCAAAACCGGCAATCATCAGGGGGGCTGCTTCAGGCTTTTCGATTGGTTGTGATAGCTTGGTTTCACGGGTGCTGACAATGCGTTGAGCCATTTGTGAAAGTATGGGCGTGATCAACATGCTAAGTAGAACGATCAAGAGCAGTTGTTGGTACAACACAGTAGTGAGTAGGTTTGATTGCCAGGCAAGTGTAAACAAAACAAGTGCAAACTCACCACTCTGCGCAAGCACTAGCGATGTGGCAAGTCCATTTTTTAGTTTGATGTTAAATAGCAAGGTCAACGGGAAAAGCACAGCGATTTTTATCGCTATCAAAAGAATAACCAGGGAAAGAGAAATGACTGGCGTACTAATCAATAATTCGATGTTAAATGACATGCCCATCGACATGAAAAATAAGCCTAATAGAAGGCCACGAAATGGCTGAACCTCGGCCATGATTTGATGTTTATAGGACGAATCTGAAATTAACAGGCCGGCAAGGAAGGCCCCCATCGCCATTGAAAACCCGGCATGTTCTGTTGCTAACGCGGTGCCGATGACAAGCAGTACGGCGGAAGCGGTGAATATCTCAGGGTTTGCCGAAAGCGCAACGCGGTGCAAAAGCGGGTGTAACAGGTAACGGCCAACTATCACAACCACGCCAAGAATGAGTACTGATTCAATGAGTGCAAGCCCGACATCTTCCCCCATTGTTAAATTAGGCAATGTCAGTAAAGGAATCAGAGCAAGTAGGGGGACAACAGCCAGATCTTGTAGTAATAGCACAGAGAATGAGGTGCGTCCAAACACAGAGGTTAACAATTTCTTTTCGGACAAAATTTGTAATACAAAAGCAGTAGACGAAAGCGCTAAGGCAGGGCCAAGCAGTATGGCAACATTTAAGGGAACGTCGAAAAATAGATAACTTGCACTGCCAATCATTAAGCCGGTTAAAAGTACTTGCAGGCTACCAAGACCAAAGACAAGACGTCGCATTTGCCAGAGTCGTGTCGGTTTAAGTTCCATGCCAATAACGAACAATAAAAACACAACCCCAATCTCTGCTAGATTACTAATCTCATTAATATTCGTGATCAATTTGAGTCCATATGGACCAACAAGTATCCCCGCAACCAGGAATCCGGGAACGGCGCCTAATTTAATTGATTGAAAGAAGGGCACAGCAACCACTGCTGCAATTAACAGTATGATGATGTCGATGAGGTAGCTTGAGATCATAGTGGTTTTAAACTCGACCTAAGGGTTTAAGTTAATTGTAGTATAAATAATCAATAAACAAGGGTTAGTGCACTTTCTTTATGATAAGGGTTATAGGGTGATTGGTATACATGAAATCGTTACTATTTATTAAAGATTGAAATAGAATCCAGAATGCTAATAAATAATAATATGCGACAAGTTTCGGTTATTTAGCGTAAAATACTTATCTTAAAATCACCTTTAAACGTTAGATGAAAACACCCCTTAAATCCTTGCATGATTTGATTTCTAATAGTATGTTGCGCGATCAGTTCCGTTTCCATCGCCGGTTTAGAAACCTTCAGAAGGCTAAAAATAACACGGGCGAGCTTAAATCACCGTCGTTAGAGAAATTGCACGCAGACATTGATGCCTCTGTGGCGCTTCGTAGCGAACGGTTGGCGGCCTTACCGGTACCAGGCTACCCTGAACATTTACCTGTTTCTGATCGGCGAAATGAGATAAGCGAGGCGATTAAGCATAATCAGGTTGTTATTGTGGCGGGTGAAACGGGTTCAGGTAAAACGACCCAGCTTCCCAAGATTTGCCTGGAACTAGGCAGGGGTGTTGCTGGCTTGATTGGTCACACTCAGCCACGTCGCTTGGCTGCGCGGAGTATAGCGACGCGAATTGCAGAGGAACTAAAATCTGTATTAGGTGAAGTGGTCGGTTATAAGGTTCGGTTTAAAGACAAGGTTAGCTCAAAGACTTATTTAAAGTTGATGACCGATGGAATCCTGTTGGCAGAAATACAAGGTGACCGCTTTCTCAATGATTATGACACCTTGATTATTGATGAAGCGCACGAACGTAGTCTCAATATTGATTTCCTATTAGGTTATCTCAAGCATCTATTACCAAAGCGGCCTGATCTAAAGTTAATTATCACCTCGGCAACGATTGATACACAACGTTTCTCGCGTCATTTTGATAATGCCCCTGTCATTGAGGTGTCTGGTCGAACCTATCCGGTTGAGGTGCGTTACCGGCCTTTATTATTAGATGATAAAAAAGCTGAAGATGATAAAGACGCAAGGCCCAGGGATATTCAACAGGCACTGCTTGAAGCCGTTGATGAGTTGGCCGCAATTGATATCTCACAAGGTAAAAGCCCAGGACATATTCTGATATTTTTCAGTGGTGAACGGGAGATACGTGAAGCAGCTGAATCGCTGCGCAAACACCACCCGCCTCAAACCGAGATTTTGCCCTTATATGCCAGGTTAAGTGGCACAGAGCAAAACCGGGTGTTTAGTCAAGCCAGGCATCGGCGTATTGTTTTGGCTACCAATGTGGCCGAGACTTCGCTAACGGTACCGGGCATTCATTATGTGATAGATACCGGCACGGTCAGGATGAGTCGTTATAGCTACCGTAGTAAGATACAGCGCTTGCCGATTGAAGCGGTTTCCCAATCGAGTGCTAATCAGCGTAAGGGGCGTTGTGGCAGAATTGCCGAAGGGGTGTGTATTCGGCTTTACTCAGAAGAAGATTTCAATACCCGTGCCGAGTTTACCGAGCCGGAGATCATGCGTACCAATCTGGCCTCGGTGATCTTGCAAATGGAGGCACTGCGCCTCGGGCATATTGAAGATTTCCCTTTTATCGAATCGCCAGACTCACGATATATCAAAGATGGCTATAAATTACTGCATGAATTGTGCGCAGTGGATGAGCACAATATGGTCACGCCGTTAGGCAGGGAGCTATCACGTCTTCCGATTGATCCCAAGATTGGTCGCATGATTATCGCTGCGCAGGAATTAAATTGTTTGCAGGAATTGTTGATCATTGGCAGTGCTTTGAGTGTACAAGATCCGCGGGAACGACCGGCTGACAAACAGCAGCAGGCGGATGAAAAGCACCGCTTGCTGAATAGTCCCATAAATGATGGGGCCAAGGAAAAAAAGTTAGAGAAAAAATCGGATTTTTTATTTTACCTTAAATTATGGCGTGCCTACGAAACGCAGCGTAAACACCTTACGCAGAATAAATTGCGAAAGTTTTGTAAACAACATTTTCTCTCTTACAATCGAATGCAGGAGTGGCGTGATATTTATCAGCAGCTATCTACCTTGCTCAAGGAGAAGGGCATTAAATTTAATACCACGGATGCAGGGTATGACAATATACATAAATCATTGCTGTCTGGTTTGTTGGGAAATATTGGTACCAAATCGGTAGAGGGGAATGAATTTCATGGCCCTCGCAATATTCGTTTTTATATTCATCCAGGATCATGGCAGGCAAGAAAACCACCTAAATGGGTGATGTGCGGCGAGCTGGTTGAAACGAGTAGGTTGTACGGCAGAATGGTTGCACTCATTGAACCTGAATGGGTTGAAAGTCTCGCTGCACATTTGATCAAAAGAAATTATTCAGAACCACATTGGCAAAAAAAGCCGGCACAAGTTTCGGCTTATGAGCGCACAACGTTGTATGGCATTACGGTACAGCCGAAACGTCGAATAAATTATGGTCCGATTGATCCACTGTTGTCGCGTGAAATATTTATTCGCGAGGCATTGGTGCAGGGGGATTTCTATACGCGTGCATCGTTCTTTAAATATAACCAGTCGGTGATCTCGGAAATTGAGTCTCTCGAGGCAAAGAGTCGGCGCCGAGATATCCTGGTCGATGAGCAGGCGCTATTCGAATTTTACGATGAGCGCATTCCTGCTGATATTTATAATGGCAAGGCATTTGAAAAATGGCTTAAATCTGTACAGAGGAGTAAACCCGAGATTTTATTCTTGCAGAAGCAAGAATTGATGCGCCACGAGGCGGAACATATTAATGAAGGTCAATTTCCGGAAACAATGGAGCTGAATGGTATTAGCCTTAAACTCGATTATCATTTTGACCCCGGTCATGCAGAAGATGGTGTGACGGCAATCATACCATTAGCAATATTAGGGCAGTTACAATCACAGTCGTTTGATTATCTTGTACCTGGTTTGCTGCGGGACAAGGTTATTGCCTTGATAAAATGTTTGCCTAAGGCCCTGCGTAAGCAGTTTGTACCCGTACCGGATTATGTAGATGGGTTTCTTAGTTCTGGTTATGACCGGCATGTACCGTTGATTGAAAGTCTGAGTGCATACATGCACAAGACCAATGCCACTTCCATGGAAAAAGATACCTGGCAACTTAATAACCTGCCACTATTTTACCGTATGAATTTCCGCGTGATTGACCAGGATAACAATGTGTTGGCTGCCGGACGGGATTTATTGCAATTACAAAATGAACTATCGTATTTGTGTGACGAGGTATTAGCAGAATTACCTACATCCGATATTGAAAAAGAAAATATTACCCGGTGGGATTTTGGTGATCTACCTGACGTACTGGAACTCGAGCAGCACGGGCTGACGATTCGCACCTACCCGGCTATCGTTGACGAGGGTGAAAATGAGGGAAGTGTATCCGTTCGTTTATTTAATGACGTAGACCAGGCAAGGACACAGATGCGGGCGGGTTTACGAAGGTTGTTCAGGTTGGTTGCAAGACAGGAAATGAAATATGTGCGTAAGCACCTGCGCCATCTGGATAGAATACAATTGTATTATACCTCCATCGGCAACAAGCTTAGTCTGCTGCAGGATTTGGAGGATGCAATTATTGATTACGTATTATTTGCTGATAGTGATGATATTCGTTCAGAAGAAACATTTAATACACTATTGAGTCAGGCGAAAAAAGATCTGGTAAAGGTGGCAGATGAAACATGTGACATGCTCCATGAGGTGCTTGAACAATATCATAAACTTTCTAAACGCTTACAAGGCAATATTCCGCTAACCTGGTTTAATGCGGTTAAGGATATACGTCAACAAATAGCGTGTCTTATTTATGAAGGTTTTATTAGTACTACCCCCAGGCAATGGCTAAAACAGCTTCCGCGCTATATTAAAGCGATAAATGTTCGTTTGGAAAAACTGGAACGTTCACTGGTAGCCGATAAGCAACGTCAGGCAGAAATGCAGGCGCACTGGGATAGCGTTTATACACAAATTAAGGATGAACCGGAACAGTCGCTTAACCCTGAATGGGAGCAGTATCGCTGGATGGTAGAAGAAATGCGCGTGTCTTTATTTGCGCAGGAGCTAAAGACATCCATGCCGGTGTCAATAAAGAAACTGGATAATGCAAAGCCAAAAAAATAATAAAGAGAATAAAAACATATTTTAAATATGCTATTGAAGGCTTTGAGATAAGAATACTTAGGTGAAGTCAGACACTACCAAGTGACGTTACCGGGTACTTAATAGCATCTGCTCCATTCCTCTTCTTTTTCCATTATTTGATTTCTTTTTTTCCTCCAATTATTGCGTTATCTCAGTTGTGCGATTGGCTTGTTATATTGCCCTTGCCCTCCTGTTTTTACCTGGTTTCCAGTATGTGATTCAGCGTATTCTCTTAGTTAGTCATTAGTATTTACTACGCCAGTATTCTGTTGTCTCAACGGGTGGTGAAAATTCTAAAGGCATATACTCATGTTGTTCAGAAGCCATTAGAAGTTGAGTTGTCATACCATAAGGTTCATAGTCATCATTGCTTTGAATTAATAGATCAACGTAATTATCAAAGTTGCTTGAATTGCTCATGATTGCTTCTCCTTTCATTTCGTTTTCAATATGAACATTGTCGAATGCGTTTAATTATTTTTTAATTCAAGATACATGCCAAAAGTCCTAAACAGCATTTAGGCCTTTATATACAAGTGTCTAAGTCAATTTGTCGTCGATGAGTTGAGTTATAAACCTAACAAATATTGCCCTGGTCGGGAGCAACACGACTCAATTTGGGGCATGTTATCTGCTTTGTGAGTCATAAAGTTTCTAGCAGCGGGCTGTGCTGATAAAAAATAAAGCGTTATTTTCCTGGTGTACTATTTAATACTCGTAGCTTATTAGTCTCTGTGTCGCTGACGACATAGTTTGTTTTGTGCAGGGGTATGCCTTTAACGCTGGCGGGGTATCGTGCTTTCTCGGACTAGATCGGAGGACAGTGGCGGGGCAGGTTTTCCCTCACTAAGCGAAAACCAAGTACGGAATAGCGCTGTGAAGGAGGATCGGCAGCACGGTAACCAGCGCGTACAATATGCGTTGCACAGTGATAAGAGCCACCTCGGCGTACCTTTTTCCCTGTTGGTTTTAACGGGCCTTGAGGGTTAATGTCTTTATGTGCGGTATAGGCCTCAGCGTGATACCAGTCATTAACCCATTCCCAGGCATTGCCATATGTATCATACATACCGAAGGAATTCGGTCTTCGCGTACCAACGGGGTGAGTAACGTCACCTGAATTGGTGATTGTCCATGCATATAAGTCCATATTATCTGCGGCAAAGGGACGAAGGTCAGTACTATTATCACGCAATATATATTCGAATTCAGCTTCAGTGGGTAGGCGATACTGGAAACATGTAGACTGTGAATTAAGCTTATGGATGAAGTTCTGTGTCATTGCCCAACTTACCGATACCACGGGTAATTGTTGCCATTGAGGATGCTGCCAATATTTATCCGGGCCCGGTTTCGTGCCCATCAACTGTAACCACTGGCCCTGGGTGATTTCATATTTCCCGATTTCAAAGTGAGATAAAGCGACTCGATGGGGTGGTTGTTCATCTGTAATGAGCATTTGATTGTCGGGTGGAATTTCAATAAGTGCATCATCTAAATCTTGCGTGCCCATGATAAAGTTTCCAGCAGAAATATGGACAAACTCGATATTAGGCTGAGTAGCGTGTGCAGCAAAGCTTGCTAGCAGAGTAGCAAGCAAAAGTACGGATTTTAATAAGTAAGGCATACTTTATGGATAAGCAAAAGCAGAGAAAGTTCCATTCAAATAGTAAGGTGATGGTGATTACTCTGAAATAAGAAAACCAACCAATAGAATAGCGTAATATTTATAAATAAACATGATGGTATAAACGGAGCGTTATGTAACTAAAAGTTAATTCGCATGATTTATCAGAGGTCTTCACGTTGCTAAACACATGATATAATCCCGCGCTATATTAAATAATTGTTAAGAAGTACTATCTATGTTGAGCCCGCCCATACTTTATAGTTTTGAAGGTTGCCCTTTTTGTCTAAGAACACGCATCGCACTGAAATATGCTAATTTAAAGATCATTGTTCGAGAGGTTGAGTTAGATAACTTGCCTGAAGAGGCGCTAGCCGTTTCCTCGCATGCCACAGTGCCTTCACTGGTTATCAGCGATAGCGAATATCTTGATGAAAGTTGGGATATTGTTAAATGGGCCGTGCAACAGGATGACCCGAATAATTGGTTAGGTCGGGATAATGCTTATCTGCAAGATGCGGAGATGTTGGTTGAAATAAGTGATCACTCTTTTAAGGAGGACCTCAAGGGATATAAAAATCCAGCCAGCCACCAAGGCCAGCCAGAACAGCCAATGGAATATTATCGGGATCGTGGTGAAGAATTTCTTGAAGAGCTAAATGAGATGCTTGAAGAAAATAATTGTCTACTTGCACCTGCTATTAGCGTGGCTGATATTGCAGTATTTCCATTAGTACACGAATTTGCGATGGTAGATAAAGACTGGTTTGATAAATCGGCATATCCTAAGGTACAAGGATGGTTGGCTATGATGCTTGAAAAGCAATGGTATAAGGACGCTATGCAGCCACATGAATTATGGCATCCGGGTAACAAAGATATCTATCTTTAGATATGGCGGTAAGGAGTAATGGTAATGACTGAATCAGAAACATTGCGTGAGCAGGCTCGCAGTAAACATATAGCCGGAGAAACAGTTGAGGCGATAAGTTTGCTGACGCAGGCAATTCAGCAAGATTCGAGTAACACGCTGGTTGCTATGGACATGGTACAAATATTTATCGATATTGGTGAACTGGAGCAAGCAACAAACTTGTTTAATAAATTACCCAATTCAGATATGGAGGGTGATACAGGTAAGGCTTTGCAGGGTCAATTAACCGTTTGCAACCTGGCGGCGAAGACTGAGGGTAAAGCAGCACTTCAAGTACGTCTGAGTAATAATGAAGATGACTATACTGCACATTTTGATTTGGCCATTTGCCTGGTTTCAGAACATGACTATCAACAAGCAGTAGAACATTTGTTTCACATTCTAAAGCGTGAACCTGAATTTAAAGAGGGTGCGGCACGTGAAATGATCATTGCCTTAACCGATATACTTGCGCCTAATGAGCCTGAGCTAGCGCAGTCGTTCCGTCGTCGGCTTGCCAATTTACTATCTTAACCAAAAAAGGACGTTACTATGCTTGAAAAAAACCAGGTTGCCCCGTCATTTAGCAGCTCGAATCAACGCAATGAAATGATTAGCTTGGCTGATTACACGGATAAAAAACATGTTGTGCTGTATTTCTACCCCAAAGATGACACGCCTGGTTGCACGATTGAAGCAAATCAATTTACGACATTAGCAAGCGAGTTTGCCAATGTAGACGCGGTAGTGCTGGGTGTTAGCAAAGATTCCTGTGAAAGCCATCAGGCTTTTATTGATAAATACGGGCTCAAGGTCGATTTGCTAGCAGATACCGATGGTAAGTTATGTGATGCCTATGGTGTTTGGCAAGAGAAAGAAAAGAACGGTGTAAAGAAAATGGGTATTGTCCGTTCTACTTTTGTTATTAATAAACAAGGTATGCTAGAAGAGGCGCGTTATGGGGTTAGTGCTGAAGGCCATGCACAAGAAGTGTTAGATATAGTGAACAGCTTATAGTTAATTAACGACTGAACAGGTCTTCAATAAACCATGCGGAGAAACTGTGTCGGCCGGGTAAGTCAGATTTACGATATATGGCAGATGCTTGTTGCCGAACAGTTTTTTCCATGGTGTTTCGAATAATGGATATTTCTTTGAGGCTGAGGCCTTTTAGTAGTAACCAACCTACTTCTTTCTCACTGGCTGTTAACCCCCATTCATCGAACTGTTGTGAAACGACTTCGCTAAATTTTTTACGCGCATCTAACAGGTAGGTGTCGGGTTGTTTTTGCACCAGAGCCTGGTGATTCAAATTTTCTGTTAATTCATTTATTTCCTGCCGTTGTGCCCGTAAGTTATAAATAAGCCAAATTACGCCAGTAATGGCGAGCAGCATGACAATGCCTTCTTTGATCGTATGGTGGAGTGATGCGCCATGTGAGACATCGGTATACAAGTCGATGCCGCTGGCAATGATCACTAATACTAATATAACAGCGAGTATACTATCCTTTGAATTATTCACGATTATTACCTTAAGTAATACAATAACTTAAAATATTAGACATATGTCCACTGTATAATGGATGGACATCCGCCCGATGATTTTTGGTGCATTAGCTCTCATACTACGATCATATTTTCACAATAACGAGGCGAAATACGATGAAAAAAAATTATGTATGGGATCCGTTGATCCGAATTTTCCACTGGTCATTGGTTGTCGCATTTATAGTGGCATATGTAACGGGTGATGAGGAACCACTTGTCCATACCAATGCGGGTTATGTGATATTGGGACTGCTTGTAGTGAGAATCATATGGGGTTTTGTTGGTGCCCGACATGCGCGGTTTTCTGATTTTCTGTATTCACCACTGAAAATAGCGACACATTTGTGGGCCTTGCTTTTAAATAAAAAGGTGCAGCATTACCCTGGTCATAATCCAGCAGCGGCTGGAATGGTGTTTGCGCTTCTTTTTAGCCTTATAGGGACGGTATATAGTGGACTTGAAATGGAAGCGCTTGAAGGACGTGGCTTGTTGGCAGATACAGCCTCACTACAAATCAATAAAATAAATGTTATTTCAAGTGCTCATGCTGATGATAGAGATGATGAGGATGAAGGAGATTATGAAAACGAAACTGAAGATGAAGATGAATTCTGGGAAGAAGTCCATGAGTTGTTTGCAAACTTCACCGTTTTTCTAGTATTACTTCATATTGCCGGTGTCCTATTATCGAGTTATAGAGAAAAGGTAAACTTAATACGCGCAATGTTTACTGGGTATAAATAGTTGTTAAAATACGCGCACTACCTTTCTACTGATACTTAAACCTGGTTATGATATTGATGAAACAGGTGGAATCAGGTATTAATCAAGTGCAGGTCCAAGTGCAAAGTCGATAATCTCAATGTCATGTTCTTCTAACATGACTGCGATATCATCCCATTCATACTCAGGGTTTTCTTCTTCGACCTGCGCAATAATACCTGTGAGATGTCGATAGGCTTCATGTTGTTCAAAATCCTTGGGGATTTTAATCAATCGAATTGAAGAATATTCATGTGCAGGTAGGATTACATATCGATTATTCATTTTATGGTGCCTAGCATAATGACTGGAGTGTTATGAATAAGAGTACACCGCATAGATTGGTAGTCATAGTAAAAAAATAATTAATTCTTACTATCTTTACGAACATGGCATCATATAATTAGCATATGACCGATAACACACTGCAATTTTTATATGGCGATCGTGAATTGTTGCTGGAGATTGGTGACCTGTTTTTGGCACCTGTCGATGTGATTGTAAATCCTGCCAATGGTGGTTTGTCGCACGGCGGTGGTGTCGCTGGACAGTTTATTGAACGGGGTGGTGAAATTATCCAGCAGGAGAGTGATCAGTTCATAAAAGAACATGGTGAACTGGAAACCGGTATGGTGGCATTGACGTCAGCGGGCTCGCTACCTTATAAGGCCGTATTGCATGCAGTAGGCCCAAGGATGGGAGAAGGTGATGAACAGGAAAAGGTCAGGCTTGCGGTGTCACACAGTTTGAAATTGTGTGGTATGCATGATTGGAATTCAATTGCTTTTCCTGCCATTAGTTCAGGTGTTTTTCGGGTGCCGATTGATGTGGTCGCAAAAGGTTTCTTTCATGCTATCGCTTCTTACTGGGATGCAAGGTTCGACGATCCGCCAGGTAAAATCATTATTTGCCTTACCAGGGATAATTTTCAGGCATTTCGAGATGCATTCGAAGCGGCAGCAATGATGCCAGGCGATACGGAGCAAAAAATGCAATTAACAAGCAAAGCGGAAACTGAAATGGAAACAGGGGTTGTCAATTTGGCAGCAGATGACATAGCGGCACTGGAAGATGACGATGATGTTAATGATTGGTTTAAATAAGAGAGTGTAATTTCCATAATAGAACAGCGGATATTGACGGAATAATTTGCATTTAGGTCTTAAAGATCGCTGAAAAAAGCCGTTACAGTGGTAAGTGCAAGAAAATTGAGGCTTAGATTATGGGCGTTGGTGTGTTTTCAGAGCAAAATGTGGCGACCTTTACAGGTCGAGTTCAAAATGCCGTGCAGGAAGTCAGCATTGCAATAAAGGCGAATGAAAACCAGAAAATAGAAGGCGATGCAGCGCTTCAATTAATTCAGTCTGCTGCACAGGCAGGCCCTCAAGTTCCGAGTGTCTCCGGCAGTGTGATTGATATAAAGGTTTGAGTAAAAAAGACAGTTTCAGATGATGTAACGCCCGCTTTATGCGGGCTTTTTGTTGCTTTATAGTGTAGCTATGTGACACTAGTTTAGTTGCACTACCCACAATAAATAAAACATTTGCTACAGGATGTAGGCAGTATGAATAAATCCGAAGAAAATCCGCTCAAACTCCTTTTTCAAAATTTGTCCAGCGTGATAATTGGTAATAAGGACACGCTGTTATTAACATTGGCAACCTTGTTGAGTAAGGGGCACTTGCTAATTGAAGATGCGCCAGGGCTGGGCAAAACTACGTTAGCGAAGGCCTTGGCTAAATCAATGAATATGGATTTTCGGCGGCTACAATGTACACCGGATCTAACCCCGTCAGATATTACCGGTATTAGCATTTTTAATCTTGAGGAACATAAATTTCATTTTCATCGTGGGCCGGTATTTACGAATATACTGCTTGCGGATGAAATTAATCGTGCGACACCGAGAACACAATCAGCTTTACTTGAGGCTATGTCGGAGCGAACGGTGACGATTGATCGAGAAACATATCAATTAGAAGAACCCTTCATGGTAGTAGCCACCCAGAATCCGATTGAATTTAGTGGTACCTATCCCTTACCGGAGGCAAAGCTAGATAGATTCTTGATGCGTATTTCAATAGGTTATCCAAATGAAAATGAAGAGGTTGATATCCTTAACGCCCAACAAATGGGGCATCCATTAGAGAGATTGGAAGCAGTGATTAATGATGAGCAATTGTTAGCCCTGCAGGATCGGGTTGAAAGGATTGCAATTCACACTGACATGGTGCGTTATATCGCGCAATTAGTACGCGCAACCCGTGAACATGATTCGGTCCGCTTAGGTTCAAGCCCACGAGGTTCTTTAGCCTTGATGAAGGCTGGTAAAAGTTTGGCATTGCTTACAGGTAAGAAGTTTGTGACGCCCGATATTATCCATAAGCTGGCACAGCCTGTATTAGGTCACCGACTTATTTTCAGAGATAGCAGTTTATATGAAGTTCATGCGCAGCATGTGTTTTTTAAAGAGTTATTAAAATCGGTGCCCGTTCCAGATAACCCTGAAAATTAGGCGGTGTATATGGAAAGGGAATGGACACAGTATCAATGAGTGAGAAACAAAAACAACCCGGGCATTATTTTAGCTGGTTGATGCGACGTTTTAATATTCATTGATTCCTGTGGTTATTAGTATTTGTATCATCGTTTATTGCATGGAATAGAGGTTTGGCATTGCTATATGGTGTCGTTGCTCTCATTCTCGGCGCGTTATGTCTATCATACATTTACCCGACATTATTCTTGCGAAATATTTCAATCAAACGAAAACAAAAAACAGTTGTTAAAGCGGGTGAAAAACTTACATTAGAATATAAGATAAAAGCACATCGTCAATTATTATATATGGAGTTATGCGAACAGTTACCCTTTAATATCAGTGAACCTGCTTTTCATTATTTCCTGCCCATCGTTACCGAAGATTACACGTTCGATGTTGAGGCGAGGTGTGAAGTGCGGGGCCTGTTTGAGCTGAATGACCTTGAACTTGAATCATCTTACCCCTTTGGTGTTTATACTCGACATAAAAAGATAAAGACAGAAGCGGCCACCATCATGGTGTTGCCGAAAACATTTCCAATCCGGCAATTTACTTTTTTTCTTAATAGTAGGCAGGGTCGAGATGGCGAGATTATTTCGAGCCAATCCGGCGCGTTTAACGAGTTCTCCGGATTGCGTGAATATCGATATGGTGACAGCCTGAAAAATATACATTGGGCATCAACAGCACGACATCAAGAGTTAATGATTAAAGAGTATGAAAGTTATGATCGCCCAACAATGTTGATTGTACTGGATCAGTGTTCAGGTTCAGATATTGGTGATCTACCTGAAACCACGTTTGAATATGCAGTTCAGATTGCTGCATCGGTTATAGAATATGCGATTGAGAATCAAATCGGTGTGTATGTTTATGGGCAAGGAAAGCAGAAAACGCGTTTTAGTGTCATGCCAGGTGCATTGGGGAGTCGTGAGTTTCTGGAAAAGTTGGCAATCGTTAAAGCAGATGGAGAAATAGATTACAGCAAAGTATTGGCACAAGCGATGAGTGAGTTTGAAACAGTTAATACAGTGATGACGATAACCAATCGATCAGACAAACCATCACAAAAAATAAATGGCATGATTCAGGAACATCATTTTCATATCGACATTGATATGGTGGATCAGAGCTTTATGTATCCCTTGCAGAAATATCAAATGACTTCAGGCAGCAGAAATGGTAACAGGATGACCTGGAGTGTGAGCCGCACTAGTAAGCTGGAAACATTATTCCAATGATGATCGGAAGCTTAAAATTCATTATTGGTTAAGTTGGCTATTTGCAATAGCCTTTGCAGGTTCCTTGTATTCCCGCTTTGATGCCCAAACGGTACTGATGTCGACATTGCTAATAGCGGGAATAAACTTAGCGGCATTAAGACTCTCGTGGAATAACCGTCAACGTATTGAGAAAATTAAATCATTGTCGGACTACGTTGCGGTATTTGGCATGTTTGCATTTATTATCATGTTGTTTACGAATGGGTTAATTGATGCGCTAATCTGGTTTATTGCCTTTATTCAACTAGCGTTAAGTTTAACATTTAAAGACAGTAAACATTATTATCTTGGTCTATTGATAACCTTTGCGTTACTGAGTGTGGGGGCCGCAGAGACGAAAGATGGCTTCTATTTGTTTTATATAATTGCCTATTGTGCGTTCGCGAGTATTAGCCTGGGTTTTTATTTTATGGATCGCCGATTGCAGGAAAATCAGGGAACCTATCAGCATATGCGTTGGCCAGCATGGCATCGTATTCAGGTTATTTTTGCATTAATTATCTTATCATTCATTATTTACCTTATTACGCCACGTTTTGAGGCCGGTAACCTGGCGAGCATTTATGCGACGGCAGAGCAGTATTATTCTGATGAGAGTTGGGAACAACAGGCAGAAAACGGAGTGGATAATTCCCAGTCAGACTTAGGCCCTTTTGGGGGGGGAGGTTCAGGTCAAGGAGCAGGTTCAGCAGGTAGAACAGGGGGAAATAGGGATGATAATTATGACTACCGTGGTTTTTCCAATTCATTTGATATACGCAGTGAACAAGCAGAAGGCGGCATCCCTCCGAACGTCATTGTGGCCTATATGCAGGCAGAACATGGTGCTTATCTTAAAGTAGAAACATTTGATCTGTTTGATGGGATTAGATGGAAAAAATCACTGGATTACGATATCAAGAAAAAATTGCAATATGGTAAAATAACCCTGCAAGATAATCTGGATGGAAATTATACGCAAAGTATTACGATTGAAGAGAATCTTGGTCCTTATGTACCTGCCGCCTCTATACCGGTTCGGTTAACCTTTCCGGCAACGGTGATAGGGGTAGATTCCTATGAGATGATTAAAATTCCATCCGGTTTAACTCGAGGCACGCATTATTCAGTGGACTCGAGTGTAAAGTTTATTGCAGGTCGATTTTTTTCTGGTGATCATTATCAACCCAGAGATAATGATCTGCAGTTACCAGATAGTTTTGATTCAAGAATTCGTGAATTGTCAGAGCAGATTACCCGAGCGGCCCAGACTGATTTAGATAAGGCATTATTGCTGGAAAAACACCTGCGTGAAAATTACGCCTATAGTTATACCTCAATTTTTAATTCACAAAATAGAACACCGATTGCCAGGTTCTTATTTGAAGATAAAAAAGGTCATTGTGAATACTTTGCGAGCTCAATGGCGGTTATGCTGAGAAGCCTGGGTATTCATTCCAGGTTAGTAACTGGTTTTTCTGCAATGGTTGAGAATCCCTTGTCTGGCTTTTATGAGATGCGAGTGCTGGATGGGCATGCATGGGTAGAAGCATGGGTTGATGGTATTGGCTGGGCGGTGTTTGAGGCAACGCCATTTTACACGCCGCCAGTTGAAGAAGATGAAATCACGGCGTTTGAAAAAATACAAAACTATGTAGAACAGCTAGAAAAAATACAACAAGAGTCAGGTCAAGGCGAAAAGTTGTCACTAGAGAATATTATGACATCACTTTGGCAAAGTCTGTCATTAATATTTGTTCTCGTTTTTGGTGCGATAAAGTTATTTATTATACAGGCATGGAAGATCTTGATTGTAATCGCAATCGCTGCAAGCGTTGTGTGCATCTTATGGAAAAGATGGCAGCCATTCATATTGCGGAAAATAAGTTATCTTAAGGTACGCGCTTATAAGCCCAAAGAGCCAAAATCAGCAATACGCTTTTACATGACACAGATACAAATACTTATGCGCATTAATGGTATGCAGCGTCAAGCAGGGACGACTATCGAGCAATACGCATCAGCTATGCCAGGTGAATTGGATGATGGCGATATTAAGAGTATTGCCAACCTGGTGAATCAGTGGCATTACAGTACTGAGGTGATCCATGCTCAGGATCCTGCGTTGTTAAAATCAATTTTTATGAAACTATACTTTAAACGTTAATTAAATCAGTGATTTCAAAGATTCAGTTGATTAAGACTATAGCGGATATTATTGTTTTTTTGCTGAACGACATAATTGGCTACGCGTAATAAATTATAATACAAGTGTTAAAGGTAGGCTCCTGACTAGTGTATAGTACGAATAAACGGGCAATTTATTTTTTTGTAACTAAAACAATATGAACCAGAATTTTCAAGATACCATACAGCAAGTGACCAATGCTGATGAAATAATCCATATTGAAGATATACAGTCTCTTTGGAGTGGTTACGGCAAGATTATGCGTTATGGTTTGAAGGACTGTGATTTTAAAAGCGTGGTTGTTAAACATGTCAAATTGCCTGATCAGGCTCATCATCCGCGTGGCTGGGGCACAGATATTTCTCACCAACGGAAAATAAAGTCTTATAAAGTCGAAAGTGCGTGGTATCACAATTACGCCAAGGAATGCGATACATCGTGTCGGATTCCTGACTGCCTTGGCCTCCAGTCGAATGCAGATGAGTTCTTAATGGTATTAGAAGATTTGGACGCGAGTGGTTTTTCGTTGCGAAAGAACATAGTAACCATGAATGAAATGCACGTTTGTCTGTCGTGGCTGGCTAATTTTCATGCAACCTTTATAGGCCGGGAACCGATTGGACTTTGGCAAGTTGGCACTTATTGGCATCTTGATACTCGCCCAGATGAATTGGCCGTACTGGATGACAATGGACTAAAGAAGGCAGCGTATAAAATTGATGAGACCTTAAATAATGCACAGTACCAGACGTTTGTTCATGGTGATGCCAAGTTAGCCAATTTCTGTTTCTCGGAAAATGCTACGAGCGTAGCCGCCGTTGATTTTCAATACATAGGTGGTGGCTGTGGCATCAAGGATGTTGCCTATTTCATTGGTAGTTGCCTAAATGATGCTGATTGTGAACAGTATGAAAAAGAATTACTCGACAATTATTTTTCTCAGTTACGAAATGCATTGATGGCTCAGAATAAATCACTCAATCCAGATGATATTGAGAAAGAATGGCGTGAGCTTTATCCGCTTGCCTGGACTGATTTTCACCGGTTTTTAAAGGGCTGGAGTCCAGAACACTGGAAAATTAACAGCTATAGTGAACGCATCGCTAATAAAGTGGTTGCGCAGATTAATGACGTGCTGGATGTGTGATGCAGCTAAGCCCTGACGATCTCAGCTACTTAGTGGAATGTGCAATTTCTGCTGCGAAGCAAGCAGGCGCATTAATCGAAAGCTATGCGCATAAAACAGTCAAGATCAAACATAAAAGTGGCGGTGATAGTATCGCATCACAAGTTGTTACTGAAGTAGATCTACTGAGCGAAGCAATTATTGTCAAAGAACTTGAGCCAACGTGCAAAAAATACGATCTTGCCTTATTAACCGAAGAGCGTGAAGACGACAAAGCCCGTTTGGAGAAAGACTATTTTTGGTGCGTAGATCCTATGGATGGCACACTTGCCTTTACCGAGGCGACATCGGGTTATTCCGTTTCGATTGCCTTAGTGACAAAGTCTGGAGAAGCAGTGATAGGTGTGGTTTACGACCCTGTATCGCAAACGCTGTACTCATCGGTAACCGGTCAGGGCGTTTTTCGTAATGGCACTGCCTGGCGAACCTCAATGGAATCCGGGCAAGATAAGATGCTTACATTAGTATGTGATCGAGGCTTTTCCGCAAAGCCGTATTATGAGACGTTATGTAAAGCGTTGGCAGTAATGGCAACTGAAAATGACATGGCAGGATTACAGGTAGTTGAAAAAAATGGCGCAGTGTTAAATGCCTGCTTTGTACTGGAGAACTCGCCAGCTTGCTATATAAAGTTGCCAAAACCTGAACAAGGTGGTGGTAGTCTCTGGGATTTTTCAGCAACCTCGGCACTGTTTATGTCAGCAGGGTCTGTGGTAAGTGATGTGTATGGCGATCCACTTGACCTAAATCGGGTCGACTCGACCTACATGAATCACCGCGGTGTGCTCTTTGTTACTAATCATTTTTTAGCGGAGAATATTAGAAAGTTATTAGCAAGCAATTGTGATATTTAATAAAATTATCTATGCGTAAGATTGACATATTAAGTGGAATATCCGATTGCTTAAATCCGGAACATAAATGAAAAAAATATTAGTAATCGGCTATGTCTGGCCAGAGCCAAATTCGTCAGCAGCGGGTAGGCATATGCTATCGATCTTGCGCTTGTTTAAGAAACAAACCTGGCACGTTGAATTCGCAAGTCCTGCGCAGCCGACAGATCACATGATTGACCTGGGAAGCGAAGGTATTACATGCCAGGGCATTACCCTTAATTGCGATAGTTTTGATGCGTATGTCGCCAAATGCCAACCAGACATCGTGGTGTTTGATCGTTTTATGATGGAAGAACAATTTGGCTGGCGTGTTGAAAAAGAATGTCCGCAGGCACTCAAAATATTAGATACGGAAGACTTGCAATGTCTGCGTTATGCCCGTCATAAAGCGATTAAGGCTGGGCGAGAAATGACAAAAGCCGATTTATTTAGTGATATAGCCAAACGCGAAATTGCAGCAATATTACGTTGTGATATATCGCTGATCATCTCTGATTTTGAAATGACGTTATTGGTCGAGAACTATAAGGTTGATTCATGTTTACTGCATCATTTACCTTTTATGGTTGATTTGGAAACCTGTCCAGGTAAAACGCTGCCTTTTACTGAGCGAAAACATTTTTTGAGCATAGGGAATTTTCGCCATGCCCCTAACTGGGATGCGGTGTTACAGTTGCAAACCATATGGCCATTGATTCGGAAAAAATTGCCGGATGTGGAGTTGCATATTTATGGTGCTTATCCACCACCTAAGGCGACAGCATTACATAATCCTAAAACCGGTTTCTTAATTAAAGGCTGGGCTAAGGATGCACTCGCGGTGATAGGGGCATCGCGGGTCTGTTTGGCGCCATTACGCTTTGGCGCTGGAATTAAAGGAAAGCTACTGGATGCCATGATAATGCAAACTCCGAGCGTCACCAGCCCGATTGGCAGCGAAGGAATGCATACAGATAAACCCTGGCCAGGTTTTGTTGAAGATGATTGGGATAAATTTTCCGAGGCGGCAGTAAAATTGTATAGCGATGAACAAGCATGGTTGGCTGCACAGAAGCATGGAAAGGCAATACTAAAAACCGGTTTTGATGAAAAAATACTGGGTGAGCAGTTAATTAGAAAAATTACGGAAACTGAAAAAAACAGGGTCCAGCACCGATTAAATAACTTTACAGGTAGTATGCTCAAGCACCATTCGATGATGAGCACGAAATACATGTCACAATGGATTGCAGCTAAGAATTCATCGGTGTCAGAGTCATAACCGACTATGATTATTCATCTTGATATGGATGCGTTTTTCGCCTCGGTAGAAATACGTGAACGACCTGAATTACGAGGCCTTCCCTTAGTCGTTGGCGGTTCTGCTAGCGGGCGCGGTGTGGTAGCAGCAGCAAGTTATGAGGCACGACAGTATGGTGTCTTTAGTGCCATGCCAATGGCCAGGGCGTTGCGGCAATGTCCTGATTTGGTTTGCTTGCCTGTAAATATGCCATTGTATATTGATGTGTCACGACAAATCCATAAAATATTTTACCGTTATACACCCGAGATTGAACCGTTGTCCCTTGATGAAGCATTTTTAGATGTCACGGCAAGTGAAAAATTATTTGGCTCTGCCTCGCATATTGCAATGAAAATAAAAGAAGACATAAAGAATGAATGTCAATTAATAGCGTCGGCGGGTGTCGCGCCAAATAAATTTGTGGCAAAGATTGCCTCGGACATAGATAAACCCGATGGGTTTGTTGTTGTGGAACCGGAAGGAGTACAAGCCTTTCTGGATCCACTACCGGTTAAGCGTATATGGGGTGTTGGCAAAAAAACCGAACAGCAGTTGCACGAGTATGGGATTAACACGGTATATGAATTACGCAGTAAATCTCCGGACTGGTTAATGGAGCATTTTGGGAAGTTAGGCGATCATATTTATCGTCTGGCAAATGGCCTGGATAAACGCGCTGTGATTTCAGACGCAAAGGCAAAATCAATTTCATCTGAAACAACATTTGCCACAGATATTAAAGACAGGAAAACATTATTGGCGATACTTTCGCAGTTATCGGAGCAGGTTTCAGCACGTCTTCGCGATAAAGGGGTCAAGGGGAGGACGGTTAGTATTAAAATTCGTTTTAATGATTTTAAAACGATTACACGTTCAAACACGTTGTCTGAGAGTAGTTCGCAAACGATGCAGATATGGCATACGGTTAAACAGTTATTTTCAGGTATTATACAAGAGGATGAGTCGTTAATAAGATTAGTTGGTGTGAGTGTTTCAGGATTTGACAATAATGAAGCACGGCAAGGAGATTTGTTTGAGCAAGACACCAAACAGGATACACTGGATGTGTTAAGCGATGAAATAAATCAACGCTTTGGTAAAGCAAAAATACACCGGGGCAGGAAAATATAATAATGAACCAACAAATTATTGAATCTGTCATCACAATTGCAAATGAAGAATTGAGCCCGCGTTTTGCAAAGGTGAGTCGTACGCATAAGCAAGATGGTAGCTTTTTAACGGAGGCTGATTTAGCCGTACAAAGGCGGGTGCAAAAGTTGTTGTTAGATGAATATCCTGATATCACCTTCCTTGGTGAAGAAATGACAGTCGAGCAACAACAAATTGCTTTAGAAAATAAACAAGGCGTATGGATTCTTGATCCACTTGATGGAACAAGTAATTTTGCAGCGGGAATTCCTTACTATGCTATTTCACTGGCCTATATCAAGAGTGGAACAATAGAGTGGGGCATGGTTTATGACCCGGAAAGAGCAGAATGTTTCAGTGCTGCTCATGGCAAAGGAGCTCAATTAAACGGAGTGCCTTTAGTGAAGAGTGAAGCCAGGCTTGATATTGGCAAAACCACGGCGGTCATTGACTTTAAACGACTGGATAGTGAGCTTGCCGCGCGGATTGCCTTACAACCACCCTATAGTTCGCAACGTAGCTTTGGTGGTGTGGCGCTGGATTGGTGTTGGCTGGCAGCAGGACGGTTTCATTTATACTTACATGGCAAACAGAATATTTGGGATTATGCGGCGGGGTTTTTAATATTCAAAGAGGTAGGTGGCAGCGCTTGCACCTTGGCAGGAGAGCCTGTCTTTGATTTTTCATTACAAGTGCGTTCTGCTGTGGCTGCATCGGAACAAGCATTGTTTGAAAAATGGTGTGATTATTTAAAGATTGATAGTTAGGAGTTGTGGCATGCAGGACTGTATTGACAAACTTGAGGCCTCTGGTGATTACCGCATCATTAAGCGGTTTACGCCCGTGACGACATACCATGAAGCAAATGAAGCAAACAAAAGGATCGGTATTTTTCTTGATACAGAAACTACGGGCCTGGATCCTGATTCTGATAAGGTGATTGAACTTGCCATGGTGCCGTTCGAGTTTGATGCGGCGGGACGAATTTATCGTATCTTACCCGAATACAATGGTTTAAATGACCCTCATATGCCTATTCCAGAGATTGCCAAACAAATTACCGGTATCACCGATGAAATGGTAAAGGGGCAGTCGATAGATTTTGCTGCAGTAAAAAAAATGTTGTCAGAAGCGGCAATTGTGATTGCCCATAATGCACGATTTGACCGCCCATTCTGTGAAGATCTTCTAGAAGACTTTAAAGATATCTCTTGGGCATGTTCTATTGCAGACATTAATTGGAATGAAGAAGGGATAGAGGGCGTCAAGCTTGAATTTTTGGCCTATAAATATGGTTTCTTTTTTGAAGGACACCGTGCCACGATTGACTGTCAGGCCGGCATTGAAATCCTTTCCAGGCCTTTGCCTGAGTCGGGAGAGCTAAGTTTAAAACGCTTGTTGGATACCGCACGTCAAACTAATATTCGCCTATGGGCAGAAGGCTCACCGTTTGAGAAGAAGGATGAACTCAAGAAAAGAAATTATCGCTGGAGTGCAGGAGACAACGGCAAGCGTAAAGCCTGGTACAAAGACATACTTGAAAATGAGCTTGAAGAAGAAATGATGTATTTAAATGAACATATTTATACCCGCGCTATTGATGCATTACCGATGGATAAATTCAATGCGATGTTGCGTTACTCAAGACGTTTATAGGAGATATAAAATTGCGTGTGCTGTTTCTGTTAGTTTTTTTGTTAAATGCAGGTAATGTTTCGGCTGAAGCACTGCCGCCATTTGCGGATGTGCATGTGCATTATAAATGGAGTCAAACTGAGGTAACAAGCCCACAGCAAGCAGTCGAGGCTATGCAGCGTAATGGTGTGAAGCTTGCTGTGGTATTTGGTACGCCGCCGGAGATAGTGCTAGATGTAAAGAGTGCAGGTGATTTAAAGATTGTGCATTTTTTCCAGCCCTACCTACATCCCTTTCTTAAACCAAATTGGTTTTTAAATAAAAAGGTTCCGCAGGCTGCGCGTGAAGCATTGGCCAGTGGGCACTATCAAGGCATTGGTGAAATACATGTTTCAGATGGCATTGGTCCACGCATGGACAATGTAAATTTCAATCGTATTTTGCAGATCGCCGCTGAGTTCAATGTCCCGGTTAATCTCCATACCAATTCTTCTAGCCCAACATACATGCAACGCATATGTAGCAAACATGCTAAAACACGTTTTATTTGGGCGCATGCCGGTGGATTGCAAGCAGATGGTGTGGCTGAGCTATTGGCGCATTGCGATAACGTATGGGTAGAATTTTCTGCACGTGATCATTTAAAGAGTGTTGGTGGCGTACCTATTTCTCATCTGGACGGTCGCTTACATGAAGGATGGTTAGCGTTGTTTAAACGCTACCCGAATAAATTCATGGTCGGTAGCGACCCCATCTGGCCAATTACCGATATTGACTCATGGCACACGGACGATACCGGCTGGCAGACAGTGGATGAAGTCTATGCATATCATCGAAGGTGGCTAACCAGGTTACCCGCTGAGCTTGCTGAAAAATTACGTTATCAAAATGCGCTTGAGCTTTTGAAACATTAAAGCATATCGTAATGAATGGCGTGAATATAACGCCGATTTTCACTATAATACGCATCCTTTGTGGTCATATGGCCCCAATAACTGATTGATTGTAGAGATTTTCATTATGACCGATTCCACGATTTTTTATACCATCACCGATGAAGCACCTGCATTGGCTACACAGTCTTTTTTGCCAATCGTCAAGGCTTTTTCCAAAACAGCAGGCATCACTATTGAGACGCGGGACATTTCTTTGGCTGGACGGGTGATTGCCAATTTCCCGGATAATCTAACAGATGATCAAAAGCAGGCTGATGCACTGGTTGAGTTAGGCGAACTCGCTAAAACACCGGATGCCAATATAATAAAGTTACCGAATATCAGTGCATCCATCCCACAGTTAACAGCGGTGATCAAAGAATTACAATCAAAAGGGTATGACATTCCTGATTACGCCGATGCCAAGCAACGCTATGCAAAGGTGTTAGGTAGCGCAGTTAATCCAGTGTTGCGAGAAGGTAACTCGGATCGACGTGTCGCAGGTCCAGTTAAGGAATACGCACAGAAACATCCACATTCGATGGGGGCCTGGTCGAGCGATTCAAAATCACACGTTGCCTCTATGCCAGACGGTGATTTTTATTCGAGTGAAAAATCGTCACTGATTGATAAAGCCGGTGATTTAAAAATAGAATTTGTTAGTGATGATGGAAACACGATTGTTTTAAAAGACAAAACATCGGTGATGGCAGGAGAAATCATTGACGCATCTGTTATGAGTGCGAATGCACTGGCTGATTTCTTTGAAACAGCAATGCAAGATGCAAAGAAGGAAGATATTCTTCTTTCTTTGCACATGAAAGCCACGATGATGAAGGTGTCAGACCCCATTATTTTTGGCCACGCGGTGAGTGTTTATTATAAAGACGTGTTTGAGAAACATGCTGCAATATTTAAAGAATTAGGTGTTGAACCGCGTAATGGTTTCGGCGATGTTCTAACGAAGATTGCCTCATTAGAAGATTCGCAAAGAAAGGAAATAGAAGCCGATATTGATGCCGTATATGCAAGCCGCCCAGCGCTGGCAATGGTGAATTCTGATAAAGGCATTACCAATTTGCATGTGCCGAGTGATGTGATTATTGATGCATCCATGCCCGCAGCCATCCGTAGCTCTGGACAGATGTGGGGGAAGAATGGTGAATTACAAGACACGAAAGCAATGATCCCAGATCGTAATTACGCAGGTATTTATCAGGCAACAATTGATTTCTGTAAAGAGTACGGTGCCTTCGATCCATCGACTATGGGTAATGTTAGTAATGTAGGCTTAATGGCGCAGAAGGCAGAAGAATATGGTTCACATGACAAGACCTTTGAGATGACAGAGAAAGGAATTGTCAGGGTAAGAGATACATCGGATACTGTTTTATTAGAGCACACAGTTGAACCGGGTGATATTTGGCGTATGTGTCAGACAAAGGATATTCCCATTCAGGATTGGGTAAAGCTCGCCGTAACACGGGCCCGCTTAACAGGCCAACCTGCGATTTTTTGGTTAGATGAAAATCGTGCGCATGACCAAGAATTAATCACGAAAGTTGAAGCCTACCTGAAAGATCATGATACTAAAGGTCTGGATATTCAAATTATGGCACCATTTGAAGCAACACTTTATACGTTGGGGCGTGTTAAAAAGGGTGAGGACACTATCTCTGTATCCGGTAATGTATTACGTGATTACCTCACTGACTTATTTCCGATTCTCGAGTTAGGTACCAGTGCCAAAATGTTGTCGATTGTACCTCTGCTTGCTGGAGGTGGTTTATTTGAAACCGGTGCGGGTGGTTCCGCCCCGAAACATGTCGAGCAAGTGATAAAAGAAAATCACCTGCGCTGGGATTCACTCGGTGAATTTCTGGCATTGGCAGTGTCGCTGGAAGATATGGCACAAAAAACCGGTAATGCCAGCATTAAGGTGTTAGCGTCAGCACTGGATTCAGCGAATAGCCAATTTCTGAATAATGATAAATCACCATCGCGAGAAGTCGGTGAACTGGATACACGAGGCAGTCATTTTTATCTTGCACTGTATTGGGCACAGGCACTGGCACAACAATCAGATGATGATGAGCTGAGAAAAATATTCGAGCCGATTGCTAAATCGCTAACTAGTAATGAAGCCAAGATTATTGATGAACTGAATAGTGCGCAAGGCAGTCACATTGATCTGGGGGGCTATTATCGTCCAGATGATGCACTGGTTGCACGGGCTATGCGCCCCAGCGAAACACTAAATTATATTGTGGATAACGTAAGTTAATTATGATGAAAATAGTCGGTGTTGTGAAAAAGAAAGTTTCTATTTATAGCTTACTGCTTGTTTTCTTTTTTCCGATAGGACTGCATGCGGATATTAGTGAGACGGTTGAAGTTGTAACGGTCAGGCCAGGCGTTACACAATCGTATTTGCTATTAATCCCGGAAAAACCGCTTGCAACGGTTATTTTATTTGCAGGTTATGGTGGATACCTTGATATCACTCAAGACGGAATTCAACAACCTAGCGAGAACTTTTTAGTTCGTACCCGCAACAAATTTGCCGCCAGAAATTTTATGACAGCAGTTGTTGATGTGCCCTCGGATTTTAAAGGAGTAGATGGGATTCTCGGTTGGCGTGCAACAGAAACACATGCACAAGATTTACAAAAAATAATGTCAACGCTTCGCCAAAAAGCAGATGTACCACTGTGGCTTGTTGGTACGAGCAGAGGAACAATTTCTGCTGCAAATGCTGCTGCTCGTTTACAGGAAAATGGCGCTGACGGACTTGTCTTAACAGCGACAGTAGTCACTGCTGGAGGTAGAAACCCTGGTTATATCGGTGATGTGGCATTAGACAAGATTCAGATCCCAACCATGATAGTACATCACGATGAAGATGACTGCGTAGTCTGCGAGTTCTATGAAGCTAAAAGGCTACCGGCAGAATTAACAAATGCGCCAAAGGTTGAATTTGTTGCCTTTTCAGGTGGTAAGCAGGCAAAATCAGGAAGTTGTGGTCCATTATCAGAGCATGGTTTTTTTGGTCTGGAAGACAGCGTGGTCGATACCATTTCAACATGGATTTTAGCACGTAAATAAAGAACTCTCTATTTAGCAGGCGTTTTCTGCATACGGCGTAATTCATTTAGTAATTTACTATCATCCCATGGACGACCACCGACGGTACGGTGCGTAACAATACCCTCTGGATTAATGATATAGGTAGTTGGTAATCCCATAACGGGGTAGCTTTTAATAACCTTGCCATCTTGATCCATTAGTAGTGGAAAATCGACGGGATAGTTTCCGGTAAATTCAAAAATAGTATTTTCATCTTCACCAACATTTATGGCGAGAATGATGACATTGTCCTTGCGAAGTTTCTTGTGAGCCTGGTTCATAGATGGCATTTCTTCTCGACAGGGAGGGCACCAGGTTGCCCAGAAATTTAATACAACGACTTTCCCTCTGTAATCTGATAACCGGTATTGCGTACCGTCAATATCTTTTACCTTAAAGTCATAGGCGATAAATGGTTTAGCGACGGCAGGGAAAATAGTTTGCTCAGCCATTAGTAATGATGTCTGGCAAGCAAAGAATATCCATAAGCTATGTCTTAAAAAAGGCTTCATGGTGACTCCGGATCGGCATGAATATCTGCAGCGCATTGCATGTTTGGAATGGTTACATTACGTTGTTCACCAAATTGTTGCCAGTTTAGTTGTAAGGTAAATGAACTGGCGAGTGGCAGATCAAAAATGGCCATGCCCCAATTATAGTCACCGGCTTGATAGTCTTGTGTGGTAGGTAGCAGCCCCCATTCAAATGCCAATTTGGCCGGTGTGGCAATGTTTAGCTGTTGCCATTGCGTGGACCATTTTTCACGCGTTTTCATTTCACCTGTTTTGCCGTTGTGGTGGACAAGCCAGTTTTGCATATTATAGATAATTTCTGAGGGGGTGTTTTTATCAGAAATGTTTTTGAATATGGTCTGGAAGACACAACTTTGCGCGATTAACTCGGCATGTTCAGCAGAAAAGCCGCGGCCAATAAAGTAGCCACGGGTTTGATCGGGTAGTCGTTGTATAAACCGAATTGATAGACCCTCATCTTTATATTGCCAATAAGGAAGTCCGGCTTGCTCATCGGTGCCGGTAGTAATGCCTACTGTTGATATGGGCATGGCCGCAGACAATGAAAGCGTATCTGCCATTTCAGGTTTAGTTCTTTGTGAAGCCTGTTTTTTCTTACTCACCAGTTTTTCATTGCGTTTTGTCTCTTTCGCCTTGCTGGTGAATAGACCTTTGCTGGTCGCTGCATCAGTTGAAATGGCAGGTTCTGTCGTGGCAGGTTTGTGTAATGGTGGCGTCGCCATTTTGCTACGCGCCTTTGCAAGCGAAGCTTGCTCTTTGGCGATACTGGATGGCTTTTGGATTAGAGCATCCTCCACGATAACGTGCGGTGTTACACCGTTGACAGGGCTTAGGTCATTTTCCATTAGTGTGACAATACCAAAACTCAGCACTAATACGGCAGCTAATGATGCAGGTATACGCCAATTATTAGAAAACGGGTTGTATGGAAGTGAATAGGTTGACGTATCACGTTTGGCAGCAGAGAGAATAGCCTCATCAATCTGTTCTGAAGGAATGTCGTGCTTCGCCCTATTGTATAATGACGAAAGTTGCTCATCGTGTGGAAGTTTATCGTCTTCTGTATTCATAATAATCCTCGTAGACAGCGGCGTAGTGCATTGAGTGCATAACGCAGACGGCTTTTAACCGTTTCTCGACTGGTGCCAGCAACCTCTGCAATATCAAGCAGTGATAGGCCACTTTCTTCTTTGAGTAAAAAGCTTTCGCGTTGTGCCTCGGGAAGTTGAGCAATACAATCGAGCAATTTTTCTGCCTGGCGATCTCTGTTTATGTCTGATACAGGATCGATGCTGAAGGTGTCTTCAATGTCATCGGGTAATTCTTCTTGATAAGAATCAGGAAGGCGACTGTTCTTTCGATAATGATCTATCAATCTATTATGCGCGATATGATAAAGCCAGGTAGTAAATTTAGCTGAAGCTTTATAGCGTGTGCGTGCTTTAACGATATTTATCCAAACCTCCTGGAATAACTCATCGGCAGTTGCTTCGTTACCGCATTGACGTTTGAGATAGCGGTAAACGCTCCCTTTGTGCCGGTTGTACAGGTTCTCAAAGGCAGTAGCATTGCCACCGCAATAAGCCAGCATCAGGGTTTCGTCATTCATTTTTGCATCCATATTCTGATAATGACACTCCTTTATATCGATGTGAAGGCCGGGGTGTAAGCTTGAAAAGCCCTACGCCCTGTTTTCATTTTTACTTAGAAGATAAACTCCTGGCAAGGTTAACTAATTTAACAAACTCACCTCGGTAACCAAACGGATCTTTACCACGTGAATGGCGAGCCAGGGTCAATATATCTTTGTAGTCGAAATCGTTTAGATAATCTGCTCCACGTAGTTGTTGGCCGAAGGCTGCAACAGAGGCAGAAAAACGAAATCGATCACTGGTTTTTGCAAGATCGGTTTGTAGGGTTTGGCGATTTATCGCTTGTTCAATTAAGCTGCTTTTATCACCATGGGGTTTTTTATAACGCAAGCGCAGAAAGGCTAGTTCATTATTCTTAATGCTTTTCTGGAGGCGACTATCTTCGCCGTAGCGCAGCGGGTCATATAGATTGCCTTTACTGCCAACAAGCGAGAGCTCGTATAATGCCGTTACCGAGTGACCTGCACCGATCTCACCTGCATCTATTTTATCGTTATTAAAATCTTCTCGTTTAAGTAGACGGTTTTCATAACCGACCAGACGGTATTCAGCAACAGATGATGGGTTGAATTCGATTTGAATCTTCACATCTTTGGCGATGGTCTTGAGGGTTGAACTCATCTCATCGACTAATACCTTTTGCGCTTCATTGATAGTATCAATATAGGCATAGTTACCATTACCTGCATCGGCGATTTGCTCCATGAGGCGATCATTGTAGTTACCCATACCAAAGCCAAGCGTCGTCAGTGAAATACCCCCTTTGCGTTTCTTTTCTACGAGGTCAATAAGGGACTCAAAATTGGTAGTGCCGACATTGAAGTCGCCGTCAGTGGCAAGAATAACACGATTGATTCCGCCTTTAACAAACCCCTGCTGAGCCATTTGATAGGCAAGCCTTATTCCAGCCGCACCGTTAGTACTCCCTCCCGCGGTCAATTGATCCAGGGCTTGACCGATTGCGGCTGTTTGATCGCCTGGGGTCGGAGCGAGAACACAACCACTGGCACCTGCATAGACTACGATTGAGATATTATCTTGTCGACGAAGCTGTTTACTAAGTAATTTCAACGAGGTTTTTAAAAGCGCAAGCTTGTTTGCAGAGTGCATTGAGCCGGAGACATCAACAAGAAAGACCAGATTGGCTGGCGGTAGCGCCTGTTTAGCAATATCCTTACCCTGAACGCCAACGTGTAACAATAAGGTATTTGGGTTCCATGGCGTCGTTGATAGCTCGGTTGTCACACTGAAAGGCTGCTCTGTTTCAGGTTGAGGATAGTCATAATTGAAGTAGTTTATGAGTTCTTCAACACGTACAGCGTTTTCACGGGGAAGATCTCCCCTATTAAGAAAACGGCGGACGTTGGCATAGGCGCCGGTGTCAACGTCAATACTAAAGGTCGAAACCGGTTGGCTGGTGACTTGTTTAACAGGATTTTCATCAAAGGGATGATAGCGCTCACGATCCAATGCTACAGAGGCTGAGCGTATTTGAGACAAACCCTTACTGTGTGGCGTATGCGAATATGACAGTAAGCCACTATCGTTGATTTTTCGTTTTTTCAATGCCTTATGTCTGGCATGCGCTGTGGTGGATTGAGGCTGTGGCTTAGCATGTGTTAAGGCAGGTTTGGTGATATGAGCAACGTTGTCATGTCGATGTTGTTTATCTTCAGCGACAATCTCGCTTTCACTACCTTGCTGTGCAATTGCTCCCTTATGCAGGTGAGCAGGCTGTTTATATGACAGAGTGTTATCCCCGCCTGACATGCATCCGAGCATGAAGAATGTGCTGGCAACTACAAGGGCCAGGGGTTTAAAAGTGGCGTTTGTTTCCATTAGAAACTCCTTATGTTTCATATTAAAGGTCGAACAAGACGAATGAGTATCTATAAACGTTGAGGGGAATAAAAAGGGGTTAATGAATTTCGGTAGTGAACTCGTTTTACTGTAAACTGGTGCAAGATATTTATTATTTAAGAGGTGTGAAAGGATGCTGTTGATATCTCAAATTAAAAAGAATCTGTTGGCAGTAATCAGCATTATAATTGCGGTAAGCACCCTGAGTTATACCACCTATCGAAATGAGTTAACGGAAGAAAACCGTAATATGCGGCATGCCGGGTTTGAATTGCTAAAAGAGTTAAATGAACTGCAGTTGCTCATTGATTACGCGCATTATGACAACGATCCCAAGAATGGGAATCCCATTCAAGGCTGGAGTCATGTGGCTTATATTAGTGACATGAGCCATCTGGTTTCAGATGATGTTGTTAAAGGTGCTATCGAATTAAAGCAGGCCTGGAGCAATAATTGGAGTATTGTGCAGAATGATGTGGCATCCAATAAAGTGATGACCGATGAAATTAATAACATGAGAATGGTTACGCGTAAGGCAATAGTTAGATTGCGATAATGATATAATGGAGGCTCTCCACATGGGGAACACACTTTTTGATCAGTTAAAGAAAACTGGCCTTGTTGATAAGAATAAGGCAAATAAGATTAAGAAAAATAAATATAAAAATAAAAAACAACATTCAAAAAAAGGGACTGTTGAAGAACAAAGTGAGGCAAAGCTGCTCGCCAGAAAGGCACTGGCCGAGAATGCTGAACGTGACCGGAAGATTAATAAGGAATTAAAAGATCAAGCCGACAAAAAAGCAATTTCGGCCCAGATTCGACAGTTGATTGAAACACATGGCGTGCAAGATCAAGATGGCGAAATTATTTATAATTTCACTGATGCTGGAATCGTAAAACATCTTTATGTTTCAGAGCTAGGATATAAATTGATTACTGCAGGCCGCCTGGCGATTGTCAAGTTAGGCGAGGGGTATAAGTTGGTCCCTCAGTCTATCGCTGAAAAGATTAAACAGCGCGACCCTCAAAGTATTGTTGCAGTGGAACAAAATCCTGATTCAGAGCTGGATGTTGATGATCCGTATGCAGACTATGCAATCCCAGATGATTTGATGTGGTAACGTATAACCAAAATTTAATAAATTAATACTATGTTGTGTTTTTTTATTATCAAACTGTAATTAAAAGGATGTTTTATTATGATGATAACCAATATTGAAATTGTACCTGGCAAGCGTATTACCAGACATTTGGGGTTGGTGCAGGGCAGTTCTGTACGAGCCAAGCATGTTGGCCGAGATATTATGGCGAGCCTAAAAAATATTTTTGGCGGTGAATTGATTGGTTATACCGAGTTATTGCAAGAGTCTCGGAACGAAGCAATTGCAAGAATGACAGAGCAAGCCAAAGCAGTTGGTGCGAATGCCGTATTAAATGTACGCTTCTCTACCTCGAGTATTGCAGCAGGCGCAGCGGAATTGTTTGCGTATGGGACGGCGGTTACATTGGAGAAAATGTAATGATTGATCTAATTATTTTTGTGTCGTTACTGGCATTGGGTTATGGTTTTGGGCGACATGCGGAGAAAAAGCATTACAAATCCATTATTAAACGTGAAAAACAATATAGTTCATTACCTGCTCTCACCGCTAAAACACCCACTATGTTGAGCAAGCCGAATGATAGCCATCTGGTTGTCGGCAGTGTTGTCATTTCAGTCGATTATTTTAAGCGATTTATTTCGGCATTGCGGAATCTGGTTGGTGGTCGTGTAACGTCGTATGAATCGTTAATTGATCGTGCGCGGCGTGAAGCGGTACTACGTATGAAAGCTCAGGCTAAGGAAATGGGGGCAAATCTGGTTTTTAATACCAAATTCGAGACAGCCAGTATTTATCAAGGAAGACGTCACCAGGTCGGATCGGTCGAAGTGCTTGCTTATGGAACGGCGATTATCCCGATGCAGCGAGGCTAGTTAGTTGGAATATTCGAATCCAGAAATACCGGAAGGTATTAATACTAGCCAGTCTCATCCACTTAAAGAATTTTTATGGTTAACCAGCAGCGTGATGGTGACGGTTATTGCCATTTTCGCTGGATTGATCTTACTAGTAGATGGAGTTACCGCTTATATTCCTTTCAGCGCAGAAAAAAATATTCCATTTCCGGAGTTTGCAGCGGGCGAGAAAGAGGGCCCATTGCCGGAATATCTTCAATCACTGGCAGATCGTATTGTTGAGGTTGAATCGCTTCCCGATGAAATGAAGATCACTGTTCATTATTTAGATGATGAGACAGTGAATGCATTTGCTACCCTGGGTGGGCATGTGTTTTTTTTCAGAGGCTTATTAGAAAAATTACCTAATGAAAATTCATTAACTATGTTGATGGCCCATGAAATTGCTCACATTAAGCACCGTCATCCTATTAAGAGTCTGGGGCGTGGAATAGTGGCGGGTATTGCGCTTTCAGTAGTGAGTGCGACGGCAGGCGATGCGATAATAGAAAGTTTTCTTGGCGAAGCAGGTTCCCTGACAATATTAAAATATAGTCGCGAAATGGAGTCTGAAGCAGATGAAACAGCAGTCAAGGCATTAAAATCTATTTATGGGCATCTTGATGGTGCGGATAAACTATTTGAGGTATTAAAAGAGCAGTCAGGTAGTATAGAACCGCCTGAATTTTTTAGCACTCATCCAGTAACAGATGGTCGTATTGAAAAACTAAATACCTATACAAAAGAGACTGCGACACAGAATTTGAATAACATCACACCGCTTCCTGCCGCATTTAATACATGGATAATAGAATCCAGTTTGCCAGACAGTGAAGAGTAAAAATGTTCCAATTTCTCGGTAGTTGGCTGGACAGTCGTATTATTAAACGCTCAAACGTGACGGATGTTCAATGGCTGCGAGCATTCAATTCTTTGCCACTACTTAAAAAATTAACAATAGAAGAGAAGCAAAGACTGCGTGAATTGGCTATCCTGTTCATCGACGCTAAATCGTTTGAAGCTGCTCATGATCTGGTAGTCACTGATCACATGGTATTGGTCATTTCTCTACAAGCCTGTTTACCCGTTTTAGAATTCGGGATATCGGGCTACAGCGGGTGGTCATCGGTCATAATTTATCCCAGCGGGTTTTCACCAAAGCGCACATTTACCGATGAATATGGTGTTACCCACCATGTGCAATCCAATTTAGCAGGGGAGTCATGGTTGCGAGGGCCGGTGTTGTTGTCCTGGGAAGAAGCTGAACGTGGCGGAATCATTGATGGCAGTAATCTGGTGATTCATGAGTTTGCACACAAGCTTGATATGCAAAATGGTGTTGCCAACGGATTTCCACCGCTACATGCTGGTATGTCATCGACAGTGTGGGCAGACACGTTGGCAGAAGGTTTTAAGGATTTCTCAAAAAAATGCAATAACGGTGAGTCTAAGGCAATGGGGATCGATTGTTATGCAGCAAGTTCACCGGCGGAGTATTTTGCGGTATTCAGTGAGGTGTTCTTTGAACGCCCTGAGCTCATTATAGAGCACTATGCGGATGTTTATGCTCAGTTGCGACAATATTATCGCCAGGATACCCTGGCAAGATTACGTTAAATTATAAATTACTAACGCTATGAAAAAATCAAATGTAAGTATTGGGCTAATTAACCCTAAAAGCCCTCATAATGTCAGTTCCATTATGCGTACGGCAGGAAATTTTCGTGTTGATAGTGTTGTTTATACCGGTAAGCGCTACCCGCGTGCCTTGATGCGTAATCCAGAACTTCCTGACATGCATCGTAAAGTAGGGCAGTCCATTCCGATATCGGAAGTAACATCAATAATAGAGGATGCGCCAGCAGGTTGTTCCATCATTTGTGTCGAATTTGCCGAGAATGCAATGGCCCTACCTGACTTTCAGCACCCGGAAAATGCCTTTTATGTTTTTGGCCCGGAGGACGGCACGATGAGCCAGGATATTATTGATAGTGCCGATGCGGTTGTTTATATCCCGACAGTGAATAGTATGAATTTAGCCGCTACTGTAAACGTAGTGTTATATGATCGGCTGTCGAAATCCTCTTATGCGTCAGGAAATGATGAACTGATTAGAAACAGCCGCGATATTAATAATAGCTTAAAGGTAAAGAATTAATTTGGCGATGTTGTTCAAGCATAGAAGAATGTCGATTTAAAATTGATATGTTAGTTATGTTTTATTGAGCTTATCATCAGTTTGCAAATGGTGGTGTGTAACATGGAGAAAATTTCATGTGGAATTGGTTAAGAAGAATTTTGTCGTCTTCGACGCACAACAACATGTTAACTACTCGAGCTAAAGTAGTGGAATCTGACGGTTCTCAGGAAATGTTCTCGGTAGTCTCAAAGCTGGATTGTTTAACCGGGAGTGATATTAATGCCGTTTATTGTGGGCTTATATTGGGAGTGCATTCACCGATCGAGTCAAGGTTTAATACAACCGAGATTGCAGTCATAAACAAATTGAATAAAATAATCGGTTCATATGATTCGCGGATGATGATGATTCCTCGACTGCCCGCTGTTATTCCCCAGTTTATGCAAAGTGTGCGCGATGAAGAAGTATCAAATTTACGCATTTCGAAGCAACTTGGCAAAGATCCAAGCCTCGCGGCAGATGTCATTAAAATGGCCAGCAGTCCTTATTACAGGACGGATAATGGTGTTCGAAGCCTTGAGGATGCAGTCGCCGTGTTGGGAAATGAAGGTATTCGCAAGCTTATTCTTAATGCCGCATTTAGGCCTATACTTAATCTGCAGTATGGGCACTATACGCAGCTTGCTTCTGGTTATATTTGGAGAAAATCAGAGTATTGTGCTTTTGTTGCACACTGCCTTGCCAGTCAAGAAAAACAAGATTCCTTTGCAGCGTATCTTGCGGGTTTAATTATGGACATCGGCTTCATTGTTGCGCTTAATGTGATCGATGTTATTGGTGAGTTGGGTGACGCACCACGTTCTAAAAGATTCCACAAAATATTTTTCCAACTATCACACAAGGTATCAGGTTTAATTGCAGCTGACTGGGAGTTACCTTTGGCAGTAGTTGCAGCAATTGATGACCAGGCGGAATATCATGATCCTAAAAGCATGTCGACACTGGGGGCAATACTTTATCACTCTACACTGATATCCCAATTACAGTTATTGATAGAAGAACAACGTATTGACGAGGATATTTCTCTCCGTTCCTGTCGTATAGAAGGCACATTTCAAGATAGTGGTGAGTATTGTCTTGGTGAATTAATGAAATATGTAGAAAAATAATACTAGTATTAAAATCTGCTTTATCTTCGGCCAGGTTTTTTTCTAACAGATGATTTTTTACCTCGTGTTGAGCGAGCCTTTGAGGCAGGGGTGTTAGATTTCTTCGCAGTTGTTTTTTTATTAGCGTTTTTCGTGTGAACCTTTTTCTTACCGGTTGTCTTTTTGCTTGCATGCTTATCCTGGGCTGCTTGTTTTTTCTCAGCAGCATAGCCGCGTACGCCTTCAGGCCGTCCACCAGTACCCGCAGGTTGCCAGGCAGGTACGAGGTGCTTTTTACCATTTCCTATTAAATCAGTACGCCCCATCCGCTTTAGAGCCGCACGCAACATTGGCCAGTTTTCAGCATCGTGATAGCGTAAAAAGGCTTTATGCAACCGGCGACGTTTGTCACCACGAACGACACTGACGCGCTCAGAGCTTCTATCGACTTTCTTTAAAGGATTCTTGGCGGTGTGGTACATGGCAGAAGCAATCGCCAGTGGCGTCGGTAAAAAGGCCTGCACTTGATCAGGACGGAAATTATTCTCTTTCAACCAAAGAGCCAGGTTCAGCATGTCTTCATCGGTAGTGCCAGGGTGAGCGGAGATGAAGTAGGGAATTAAATATTGCTCTTTACCTGCTTGCTTTGAAAATTTCTCAAACATTTCCTTGAACTGGTTATAGCTGCCGATACCTGGCTTCATCATTTTTGATAATGGGCCTTGTTCAGTATGCTCTGGGGCTATTTTTAGATAACCGCCAACATGGTGTTGTACCAGTTCTTTGACATATTCCGGATCTTTTACTGCCAGGTCGTAACGCAGCCCAGAGGCAATGAAAATCTTCTTAATGCCCTTTAACTTGCGTGCGCGACGATAGAGCTTGATCAAGGGTTTGTGATTCGTATCGAGATTGCTGCAAATCCCAGGATACACGCAAGACAAACGACGGCAAGCCGATTCAATCTTCTCGCTCTTACAGGCGAGTCGATACATATTGGCAGTTGGGCCACCCAGATCCGATATGTTGCCGGTAAAACCCGGTGTGGTATCACGAATGGTTTCAATTTCGTGAATGATTGAATCTTCAGAGCGGCTTTGAATAATACGGCCTTCATGTTCGGTAATAGAACAGAAGGTACAACCACCAAAACAACCGCGCATAATATTGACAGAAAAACGTATCATTTCCCACGC
>Ga0316207_10000713_pt1 | contig 48625 bp, 46 predicted proteins | sample 6weekpyrite_MG_FD_204943 | JGI IMG/M metagenome (GOLD analysis project Ga0316207, IMG submission 204943) | Microbial mat bacterial communities from mineral coupon in-situ incubated in ocean water Damariscotta River, Maine, United States -... | ecosystem: Environmental > Aquatic > Marine >... | reverse complement strand
ATACGGTCAATAAAAGGCACAAAGCCAAAAACATAAACAACCACAACACAGACCCACAACACAGACAAGGAGGCACTATGACACTTTTAAATTCCTTTTTTACAAAAGCAACAACCGCCATCAGCGCCGCAGCCATGGCCGGGGCGGCATTTACACTGGGCATGACTTTTTCTGCCGGTTCGGCCAAAGCTATACCCGATTGCAATCGCGGCACGCTGGATGCCCGTTATTGCGATCGCAATGCCGACCTTGTCGCCGATTTGCCTATGGATCAAAGTAAATGGAAAAATCCCAAAACCATTATTTTTGCCTACACCCCGGTCGAAGACCCGGCCGTTTACGCCAAAGTCTGGGATGGGTTTATCAAACACATGGCCGACGTCACCGGCAAAAAAGTCAAATTTTTCCCGGTTCAAAGCAACGCCGCCCAGATCGAAGCCATGCGTTCCGGTCGTTTGCATGTGGCCGGCTTCAATACCGGGTCCAATCCCATCGCCGTCAGTTGCGCCGGTTTTGCCCCTTTTGCCATGATGGCATCCAAAGACGGATCGTTCGGTTATGAAATGGAAATCATTGTCCCCAAAGGCAGCGACATCAAATCGCCCGCCGATATCAAAGGCAGAACGCTGGCGCTGACATCGCCCACATCCAATTCCGGCAACAAAGCCCCGTCTGCTTTGCTGAAATCCGAATTCGGTCTGGTTAAAGACAAGGATTTCAAAACAACTTTTTCCGGCAAGCATGACAATTCCGTGCTTGGTATCGCCAACAAGGATTACGAAGTCGCCGCCGTTGCCAATTCGGTTCTCAACCGTATGATCAAACGCGGTGTCGTCAAAGCCGATCAGATCACCACGATCTACAAATCGCAAACCTTTCCGACAACGGGTTACGGAACGGCCTATAATCTTGATCCCACGTTGGCCGCCAAAATCCGGCAGGCTTTCTTTACCTTTGACTGGAAAGGCACAGCCTTGCAGAAAGAGTTCAAAAAAGAAGGTCGCTTCATTTCCATTCAGCACAAAACCGATTGGGACGTGATCCGCAAAATCGATGCCGCCAACGGCGTCAAATATACCTGTAAATAAGTTCAGGACCATCTATCGGCCGGTGCCGGAACACCCCGCCCGGCCGATTTTTCTTTAGACATTTTCTCATTTATATTTGGATAGATTATGCTGCGTCTGCAACAATTGACCAAACGTTACAAAACCGGGGATCTGGCTCTCAGCAACATTGATCTGGACATTCCAAATGGTCAGGTTTTGGCCTTGATCGGACCTTCGGGGGCCGGAAAATCAACGCTTATCCGTTGTATCAACCGCCTTGTTGAACCCACATCCGGCAATGTTTCATTAAACGATCTGGAACTGACCACATTATCAACCAAGAATTTGCGCAAAGCCCGCCGCCGTATCGGCATGATTTTTCAGGAATACGCCCTTGTCGAACGCTTGAGCGTCATGGAAAACGTGCTGTCAGGACGGCTGGGATATGTGGGTTTCATGCGCAGCTATTTCCGTAAATTTCCGCAAACGGATATTGACGAAGCCTTCCGCTTGCTGGAACGGGTCGGACTGGATCATATGGCCGACAAACGCGCCGACGCCCTGTCCGGCGGCCAACGACAACGGGTCGGCATTTGCCGGGCGCTCATTCAAAATCCGGAATTGATACTGGTGGATGAGCCAACGGCCAGTCTGGATCCGAAAACGTCCCGGCAAATCATGCGCCTGATCGGGGAATTGTGCAAGGAGCGCAACCTGTCGGCCATCATCAACATTCATGATGTGTTACTGGCGCAAATGTTTTCCGAACGCATTGTCGGCCTGCAACTGGGCGAAATCGTCTATGACGGTCCGCCCGATGGCTTGTCACCCGATGTTCTGACACAAATTTACGGTGAAGAAGACTGGGAAGCCACCATCGAAACCGCCGACATTGATGACGAAGACGAAGAAGACCTTTTATCAGAGGACGGCATCGCCGTCACCGCATCATGAACGAAAACCGGTCTGATCAAGCTTCCCGCATATGGAAACGCCCGCCTTTGATTGAACGCAAATGGCTAAGGTGGACGTTAATCCTTGGCGGTGGCTTTTATTTAATCGTCGCCCTTGCCACAATGGAAGTGAACTGGGGCCGCGTTGCCGCCGGTATGCCGCGGGCGGAACGTTTTTTGCTGTCCTTTTTCCCGCCTGACTTTGCTTCCCGTTATGAAGATATTTATATCGGCATCATTGAAAGCCTGTGGATGACCATTGTCTCAACGGTACTCGGCATTCTGATTTCAATCCCGGTCGGTCTGGGCGCGGCCCGTAATCTGGCCCCCAAGGCCATTTATTTGTTTTGCCGCGGCATTTTATCTGTTTCCAGAACATTCCCGGAAATTATCATTGCCTTGTTTGCGGTAAAAATTATCGGTTTTGGTCCCCTTGCCGGGATTATTGCCCTGTCACTGGGGACCATTGGGTTTTACGGAAAATTGCTGGCCGAAGACATCGAAGACATGGACCCGGTTCAGGCCGAGGCCGTCAAGGCCACCGGCGCCAGTTGGTTTCAATGGATCAATTACGCCGTTCAACCGCAAGTGATGCCGCGTATGATCGGCCTTGGCATGTACCGGCTGGACATTAACTTCCGCGAGTCGGCGGTCGTCGGCATTGTCGGTGGTGGCGGTATCGGGGCGACATTATTAACATCCTTTGACCGCTATGAATACGATTCGGCAGCGGCCATTCTGTTGGTTATTATCCTTATTGTCATGCTCGTTGAATATTCATCGGGTTTTACCAGAAAGTGGGTACAGTAAATGCCGGTTATTGAACAAGACGGCAGCAAAGTCTGGCAACGCCGCGAACGTAATCGCCAAATTTCCATCTGGGCCATGCAGTTTTTTGGCCTGCTGATTTTCCTTTATGCATGGAACCTTATCGCGGCGGATACGGAATGGGAATTTGTATTCGATTCCCCAACCCAGGCCGCCGATATCGCAAGCCGGATGGTACCGCCGAAATGGGAATACTTCAATGTATTGTGGAAGCCGATCTGGGACACCATCAACATCGCCACTTTGGGAACGATTATGGCCGTTATCATGGCGTTTCCCATTGCTTTTCTGGCCGCACGCAATACCACGCCCAGCATTCACTTTATCCGCCCGATCGCGTTGTTTATTATTGTTTCCTCGCGCTCGATCAATTCGTTGTTATGGGCCTTGATGCTCGTTACCATCATTGGCCCCGGTGTACTGGCAGGCGTTCTGGCTATTGGCTTCCGCTCTATCGGTTTCTGTTCCAAACTGCTTTACGAAGCCATCGAAGAAATAGACCCGGTCCAGGTCGAAGCCATCACCGCCACCGGTGCCAGCCGCCTGCAAGTTTTAAGCTATGGCATCGTGCCGCAAATTCTCCCGGCCTTTGCCGGAATTTCGGTATTTCGCTGGGATATCAATATTCGCGAATCGACCGTTTTGGGGCTGGTCGGGGCCGGCGGCATCGGATTGCAGTTACAGGCATCCATGGACCAGATCATCTGGACGCAGGTATCGGTTATTCTGGTCGCCATCCTCGCATCCGTCGTCATCAGCGAATGGGTCTCGGCCAGGGTCAGGCACGCGATTATATAAAAATTGCTTTGGCTCAAAGACAATCCTGAGGCGGCTCTGCGGATGTGTGGATCAAAGTCCCGCGCTACGCTTGGTGTACTTTGATCCAGTTCCAGATATGGAAAAAGACAATCTTGAGGCGGCTCTGCGATTGTCTTTTACTTATTATTATATTTGTTTTCCACCAACGCCAACGGTCCTGCAGATGATCCTTTGCCGCTTACGAGAGCGGCGCTGACATGCGGCGGCGGACCCCATTCATAGGCGTCAAACTGATGACAGTTTCCGCAGTTAACCGACCAGTCTGAAACGGTATTCCCGCAATTTCTGCAAACCCACGCCGCCCCCGCCGGCGCATGGCTTGCGCGCACCAACCATGACCGCGCCTTATCCATATCACCGTGTTCCCGTTCTTCCAGTTCGGCCATCAAATGACAAATACGTGCTTCGGGCGGATTGTCACCTGTGATATATTTTTGTAAATGACTTCGGCATTCGCCCCACAGTTCCGCCTGCAACGCCGCCGCCGCCACACAGATATCGCTTTCGATGTGCCCGGTGTTGGCTTTTGCCAGTTGAACCGCCGCCCGGTAACGGCCCATGCCATCGGCAGCGCCATGTAAACCGTCAAAGGCATTGTAATAAGCCGTGACATAATCCGGGTGCGGCATCACCGCCCAGGCCTTTTCAATCAACTGGACGGCTTTTTTCGCACGGTTTTTTTCACACCACATCCGGGCCAGCATTACACCCGCCGGAACCAGACCCGGATCAAGATCAACCGCTGTTTTAAGCTGCCTGAAGGCGCTATCCCTGTCGCCATTGCCATCGGCTTCAATGGCCGACTGCAACGCCAATACGGCTTTGATGTGTTTGCCGTCACGGCTGTCAACCCGTTTGGCTTTGATGCGTTCATCGGCGGTGATCCGGGCATCCAACCATTTTCCGTTTCTGGTTTGCAGATCAAACAGTGTATCAACCACCCAATCGCTTTTCGGGCGCAGCCGATAAGCCTCGCGCGCCAACTCCAACGCCTGTTGATTGTGACCCGTTTTCAAAGCCTGGTTTAGCAATCCACGCAAGCCCAGAAATTCCGTTTCCGGATTTTCGCGCATGGCTTCGAAAAAACGGCTTGCTGCCTTGTCGTCTCCGTTAAGCTGTGCCGTCTGCGCCGACAACAACAATGTCAAAGGCGGCTCATTCAGCAACACATCGGCCCGTTTCACCTGTCGTTTGGCCTCTCCCCCGTCACCGGCGGCAACCGCGACCATGCCCCGGGTCAATGCGTTGTAACCTTGTTGGCGACGACGGTTTTTCAATGCGCCCGAGACTTTCGATGGCGCTTGTTTTATACCCCGCCAAAACCGGTAACAAACAGCCGTTATCAAAGCAATCACAACCATCCCGGCCAGCAATACGCCCACATCCATACGTACCTGATAGGATTGCCAGTTCAAAACCACATCGCCGGGGTGGTCGATCAACCAGACGATGCCTGAAACAATCGCCGTGACAACGATAAAAAACCAAAGGGTTTTGAGCATCTAACCCTGCTCCCCGGTACCGGAGGCCAACAAAGAAACCGCATAAACATGAAGACCGGCGAGCAGGCGTTCGGCGAGCAAGCGTTTACGCGCATCCGCCAACCACGCCCCGGCCGCTTTTCCTTGCGGTGTCGCCATTCCGCCCAACCGGTCCAGAGAACGAACAACACCTGCCAAATCGCTGGCAGCCAATTGTTTTTCGGCTTCGCTCAGCAGTCTTTCAAAATCATCACCGCCACCATCGGTGCGGCGCACAGTCACAAGAGAGCGCATTTTCTGCAACGCCTTGTCAACCAAACCGTCACCGGCTTTGGCATTTTTGGTTTTCAAAACTGCCTGCACCATCTGATCAAAACCCGCCCTCAGGTCACGCAACGTCGGCACCCCGCTTTCGGACACCGCATCCAATTCCGACAACGGTTGCAGGATATTCCTGTCCGATCCGGCCAGCGCCCGCAGCGCCTGTACATCCGTGACAAACGGTTTCCCGGTTTCAACGGCGTCCCTTAATTGCGCCACCCCCAACACAATAGCAGCCGCGTTATTGCCAACCACCGCGCCGCTTGATTTGTTTTTTTCCAATTCGGCCAGACGGGACTTGATTTCAGACACCTCCTGATTAAGCCGGGAACTGACATTGGCCTTTTGCTGTTCGGCCTCGGCTTTGATTTTCTGGTTTTGCTGGAAAGTCTGCAGTTGCGCCAATGCTTTGGCGTTATCGGCCTTGCCTTGCTCGACCTCTTTCAGGCGTTGGCGTAATTTTTCAATGGAAATTTCCTGATCAGCGTTGTTTTCAACGACCACCGGCTTTTTATTGACCGCTTTTTCGGCAATGCCGCGCACAGCCAGCAATTCCTTTTCCAGTGCGTCCGTGCGCACAATCAGACTTTTAAGTTGTTGTTGCAAACGTTTGCGCTCGGCCTCCAGTTCGGAAATCTTTTTGTCATTTTCCGGAACAACCGGTTGTACAGATTTATTGGCCGGGGTTTTGTCTGCACGTTGCAAAGGCGGAAAATATGGTGCGATCAACGGTTTGACCTGTGGCCACGCCAATACAGCCCCGACGCCAACAACCAGCGCCAGCGCCGTTCCGCCCAGCCACAGCGAAGATGCGGTTTTTTTCGCCCCTGCCGGAGATGGCGGAACCGCTGCCGGGTTTTCTTTTTTCATGGCCGATGCAGGCACGGCTTCAGTGTCCGGTTTCGGTGTTTTTTTATCTTTGCCAACAGCCGCCTTCTTTGACTTTGCCGTTTTTTTTGTTGTTTTTGACGCCGCTTTCATAGGGCCTCCTTTGCTGTGGGCTAGATCGGATGTTATCAAATACTACCCCCTTCGGTTCAGCAATTCCAGCATGGCTTTCTGGTTGGGTCCGGAACAAATTTCAATACCGCTCCACTGAATTTTTCCGGCTTCACCGGCCACCGCCCGGCTTAAACAATAAGCCGTCACGGAATGACAGGTTTTTTCCAGTTTGGCCGCCCGCAGCAAATCGACAAATGCCGTCGCCGTCCTTGGTGAAAAAAACAACACGCCCTTTATGTCACCGGCTTTCAGGTGCGCCACCGTAACCGGTTTCAAAGCCGTTGATTTACGGGCGTGATACAATACCTGCCTTTTGTAATGATAGCCCTTTTGCTGCAACATCCCGGCCAGATCACCGGCGACTTTTGAACCGGCGGGGTGAAAAAGCGCCCCCGCACCCGGATCAAGTTCCCCCGTGACCAATCTCGCCAGACTGTCCACATCACCGCCCGCTGAATGAACCGTTTTGAAACCACCCTCCCGGGCCGTCCTTGCCGTTGCATCACCGACGGCAAAAACCGGCAAGGCCCGATCAACAGAAGCCTTGCAAAAAGCGCGCACACCGTTGGCGCTTGTCGCCAATATGGCCTGAACAGCCGTTAAATCTATCGGGGCTGACAGATCATATGCAATGTCCAGCATGGCATCCATCAACACATCATGACCCTGTCCGCGCAAAATGTCCGCCAACGCTTTGCCGTCTTCGCCGGACCGGGTCACCAGCAAGGTCATTGCAACAAACCGGGGTCCGCCCGGGCGCGCAAATCATCGCCCACTTCCTGACCCAGGGCAATGCCATCTTCCCAGTTTGCGGTTTTTATACATTCAATCAGGCCGCTGCCGTCTTCATGCCCGATGCGGCCAACCAGATGCAGGGTCCCGTCTTCGTTCAGCGTTGCCAAACCGCCAATGGGGGTGCGGCACGAACCATCCAGCGCTTTCAGCATGGCCCGTTCGGCGGCCACACAAATGGCCGTTTGTTTATGGTTAAGCACGCCGACATACTCCTGCATGCGAAGATCGTCTTTGCGGCATGTGATACCGATCGCTCCTTGCCCGACCGCAGGCAACAACACATCGGGGTCCAATATTTCCGTAACGTGGTTGGTCATGCCCAAGCGGTTCAATCCGGCCAGCGCCAGCAACGTCGCGTCCACTTCACCGGCTGCCAGTTTTTTCAGCCGGGTTTGCACATTACCCCTGATCAACACGCATTTTAAATCCGGCCGCCGTGCCATCAATTGCGCGCGCCGACGCAGGGATGCGGTGCCGACAACGGCACCTTTAAGTAATTCATCCAGCGTTTTTCCCGAGGCCGATATCAACACATCACGCACGTCTTCGCGTTCCATGACAGCGGCCAAAACAATGCCCGCCGGAAAAACCGTTTCCAGATCTTTTAAAGAATGTACAGCCACATCAATATCACCATCGATCATGGCCCGGTCCAGTTCCTTGCTGAACAAACCCTTGCCGCCCAGTTCCGCCAGCGCTCTGTCCTGAACCTGATCGCCGGTGGTCGATATGGTCACTGTTTCTATCGCCCCGTCTTCGGCCAGTTCCGGGAACGCCATCGACAGCATGCGGATGGCTTCACGGGTTTGCGCCATCGCCAAAGGGCTGGCGCGGGTGCCTATTTTTATCAGTGGAAGCGATGTCATCAAATGATCCCGTTGCTGTTTCTCTTGGTGTTCCAAGCCTGATCATTTATAAGATGGCACCAGCCCTTAAATAAAGCCGAAAATAACAAACATAATCCGAGACCCACATGATCGTCCTTGGCATAGAAACAAGTTGTGATGAAACCGCCGCCGCTGTGGTCACGTCGGACGGGCGGATTCTGTCAAACGAAGTGTTGTCACAAATCCGGCAACACACGCCGTTTGGCGGCGTTGTCCCCGAGGTTGCCGCCCGCGCCCATCTCGAACAGACCGACCGCATTGTCAAACAGGCGATACAGCAATCCGGCTTAAAATTATCACAAATTGACGCCATTGCCGCAACAACGGGACCCGGATTGATCGGCGGGGTGCTGGTCGGAGTGATGACCGCCAAAGCCATCGCCCTGTCACAGGACAAACCGTTTATCGCCGTCAACCATCTGGCCGGACATGCGCTGACCGTACGGCTCAGGAATTCGGAATATGGTGATCCCGTTGCTTTTCCCTATTTGTTGTTGCTGGTATCGGGTGGTCATTGCCAGTTGTTGATCGTCGAAGGGGCGGATCGGTTTATCCGCCTTGGCACCACCCTTGATGACGCCCTTGGCGAAGCGTTCGATAAAACGGCCAAAATGCTGGGCCTTGGGTTTCCCGGCGGGCCGAAAGTCGAACAGTGTGCCAAAACCGGCAACCCGGACCGGTTTCCGCTTCCGCGCCCGCTGAAAGGCCGCAAAGGGGCTGATTTTTCTTTTTCCGGGTTGAAAACCAAGGTAAGGCAAACCATCGAAGCCTTGCCGCCGGGGCCGCTCAAACCCCAGGACGTCGCCGATTTGACCGCTTCATTTCAACAGGCCGCCGGGGATGTTCTGGTTGACCGTACCGCAAATGCGCTGGATCTGTTTTCCCGTCGCCACCCGGATGGCGGGCCATTGGTGGTTGCAGGCGGCGTTGCCGCCAACACCGTCTTGCGCGCCCGCCTGTCCGCACTTGCCCATGAGCGCAACATTGATTTTGCCGCCCCGCCCGTTCATCTTTGCACCGATAACGCCGCCATGATCGCATGGGCCGGGCTGGAACGGCTTCAAAACGGGCCCGTCAACGATATGGATATCAAACCCCGGCCAAGATGGCCGCTTGATGCAAATGCCGAACACCAACCCGGCAAGAAAGAGAAAGCCCGATGATCGAAAACATCACCATCATCGGCGCCGGGGCGTGGGGGACGGCGCTGGCCACGGTTGCACGCAAAAATACAGCCGCCGTCACGTTACTGGCACGCCGGGCAGATATTACAGACGATATCAACCAAAACCGGGAAAATAGCCGCTATTTACCGGGCGTCACCCTTGCAGACGGTATCAACGCCAGCATGGATCCATCCCATATCAAGCAAGCGGACGCCATTATCATCGCCACACCGACCCAGCATATCCGGGATACCTTAACCCGGTTGCGGCCGCACTGGCCGGACGCGATCCCGGTTGTGATTGCCGCCAAGGGGATCGAGCAACATTCCGGCATGTTGGTTCAGCAAATCGTAACGGATATCATTCCCAGTTGCCCCACAGCCATCCTGTCGGGGCCCAGTTTCGCCATCGAAGTGGGTAAAGGTTTACCCACCGCCATTACGCTGGCCTGTACCGACAAAAAAGCATCGCTGGATTTAACCGAGGCCCTTGGCAATCCGAATTTCCGCATTTACCAATCCGGGGACATGACCGGAGTGGAAATCGGCGGTGCGGTAAAAAATGTCATCGCCATTGCCTGTGGCATCATCAGCGGCCGCCGGCTTGGCGACAACGCCCGGGCGGCCCTGATCACCCGGGGGCTTGCCGAAATCACCCGACTGGCGCGATCGCTGGGTGGACGGGCGGAAACCTTGATGGGACTGTCCGGGTTGGGCGATTTATTACTGACCTGTACGGCCATGCAATCGAGAAATTATTCACTGGGCGTCGAGCTTGGCCAAGGCAAAGCCCTTGACGACATATTAAGCCAGCGCATTACCGTCGCCGAAGGTCTGTTTACGGCCAAATCGGTGACAGAACTGGCGCGTAAACACGGCGTTGACATGCCGATATGTCAATCCGTTATGGACATCCTTTATGATAATGCCGATATTGATGACAGGATCGGTTATTTACTGTCACGGCCCACCGGACCGGAAATTTAGAAAAGGAATTTACAAATATGCATTTTGTTATTCGCGCCATCGACAAACCCGGATCATTGCACATCAGAATGGATAACCGTGGCGACCATGTAGAATTCCTGAAAGCCCACAGCGATCAAATCGTGGCCGCGGGGCCTTTATTATCCGAATCAAACGGCGATATGACCGGAAGTTTATTGATCATGTCTTTTGCCGATCTCGCAGAGGCGGAAACCTTTACCCGTGACGACCCCTATGCCAAAGCCGGACTGTTTGAAAGCGTTGAAATCAGTCCGTGGAAAAAAGTCTTTCCGGCGGACTGAACGATGACAGACGACATGCCCCTGAAACTTTGTCGCCTTGATGAACTGCCGGACGGTCAATCGCGCGGCTTTTTTGTTGATATGGCGCATGGGCGCAAATCCCTGCTTGCGGTACGGACCGGAACATCGGTTTATGTCTATGTCAATGCCTGTCCGCACATCGGCACCCCGCTTGATATCAAACCGGATCAATTTTTAAACGGCGATGGCTCGTTGATCATCTGTTCAACCCACGGCGCCCTGTTTGAAATCGACACCGGATTTTGTATTTCCGGACCCTGCGCCGGGGCCGGCCTGAGCCCGATGAAAAGCCATATCAAACAGGGCTGGGTGATGATTGCGCCGCAAGACGATATTCCGCCACCGCGGGATCCAAAACTTATGCTCGGCTCTTGTTCTGAATAAAAAATGAGGCTAGGCTCGGATTAACGAAAAATAACAATCATTTTATTTCTGTCTGATATTCCTATGGGGAGGCCATTATGACCGAGAACATCGTTTTTCCTGTACCCGAAGCCATTGCCAAAACGGCACATGCGGACAATGAAAAATATCTGGAAATGTACCGCCAATCTGTTGAAGACAACACCGGGTTCTGGGGCGAACAGGGCAAACGGCTGGACTGGATCAAGCCCTATACGCACGTCAAAGACGTCAATTACAACATTCCCGATGTGTCCATACGCTGGTTCTATGACGGCACACTGAACGCATCGGCCAATTGCATTGACCGGCACCTTGAAAAGCGCGGCGATCAAACCGCCATCATCTGGGAAGGCGATGATCCGGGCGACAGCGAACACATCAGCTATAAACAACTGCATGAACGGGTTTGCCGGTTAGCCAGCGCCATGACCGCGCGCGGCATTAAAAAAGGCGATGTTGTCACCATTTACATGCCGATGATCCCCGAGGCCGCCTATGCCATGCTGGCCTGTACCCGCATCGGGGCCATTCATTCGGTGGTGTTTGGCGGCTTTTCCCCGGACGCTTTGGCCGGACGGATTGTGGATTGCCATTCAAATTGCGTGATCACCGCCGACGAAGGGGTGCGCGGCGGCAAGCCGATCCCCTTGAAAGCCAACACCGACAAGGCGCTGGAAAGCTGCCCCAAAGTGGAGACGGTTTTTGTTGTCAAACGCACCGGCGGCGATATTGACTGGAACGACGGTCGCGATGTCTGGTACCACGACGCCACTGCTGCCGCCGATGCGGACTGTGCACCTGTGGAAATGGATGCCGAAGATCCGATGTTCATTCTTTATACATCCGGGTCCACCGGCAAACCCAAAGGCGTATTGCACACCACCGGCGGCTATATGGTGTATGCGGCGATGACCCATGAATACGTGTTTGATTACAAAGACGGCGAAGTCTATTGGTGCACGGCCGACGTCGGCTGGGTCACCGGACACAGTTATATTGTCTATGGACCGCTGGCCAACGGGGCGACAACGTTAATGTTCGAAGGGGTGCCCAACTATCCCGACACATCCCGGTTCTGGCAGGTTTGCGACAAACACAACGTCGCCATTTTTTACACCGCACCAACCGCCATTCGCGCATTAATGCGTGATGGCGATGCGCCCGTTAAAAAAACGTCCCGTCAATCCATTCGCATCCTTGGCACCGTTGGCGAGCCCATCAACCCCGAAGCCTGGATGTGGTATTACAATGTGGTTGGCGATGGCCGCTGTCCCATTGTCGATACCTGGTGGCAGACGGAAACCGGCGGCATTTTAATCACACCCTTGCCGGGGGCGACGGCTTTGAAGCCGGGCTCGGCGACACGGCCGTTTTTTGGCATTCAACCCCAATTGGTGGACAGCGACGGCAATCCGCTTGAAGGTGCTGCGGAAGGCAATCTTTGCATCATGGATAGCTGGCCCGGTCAAATGCGCACCGTGTTTGGCGACCATAAACGATTTCAGGATACCTATTTCGCCACCTATCCCGGCAAGTATTTCACCGGCGACGGTTGCCGCCGCGACGAAGACGGGTATTACTGGATCACCGGACGGGTCGATGACGTCATCAATGTTTCCGGTCACCGCATGGGCACGGCCGAAGTTGAAAGCGCGCTGGTCGCCCATCATGACGTTGCCGAAGCCGCCGTTGTCGGTGCCCCCCACAACATCAAGGGTCAGGGCATTTACGCCTACGTCACCTTGAACGCAGGCGTTTCACCGTCCGACGATTTAAAGGCCGAACTGGTGAAATGGGTGCGCAAGGAGATCGGGCCGATTGCCTCGCCGGACTGGCTGCAATGGGCGCCGGGTCTGCCGAAAACCCGGTCCGGAAAAATCATGCGCCGGATTTTGCGGAAAATTGCCGAAGATGATTTTTCATCCCTTGGCGACACCTCGACCCTGGCCGACCCCGCCGTTGTTGATGATTTGATTGAAAACCGGCAAAACCGTTCCTGAACTTCAGGAACGGCTTTCCAGCAACCTTTGCACACGAAACAGATTTTTGGCGATAACCTCGCTTTTCTGAGTTTCGCCAAGGCTTTCGTACACTTCGACCGCGCCTTCAAAACAGGATGCGGCTTCGCGCAGAAGCGGCACTTCGGCATTGCGTTTGGCCAGTGAAAAACAGGCTGCACCGAGATTGTTAACCGTTTGCGCCCACAATTCGGGCACCTTGTCACGTTTGCGCACTTCCAGTGATTGCCTGAATTTTTTCACCGCCATTTCCAGCGTCGCGTTGCCGCTGACCTGTTCGCCAAGGGCCAGTAAAATGGTGCCGTATTGATTGGTAACCTCGGACCAGCGCAGCGGCATGGTGTCGCGTTTATAGACGGTCAGGGCTTCGTCAAAAGCTTTACAGGCCTGTTTCAGATATTCCGCCTTGCCATCACGCGCCGCCAGTTTATAGAGCACCAATCCCATATTGATATTGGCCAACGCCCAGTCATTGGCATGATCCATGCGACCCAGCTTTTCCGTAATTTCCCGGTACGTCACCGCAGCCAGTTTTAAATTCTTTGTGTCTTCCTGTTTGTCACCGATAGCTTTATAGGCGGCGGCCAGATGACTTTGCATCACGGCCCAGGCTTCGGGACTGTCATCAGGTGTCAACTTGGTTTTCGCCAGTTTGTAGATGCTGATGGCATGTTCCAGCGGTTTTTCCTGGCCTTCAAGCCGGGCGATCACGGCAAAGGCATTGGCGATGGCTGAAAACAGGATACCCTGCCCATGGGCATCAAGGCTTTCAGGCGGGGACTCAAGGACGGGTTTGGCTTGCCCGATATTTTCTTTTAACGTTTTCAGCATCCCGGATTTCGGCCCGGGAAAGGTCGGCAGCACCGCCGCTGCAACCACAGCCATCAGAATTTTACCAAGATCATCCCCAAAACCCCGCGGTAATTCCAGCCCGTCACCAAGACCAAAGGTCCCGGGCAAATTATCCGCGCCACGGTTTGCCGGAACAAACCGAAGCCGGATGCGGTCTTCGTCAACATCTCCCCATAACACAAGATGGGCGCTGTGCTGTTTGATTTCTTCCACCGCTTGACTGGCACCAAGCAATAAATAATCCAGCAATGATGATGTTTTTTTGGGCTTGATGGTTTTTTTTATGCGGAAAATATCCCATCCGTCCAAGGCCCCCAATTGATCACACAAATGGGCCGTAACGTCGCCGTTTTTATCCCCGGCCAGATCGGCAACCAACACGGCGGGATAATGACTGATATCACTGCCCGACGGAGCAAAGCTCATGGCCGAAACCCGTTCCGGTCCACTGAATTTGCGTTTTTTACGCTTGCGCTTTCCGGTTGTCGCCTTGACGGGGACAATCCAGTCTATAAAACTGCGAAGTAGTGACATTTCAGTTCATGGATTCCGTAGTTTGAGCGTTCAAAAATCAATGCATCGGCCTTTGCGTTCCCAGTCCCCATAGCGGGTTGGCTCCAATCCTTTGGGGCCACCGGTTTCCTTATCCGCCCGGGGGGCTGCATTGGCTTTGCCTTCAACGGGCCTGGTTTGGGCGCTCGAATCTGCTGGTTTTGCTGCCGGATCATCCAGTTTTTGACGACTACGTGACAATGGTTTCGGTTTGCTTGGCATAGGTCTTCCCGGTTTATAATTTTTTCAGGCATACAGGTTAATGCAACACAGCTTGGTTGCCAACATTTACGGGGCCAACAATTACAGGCAAATATGCATATGCCTATTATCACATTCACTGCTTGCAATACCCTGTCCCGGAGCGCATCTGTTCTGTTATGAAAAAAAAATCCCGACCCGAACTGCAATCAAGACAAGCCGCCCTTGATCTATTGTCCCGGATAATCGACAAGAAACAGCTGGTGGATGATGCCTTTGCCGGGCATGACGGCTTGCTGAAACTGGAACCCCGGGACCGGTCATTTGTTCGCAATGTTGTCAGCACCACCTTGCGCCGTCTTGGCCAGATCGATGATATCATCGCCCACCTTTTGAATGCGCCGCTTGCGGTCAAAGCCAGAATGGTCCAGCACCTGTTGCGGTTGGGAGTCTGCCAACTGGTTTTTCTGAAAACCCCGCCCCATGCCGCCGTCGACACAGCCGTTGAATTGGCCCAGCACACCGGGCTTGGCCCCTATAAAAAGCTCATCAATGCCGTGTTGCGCCGAACGGCCCGCGAAGCTCTGGCCATGCTCAAAAAACAAAACGCCGCACGCCTGAATACGCCGGACTGGTTATGGCAATCCTGGCAAACCGCATATGGTGACGATGTTGCAAAGCGCATCGGCGGTGCCCATTTATCAGCCCCGCCGCTGGATATTACCGTGAATACCGATGTTCGGCACCGGGCTGAAATTCTGGGCGGGATTGCTGTCACTGATATCACCGTGCGCCTTCAATCCAGCAAAGATATCACCGGGCTTCCGGGTTTTGATGACGGTGAATGGTGGGTTCAGGATTTGGCGGCCACCGTTCCGGTTAAATTACTGGGCGACGTCACGGGGAAGCACGTCATTGACCTGTGCGCTGCGCCGGGCGGTAAAACCATGCAATTGATTCAGGGCGGCGCACGTGTCAACGCGGTTGACCGGTCAAACAACCGCATCAAACGGCTACGGGAAAATCTGTCCCGGGTGCACATGAACGCGGATATTGTTGTTGCCGATGCTTGCCAATGGCGGCCTGAAACCCTTGCCGACATGGTTTTGCTGGATGCGCCGTGCAGCGCCACCGGTACCCTTCGCCGACATCCGGAGCTGGGTTTGCTGAAATCCCCGGACGATGTCCTGAAACTGGCCGCGCTGCAAACCCGGTTGTTGGCCGCCGCAAGCGAAATGATCAAGGTCGGCGGAAAAGTGGTTTTTTCGACCTGTTCATTGCAGGCGGAAGAATGCCAGCAACACATCATAGCAATCACCGAACAGGGCCTGCCTTTAAAACCCATCGCCATCGAGCCGTCACTGATCCCTGATTTCCGGGATTGCATAACAAATGACGGCACCTTCCGCAGCTTTCCGTTCCATAAACAGGACATCGGCGGCATGGACGGTTTCTTCGCTGTTGTTTTTGAAAAAGTTTAGCTTTGAGCCCGGTTCCACGGCTTTTGCCTTTCATCCGTTTTCCACTTCCTGTATAAATCCACAACTTCGCCTATTCTGATCAGGAATTATCCATGTCCCGCACCTCAATATCCCGCAAAGATCATACACCCGAAAACGCGCACCCCCATGAAGACATTAAAATGGGGTCCGACCGCGCCTTTGGTCTGGTATTTGCGGTATTGTTTGCCATTATCGCTTTTTTTCCCGTTATCAAGGATGAACCCGTCCGTTTATGGGCGTTGGGCATTTGTGCTGTTTTTTTGCTGGTCGCTTTAATCCGGCCCGCATTATTGCAACCCCTGAATAAAATCTGGTTTCAGTTTGGCCTTGGCCTCCATAAAATCATGTCACCGGTGATCATGGCCGTTTTATTTATCATCGCCATTGTCCCCGTTGCCCTGATTTTCAAGATAATCGGCAAAGACCCGCTTTTTAGAAAATTTGATAAAACGGCCGAAACATACTGGATCACACGCGACCCGCCCGGCCCCGACCCGGAACACATGAAACAACAATTTTAGGCTGATACATGGACTTTTTATCTGAACTCTGGGCTTTTTTCAAAGTCCGCAAAAAATTCTGGCTGTTACCGATTGTTATCGTCATGGTGCTGGTCGGTGGGTTGGTTGTGCTGAGCCAGGGATCGGCCGTTGCCCCATTTATCTATACCATTTTCTAGGGCGCACTTTAACCATGGCCTCATCAAAGAATGTTGTTCTCGGCATTTCCGGGTTTTACCACGACAGTGCGGCGGCGATTATTGTTGATGGCGACATCACCGCCTGTGCCCAGGAAGAACGTTTCAGCCGCAAAAAACATGACGCCCGCTTCCCGCAACAGGCCATCCAATTTTGTTTGGATCAGGCCGGGTTGAAACTTGATGATGTTGATCTGGTTGCGTTTTATGACAAGCCTTTTTTAAAGTTCGAACGTTTGCTTGAAACCTATCTGGCCTACGCGCCACGGGGATTTCGCTCGTTCAACAAGGCGCTCCCGGTCTGGCTCAAGGAAAAACTGTTCCAGAAAACATTGTTGAAAAAACGCTTGCAAGACTTTGCGCCGGACTTTGACTGGCAAAATGCGTTGTTGTTTGCCGAGCACCACATGAGCCATGCGGCATCGGCTTTTTACCCGTCTCCGTTTGAAGAAGCCGCCGTTTTAACCCTGGACGGGGTTGGTGAATGGGCGACCGCGTCCCTTGCCATCGGTCGGGGTGCGGATTTGAATGTCATCAAGGAAATCCATTTCCCCCATTCGTTGGGGTTACTGTATTCGGCATTTACCTATTACACGGGATTTAAAGTCAATTCCGGCGAATACAAGGTTATGGGGCTGGCCCCCTATGGCGTGCCAAAATACAAGGATTTGATTCTCAACCATCTGATTGACCTGAAAGCGGATGGCAGTTTCCGCCTTGACCAGAGCTATTTCAATTATTGTACCGGCTTGACCATGACGTCGAAAAAATTCCACGATCTGTTTGGTGGCCCGCCCAGAACACCGGAACAGAAACTGGATCAGCGTCATATGGATTTGGCGGCATCGGTTCAGGCGGTGACCGAACAGGTGCTGCTGACCATGGCCCGCAGCATTGCCAAAGAAACGGGGATGAAAAACCTTTGTCTCGCGGGCGGGGTGGCGCTTAATTGTGTCGCCAACGGCAAACTGGTGAAAGACGGTGCGTTCGATAATATCTGGGTCCAGCCCGCCGCCGGGGACGCGGGCGGCGCGCTGGGCGCGGCGTTACTGGGCTATCATGGCTTTAAAAAACAGCCGCGCACGGTTCAACCCGGCCAGGACAGCATGAAAGGGTCATACCTTGGTCCGGAATACAGCCAGAGCGAAATCGAACAAAGATTAACCGATGCGGGGGGCGTTTTTACCCGCCTTGATGACGATGCGCTTATTCAGGCCACCGCCGAAGCGCTTGCCAGGGAAAAAGCCGTCGGCTGGTTTCAGGGGCGTATGGAATTCGGACCCCGGGCCTTGGGCGGTCGTTCGATTCTGGCCGATCCCAGATCACCGACCATGCAGAAAACGCTTAATTTAAGGGTCAAATTCAGAGAATCCTTTCGCCCGTTTGCCCCATCCATCATCGCCGAAGATTTGAGCCAATGGTTTGATTTCAAAGACCCCAGCCCCTATATGCTGATGGTTGCCAATGTTCAGGCCGATAAATGCATCGCCATGTCAGAGGCCGATAAAAAACTTTTTGGTATTGAACAATTAAACGTCCAACGTTCAACCATTCCCGCCGTCACCCATGTGGATTATTCCGCCCGCATTCAAACCGTACACGCCGACACCAACCCCAAATATCATGCCCTGATTTCCCGGTTCAAGGAAATCACCGGCTGTCCCATTGTCGTCAACACCAGTTTCAACGTCCGCGGCGAACCCATTGTGTCCAGCCCCGAGGACGCCTTTCACTGTTTTATGGGAACCGGTATAGAACGGCTGGTGATTGGCAATTGTTTGCTTGAAAAAGAACAACAGGACCCGGGCCTGATACAGGATTACAAGGATGCCTTTGAACTGGATTAAAGGCCTTGTCAACCATCCGCTTTATCACCTGACCCTGTCCGGCAAGGCCGTTCAGCCTTTTAAATCTCCACCGGATGCCCTGTTCCCGGGTTCACAGGAACAGGGGCAAATGATCATCCGCAATCCTGAAATTGCCCGCGATGATCCCTGTTTTCATTGGCTCGCCGATGTTCAGTGCGTGGACGGAGCCCATACCCGCACGTGCGTCAAAACGATTATCACCCGCTGGCTTGATCTTTATACCCGCCCGGATTCGTTACAGTGGGATGCCGTTTCGACAGCAAAACGATTAATTAACTGGATGTACTTTTCCCCGTTACTGTCCGAAGTTCCGGATCAGGATGCTTTACATAAATCTTTCGCCCGTCAGCTTCGCCATATCCAGAGATGTATGCCATTTATGCCCAAGTCCGCTGACCGGTTTACATTATTGCAGGCACGGTTGATGGCCGCCTTGCTGGTTCCGGGTTTTGAAAAAACAGCACCCTCGCTTTTTACGGTGCTTGATAAAAACCTCCGGCAACAAATACTTGCCGATGGCTGTCACATCGGGCGCATCCCGTCTGTTCACGCCGAAGTTGTCAAAATCTTGCTGGAAATCCGTCATCTATGTCGCCATTGTCATTATGAAGTTCCGGACTTTCTGCAGCATCACATTGACCGCATGGCCCCGGTTTTAGCTACGTTGCGGTTGGGGGATGGCACTTTGGCCCGGTTCAATGGCGGCTTTGCCGGAGGCTCCGGCAACATTCAAATGATTTTGAGCCAAGCCCGCGATAAGGCCATAAAGCCTCTTAAATCAATACCTTATGGTGGCTTTGTCAGGCTTTCCGCGCGGGCATTGTGTCTGTTGATGGATGTGGGAAAACCGGTTTCGCGTAATCGTTACCTGCCGCGTTTTCAGGGGTTTTCAAGTTTTGAACTCAGCGCCGGTAAAAAACGCATCATCGTCAACTGTGGACAAAGCCATGACACCGATGGTCCATGGGCCGATGCCCTTCGCCGACAAGCCGCCCATTCCAGCCTTGATATCCATGAAGATTCTGCTTTGCGCCTGCGGGATATCCTGCACTTCCCGCAATCCCGAAGCGTTTCTTTTTCCGCCCGGAGCGATGGTGGCCATCACATCGTGGATTGTCAACAAACCGGCACCGTTAAAGGGTTTCCATACACCCATGCACGCACCATTTTCATGGATGGTGACGGTCATGATCTGCGCGGAGAAGATGTTGTCACTTTTTCCGGGGGCCGTCCAACGACCCCACACCCGTTTTATATCCGTTTTCATTTGCACCCCGATGTCAGTGCTTCGATCACGGAAGCAACAAAAACCGTTTTGCTGAAACCCGGCAAAGCCAAAGGCTGGCAATTCATCTGTTCCGGCGGCGATTTAAGCCTTGAAGACAGCGTCTATTTTGACGAAGGCATCAAACGCGCCTGCCGCCAAGTCGTTATTTCAGCGACTTCACTGGACCCGGCACAAACCATCAAATGGCGGCTTTTTCAAACCGTTAAGAATTCGAAATGAAAACCTTGAATTTATCTCCGGCCCTTGCCAGCGCCTGTTGCAAGGGCGTTGGCGGATTGTCGTCGTTATTTTTGGCCCGCTCAAAGGTGGCTTTTTTTTCAGCACCGCTCAACTGTAAATAAATCTGCCGCGAGCTTACAATTACATCCATGGCAAGGCTTAACCGGGCAAACGGGGCCTTGGGACCAAGAACCGGAACCACCGTTGCGTCGCCATCGTCACCGTTATTCATAATTTCCGGAAACAATGACGCAATATGGCCGTCCCCGCCCATTCCCAGATAAATCAAATCGATGGGGAAACGAATGGCTTCGAGCCTTTTAGTTACATCGTCCACGGCTTGTTCAGGTGACGGTGCCGGGGTTTTAAAGGGAATAAATGATGCCTTTTCCGCAAAACCTTGCAATAAGTGGTCCCGCACCAGCCGTTCCGTACTGTCTGCGTCATCCACATCGACCCAGCGCTCATCTGTCAGGGTGATTTGAACCCGTGACCAGTCAAGATCCATTTTTGACAGGGCTTTAAAAACGTTTGTCGGGGTTGTTCCTCCCGATACGGCCAACGACACCTTACGTTTCGTTTTCAAAATAAAATTTATCTGCCGCGCCATATCCTTCGCCATGGCTCGGCAACAGGTTTCGCCGGTTTCAAATACGGTTTCTTTAATCATGACAATGACAAATTACAGCGCCCAACGTTTGAAACCCTGATCGTCATCAACATCGCGCCACATGCCTTTTAAATCGGCCAGCAATCCGCCCGGCTTCAACAATTCCGCAAATATACGCGCATTGAATTGCGTGTAAACCGTATGCGCCACCGCGCCAACCACGCAATCATAGGGACCGATGCCATCAAGACCGGACAAAAGATCAATATTGAAAATTTCCCTGGCTTCTTCGGGCAAGGCCATGGCGTCATGAACATCGACCCGGTGACCGAGTTTTTCTAACAAACGGACGACGTCGGCGACTTTGGAATTTCTCAGATCGGGGACGTTTTCCTTGAACGTCAGGCCCAGCATTAAAATTTTTGAATTTTTTTCCAGGCTGTCATTTATTTTTTCAGCGATAAATTTTGCCATGGCGTCATTGGTTTTACGGCCGGTTAAAATAACCTCGGCATCATGTCCCAGCGCACCGGCGGCATGGGCCAGATAAAATGGATCGACACCGATACAATGTCCGCCAACCAACCCCGGCCTGAAATCAAGAAAATTCCATTTGGTTCTTGCCGCTTCCAACACATCAAACGAAGACAGCCCCATGCGGCTGAAAATCATCGAGACTTCGTTGATAAAGGCAATGTTGACATCACGCTGGGCATTTTCAATAACCTTTGCCGCTTCGGCGGTGCGGATGTTTTTGGCAACAAAGACCCCGCCTTCGGTCATGCTTCTATAAAGCTCTGACAGGGTTTGTGTTACATCCGGCGTTTGTCCGGCAACAATTTTTGTAATTTTATCAACGGTGTGGACAGTGTCTCCCGGATTGATTCGTTCCGGAGAATAGCCCAGATAAAAATCCACGCCACACTTCAGTCCCGATGCTTTTTCAAGTTCCGGACCACAATTGTCTTCGGTGACGCCAGGGTACACGGTGCTTTCAAAAACAACGATGGCACCCTTTGACAGAACCGGCCCAACCATTTGACAGGCGGACATCAACGCCGATAAATCCGGCTCGCTCCGTTCGTTGACCGGAGTCGGAACGGTTACGATATAAATATCAAATCCCGTTAAATTCTCTGCCTCTCCGGTCAAATGCAACGGCACGGAACGCAATTCTTCGCTGCTGATTTCGCGGGTGCGGTCAAATCCGCTTTTCAACTCTTCGATCCTTGATAAATCAATATCAAAACCCGTCACCGGATAAAGAGCGGACAAACGCAGCGCCAGCGGAAGCCCCACATAACCCAAACCGATCACGGCTATTTTTTTCTGATTGAATTGTTGCATATTTTTAAGGAACCATTTTTAAATTGATCTAAGCGTAAGCAAAGTACGTGGTGCCCAATGCCAAATCAAGCCGATCATAACATGTCCTTCAGATGAAACGTATAATAGGAAACTTATTTCCAAAAAATAATTTTTGTTTATTATCCAATTAAATTACATTTATTAATATTTTGACTGTTTTGTCATTTTAAATCACTGGAAAAATAATAATGAAACTTGTCATTCTTGCCGGAGGATTTGGCACACGGTTTTCTGAAGAAACGTCATCAAAGCCAAAACCGATGATCAAAATTGGAGACCGCCCCATTCTTTGGCATATTATGAAAATTTTTTTAGCCCATGGAATCAACGATGTTATCATCTGTCTTGGATACAAAGGCTACATAATCAAAGAGTTTTTTCATAATTATGCCCTGCACATGTCCGACGTTACGATTGACATGAAAAGCCGCACAACCGAGTACCACAGAAACAATGCCGAACCATGGAAAATAACTTTAATTGAAACCGGCACTGAAACCATGACCGGAGGACGTTTGAAACGTATCGCCCCCCATTTGGGTGATCAGGATTTTTTCATGACATATGGCGATGGCGTTGGCGATGTTGACATCACAAAGTTGCTTGCGTTTCACCAACAACAAGGCCGTATTGCCACCGTAACGGCAACCCGGCCACCGGGGCGTTTCGGCATGTTAACTCTTAAAGGCGATCAGGTTAAATCTTTTCAGGAGAAACCTGAGGGAGATGGCTGGATAAACGGCGGTTTTTTTGTGCTGTCACCCAAGGTCATTGAAACCATTAAAGATGACAACACGATGTGGGAAGATGCCCCTTTAAAAACGCTAACAGCCCAGGGACAATTATCCGTTTTCAGACATGATGGTTTTTGGCAGCCTATGGATACTTTACGTGACCGTAATTCACTGGAAAAACTTTGGGCATCAGGCAATCCTCCATGGAAAAACTGGTAAGGAATTCCTGTAAATGAGCATTTCTCATTCCTTCTGGAACAATCGTCAGGTTCTGGTAACCGGACACACGGGCTTCAAGGGAAGCTGGCTTAGTCTATGGCTAAGCAATCTTGGCGCAGATGTCAGCGGCATCGCCCTGAATCCACCGACGTCGCCTAATCTGTTTGACCTTGCACGCATTCAGGACAGCATGAGCCATAACAAAATTTTGGATATACGTAATCGCATGGACGTCCATGATGCCGTTTCCGAAATTGCCCCCGAAATCATTTTTCATCTGGCAGCGCAACCACTTGTCCGCCAGTCTTATTCAGACCCCGTTGAAACGTATGAAACCAATATTATGGGTCTTGTACATTTGTTTGAAGCGATCCGGCATACCCCTTCGGTGAAAACAGTCATTATTGTAACCACGGACAAATGTTATGATAACAGGGAATGGGTCTGGGGTTATAGGGAATCTGATGCGTTGGGTGGCCGCGATCCGTACAGCAGCTCCAAAGGATGCGCTGAGATTGTTGCGCATGCCTATCGGTCATCTTTTTTGGCTAATAACGGCGTAGCCGTTGCCACGGCACGCGCCGGCAATGTGATAGGCGGCGGCGATTGGGCACAGGACCGGCTGATTCCAGATATACTGTCTTCTATCGCCAAAGGCATCCCGCCTTTGATCCGTTATCCGGACGCAATCCGCCCCTGGCAACATGTACTGGACCCCCTTAACGGATATCTTGCCCTCGCCGAACAATTATCAAACAATAACTCTTTGTGCGGCGCATGGAATTTTGGGCCTGACAATGCGGATTGTCTTACCGTTGCCGAAGTCACAGAAACCCTGCTGGAACTTTACGGCACAGATATAACCTGGACAAGTGATCAGGAAGACACCCATCATGAAGCCCGTTTCCTGAAACTTGATTGCGCCAAGGCTTCAAGCCTTTTAAAATGGCGTCCGCAATGGTCATGCAAACAAACGCTATCCGCTGTTGTTGATTGGCATAAAAAATATTTGGCTGGAAATCATCCTGAAGAACTATGCATGGATCAAATTCATAGGTTCAGCCAACAACCTGCAAAAGGCCTCCAAATTTGACACCTTCTTCATACGATTTACATTCCATGGGATCTTCGGCAACGACAACAGGTGGGGAAAAACTACGTCAACAAATACTTGATCTGGTTAAAGAATACGCCCGCCTTGAACATGGTGACAAACCGTTTATACCCGGACAATCACCCGTCCCCGTGTCCGGCAAAGTTTACGGCCCCCCTGAATTGGCTTCACTTGTCGATTCATCACTTGATTTCTGGTTAACGACAGGTCGCTTCAATGATGCTTTTGAAAATTGTCTCGGAAAATTTTTAGACCGGAAATACACATTAACGACAAATTCCGGATCCTCATCCAACTTACTGGCCCTGGCCAGCCTGACATCTCATTCCCTTGGCGATAAGGCTTTAAAACCCGGCGACGAGGTTATAACTGTCGCTGCGGGATTTCCCACGACCATCAATCCAATTCTTCAGTACGGACTTATCCCGGTTTTTGTCGATGTCGAAATCCCGTCCTATAACATTGACCCCGAAAAATTACAGCACGCAATCAGCCCGAAAACAAAAGCCATCATGATTGCCCATACTTTGGGCAACCCATTTGATTTAGGCAAAGTTACCGAAATTTGCAGACAGCACGATCTTTGGTTAATAGAAGACTGTTGTGATTCCCTCGGCTCACTTTATGATGGCAAACATGTCGGCACGTTTGGCAACCTCGGCACGCTCAGTTTTTATCCCGCCCACCATATCACCATGGGCGAAGGCGGCGCTGTATTCACGTCAGACAGCACATTAAAACGCGCCGTCGAATCCTTTCGCGATTGGGGCCGTGACTGCTGGTGTGCACCCGGTCACGATAATACATGCAAAAAACGATACAACTGGCAACTGGGCGATTTGCCCGCCGGTTACGATCACAAATACATTTACAGCCACGCCGGGTATAACTTGAAAATCACCGATATGCAGGCCGCAGTTGGCCTTGCCCAGCTTGAACGGTTGCCGGATTTAATTAGAGCCCGGAAAAAAAATTATAACATCCTTAAACACGGCTTAAAGGATTTGGAACAATTTTTTATCCTGCCCGAAGCGACGGCAAACAGTGATCCTTCATGGTTTGGTTTTTTGCTGACGATACGTTCTGGAACCCCTTTTAACCGGAATGATCTTTTACACTTTCTTGCCGATGCAAAAATCGGCACCCGGCTTTTATTTGGCGGAAATTTACTTCGACAACCTTATATGGCTGACAAACATTACCGTGTTTCCGGTAATCTTATAAACACAGAGACCATTATGCATAATACTTTCTGGTTAGGGGTTTACCCCGGCTTAACCGAAGATATGCTTAACTATATTCTTGATGTTATTCATAAATTTGCAGCCCGCTTATGAACCCGCATAAACGCCCCCGTATTATCATTACCGGAGGAGCAGGCTTTCTTGGGTCCCATCTTGTCCGCGCATTTTTATCCCTTCAATGGGATGTTTTTGCAACGCATCGCAAACAGACCGATCTTTCCCGGCTTCAGGGACTTGATCGTCTTGAATTGGTACAGGCAGATTTATCCGAAGGCCCCCTGCCGATCAACTTGTTGCAGTCTATTAAAGCCAATGCTGTCATTCATTGCGCTGCCTTTGGCGTTGACTACCGGCAACAAAATCTCGAAGTTGCGTTAAATACAAATGTAGCAAGCACAGCTTATCTTGTCGCTATGGCGAGCCAATCCAACGTCCGGCGCTTCATCCACATCGGCAGTGCGCTGGAATATGGACCGGGCGAACAATTTGCTTCTGAAAATTCCCGCCTTGATCCACAGGGAATATATGGCGTTACCAAAGCCGCCTCAACACTTGCTGCCCTCGATAGCGCCCGGCATCATCGATTGCATCTGAATGTTGTCCGGCCTTTTGGCATTTATGGCCCTCACGAAGGCGATCATAAGTTTATCCCCATGATCATAAACGCCTTGCTCAAGGGGGAGCCTTTAGCCCTTTCGCCGGGAACACAAATCCGGGATTATGTTTTTATCAATGATATTGCCGAAGCTATTGTTTCCCTTGTGGTGATGAAATCGCCTCCAGAAGGAGAAATTTTCAATCTGGGTTCCGGGCAACCTGTGGCGCTGAAAACAATAGGCAATCATATTCAATCCATTATGCAGGATATTGACCTTTATCAACCTGATAATTCAAAGGCTCCTGTTTTGCAGTGGGGGGCCGAAGAATTCCGTCACGACGAAATCATGCGCCTTGTCGCTGATCCGGATAAATCATTTAAAACACTTGGCTGGAAAGCAAATACATCTATCATTGACGGGTTAACCAGGACAATTATTAACCAATCCGAATCATACAGAAAACGTAACCCGAACAGAAACAACCAGATATGAGAACGAAATGAAAATTCTTATTACGGGCGGATGCGGGTTTCTAGGCAGCAATCTTGCCGATGAGTCATCCCGTAAAAGTCACGAAACGCTGATCTTTGACAATCTTTCCCGCGTCGGCGCGAAAGAAAACCTAAAGGCTTTGAAGGCCCTTGATAACATTCACCACATTCATGGTGATGTTCGCAACCCGGCAGATATAACATCTGTTGTACAAGATTTTAATCCTGATGCCGTTTTTCATCTGGCCGGGCAAGTCGCCATGACAACCTCTATTTCCAATCCCCGCAAGGATTTTGAAATCAATACAGTTGGCTCATTCAATGTGCTTGAAGCCGTCCGGCAATACGCGCCACATGCGAAAGTTATCTACAGCTCGACCAATAAGGTTTATGGCGATCTTCAAACTGTCGATTGTGTTGAGGGGCCGTCACGTTACCAGATTCCTGAATATCCCAATGGGCTTAACGAGACTCTTCCCCTTGACTTCCAATCCCCATATGGGTGCTCCAAAGGCGCGGCGGATCAATATATGCTTGATTTCCACCGTATCTACGGCCTTAAAACCACCGTTTTCAGACATTCTTCCATGTACGGCCCTCACCAATACGCTACTTTTGACCAAGGCTGGGTGGGCTGGTTTTGTCTGCAGGCAGCGAAGACCGAACAAAACCCGCATCGAGCGCCCTTTACAATTTCAGGCAATGGCAAACAGGTTCGGGATGTTCTTCACTCCCGGGATCTTGTCAATTTATATTTTGCCACACTCGAGCATAACAGTGGTGATTTTGGCCGGGCGTTTAACATTGGCGGCGGCATGGAAAACAGTCTTTCCTTGCTTGAATTATTCGCCATGCTTGAAACGTTTATCGGCAAAAAACTTAACTACACAAAACTTCCGCCTCGCATCAGCGATCAGGCCTTCTTTGTTGCTGACAATTCTGCGGCAACAGCACAATTTTCATGGTGCCCTGAAATAACTGCAAAGAACGGCATTCGCTCGATGCTGGACTGGACCAGATCACTTATTTCATAAATCGCAATCTTAATAACGTGTAAATAAATGTAAAAACAAAGGCCAACAATCTGCGTTTTGTTTTCCCGTGTTTGCGTTGATGAAACAAACAGGGTATTTCGATAATTTTCAGATCATGTTTGGCACGTTTGAGTTTGACGAGTATTTCTTCAACCAGATCAAAATTTTCACAAACGAGATTCAAGGATCTTATATCAGGACCTTTATACAACTTGAAACTATTTGATATATCACGGCAATGAATGGCAAAAACTATTCTGAAAACAATATTCACAATCAAGCTCATCTGTTTCAGAATCCAGCCGTTTTCTGTATCACCGCCTTTTATATACCGGGATGCAACAATGACGTCGGCATTATCCCGAATTTCATATAGCTTCTTGATAAGCTCAGGATCATGTGAGCCATCACCGTCCATAAAAACAACAAATTTGCCTTTGCAGTGTTGAATGCCAGTTCGGACGGCACTCCCAAAACTTGGGCCTTCCTGCCGGGGAATACAGCGAACATTTTGCTGTGTGAATTTTTCACAAACCACATGCGTATCATCCAAAGGTTTTTCCGTATCAATAACGAGAACCTCAAAGCTAATTTTCATATCTTGCAAGGACCGGATCAATCGCGGTAATACAAGCTTTAGATTTTCTGCCTCATTATAGGCCGGGATGATAACGCTGAGATTTAACATAGATCGTTTTTCTTGATATATTTGGACTTATTTGTTTTTTAAATATCTTTATTTTTCATAGCGTTAATTTATAGTTTCACCATTACCTGATACAGATACGGAATTTGTCTCCAAATGACAATCAAGAAATCTTTTTTCGACCGATACGGTTTTTCACTTTTTCTGATTGTCTTTGCCGTGTCAATGACCCTGAAATTTTTCCCCGGCCTTGAAAACGAAGACGCCTATGCCGGCTTATCCTATCAGGCAATTTATCCGGATGCTATGTCAGGGGATATTTTCTATGGCCCACAGCTCAAAGCCTCCGAAGCCCAGTATCGCCTTTCCGCTTATTATCTTCTTCCCAAGCTGTTTGGAAAAATCTGGCTTGATGACCGGTTTGTCGTTTTGCTTTATCTGCTTACTGTCGTTGCGGCCATGTATTTTGTCGACAGGATTTCTGTTGTTTTAGGAGCAAAAAACATCGCAGAGCGGGCGCTGATTATGATTCTCGTTCTTAAAGACAACGAAATGCTCGGCAACAAGGTGCTTCTTGCCCATCATCCAGATTTTAATCATTCTGCATTGGCGATTCCCATTGCCCTTTGGCTTTACTACCTGGTTTTGTCCAGGAAAAATATTTTTTATATTTTTTCGATCGCGCTTTTACTGGCTGGTGTTTCTATTAAAAATGCCGTTTTCCCTGTAGCATCGTCTTTAATTATCATGTCATTTACCCGGCCTGCAATCAAAGACCGAAGGCTCTCACAACTTGTTCTTCTGATTTGTTTTTTTGTTGCCGTTTACGGCGTCTTCTTTCTGTTTGCCCCACCGGAATCGGAGCGGCTCACCTTATGGAATTATCTGGTTGCTGAATTCAGGAAACCCGGCAACCCATTTTATGCCTTTGAAAACTCCGATTGGTACAGCCTCGGACAATTCTCACTATTTCTGGTTTTTTCCATAGCTTTGCTGAAATGGCCAACAGACAACAAAGCACTTTATCAACCCGTTCGCATTGTTGTTTTCATGACTTTGCTGATCTGGTTTGTTGCCAGTGCTTATATCTCCTATGCACCCGACTTTATGAAATTCCCGACGCTTTTGCCCTTTTCCTGGAATTCAAGAGCCTTGCAGTTTCCTCAAATCCTTATGTATATTGCCCTGCCTCTCATGATCTTGCGCTGGGTTGATAAAAATCCCGCACCAATTCGTATTTTAACGCTCATTATCTTTCTCGCTGCTTTATTTCTCGTGGCCCCAAAAAACGTCCCACTCTGGTTTGCCGTCCTTATTTTTTCAATTAGCCTTACAGCCTGCGGTTGTTTTTTTGTTTGGAAACGTAACACCACAAAATCTAAATTTTCCCACTGGCTTCTGATCAACAGAACCTCTTTCGCTGCAATTTCGTTATCAATCACCCTCGCAGTATCTTTGCTCGGAACCACTGTAAAAACCAAAATTCCCGCGTGGAAATCACTTATCGAATATGGCGTTTTCGGTGACGCCGCCTCGGCAACTTGGATACATGTCGCGCCATGGATCAATGCCAATACGGATCCGTCAGATCCGATTTTAACATTTATTTTACAGGATAACGGCAAACTGAAAGCGGTTCGTTCATTGGCGACCAGAACGGGCCGTCCCCAAACCAAAATCCATCGCGGCACCCGTCAATTTGATGCAGACACTTGGCAACAGAGATTCAGACAAGACGTCATACTTCAGTCCATAGCAAAAGCTCTTGTTACTAAAAACTACAGGGACCTCAACACGTTATTTTCCACACTGATCATGAACCCTGCTTACCTTATTTTGCCTCGCAACTTAAGACCTCCATCCCGGACAACTGAATTCCCTTTTATTTTGCTGAACACCATTGATAATTTTGATATTTACAGGAAGGCCCAAAAACAATAGTCAGCATCACCTTTCATGAATTTAACTTAGCCAAAGTACGTTTTTGCATATTCCAAATTTTTATATTGTCTCTTGACGTTCAGAGCGTGAACAGTGTAGTGTTCGCGCCATGAACACAAGCTTTTTCCATAAATCCGGCATTCGTTACGGCAAACCGTGTCCTGTCCGGACTTGCCAGAGCATAATCCAGCCATGACCGACAATGAACAGAATATAACCCTTGGCGTGCTGAATGCGGTTCACGAAGACGAGCACGTCACCCAGCGCAGGATTGCCAGCGATGTGGGCATCGCACTTGGGTTGGCCAACGCCTATCTCAAACGTTGCGCCAAGAAAGGCTTGATCAAGGTTCAGCAAATTCCGGCCAATCGCTATGCCTATTATTTAACACCGCAAGGGTTTGCTGAAAAAAGCCGCCTGACCCGGGACTACCTCAGTCAGGGTTTTCAGTTTTTCCGCATTGCCCGATCCCAATGCCGGCATATTTTCATGAATTGTCAACAACGTGGACAAACCCGGCTTGTTCTGCATGGATTAACGGATCTTGCCGAAATTGCCGTTTTGTGCGCAGCTGATTTTGATATTGAATTAGTCGCAATTATTGATCCGGCGACACAATTGAGCGATTATTCAGGGATCCCGGTTTGTGCGGAGCTTGAAAAAGCCCCGGACTTTGATGGGCTTGTCATCACCGATCTTGGCAATCCGCAAATGGCATTTGACCAAATCCGGAAACGTATCGGCAAGGATAAAATTCATGCGCCAAAAATTTTAAGAATTTCAGGCTTGGCGGACGGCCATCAGGGAGAGGATATGACATGACCGACTGGATCGTTGCCCACAGCCATGTCAACACCGAAGCCACGGCCGAGGCGCATTTAAAGCGCCAGGGGTATGAGGTTTATTTGCCCCGGTATCAAAAAACCCGCCGCCATGCCCGCCGCATTGACAAGGTTATCCGGCCTTTGTTTCCGCGTTATCTGTTCATCGCCTATGATGCCGAAACAACACCGTGGCGGTCCATTCGGTCAACCGTTGGTATCAGCCATTTACTGACCGCCGGGGAGCGTCCGCTGATCGCGCCCCAAGGCATTATCGAGGAATTGAGAAACCGGGAAAATACATCGGGGTTTATTACCGGTCTGGGCACGGACGGTTTGAAACCGGGCGAAAAAGTCCGCATTGTTTCGGGGCCCTTCAGTGAGCAGCTGGGTATTTTCGAAGGCTTGACCGACAGCCAGCGGGTTGCTGTTTTGCTGGACGTGATGGGTCGGCAGGTGCGGGCCAAAATGCCGGCGGACGCCATACGCGCTGCGGGTTAAATCATTCCCTGAATTCCTAGGGAAAATATAACAACCACTGCGGTGACATTTTCACCCGGAGTGCGGTAGCGTGGGAATTTCCGTTAATTTTTTCAAAAAATGCCCGTCCATATTTTTAGAATATTACATCCTTTCCCTTTAAAAATTGAAATGGCCTTGTCAAATTGAATTTCAAAGATAAAACAGTGCTGGTTACAGGAGCTGACGGTTTCATCGGCTCTCATTTAACTGAGCGGCTCAGTCACTCTGGCGCAAAAGTTACGGCATTAACTCTTTACAATTCATTTGACCAGTCTGGTTGGTTAGATGATATATCACCCGATTTAAAAGCCGATGTAACTATTATTCGTGGTGATATTCGAGACCCGCATCAGATGAATGATGTTTGTAAGGGACAGGAAATTGTTTTCCATCTTGCATCTCTGATTGCTATTCCTTTTTCTTATGAAGCCCCTGGTAATTACATTGATACAAATGTGCAAGGCACGCTAAATATTATGATGTCCGCACGTGCTGCCGGGTGCCAACGCATTATTCATACTTCGACGAGCGAAGTTTATGGAACTGCACAATTTACACCCATTACAGAAGACCATCCCCTGCAAGCCCAATCCCCGTATTCGGCTTCAAAAATCGGGGCAGATATGATTGCGCAATCACATTTTTTATCTTTTGGCCTGCCCGTCATTACACTTCGCCCATTCAATACCTATGGTCCTCGCCAAAGTGAGCGCGCAGTCATTAGCGCAACGATTAGACAAGCATTGGACGAACGTTGTCAATCAATCCGGTTGGGGGACTTGAGCCCAAAACGTGATTTTAATTTTGTACAAGATACTGTTTCCGCTTTTATTCATACTGCCAGCGCTGATCAATCCCATCATGGACAGGTATTTAACGCCGGTAGCGGTCGCATGGTCAGCATTCAGGATGTTGTTTATTCAATAAAACAAATTACCGGATGCAATAAAGAAATTGTTCAGGAGCCATCACGAATTAGACCTCAGAACAGTGAGGTCATGACATTAATGGCCGATTCATCCAAATTACATGATGCAACGGGCTGGACACCAAAAGTTACACTTGAACAAGGTTTGTCAGAAACAGTTAAATGGTGGCAAGATCGCCTGCCGCAGGTTCGAGCTAATTCTGATTATATAACATGACCCATTTCTCCGACACGGCTCAAACGTCTCCCGATACGATCATCGATACATTAAAAGGTGTATTGCCCGAAGGCGGTGAATTGCATGTTCCCTCACTTGACAAACGCGAGCAAGGTCTTGCCGTTGAGTGTATAGAATCCGGCTGGATTTCTTCGCTCAGCCCGTTTGTTAATCGCTTCGAAGAAAGTCTGGGCAATGTAACAAAAGCTGATTATGTTATCGCCACTTCAAACGGGACAGCCGCGCTCCATATAGCGTTGGCCGCGCTTGGCATTGAACATAATGATGAAGTTCTGCTACCTTCTCTCACGTTCGTTGCAACTGCAAATGCCATAAAATACTGCGGAGCACATCCTCATTTTGTTGATATTGACGAACAAACCCTTGGTTTGGACAGTTCCAAACTTGAAGAATATTTACATTCCATCCTTACATACAAAGAAAATATTCCAATCAACCGACACACAGGACGCCCCGTTAAGGCCGTTATTTGTATGCACACTTTTGGCCACCCCGTTGATATGGACCCGCTTGTTTCTATGTGCCAGCGGTTGGGTCTTGTTTTAATAGAGGACGCGGCTGAATCACTTGGGTCAACTTACCGGTCCAAGCATACCGGAACATTTGGAAAATGTGGGATCATTAGCTTCAACGGAAATAAAATCGTCACAACAGGTGGTGGTGGCGCCTTAATAACCAACGATAAAAAATTAGCTGAACGGGTACGCCATCTCGCAACAACGGCCAAATCAAAACATTCTTTTGAATACACCCATGATGAAGTCGGTTATAATTATCGTATGCCCGGTATAAATGCTGCAATTGGATGCGCCCAATTAGAAAAATTACCCCGATTTCTAAAGCAAAAACGATCATTGGCTGAAGCCTACCACCAAGCCTTTTCCCGGATATCTGACGTTACAGCATACCTTGAACAATCATATGCCAAGAGTAATTATTGGTTAAATACGATTATACTTTCAGATGATAATCTGGATTTTCGAAATGCCATTCTCGAAAAATGTCACTTTCATGGAATTCATGCCCGTCCTGCATGGAAACCACTTCATCAACTTGAACACTTCATGAATTGCTGTAAATCTGATCTTTCCGTTACTGAAAACCTTTCCCGCCGCATCATAAATTTACCAAGCAGCCCTATTCTTTGCATTAAAAAATGATACAATCATACAATCAGAAGCCCCGGAAAATTTGCGTTATCACAGGTGGACGGGCAGAATACGGGCTTTTAAGCCCCTTAATGCATGAAATTAATCACGATACCGCGCTTGAATTACAAATTATCGTAACGGGCTCTCACCTAGAGGCACTTTATGGCAATACACAGACAGCCATTGACCAGGATGGTTTTACGATAAACGCCCGAGTCCCCATTGAATTTAATGACGACACATCCATTGGCATATGCCATTCAGTCGGTTTAGCCGTTAGCGGCATTGCCCATGAATTGGAGAAGCTTAATCCTGATCTTGTTGTTGTTCTTGGTGATAGATTTGAAATTCTAGGCGCAACTCAAGCGGCTATGTTTTGCAAATTTCCTATTGCTCATATCCATGGCGGCGAAGTAACAGAAGGCGCAATGGACGATGCTATTCGTCATGCTATATCCAAACTTTCACACATTCATTTTGTGACAACAAAGGCTTATCGGCAACGAGTCATTCAACTGGGTGAATTGCCGGAACATGTTCATCATGTCGGCGCGCCGGGGCTAGATTTTATCGCTGGCTTTACACCCATGACCAAAGAGGAAGTCGAAAAGCTCGTCGGCTTGAACCTTGGCAAACCTTTTTTACTGGTTACGTTTCACCCTGTAACGATGGAAAAAGACAATGGGTTACAAGCTGTAAATAACCTTCTTGAGGCACTTAACGCCTTGCAGGATTTCAATATTATTATTACCGGTGTCAATGCCGATCCCGGGAACAAAAAAATTCGTGATAACCTAGAAAAATTTGCCACCATTTGCCCCGATCGGTGCGTTGTAACACAATCAATGGGACAGCGAGGTTACCTTTCTGCAATAAAATATTGTGCTGCCGTTGTCGGTAATTCATCAAGTGGTATTATCGAGGCCCCTTCTATGGGCAAACCAACCGTCAACATTGGAACCCGTCAAAGCGGGCGCATCTCGGCGACTTCAGTCATTCACGTAGATGAATTTTCCGAACAGATTATCCAGGCAATCCAGCAAGCGACTTCTCCGGAATTCTCTGAGAATTCAAAAGCCACTTATAACCCATATGGGCCGCCCGGAGCTGCCAAGCATATGGTAAAAATTCTAAGGGAAACGTCCTTGGACTCGATCCAGCAAAAGCGGTTTTTTGATTTGCCAATGGCAGATATTGATTTATGAGCGTTACCATCATCGCCGAGGCAGGGGTCAATCACGATGGCAACTTAAACAAAGCTCTGGAGATGGTTGACATTGCGGCCAATTCTGGCGCTGACATTATTAAGTTTCAAACATTTACTGCCTCAACCCTTGCTTGTCAGGTAGCCCCAAAAGCAAACTATCAACTAAAAACCACGCCTAATCAGGAAACCCAAATCGACATGTTAAAACGATTAGAGCTTCCTCGTTCGTGGCATAGAAAAATTATTAAACAGTGTAATAAAAATAATATTCAATTTCTTTCAACACCTTTTGATATAGAAAGTTTGAATTTTTTGACAAATGAATTAAATATTCCTGTCATCAAAATACCTTCCGGTGAGATCACAAATGCCCCGTTACTTTTAACAGCAGCACAGTCTCGCAGAAAATTGATTGTTTCAACCGGAATGTGTAATCTTAACGATATACAGAATGCATTGGATGTAATAGCTTTTGGGCTCATTTACCCAAACACCAATCCGGACAAACATCAAATTGATTCCATACGGCTTCATGCAAAGACCAATGAATTATTGCAGCAATATGTAACTCTGCTTCATTGCAACACTCAATATCCAACCCCGGCCAAGGACGCTAACCTCAAGGCCATGGCTACAATGAGAGACGCCTTCAATCTTCCCGTCGGTTATTCAGACCATACAAATGGTATCGTCGTCTCAATAGCAGCTACAGCACTTGGAGCAACGGTCATTGAAAAGCATTTCACGCTGGATAAAACATCCCCAGGGCCTGATCACGCAGCTTCCATCGAGCCAGATGAATTAACCACCCTTGTAAACGGAATAAGGACCTGCACAGACGCGCTGGGAAACGGAAAAAAACAAATTCAACCATCGGAAGAAGAAAACATCTTAATTGCCAGGAAAAGCCTCGTTGCCTTAACGGATATAAATTATGGCGATGTTTTTTCCAGGCACAACCTCGGCGCCAAACGCCCCGGGGGAGGGCGCTCTCCCATGGATTATTTTAATCTAATCGGACAAAAAGCTGAACGCAATTACAAAAAGGATGAGCTAATTTGACGAGAGCGTTGCCATCTATTCTTTTTCTTGGCAAACAAGATAACCCACAGTGTCTGCGTGCGGCTAACTTCATAACCGAAGCTGTCACCGATTGCCGGATTGAGTTATCGGAACGCCATACCCCGCTACCCAAAGACCTAGAAGACTGGCAAGGTGATTATATCATTTCCTATTTATGCCCTCACATCATTCCGGGCCGGGTCCTTGCCAAAGCGACCAAGGCGGCAATTAATTTTCATCCCGGCCCACCAGAATACCCGGGCATAGGCTGCACCAACCAAGCCATATATAATGGCGAAACAACCTTTGGCATAACATGCCATCATATGGTGGAGAAGGTTGACTCAGGAAACCTGATCGCTGTTCGAAGATTTACTGTTTCGGGCAATGACAGTGTTTTTGATCTAACCGAGCGCTGTTATCAGGAAATTGAACAGCTATATTACGAAATTGCTGAATGCATTATTCGAGGAATCGAACTGCCAAAAATTCCTGATCGACACTGGACACAAAAACCGTTTACGCGAAAACAACTCAATGAACTTTGTAAAATTGACATGACCATGACCCGACGTGAGGTTGAACGAAGAATACGGGCTGTTACTTTTCCTGATCAGCCCGGCGCGTATATTCGTTTTCATGGCTACACATTTTCTTTTTCACCAGAGCGAACAGGCAGCAATGACTAAAACGCGAAATATTTACTGGCGGAAAAGTCTTGCCGGACCAAAAGATGTGCTTTCAGATGTCATCAAAACCATTGACGCATCGCAATTACAAATCGCGATGATCGTCAACAATGAAAACCGTCTTCTTGGGACCATTACAGACGGTGATGTCAGGCGTGCCGTTTTGGCCGGGAAAGATATGTCATCCATTGCCGAAACCGTTATGAACAGTTCACCAACAACAGTAAACCCAAATTATACCAATCAACAAATCCTTAAGCTTATGAATGAAACGGGCTTGCGTCAGATACCCATTATAAAAGATGAAAACATTGTCGTCGGCATAGCCCATATAGACGATATGACCGCGCGTAACGTCAACCACGAAAACTGGGTTGTGATCATGGCTGGCGGATTGGGTGAACGTCTTCGCCCCCTAACAAAGACAACTCCAAAACCTTTGCTACATGTTGGCGGCAAACCGGTTATTGAAATCATTCTGGAATCTTTCATCGAACAAAATTTCAATAAATTCTATATATCAATAAATTACCGACGTGAAATGATTAAAAATTTTCTTGGTGATGGTAGCCGTTGGGGTGCCACCATCAAATACCTTGAAGAAGAAGAACGACTTGGCACGGCCGGGGCCTTATCTCTCATTCCAAACCGACCCGAAGCCCCCTTTATTGTAATGAATGGGGACTTGGTAACCCGATTTAATTTCCTGTCATTGCTGGATTGCCATAATCAAAATAAATCCACAGCAACTATGTGTGTCCGTGAATACGACATTCAGGTTCCCTATGGCGTCATTAATATCTCCGATGGTGCTATAAAATCAATTGACGAAAAACCTGTTCACCGATTTTTTGTTAATGCTGGCATTTATGTATTAAGCCCATCTGTTCTCGAGCTCGTTCACAAAAACAAGCATCTTGATATGAATAAACTTTTCGATCAAATTATAGAAACAGGCCTTACGACCACAGCTTTTCCTCTCAGGGAGCAATGGATTGATATCGGCCAAATGAATGATCTGGAAAGAGCCAACAAGGAATACAAAGCATGATTGACGGAAAAACCGTTCTGGCAGTCATAGCCGCGCGTGGCGGCTCCAAAGGGTTGCCAAATAAAAATATTCTTGATCTGAATGGTAAGCCCGTTGTCGCATGGAGCATCGAAAGCGCACAAAATTCAAAATACATTGATCGACTTGTTTTATCATCGGACGACAGTGAAATAAACAAGATTGCCAAAGACCTGGGATGCGACGTCCCGTTTGTTCGCCCCGCAAACCTGGCCACAGATACAGCCCCTATCCATGACGCTGTTGCCTTCACCGTAGAAAACCTTGAGCAATCATATGATTTGATAATGTTATTACAAGCAACGTCGCCATTGCGCACAACACAGGATATTGATAGCAGTCTGGAAACCTTTACCCGTCATAACGCTTCGTCATGCATTTCAGTATCCCCTACTTCTAAGCCTCCATTTCTAACATACACTTTGGATCAGGAAAACAGACTTCAACAGCTTATTGAAGCTCCCGTGGAAACGGTTCGCCGTCAGGATTTTCCTACAACTTATATTTTGAACGGTGCTATATACATTGTCAGGAGACAGTGGTTTATGGAACATCATAAATTTTTTGATAATACTACATGCGCATATATCATGCCCAAAAATCGGTCTGTTGACATTGATGACCGTTTGGATTTTATGCTTTGTGAGGCAATTATGAAATCCGGAGACTTGGCCTCACGGACCATTCCAACGAAATAATAGTCTTCAATTTACTCCCTGATTAAAATCTAACCCATTTTCAAAAGGAGCCAATAATGAATTCTGGGTTAAAAGGTAATTTCCAAACAAAAGAATTTCCAAACAAAAGAAAAAGTAGAGGCGATGCCTAAAAATGAAGAAACAACTGCCGATAGGTTTGAAAAAGATATAAAGAAAAAAATTGGCGGCAGTATTGCCTATGTTGCCAAACAAAAAGTTAAATGGGAATTAAATGAATAGTTTTTTCCATTCAAAGATGACCATCGACAAAGGCGCCACACCCAAAACAAATATTCGCAGTTTTTTCTGGACACTGAAATCAGGAATTCGCCCATTCCCAATCAGATCATTGGTTTTACAAACGAAGATTTTGAATCGATACGCATTAATATGAAAGCTTGGGACGAACTGGGTATTATTGTAAAGCCGCATTTTGCCACGCCCTATCCCGGCTCTGTGTGGTTCACCCTATATCGCACTTCTATTGAAGCCCAATACAACGGTGATTTAGAAGCATTCATTATGGACCTTGGTGACGCAAGTTCTATTTCCGTAACAATTTGTCAAAATTTCAACGCTGTTGAACTGATTAGATTACGGGAACTGATGCTTACCGGGAATATACGTTTGATAGATTTCTACGAAAAACAATGGCTTGAGTTCCGCCAGCAACCCGATGTATTCTGTACTGGCCCTTCTAACGCATGGCATGTGTTTGAACACATCAAAACTCTATTATCTTTTTATAAAAGTATTTGAAAAATATTTATGCCAACAGATACAGCAACAGGAACTTCTGATTATAACCGCCGTCACTTTTATTCGCTATACAGGCCCCTTGATCATATTTCGACTACTTATGAAAATTTAGCCCTTATTTCTGACCTTTCCCATTTTGAAGATTTCAAACAACACGCCTCTGAAACTATTTTCTGTAATACGCTCTTTGTTTCTTCCAGTTGGCTACTTTGGCAGGATTTACTATACCAAAACCAACATTGTATTCATATGGAAAGCCGTTCAACTCATGTAGCAATATCGTCGTGGCGTGATGATTTGGACCTGCGTGCCAACGACTGGATATATATTAACGGAAAAGATCAAACTGTTTTTGACGACGTTTCACTGGGCAGAAAATGCGAGACAAAAACACGACTTGTCTTGTTGGAGTTAACCAAATTGAAAACATGTTTGGAATACTTCATATCCAATTTCAAAATCAAAACTGTTTATTTTTATGACTTTCGAATAGAAGGCAGCATTTTAGATGGCAAAATTCAACTATACACTGTCAAAAATATCTGCCGTAAATTTAAAAAACAATTTTTGAACCGACTGGCCCCCATACAAAATTCATCAATCTATAATTCTCGAGCAACCCTTCATTCAAATCACAGGCTTAAACCAAGTTACTTTTCATGTCTGTTCAATTTTACTAAAAAATTATTTTTTTCCACAGTTATTCAGGCTAGCCGTCTCAATCTACTTCACAAATCGGATCAGACTAGGATTTTCATTCTTTCCACAGCATTAACAAGTACACCATTACTAAAAAGCATTAAAAATATAAATGCGTTACCAATCGTTTTCGCTGAATGGTTTCCCCATAAACACGATATTCGCTTCTTGCTTAAATGCCTTATGCAAGGGGTGGTCCTGACTAAAAACCAAAAAGTTGAATTAACTGCAAATGATTTAAAAAAAATATCCTCTATAAAAACAAAAGCTTTAGGCGGTCTCGATGCATGTGGTGATGAAATTAACCAAGGCTTAAACAAATATATTAAAGACCAGATCATTAACTCTGACCTCATAACTCAAATCGCATTAGAGGTTAAACGCTCGGATGCCATTCTTAAACATGAAAAACCTGATCAATGCTTTACCGACAGTCAAATGAACCCGCTTGTAATGACTTTTTTCGAGTTGGCTAATCTTAAAAATATATATACCAATCAAACTTGGCACGGCTTTTACCTGCATGATCTTAAAGTTACATCTCTTGGTTCTGATCCACGTGTTTCTGCATCAATAAACCGAGTCCTTACATGGGGCAAAGCGCATGAAGACTGGCTTGATACGATTAATGCAACTGTCCAAAAAAAAAGGATAGGGGATATGGTTCCCGCATGTCATACAGTGAATAATGTCCCAGTGAAAAAACTACGAAACATTCTCGTGCTACAGTATGCCTACCCCGGTATAGATCCAACTTGGCCACAGGCCGGAGAATATGAATATTTCATAAACACTATTCGTATGCTCAACGATTTAGGTTTTAGCAATATTAATTTTAAATTGCACCCCGGTCCTTATAAGCAGTCATATTATGAAACTATTGCCAAAAACTATAATTTAAAATGTATAATCACCAAAGAAGGACCGTTTCAAGATTGTATAGATTGGGCTGACGCCGTAATAGGTCCAGCACACTCAGGATCATTACTTGAAGTATTGGCAAGCAAGAAAATATACTATGCTATGTTACTCTCGCCAAACAAAGCTAATATCAAGTATCTAAAAGGGTACCCTGTTTATAAGGATACCGAAACACTGCGTTCTGCAATACACAATAATATTTCCCCCGATTTCAGTACCGCAAGGAATCATCTGACCAGTCTTGATGATATAAAAAACCCGCCCCTTGAAGCATGGAAAATTTTAATCTCTGATTCTTAATCGTTCCATATTAAGTAAGTTTCTCACAGAATGGCACCTTCTCCCAGACCTTCATTTTTCTCGACATTCGGAAGACTGCCCCGAACAGGGATGACGTTATTGCTGATGGTTGCATCCGGCATATCTGAAGGCTTTGGCATTGCGTTGTTTGTTCCAATTCTGGAATTACTGGATAACAAATCATCAGAAAGCTGGATTGTAAGCAACATTAAATCCCAACTGTCCGATTTAGGCATTGAATTGACGCTTCCGATCGCTATTGGGGGCGTCGTTGTTTTTATTATTTCAGCTTTCGCTCTTTCTTATTTTCAATCCCGAATGTTAATTCAGGCAAAACTGGATATTACCCAACGCATTCGACAGAAACTGTTCGATCAACTGATCAAAGCCAACTGGGAATATTTATCAACACAGGCACAAGGAGAAATTGCCAATATTCTGTCTACAGAGAGCCTGCGCTACGGGCAAACGCTGGTTTATCAGGTCCGTATTATTGCGACGCTCATTCTGGTCTTTATTTATTCAATTTTTAACGCTTTGCTTTCATGGAAGCTCCTGATTCTGGTTGTTTTGCTTGGTGTTTGTTTTCTGATCCTGCTCAGACCGTTCACAAAAGCAGCCAAGCAACTTGGACATCGCCAATCGGAAGACAATAAAAATTTTCTTTTTCATGTTGTCGAATTTCTTAAAAGCTCCAAACTTATCAAGGTTACAGCTTCCGAAGAGCGCGTCATCAATCTCTTTAAAAAACTGAATACCAGCCTCTCAAAAACCTTGTATTCATCAGAAATTGTAACCGAACAAAGTTATTTTTTCCTGCAGTCCCTGCCCGTTATCGCAGTCGGCATCGTCATCTTTGCAGGAACAACTTTTTTCGCCGTATCAACGTCCTATATCCTTGTTTTTTTAGCATTGCTGGCGAGAACGGCACCGCGTTTGGGACAAATTCAACAATTTTTTCAACAATACCTGCTTCGCCGGCCGGCGATTGATGCCATTGATAAAATGCTCACGAACAGCAAAACAATGCTGGAAAAACAAGATTCCCAAAAATATCCTTTTACAGGGCTTGATCAAAAAATCTCTTTTCAAAACGTCACTTTTTATTACCCCTCCAAGGAGATCCCTTCGCTTGAAAATATTTCCTTTATCATTGAAAAAAACACCCAAACCGCTTTTGTAGGCCGGTCCGGAAGCGGAAAGTCTACGATCATTGATTTATTGGCCGGATTAAGAACGCCTTCCCGTGGTGAGATTTTTTTTGATCAAACGGAAATCCGTTCCCTTGATCTGAACTTGCTGCGTAAACGAATAGGATATGTTACCCAGGACATCACGATTTTCAACGACACCTTTCTCAATAATCTTTTGTTTTCCTGCCCGGATGCCCGCCCGGAAGATGTGCAGGAATGCCTGAAACTTGCACATCTTGACGATGTCATAAAACGTTTACCGAACGGTCTTGATACACACCTTGAAGAAAGCGGAACAATCCTGTCCGGTGGCGAAAAGCAGCGACTATCCCTTGCAAGGGCCCTGTTACGTCAACCGGATATTCTTCTTCTTGATGAAGCAACCAGTGCTTTGGACAACGAATCCGAACACATTATTCGTCAGGCTATCCGCCTCATGGCATCCAAAATGACGGTTATCATTGTTGCTCACCGTCTTTCATCCATCAAGGATGCCGACAAGATTATCGTTCTTGATAAAGGTCGTATTGTTGAAGAAGGCTCATTTCAAACACTCATGGCAAATGGCGGCCATTTTGCAAGTCTTAACGAAAAAAGTGGCTTCCAGATTCAATAACGAAATAACAAATTACTTTCTGTTTTATTTGAATTTTTAATACCAGACATTCATGACATCTAACCCCATCTATTCAAATCAATTTATTTTCGGCACCAAAGCCGAGACCTTGGCTCGTCTGCAAGTTCATCAGAGCGATAACTATCTGCTTTGCGACCAGGTGATTATATCCCGTCCTGAATGGCTTAACTCCCGGCAAAATATTGTTGGTAAAACCACTAATAATTTTGCAGACAGAGGCTTGGCTATCCGGTCCAGTGCCGCCAATGAAGACGGGTGGGAGCAATCTCTCGCCGGGGCCAATTTAAGTCTTATGAACGTCCCCTGCACACACCGGGATATTTCCGAAGCCGTGTCAAAGGTTTTTGAAAGTTATCCGGAAACTGATGGTGCCGATCAGGTTCTCGTTCAGCCAATGGTCGAAAATGTATCTGTTTCCGGTGTTGTCCTAAGCCGTGATCTGGATACAGGCAGTCCCTATTTTGCCGTTAATTATGATGATCAAAGCGGAAGAACCGACACCGTTACGGGCGGTGCCGACAGCCATACTTTGCTGATATACCGCAATCACCCACAATCCATACATTCTTCCCGTTTTCGCCGTTTGATTTTTTCAGTACTGGAAATAGAAACCCTGACAAGGTGCAGCGAACTGGATATCGAATTTTGTATCACGCAAGACGAAACCGTTTACATTTTGCAAGTTCGTCCCCTCGCCGCCCGCCAAAACTGGGAAACTGATTTTGAAGACAGTATTCATCAAGCCATTAAACAAACCCACATAAAGATCAACCAACTTACAGAACCATCTCGAAACGTCGCCGGCACTACCAGTATTCTTGGTGAAATGCCGGACTGGAACCCGGCCGAAATGATTGGAACCACTCCACGGCCATTGGCGTTATCTTTGTACAGGCACCTGATAACGGACCATATTTGGGCAGATGCCCGTGCCGCTATGGGGTATCGTCATGTTCCTTATCCTTTGCTGATAGATTTGCACGGACGGCCATATATTGATGTTCGCAACAGCCTGAATTCATTTTTACCAAATGATGTTGATGAAAAATTTTCCAACCAACTTATTGATTACCAACTATCACAGCTTTCTGAAAACAGGGATTTACACGATAAAATCGAGTTCAGAATTGCCACCACGTGCCGCGACTTTTCTTTCCCGGCCCAACACAAAAAACTGCAAAATGCCGGATTCAATACCAATGATATCGCTCATTATGAATCCCACCTGCACAGTTTGACAGCCAATGCCCTTGAACAAGGATCCGGCGGTATTTTTAAACACGTGCAAATGTCACGGCAACTACAGGGAATCAAACAAGGTGAGCAAAAATTTGATATAAGCCCGTTACAGCAAGTCAAATTTCTGCTTGATGAATGTAAAACCCATGGAACCTTGCCGTTTTCTATCGTTGCCCGTCATGCTTTTATCGGAATAAGCTTCCTTAAATCCCTTGTTCAACAAAACCTGTTTTCAAACCAGGATATTGACGCCTTTATGCGCTCTTTCCACACTGTTGCATCGGATTTTATCATCGATTTAAACAAAATCGATACCGCTACATTATCCCGGAATGATTTTCTTGATCGTTATGGTCATCTTCGGCCCGGAACTTATGATATTCTTTCCCGCCGTTATGACAGTTGCCCGGACCTATACCTTGGTGAAAGCAACAGCAATCCGCTTCCATCCAAACAAGATTTTTCTCTAAGTCGTAACCAGGAAAAAAACATACGTTGCCTTCTTGAGCAATTTAGTTACGGAATTTCCACGCATGAACTTCTGGATTATGTCAGACAAGCGGTTCAAGCCCGGGAAGAAGTAAAGTTTCACTTCACACGCAATATCAGTGATGCCCTGCACATTCTGGCCTTATGGGGACAAGAAAATGGCTTTACCCGGGATGACCTCTCTTTTTTGAACATTCAATCAATATTGCAAAACAAGGGCTGTTCGGAACTAAATTCAGAAATTTCAGAAGCCCGCGAAAAATATCTGATAACGCGCGCCATTCGTCTGCCGCATCTGATATGCGAAGCCGATGATGCCCATGTTATCAGACTGCCGCTTGGGCGGCCGACATTTATTACAAGCAAAACCGTAACGGCCCCTATAGAACTACTAGCCTTTTCAGGTAAATATGAACTTTCAGACAAAATTATCCTTATTGAAAGCGCAGATCCCGGTTTTGACTGGGTTTTCACACATCAAATCAAAGGGTTAGTAACATGTTTTGGCGGCGCAAATTCCCATATGGCCATTCGTTGTGCCGAATTCGGCCTTCCTGCGGCCATCGGTTGCGGCGAAAGGCTGTTTAATGACTTGAAAACAGCAACGGCCATTGAACTCAACTGTGTAGCAAAAACCTTGATCCGTTCATGAAAAAAATAGCCCTGACCATGCGCATTACCGAGGCCGTTGATTATACAGAGCCCCGCGACAGCATCAGTCATGACTGGATTGCTCGTCTTGAGGCGTGGGAATTATTGCCACATGCCTTGTTCAACACTTCAAAAAATGCCGGGTCTCATTTGAAAAGCCTCAATCCGGATCTGATTATTCTTACTGGTGGCGATGACATTGGCGCATATCCCTTGCGCGACAATGCTGAAACAAACTATCTGGAATGTGCGATAGATCTCTGTATCCCTGTTCTCGGTGTTTGTCGCGGTATGCAGATCATCAACCAGCATTTCGGAGGAAGTCTTTCCCCTCTGCAAAACCATGTCAACACCCGCCACGACATATTCATAGATCAAAAATGGCAAGACATTTACCCGCCCGTCACTTCCGTTAATTCTTTCCATAATCTAGGCATTTCCAACCATAATCTTGCTGATAGTCTTTTGCCAATGGCCGCTGATATTGGTGGATGTATTGAATCTTTTGTCCACCCGGATTTACAGATAGCCGCCGTCATGTGGCACCCTGAACGCGCCGGAGCACCCCCGCAAGACCGTAAATTACTGAACAGACTGATATCCGGGGACCTGCATTCGTATGACTGAAACCACCGCTATAATTCTTGCCGCTGGACGGGGTTCAAGACTGCACCCCTTCACAGAAAACTGCCCTAAATGTCTGACTGAGCTTGGCGGGCGATCACTCATTCAAAACCAGATTGATACAATGCATTCCGTTGGCATAGAAAATATTATTATCCTGACGGGTTATCTGGCAGAAATGCTCGGGATTCCGCAAACACGGCAAATCCATAACGCGGACTGGGCAAACACCAATATGGTTGAATCGCTTTTTTGTGCCGAACCGTTTTTCGGCAAAGACCTTATCATTTCCTATGGCGACATTATCTACCGACCCGATCTTTTGAAATCCCTTCTTGGTAGCACACATGATATTTCTGTTTTGGTTGACGCTGAGTGGCAGTCTTATTGGCAACAACGGTTTGATGACCCGCTTTCTGATGCCGAAACATTAAAACTTGATCACTTAGGTCGAATCACCGAGATAGGAAATGTAGCCACTTCAATAACAGAAATCGAAGCCCAGTATACCGGCTTGATGCGGTTTAAAAATGACGGCTTGACCAGCCTGATCCGCACACGGAAAAATCTTGGCAAAACCCACCGTCCATGGCTTGAAAAGCGCCCCTTGAAACAAGCTTACATGACAGATCTGTTGATGGAAATGATCCTGACAGGACATGATGTCTTTGGCGTATTAACCAAACGCGGATGGTTTGAAATTGACACACCCAAAGATCTCGAGGTTGCGCGGGCATGTCTGTAAGCCGGCCCAACATTCTTTTTCTCAGCATTGATGCCTTGCGCGCGGATCACACCAGTGTTCATGGCTACGCAAGACCAACCACGCCAAATCTTCAAAAACTGGCAAAAAATGCAATTGTATGCGATCAGGCTGTATCCATGGGCGCGCATACACAAGTCAGCTTTCATACTTTCATGACGTCAAGCTTGCCCTATTCCCATGGTGGATATGACCTTGGTGCACAAGGTCGGCCAGCTTCCCTGATTAAACACTTACATGACCATAATTACGAAACCATCACCATTGCCACATTTCCCTGGGTGTCAAAATATCTGGGATATAATGACGGGGCCATAGACAAGGAAAGCTTTACTTTTATCCTGAACGCTTTTGTCGGTCTTTACGGGACAGGTACCATGGCCAGCGCATTACGGGCCTGGCATTCCGGAAAAATTTCCGTTGAAAAAACAAACGAACTCGTCCGGGATTCTATCCTCAAAACTTTTGACCATAGCGAAGATTATTGCCGACAACGCAAAAAATCTGATCCGGTTAACAAACTGGATTTCAAAAATGCCGCTTTTTTAATCGAAGGCTTTCACTACGATAAAGTTCTTAAATCCATCGAAAATCACCGTAAAGCCTATCTTGCCGACCCGACCGGGTATATCGAAAAATACTTAACGGAAGTTCCCTACCCCCATAACTGGATTGGCCGGGAATGGCGGCTTTACTGCCGAAACCCATTAAAACTCATTACTGACGTGTGGCTGAAGTTCAGCAATTCCATTTTGCATTTTTTTTCACCCAAACGTGCCGCATTCAGAAAATACAAATTCAAACGGTACGTTGATGCAGGAGAATTGGCAAACCGGGTTTTGCGTGAAATCAAACAACGCAATAAAACCGGCCAACCCTTTTTCTTATGGACACACTTTATCGATACCCACATTCCCTATTGCCCGGGGCCATTACCTGACTGGTATCGACATGCCCCGGATTATCTTGAAAAATTAGGCTATCCTCGTGATTTGGATATTTCTGTCAGCCTCGTCGGCAAACCCAAAACAACTAAAGACTGGGAAACGTGGGAAGCCCTTTATGATGCAACCGTGTTCTACGTAGATGAGCAAATAGGTCGCATCATTGATGAACTGGACAAAACGGGTCAACTTGAAAATACGGTTATTGTCATTTGCGGCGACCATGGCGAAGAATTTGGAGAACACGGCGACATTTCCCATCATTTCAGATTGCATGAACACAACATCCGCGTTCCTTTAATTTTCAGTAAACCCGGATTTGCGCCGCAACGTCTTGACCATCTTGTTACTCTTCTGGATATTGCGCCCACATTATCAAAACTCGTGCATATTCCCCCGGTTAAAGGATGGGTCGGCCACGATGTTACCTCAATCCATACGAAATCACGGGAACATGTTCTTCTGGAAACGTTTCATGGCGGGAATTGCCTGTTTGACCAACGGCCGCTATACATGGCTGTCAGAACAAAAAAATGGAAATACCTATGGAAGGAATATATTGACCCGACAGACCAATACAGTCCGGCACAATATGAACTGTATGATATCAGTGCCGACCCGCTGGAACAGAAAAACCTGTTTTCACCTGATCATCCCGAAATTGCTCAATTCAATGAAATTATTCTTGAGCGTCTTCAACAAATTCCTGAAATTTCAAAAAGGCGTCTCCTGGAAATTTCCTTGCAAATGAATATACCTATAAATTCGGCACAGGAGTGATAAATGGTTATCTGGTTAATTGGCCTGTC
>Ga0316207_10000712_pt1 | contig 48627 bp, 36 predicted proteins | sample 6weekpyrite_MG_FD_204943 | JGI IMG/M metagenome (GOLD analysis project Ga0316207, IMG submission 204943) | Microbial mat bacterial communities from mineral coupon in-situ incubated in ocean water Damariscotta River, Maine, United States -... | ecosystem: Environmental > Aquatic > Marine >... | reverse complement strand
TTAATCACAGCCCAAAAAAAGGGCTTCTTTGAAGGAACCCGTCACTTATGGCCGTGAAAATATTAAGGCTTAGCCCCTCTTTGGAAAAGAGGGGTTGGGGAGATTTGAAAGCATTCAGGTTATTATGTTTAGTCATGACGTGAAAATCTGAAAGTTTCAAATCCCCCTCAATCCCCCTTTTTCAAAGGGGGAGGTTATATGATTAGCATCTTCTTTAATACGAGTTGTCTCTTACGTTTAATCGGTTAAATCACACCCCAAAAAAAACGGGCTCCTTTGCAGGAGCCCGTCTCTTAATCTAACACTTCAAATAAAGCTTATTTGAAAAGTTTAGACTTATCTACCAAATCTACGTGAGCACGCTTGAAGCATGTCCATTTTTTAGATTCTTTGTCGTAGATAGAGTTTACGAAGCAATGCCAGTTTTCTTCATCAACGAAGTTCTTATCCGTACGATAGTAGAAACCTGGGTAACGAGACTCCTGACGGAATTCGATGTGCTTCAGGTGAGCTTCAGCTGTCAGGATACGGTGATAGTTTTCCCATGCACGAAGTAATTCGTGAAGGTCTTTAGCACGCATCTTCTCAGCATCTTCTTTAAGCATGTCCAGCTTTTCGCCAGCTACTTTCATCATCTCTGCATTTGTGTTGTAGTAAGTTGCAACACCTGCTACGTATTCGTCCATGATCTTCTGTAGACGGAACTGAAGCATTTTAGGCGTGATGTAGTTAGGGTTAACATCGATAGCTGTTGTGTAATCTTTAAACTCTAAGAAGTTCTTAGCCGGTTTAACGATAGCAGCAACTAAATCATCAACTGATGTATCTAACTCAGGTGTGAAGTCTTTGTTATCCAGGCAGTATTTAACCATGGCTTTAGCCGCTAAACGACCTTCAGCATGTGAACCTGAAGAGAACTTGTGACCAGAAGCACCAACACCATCACCGGCTGTGAATAAGCCGTTAACCGTTGTCATACCACGGTAGCCCCAGTTCCAGCCAGCAGGCAGGTGATCTGGAACGCCAGCTTCAGTTTCTGTCGTTGGAGCACCCACATCATTAGGACCAGAAGTCCAGATACCACAACAACCTGAGTGAGAACCTAACAGGTATGGTTCAGTCGGCATCAGCTCAGAGTTTTTCTTCTCTGGCTCGATGTTTTCACCCACCCAGATACCACATTGACCAACACACATATCAAGGAAATCTTCCCATGCTTCAGCTTCTAAGTGCTTAACTTCGCGAGGAGATAAAGTTTCACGTAAGTTGCCTAATGCAGTAACCGTATCCATCCAGATAGGTCCATGACCTTCTTTCATTTCTTTCAGCATTAAGTGGTTACGTAGGCAAGATGCGGGAACCGCTGCGTGACCGTAAGGAGGATAGTCATCCAGCATTTCCTTGTTCTTTTCCATGTAAGCTTCGCCGTAAGCGTTAGTTGCTTTAGATTTGAACAGTAGGAACCATGCGCCAACAGGACCGTAACCGTCTTTAAAACGAGTCGGTACGAAGCGATTTTCCATCAGGGTTAATTCAGCGCCTGCTTCTGCAGCCATTGAGTAAGTAGAACCCGCATTCCAGACGGGGTACCATGCACGACCCGTACCTTCACCCACTGAACGTGGACGGAAGATGTTTACACAACCACCAGCCGCTAACAGAATAGCTTTAGCTTTGTAAACAACCACTTTGTTTTCACGAGTTGAGAAACCAACTGCACCCGCGATACGGCTTGGATCGTTTTTATCATTGATGAGTTTAACGATAAAAATACGCTCTTCGATGCGATCCATACCCAGTGCTTTTTTCGCAGCTTCCGCAACGATCCACTTGTAAGATTCACCGTTGATCATGATCTGCCATTTACCAGAACGTACAGGCTTACCACCATCTTTCAAAGACGTCATACCTTTAGAACCGTCGTAACGTTCGCCGTTTTCGTCAGTTTTCCAGATAGGCAGACCCCATTCTTCGAACAGGTGTACAGACTCGTCAACGTGACGGCCCACATCGTATGCCAGATCATCACGAGTAATACCCATCAGATCGTTAGATACCATACGTGCGTAATCAGCAGGGTCCTGCTCATCACCAATGTATGTGTTGATTGCAGACAGACCCTGTGCAACCGCACCAGAACGATCCATTGCTGCTTTATCAACTAATTTTACGGTAAGGTCAGTGCCTTCCATCCAGCGCATAATTTCGAATGCCGCGCCACAGCATGCCATACCGCCGCCGATAAGAAGAATATCATGTGATTCCTCAACAACGGTAGGATTACCAAAAGTACCTTCAGACATTTGTCTCTTCCTCTATATTCTATATTTTATTTATGATTGAAGTGTAATGTTACTTACAGATCAATTCGCTAGGATCGCCTGAACGATAACCTTTTTGCTCGTCATGGTTGAAGAACCCTGGGTCTTCAATTTTAGCCATGTCTGCTTCAGGCTTACCTGCATAAGGGTCGATAGAACCTTCAGGTGTAGTACGGATTGGGAACTTAAAGCGTTTCATCGTTCCGTTACGGAACTTGATCGTCCACATAATTGAGTCAGTACCACGTAATGGCTGAACTGAACCACCCAATGGAACAACGTCAGCATAGTGACGACACTCAATTGCATTTTGTGGGCAGATCTTAACGCAGGAATAACATTCCCAACATTGTTCTGGCTCCTGGTTATATGACTTCATAGCGTGACCAGTGTCAGAACCGTCTTTGTCTAGCTTCATTAAGTCATGAGGGCAGATGTACATGCAAGCAGTCTTGTCTTGACCTTTGCACCCATCACATTTTTCAGTACGTACGAAAGTTGGCATTCGTATGCTCCTTTGCTGGTTTATTGTAATATTACATTTTTTTGCAAATATCTTTGAAGCTGGTTATTGCTAACTAAAATCAAAAACATTCACAGATTATTAGGCCGTTTAGACCAACCCGTTTAGCATCAAAAGATGTTGGATCCGTCAGGCTGGCTTAGCGGCCGAATTCTTCTAGAAATTCCTTCTCTTCTGTGTATTACGCTTCTAAAAAAAGTGTTTTTACGTTGTCAGAGTTCGCTTAAAAATGCCCCTGAATTCCGGCGAGTTATCCCTTCGCGCAATGAACATTAATCCCTTTGAGAGCAAAACACAAAACACAATTATCTTTACCCTGATAAGTAATTTTTATTCATGTTTTCGAGTTTTTTGAGGTTTATAATTATGTTTAATAACAATAAGTTAGCGGATTAAAAAGCAGGTTAAAATATTATAAAAAACTAATTTAGTTATGTTTTAAATAAGAGCGATTCTTAGTTAGAAAAAACTGAATTTAGTTTGTTTGATTTACATCAAGTGATAAAACCTAAAATAAAAACTGAGTAAAATAGTTGGTTATTAAGGCTTTTCAATGCGCCTGAAAATTTACGTTAAAATTTTAAGAGGATTAAATGCCTGAAGTATATTTGGGTGGTTTTTGTTTCCATCTGAAGGCGAGTATCAGCACGGATATAAAGTTCAAATAATGTTCAGTAAAGTGTACTCATTGTTTGAGTCAGAGCCTGGATACGACGATGAATTTTAAAAGCAGGCAGGTTTCAGCACCCGTTAATTAAAACGGGGTGCTGAGTGCAACAATAAGGTTGTGAAGGACTGACAAGCCGTGTGAATTTTAAATATCTTTGGAAACCGGAACAAATGCAACCTCATCACCATCTTCGAGTTTGGTGAAGAGTTCAGCGAACTGTTTGTTGACGGTGATCTGTACCGCCTCATCTGCAAACATCTGCTCCCAGTCTTTACCGCGCATGCGCAGGAGTTTGAGCAGGCTTTCAACGTCGCGAATACTCGGCGGTAGAACCAGGTCTTCCGTTTCCTTGCGGGTTACTTTTAACATATTGGTCATAAAATACATCAAGCGTATCGAGGCTTCACCCTCTTTCGCTTTATTCGCCGGCTCACGGTGCAGGTTATGCTTGTGCAACTCAGCCAGATAGTTATTCCAGTTAGTTTCATAATCAGAACCAAGTTCATAAAACGTATCCCAGGAAAAAATGCCCGCGTCATAACCATCATCAAAATATAAACGCAGGGCATAGTTACCCTGGGGTTCAATTTTTTCCAGCTTAATGTCAGCTTTACCAAACACCGGTTTATCAGAAGCTTCTATTTCTGCTGACTTTGCGTGGGTACGCAGGTACTCGCTGGAAAGTTTGAAATTTTTTCCATCTGAGAAGCTGATTTCAAGTAGCTGGGATTTCTGGTGGAGCTTGATTTCGGTGGGGGTGTGCTTGTCTGACATTCGGGGTTTTCACTGTTGAAACTTTGGGGTGGAGATTATAGCGGTTATTGAGGGGGAGGTGTAGGGGCTAAAGTCTCCCCCTTAGTAAAAGGGGGATTGAGGGGGGTATGGGTGTTTTCTAATGGGGTTGATTTCCGTTCTATTCTTTCTTTTATGGCTGGAATCTAGTGGCTTTTGGTTATTTTGCAAGCAAATAACTTTTTGGGAATTTGAATTCTGTCGTTTCGGGCTGTTGGTTTATTAGCAAGCTCATGATTTCACGGGAATTAGAATTCTGTGGTTTCTCCTTTGTGGCGACCCACTTTTCTTTCAACAGCGAAAGAAAAGTAGGCAAAAGAACGCCGCCCTTCATTCGCTTGTTTTCATTTTAAAAAGCTAAAATGAAAATTCCCGAAAATTGTTCTGAAGGCTTCCAGTTGTACTTTAAACTGTTAGCTCATTGCTCTTTTGCCGGGTCGTCCCGGTAAGCCATCCAGGCTTATCGTGACTCAAAATCACATCCCTGTGATTTTGTCCCTACGGGGATACAATTTTCGGCAAGCTCTAGAGGGGGGGCAAAGCCGATATGTACCGAATCTGTAAAGGAAAAATCTGAGAAAGTTTTGATCATATGAGGTGTTAATATTTAATGCACGTCCATTGTTTTATTACACATAATCTCATCAATCATGATTTGCACTTCAACGCCATCGTCGTTCCCGAATGCTTCTATCGGGAACCCAGCGACTTTATCAAACATAAAAAGCCATCAGTATAATTTAAAGATATAAAGTAAGATGGCTTTTGCTTTATGCTTTTGACCTTAACCCCCATTACCCTGGCTGATGAGCGAGTGATTTTTGTGGGGCTTTCTGCTGCGGCTGTCTGAGCGAATTGTTTTTTAATTCGTGAGTTGCGCAGCAGCCACAAAAATCGGGAGTGAAGAAGGCACTTTTATTTCGCTTTTTAAATAAAAGCCAGGGTTAAACGGGGCGGCATTTCTTTGGTTACTTTCTTTTTGCTGTAGACTAAAAATGCGGGGAGCATTTTTGAACATGCTCTGCATAGCCCGAAGGGTGAAAGCCAGGGATGGCTTTCATAAAAGAAAGTGACTCGCTAAGCAAGCGAAACCACAGAATTCAAATTCCTATGAAGCCATGAGCTTGCTAATAAACCAACAGCCCGAAAACACAGAATTCAAGTTCCCAAAATGACCAGAGCATGCGACAAACCACAAGACTCCAGTCTTCACAGCAATGACAATAAAAACCAAATAAGTAAAAAAATAATCGGCAAAAAAAAGCGCAACTCCCCGGCTCATAAAAAGCCGAAAAGCCACGCTTTTTTATCAAGCGTTAAGAAAAAACCTTAAGCAATCAAAGGAACAATTAACAGTGCCACAATATTCATAATCTTAATTAAAGGATTAATCGCAGGGCCCGCTGTATCCTTGTACGGATCGCCCACGGTGTCACCGGTAACCGCTGCTTTGTGTGCATCAGAGCCTTTACCGCCGTGGTTACCATCTTCGATATATTTCTTTGCGTTATCCCAGGCGCCACCGCCGGTGGTCATTGAGATAGCCACAAATAAACCGGTGACGATCGTACCAATTAGCACCCCGCCCAGTGCTTCAGCACCCAGTGTTAAGCCAACGATAATAGGAACCACGACCGGTAATAAAGAAGGTACAAGCATTTCTTTAATCGCGGCCTTGGTTAACAGATCAACAGCTTTTGAGTAATCAGGCTTTTCCGTGTGATCCATAATGCCGGGCTTTTCTTTAAACTGACGACGTACTTCAGTTACGATATCACCCGCTGCACGACCTACGGCTTCCATTGCCATGGCACCAAACAGGTAAGGAATCAGGCCACCAATAAACAGACCGATAATAACCATATGGTTAGACAGCTCAAATGTTGCTGACTGGCCACTCGTGGCTAATGTATGGGTGTAATCAGCGAACAGAACTAATGTTGCAAGACCCGCTGAGCCAATCGCGTAACCTTTAGTAACCGCTTTAGTCGTATTACCCACAGCGTCAAGTGCATCGGTTGTTGTGCGAACATCTTCAGGAAGTTCAGCCATTTCAGCGATGCCACCTGCATTATCTGTGATTGGGCCGTATGCGTCTAGCGCTACGATAATACCGGTCATAGATAACATTGAAGTGGCTGCAATCGCAATGCCGTATAAACCGGCTAGCTCATACGCCCCCCAGATAGAAGCACAGATTGAAAGTACAGGTAATGCTGTCGATTTCATTGAAACACCTAAACCTGCAATCACGTTTGTTCCGTCACCTGTAGTTGAGGCTTTTGCAATGTTTTTAACGGGCCCGTATTCCGTTGCTGTGTAGTACTCGGTGATAACAATCATGGCGATAGTGAGTGCCAGACCAATCAGTGCCGCATAGTAAAATTCAGTTGCACCTACTACATTGCCACTATCGAGTGTTAAGGAAACACCGGCCATCATATTCTGTGTAACAAAATAAAATGCAATGGCCGAGATAACGGCGGAAACAATTGTGCCCTTGTAAAGGGCATTCATGATTTTTGCACCGTCGGATGTTTTCACAAAGAAGGTACCGATAATTGAACCAATAATAGAAACACCGCCCAGAACTAATGGGTAGGTTACGGCTAATTCACCAATATCTGACATCACCAGGCCACCGAGTAACATCGTGGCAATAATGGTCACCGCGTAAGTTTCAAACAGGTCAGCAGCCATACCAGCACAGTCACCTACATTATCACCCACGTTATCCGCAATGGTTGCCGGGTTGCGCGGATCATCCTCAGGAATGCCGGCTTCAACTTTACCGACAATGTCAGCACCAACGTCAGCACCTTTGGTGAAAATACCGCCACCTAAACGTGCGAAGATTGAAATTAATGATCCACCAAATGCCAGGCCGACTAATGCGTGTAAAGCGTCTTTCTGAGAAACCTCCAGAGCCGTTGTCAATATAGTGTAGTAACCTGCAACACCTAACAGACCCAGACCTACAACTAACATGCCGGTAATCGCACCGCCTTTGAACGCAACATGTAAAGCCGGGTTGATACCCTCTTTAGCCGCTTCGGCTGTACGCGAGTTAGAGCGCACCGACACATGCATACCGATATAACCTGCTGCGCCTGAGAGCACGGCACCAATGGCAAAGCCGATAGCGCTGTACCAGCCCAGTGCAAAACCCATAGCAATGAAGAGAATAACACCGACCATACTAATGGTTGTGTACTGGCGAGCCAGATAAGCGATAGCGCCTTCCTGAACCGCGTTAGCGATTTCCAGCATTTTCTCGTTACCCATGGGCTTGGATAAAATACTGAAGATTGAAATGATGCCGTAAGCGATGCCGGCTAAGGCACACACTAAGGCGATTAATAGTCCTGTGGACATAAGACTGACTCCCCAACTTTTATTATGGTTAAAAAACAATTGAGTCAGACTGTTGCGTGCTGCCTAAATCTGGCCCATCGAAAGCAACTTCCTTATAACCGCTGAATTTAATTTTTAATTCAACGGTTATCGTTAAATTGAAATCGGATGCCTGACTATAGGCTTTATCATTATTCTGGAATATTGATATCAATCAACTGCATTCCAATACCATTTCAATTCATTACGAGTTTTATTTATATGTGCAAAAGTTTTTTGTATGTTTGTTTTTATTATTTATACATTCTTTCAAATTTTGTACCCGGCTTAAAACCCCACAGTTCGTCTAAACCAAATTCACGAATCACACTATCGACGGCGGCCTGGCCTTCATCGTTCTGTAATTCACCCAATATGATTTTGGTTGATGTCTGGTTGTATCCACCGGCGATGGCGACATGATCAGCAATCATTTCTCGTGCTTTTTGCAGTGTCATTTCTAAAAGCTTTTTTCCGCAAATGAACGCAAAACACGCAAATAAAAATCAAGAAATTTAAAATTCTTGTGTTAATTAGCGTGCATTTGCGGACAAATGTTTTTGGTTTTTTACAATAAAAAGGGGAAGTAAAAACTTCCCCTTAAACTTTTTAAACTTCGAATATTTCGAGTTTCTTTTCAACTGACTGTAACTTCAGTGTTACATAATCAGGCAAGCCATTTTCTTTATAAGCCGGGTAGGCTTCACCTTTAATTAAAGGGGTTAGGTAATCTTTACAGGCCTGGGTAATACCGAAGCCATCATCAGTGATGAATTCCATTGGCATCATTTTCTCAACGTTAGCAACATCGGCTAAATTCGCTTTACCAATTTTCCATTCGTATGGATCATTAGAAATACGATCAACCGTTGGCATGATTGAGTTTTCGCCAGCGATTGCAAACTCAACGGCTTTTTCACCTAGTGCATAAGCTTGCTCAACGTCTGATTCTGAAGACAGGTGACGTGCAGCACGTTGTAAGTAATCGGCAACCGCCCAGTGAAATTTATAACCTAAGGCTTCTTTAATCATATTTGCTACAACAGGGGCTGCACCACCGAGTTGTGCGTGACCAAAGTTATCACGTGTACCCTGTTCAGCAAGGAACTTGCCGTCCGGGTAATGGATACCCTCTGACACAACGATGGTGCAGAAGCCGTGCTCTTTAACTTTCGCATCAACCTGTGCCATGAATTTATCCTGATTAAATTCAATTTCAGGGAACAGGATAACCACCGGAATACCTTCGTCTTCAATTAAACCACCCGCCGCTGCAATCCAGCCTGCATGACGCCCCATGACCTCTAATACAAAAATCTTAGTCGATGTTTTAGCCATTGAGCGAACATCAAATGAGGCTTCTAATGCGGAAACCGCAATGTATTTTGCAACTGAACCAAAACCAGGGCAGTTATCTGTAATCGGTAAATCGTTATCTACGGTTTTAGGTACATGAATCGCCTGAACAGGGAAACCCATTTTTTCAGACAGTTGTGATACTTTATAACAGGTGTCAGCAGAGTCGCCGCCGCCATTGTAAAAAAAGTAGCCGATGTTATGCGCTTTAAATACTTCGATTAAACGTTCGTACTCGGCCTTATTATCTTCAAGGCTTTTTAGTTTGAAGCGGCAAGAACCAAAGCCACCTGATGGTGTGTTTTTAAGTGCTGCGATATCGTCTGCAGACTCTAAATTAGTATCAATTAAATCTTCTTCCAGTGCGCCGATAATCCCGTTACGTCCGGCATAGACATTGGCAATTTTGTCAGAATGTTTACGTGCAGTTTCAATAACGCCACAAGCCGATGCGTTGATAACCGCAGTTACCCCGCCTGATTGTGCGTAGAATGCATTTTTAGCGCTCATTTGATTTCCTCATTAATATAATTCTTTTTGTATTTTCAGAGTTTGGAAAGCTCTAAAAACCCTCTAAATTTTGGGAAATAATAATGAAGCAAGCGGGGGAGCGGCACAAATTAAGCTTATTTATGTTGCCCCTAGTGAGTGTTATGAGGCAAGTGTATTAGATAATGTTTATATAATATCTGTTTGTTGCATATTCTGGAATTTTGCTTGTGGGGGTTAAATCCCCCTCAGTCCCCCTTTTTCTAAGGGGGAGGTCTGGTTGCCCGTGAGGGATTACTTAACCTCAGTCCCCCGAGGCAAACTGCCGTCATGTTTTTCTTCTTCAATCTGAATTTCCCGGTGCTGATCCGACTGTACCTGCAATAATGAAATAATGCAGTCACCAATATCATCGTATTCATGCACACCGGTACCGTACTGCTGGTAGCCCTTGTAGAAAAACTGGCAGCGATAGCTCTGTACGCCGGATTTAAAGATAATGAAGTTACAGCCTTCGTGCTGCCAGACGACGGCCGGGCATTCAGTGGTTTCCCGGTCGCCCATGTGCAGGCGTATTTCCGTGTCGGCAAATTGCAGTTCTATTGCATTGTCTTTGCCCCAACGTTCTTTAAGGGTGCTTTCGATAGTCCAGATTTCGGATTGAGTGAAGTCGTCGATTGTTGACATAGTTTGCTACTGACCATTTAAAGCCGTGAAGAATATATGAATTGGCCGCAAATTACTATTTGCAGGGATGAATTAAAGCCGGACGGATGCAAAAGAGCCTATTGCCAGTTTGGGGTTAATCCCGCAGATCAGGTGTCAATAGGCTGGAGTTAAAGTGACAACCGGGCAGGGGCCTGGTGACAGGTTATCTATGCCGATGGGTGATATCTCGGATGAGTTTAATTCTTCAAAATAATAAAGATAATTTGATCTGCCTCCGATAGTTCTAAAAAATTAATCCGGCCCGGCTGTTTATTCCGGTAAATTCCCTGTAAAATCATTTCCTTGCAAAATTACGCCAACCAAACAGACAGTTTAAAGAGCAGGAAACCCGCCAATGACCGACGCTACCGCCGGTTTACATATTAAATCCATCAGTTGTACCCGGGGCTATCGAGATCTGTTTACCGATCTTGATTTTCAACTCTGCCCAGGGCAGGTGCTGCGGGTCGAGGGTAAAAATGGTAGCGGTAAAACCAGTCTGCTGCGCATTATGGCGGGCCTGGCCCAGCCGTTGCAGGGCGAAGTTCTGTGGCAGGGGCGTAAAATTCACCATGCGGAATCGGATTATTTAGGAAATTTACTGTTTCTGGGGCATCGGGCGGCGATTAAGTATGAGCTCTCGCCCCTGGAAAACTTGTGTATGGCGAAATCTCTACACGGCAGTAAAACAGAAAACGGCATAGAAGAAGCGCTTTATCAGGTGGGCCTGTTTGGCTTTGAAGATATTCCCTGCGGGCAGTTATCCGCGGGTCAAAAACGCCGGGTGGCGCTGGCACAGCTGTTTTTAACCCGCGCCAAATGCTGGATTTTAGATGAGCCCTATACCTCACTCGATGTGGCCGCGGTTGCCATGTTGGAAGATTTATTCGCCCAGCATATAAATAATGGGGGCATGCTGGTGATCACCTCGCACCAGCCGGTAACCCTGTTAGCGGGTGAGCAACACCGACTGGTTTTACCAAATAATGAGCTGGAGGCCCTGACATGAGCGTTTCAGCCAATAATGCACCGTCTTCATTTGGCGCGTTTATCGCTTTGATTAAGCGGGATCTGATGCTCTCCTATCGACATCGAAATGAGCTGTTGAACCCGCTCCTGTTTTTTGTGATTGTGGTAACCCTGTTCCCGTTGGGAGTATCCCCAGAAAAAACCTTGCTACAAACCATGGCGCCCGGGGTAATATGGGTGGCTGCACTACTGGCGGCCATGTTGTCACTGGATACCCTGTTCAAATCGGATTATGAAGATGGTACTTTAGAGCAGATGATGCTCAGCCCGCATTCCAATGCACTGCTGGTGCTGGCAAAAATCATCAGTCACTGGCTGGTAACCGGTGTTCCGATTATATTATTAGCGCCGTTGTTAGGCCTGTTTATGTTTATGTCCGCCGAGGGTGTGGGGACATTGATGTTAACCCTGTTATTGGGTACACCGATTTTGAGTTTAGTAGGGGCTATTGGCATGGCATTAACACTGGGATTGAACCGCGGCGGCATGTTGCTGTCATTGTTAGTGCTTCCCCTGTATATTCCAGTTTTAATATTTTCTGCGAATGCGGTGGATGCAAGTATGGCCGGGCTGGAAATTAAAGGCCAGTTGTACTTTTTAAGTGCGTTACTGGTGTTGTCGATTACCCTGGCGCCATTGGCGGCAGCTACAGCATTGAAGATTAGTGTTGAGTAAAGCAGTATTATTCGCGCATGAAAGTGAGTAAACACGAATGTTATTGTTTGTATGAATGATACACACTATGTGTGTTAAAACAGATCGAAGAACAATGGTTGAATAGGTTTGCTTCCCCCTTAGAAAAAGGGGGACTGAGGGGGATTTTATCTTAAAATGTTAAATCTCCCCCCAGCCTCCTTATTTTTGTTAAGCGGGAAGCAGAAAAAATTAAATTTTAGAAACAAACGATATTTATTAAAGAACTATGAAATTACCCGCAATCGTCCATAAATTTTCGTCGCCGAAAAATTTCTACACTATGTCAGGAAAAATGATTCCCTGGTTTGTGTGGAGCTTTTTAATCACCCTGATTTTCGGTTTGTACTACGGCTTCTTTGTCGCTCCCACTGATTACCAGCAGGGTGAAAGTTATCGTATTATGTTTGTTCACGTCCCGTCGGCGTGGATGTCCATGTTTGTGTATGTGGTCATGGCGGTGTCCGGCGCTGTGGGTTTAATCTGGCGTATCAAAACCGCGGATTTAATGGCCAGTGTAAGTGCACCGATTGGTGCCGTTTTCACCTTGCTTGCACTGGTTACCGGTTCACTCTGGGGTAAGCCCATGTGGGGTACTTACTGGGTTTGGGATGCGCGCCTGACGTCTGAACTCATTTTGTTATTTTTATACTTAGGTTTTATTGCGTTGCAGGCCTCGATTGAAGATCCACGAAATGCGGCGCGTGCCGGTGCAGTGCTGGCGATCGTGGGTCTGGTGAATATTCCCATCATTCATTACTCGGTTGAGTGGTGGAGCACCTTACACCAGGGCGCAACGGTGACTAAAATGGACAAGCCTTCAATTCATATCGATATGTTAATCCCGCTACTGGTAATGGCCGTGTCATTTAAATTATATTATGCAGCATCCGTATTAATGCGTGCCCGCGGTGAAATTTTACGCCGTGAACAAAATACACGCTGGGTGAAGGAGATCGTTGAAAATGAGCGCTAGTGAATTTTTTAATATGGGTGGTTATGCTGTTTTTGTCTGGTCATCTTATGGTATTGCCCTGGTGTTACTGGGGTGGACATTTATCAGCCCGATTTTTACTAAAAAAAGCATTATTAAAGAATTAAAAATAAAGTATCGCCAGCAGGAACGCCAGCAGCAGGAAAGTATGGAGTAAGCTTTTTACTTCCCCCTTAGAAAAAGGGGGACTGAGGGGGATTTAGATGTTTAATATTTCAAATCTCCCCCAGCCCCTCTTTTTCTAAGAGGGGAGGTAAAAGTAAAAACTTTTGTTTACGGTTATCAGAACACGTCCTGAATCAGAAAATTAATATAGAGAGTTAAAAAGCATGACAGCCCGCCAGAAAAGAATGATGTTTGTCGCCATGTTAGTTATAGGTGTTGGTTTATTTATTACATTAATCATGAAAGCCCTTAATGAAAACATGAATCACTTTTACAGTCCTACCGAAATTTTAGAGGGTAAGGCACCCAAAGAACGCAGTTTTCGAATTGGCGGCCTGGTGGTGACCGGCAGTGTAAAACGTGACACGGGTAGCTTAAAAATTGAATTCGATTTAACCGACGGTGCAAAAAACTTTGCGGTTTTATATGAAGGCATATTACCTGACCTGTTTCGTGAGGGGCAGGGAATCGTCGCCACGGGCAAGTTAAATAATAATGTGTTTGTTGCCGAAGAAGTATTGGCAAAACACGATGAAAATTATATGCCGCCGGAAGTGGCCGAGGCTTTGAAAAAATCCGGCAAATGGAACGAGGGTGATACACAGGCGATGAAACACCCTGAAAATGTACCGGTAGGTGAAGGTAATCCGTACCCGGGAAGTGCTGAAAGTGCCCCCACAGGAGAAATCAAATGATTCCAGAAATCGGTCATTTTGCATTAATTCTGGCGCTATGTCTGGCGCTGATTCAGGGCACGGTCCCACTTGCTGGATCGTACAAAAAAATGTCCAGCTGGGTTGAAGTAGCCGCCCCTGCGGCCATTGGGCAAACAATTTTTATTATGATCAGTTTTGCCTGCTTAACCTATGCGTTTTTAACCGATGATTTTTCCGTGGGTTATACGGCACGCCAATCAAACACCGAACTACCAGTGATGTATAAAGTTTCATCTGTGTGGGGCGGCCACGAGGGCTCGTTGCTTTTATGGACCATGTTTTTAGCCATGTGGACCGCCGCGGTGGCAATGTTTAGTCGGGCCATGCCATTAATTATGCGCGGTCGAGTGATTGCGGTAATGGGGCTGGTGAGTGTCGGTTTTTTATTATTCTTATTACTCACCTCGAACCCGTTTGATCGAATGTTTCCGGCCCCAATCGAGGGTAGAAGTTTAAATCCGTTACTACAGGATTTTGGTTTAATTATTCACCCCCCAATGTTGTACATGGGATACGTGGGGTTCTCGGTCGCCTTTGCGTTTGCCATTGCGGCGATGCTCGGTGGCCGTTTAGATTCGGCCTGGGCAAAGTGGTCACGCCCGTGGACAAATATCGCATGGGTATTTTTAACCGTGGGCATTGCGCTGGGAAGCTGGTGGGCTTACTACGAGCTTGGCTGGGGTGGCTGGTGGTTCTGGGACCCTGTGGAAAATGCGTCCTTTATGCCGTGGCTGGTGGGCACCGCACTCATTCATTCACTGGCGGCAACTGAAAAGCGCGGTGTGTTTAAAGCCTGGACAGTACTGCTGGCTATTTTTGCTTTTTCATTATGCTTGCTCGGTACATTTTTAGTGCGCTCCGGGGTGCTAACATCCGTGCATGCCTTTGCCAATGATCCTGAGCGCGGCATCTTTATCTTAATTTTTCTGGGCGTTGTTGTCGGGGCTTCACTGGCACTGTATACCTGGCGTGCACCACAAATTCGCAGTGCGGTAAAATTAAATATGCTGTCTCGCGAAGGTGGTTTGCTGGTGAATAATGTTTTGCTGGTGATTACCGCATCTTCCGTACTATTGGGCACGCTTTATCCACTGGCATTAGATGCACTGGGCGCGGGCAAAATTTCCGTCGGCCCGCCGTATTTTAATGCACTGTTTGTACCCTTAACCATTCCCATTGCATTGCTTTTAGGTGTTGCCGCATTAGCGCGCTGGAAACAGGATAGCCTTGAACGTATGGGTAAAAAATTACTGATTCCCTTTTTGGTCAGTGTAGTTTTGGGCACCGCCATTCCTTACGCTTTGCTTGATGACGTTAAGTGGGGTGCGGTGGTTGCCATCATGCTGGCTATCTGGATAACCATGACCAGTGCCCAGGGCATTGTCGATCGAGTATCCGGTAAGCAGAATAAAATGCAGGCATTATTAAATACACCCCGTGGATTTTACGGAATGACGTTCGCTCACATGGGGGTTGCCATGTTTGTTGTGGGCATTACCTTAACCAGTTTGTACAGCACGGAAAAAGATATTCGTCTGGTGAAGGGGCAGTCGTATTCCATTGGTGAATATGAATTTATTTTTGATGGTGTTAAAAATGTCAGTGGACCAAATTATAAAGCCGCAGAAGGGCAGTTTACGACACTGTATGAAGGCGAGGTTTTGGGTCAGTTGTACTCACAAAAACGTTTGTATAATGCGGGTGGCATGCCCATGACCGAAGCTGGGATTGATCCGGGCTTCTGGCGGGATTTATATGTTTCTCTGGGTGAAGACCTGGACGGAAAAGGCGCCTGGAGTGTGCGTTTATATCATAAGCCATTTATTCGCTGGATCTGGTTAGGCTCATTAATCATGGCCTTTGGTGGATTGTTAGCGGCCACTGATAAGCGTTATCGCAAAAGTGTAAAAGTTGCACAGCCACAGGTTGCTGCAACGGAGGCTGCGTAATGGCCCGTTATTTATTGCTCATTGGTTTTTTTATGATGATCGGTGGCTTTGCCTATATGTTAAATCTAACCAACACAGGGGAATATAATCCCCGAGATATTCCCACTGAATTTATTGGGCGAGCTGCACCGGCGATAAATGTCCCAGATTTATACAATCAAAACCAAATGGTCAATACCGTGGATATGCTGGGCAAGGCCTGGCTGTTTAATGTGTGGGGTACCTGGTGCCCGGAGTGCTGGCGTGAGCACGCTTATTTAATGGAACTTAGCAGAAACGGGATTCCCATTGTCGGGCTTAACTGGCGCGACACGCGTCAGGAAGCCCAGAACATGATTACAAAAATGGGTAATCCATTTATAAAAATTGGTTTTGACCCTGAAAGTGCAGCGGCCATTGACTGGGGTGTGTACGGTGCGCCGGAAACTTTTTTAATTAATGCTGAGGGCATGATTGTTGAAAAACATGCAGGCGGCATTACACCGGCGGTTTGGAATGAAAAGTTTAAACGTTTTTTTGATATGAAAAAATAAAAACAAAAAGCTTTAGCGCAAATGAACGCAAGATGCGCAAATATATTAAGTAGGCAATTAGTATTAATAAAAAAGTTGTTTAATTTTATTTGCGTCTATTCGCGTTAATTTGCAGTAATCTTTTAAAAAATTATGAGCGATATAACAAATGAAGTTATTTAAAGTTACATTGTTATTTATAACGGTTTTGGTGTTTTCATTTCAGGTTCAGGCTCGATTTGAAACCCATGACTTTGCCAATGAGCAAATGGAAAAAGATTACAATGTGTTAGTGCAGGAGTTGCGTTGTCTGGTTTGTCAAAATCAGAATCTCGCTGATTCCAATGCGGAACTTGCACAGGATATGCGTTTACTGGTTTATAAAAAACTCAGTGAAGGCCTGAGCAAAGAGGAAATCGTTGATTTCATGGTTGTGCGCTATGGCGATTTTGTGATGTATCGTCCACCGGTTAAAAAATCAACATTTTTACTGTGGTTTGGTCCATTATTCTTTTTTGTCGTAGCGGCCCTGGTCGTGCTGAGTTATATGCGCAGGCAGAAAAAAGAAGTTGAAGTTGTGGTTAATGAACAGCAACAGAAAAAGGCACAGTCGTTGCTGGATGATTAATAGTACAAATTATATTTAGAGAACTTTATGATCAGTTTTATTGTAAGTGCAGTTATTTTAGTTTTATTGTCGATTGTTTTTATCGTGCCGACGCTACGCAAAAAAAATTATGCGTTTTCAGATGAATACGATGATTTGAATGTGGCCATTGCAAAAGACCGCTTAAAAGAAATTAAATCACAGCTGCAAGCGGGTGAAATAAATGAGCAAATCTTTCAACAGTTGCACAATGAACTTGAGTCAACGTTGGCACTGGATTTAGCCAGTCTCGAGCCGTCGAAAGAATCACAGCAAACAGGCAGTGATAAGATGGCTAAAAATAATAAACTGACGGCGGTTATTTTATCGCTGGGTATACCGGTGTTGGCGGTTGTACTTTATTCTCAGCTGGGTGATTTTGAAGCCGCTACCGGTACACGGATTGCAGCAACGGTGATACCTGCCGGAGAAAATCGCCCGCAAATGACAATTGAAGAAGCGATTGCAAAATTAGAGCAACGTCTTGTGCAGGAGCCGGATAACGCCGATGGCTGGTTTATGCTGGGTAAAACCTATATGGCCATAAAGCAGTATCATAAAGCGGCGGCAGCGTATGAAAAAGTGGTCGCACTTGAAAAAGGCAATGCCAAGGGTGAGGATCCTCAAGTGCTGCTGCGTTATGCCGATGCACTGGCAATGACCGAAGGTGGCAATCTAACAGGCTCTGCAAAACCCTTTGTAGATAAAGTGGTTAAGATGATGCCGAATAACCCAACAGTATTATGGATGGCGGGTACCGCTGAAAAGCAACTGGGAAATTATGCCAGGGCGTTAACTTACTGGTATAAATTACAACCCCTGCTATCTCAGGATGCGGGTGCCCAGGCTCAGTTGGCGAGTCTGGTTAAAAGTGCTGAAGCAGAGTTACCGGCGGCTGAAGTTGCGGCACTTAAAAAAGCCGCACCACAACCAGTGGCACAGCCCGTTGTGCAATCCGCTGCTGGCGACGCTGCTGTCGCTGAAATTATTGTGAGCATTGATCTGGATCCGGCGCTCAAAGCAAAAGTAAATCCTGATGATACGTTATTTATTTTTGCCAAAGCCATGCAGGGCCCACCGATGCCATTGGCAGCGATTAAAAAAACCGCAGCGGCCTTGCCGTTAACCGTGAGTTTAAACGATGCGATGGCGATGATGCCGCAGATGAAACTGTCGAACTTTGAGCAGGTTAAAGTCTCAGCGGTGATTAGTAAATCGGGTCAGCCAGGGGCACAGGTGGGGGATTTATTTGTTGAAGTATCGCCTGTTAATGTTAAATCCCGGGAAAAAATCAGCCTGATCATTAACCAGGTTAAGTAGTTTTTATTAGCCAGTAACAGGGTCGTTCGACCCTGTTTCATAAGTACAAAATCCTAAAGGCCGTTCGGTTTAATGAAGTCTAAACAGGCGTTCGCCTGCGTTATCTATTGCGAGCCAATTATTACCCCTGATGATCCTTGCTCTGCTATCGATATGATTGATTTATATCATGGTGATATTTGTGAAAATAGATTAAATCAATAGGTAGTGGTTTTTATGTTAGTAGTACTGAGAGCATGGAAGTGGTGATTTGTTGTGAAAAGCAGATTGTTATGCATGGAAAAAAATAATGGTTTTATTTTTCCCGAATTTTCAAACAGCCCTCTGAGGATTGAAATATACAGATTAATTCGACGCAATAATTAAATGATAAACGAGAAGTGGAATGCTAGCGAATAACAAAACAGGAATTGTGGTGTGGGTGCTACTGTGGATGCTTCTCGGCTCATTCACGGTGCAGGCTGCTGTACCTGTCATTACCCAGGGAGCCAGTAGCGATGTAACCATGGATGAAGATAGTAGTCCACTTGCTTTCAGTTTGACGCTTGATGCCACAGATGCAGATTTACATACCTTGAACTGGAGTATTAGCAATGCGGCTACTCAGGGTACGGCTACTGCAAGTGGTACAGGAACCAGTAAGGTTATAGGTTATACGCCGAATGCCAATAGCAACGGGTCAGATATTTTTATTGTACAGGTGTCCGACGGTGTTGATTTCGCAATCCATGTGGTCAGTGTGACAATTACGCCGCAGAATGATAGCCCAACAGGTACCGTTGTGGTGAGTGGAACCGCCACCGAAGACCAGGTCTTAAGCGTTTCTAACAACCTGGCAGATGTTGATGGTATCGGCGAAATCAGTTACCAGTGGCAGCGAGATGGCGCAGATATAACAGGCGCCGTTGGTGGCAGTTACACTCTGGGTGATGATGATGTTGGTGCGCTGGTTACAGCTCAAGCGAACTACACAGATGATGAGGGTACTGGTGAATCCGTTAGCAGTAACAGTGTAGGCCCCATTGTCAATGTAAATGACTCTCCTGAAGGTGCTGTGGTTATCGATAACATCACCCCCAGCGAAGGCGATACGTTAAACGCGAGCAATACGCTAACAGATGCGGATGGCATGGGCAGCGTTAGCTACCAGTGGCAGCGGGGGGGAAGTGATATCACTGGTGAAATCACTGCCAGCTATACCACGGAGCAGGCCGATGTAGGCCTTGCTATCAGCGTGGTGGCCAGTTATACCGATTTACAGGGCACGGCCGAGAGCGTAGCCAGTGCCGCCACATCACTGGTCATCAATGTCAATAACCCACCCACCGGTACAGTCACAATCAGTGGTACCCCCACCGAAGATCTAATCTTAAGCGCCGCCAATACCCTGGCAGATATAGATGGCATGGGCACGGTGAGCTACCAATGGCAACGCAATGGTGCTGATATAACCGACGCAGTTGATGTTAACTATACCCTGGGTGATGACGATGTCGGCACACTGATTACGGTGGTGGCCAGCTATGTTGATGGTGGTAGTACCAGTGAATCTGTAAGCAGCAGCAGTGTAGGGCCCGTCGCCAATGTAAATGACCTCCCCAGCGGCGCGGTCAATATCGATAACACCACACCTTTCGAGGGTGACACCTTAACAGCCAGTAACAGCCTGATCGATGCGGATGGCATGGGTAGTGTGAGCTACCAGTGGCAACGGGGGGGGAGTGATATCAGTGGTGCAACAGGAACAACCTATACCACGGCACAGGCTGATGTGGGTTTAGCGATAAGCGTTGTGGCCAGTTATACCGATTTACAGGGCACCGCTGAGAGTGTATCCAGTATCGCCACATCACTGGTTGTCAATGTCAATAACCCCCCTGAAGGTACAGTGGTTATTGATAACACCGCCCCCAGCGAAGGCGATACGTTAAACGCGAGCAATACGCTAACAGATGCGGATGGCATGGGCAGCGTTAGCTACCAGTGGCAGCGGGGGGGAAGTGATATCACTGGTGAAATCACTGCCAGCTATACCACGGAGCAGGCCGATGTAGGCCTTGCTATCAGCGTGGTGGCCAGTTATACCGATTTACAGGGCACGGCCGAGAGCGTAGCCAGTGCCGCCACATCACTGGTCATCAATGTCAATAACCCACCCACCGGTACAGTCACAATCAGTGGTACCCCCACCGAAGATCTAATCTTAAGCGCCGCCAATACCCTGGCAGATATAGATGGCATGGGCACGGTGAGCTACCAATGGCAACGCAATGGTGCTGATATAACCGACGCAGTTGATGTTAACTATACCCTGGGTGATGACGATGTCGGCACACTGATTACGGTGGTGGCCAGCTATGTTGATGGTGGTAGTACCAGTGAATCTGTAAGCAGCAGCAGTGTAGGGCCCGTCGCCAATGTAAATGACCTCCCCAGCGGCGCGGTCAATATCGATAACACCACACCTTTCGAGGGTGACACCTTAACAGCCAGTAACAGCCTGATCGATGCGGATGGCATGGGTAGTGTGAGCTACCAGTGGCAACGGGGGGGGAGTGATATCAGTGGTGCAACAGGAACAACCTATACCACGGCACAGGCTGATGTGGGTTTAGCGATAAGCGTTGTGGCCAGTTATACCGATTTACAGGGCACCGCTGAGAGCGTAACCAGTCAAGCTACCACACTGGTCGGCAATGTAAATAACCCGCCCACCGGTACTGTCATCATCGGCGGTGTTGCCACGGAAGATATGATCTTAAGTGTATCGAACAGCCTTGCTGATATAGATGGCATAGGGGAATTTAGCTACCAGTGGCAGCGTGATAGTGCCGATATAACCGATGCAATTAGCGATAGTTATACTCTGGGCGATGATGATGTCGGCACACTGATTACAGTGGTGGTCAGCTATGTTGATGGTGGTGGTACAAGTGAATCTGTGAGCAGTAGTAGTGTAGGCCCCATCGTCAATGTAAATGACCTCCCCAGCGGCACGGTCAATATCGATAACACTACACCCGCCGAAGGAGACACCTTAACAGTAAGTAATAGCCTGATCGATGCGGATGGCATGGGTAGTGTGAGCTATCAGTGGCAACGAGGCGCAAGTGATATCAGTGGTGCAACAGGAACAGTTTATACAACGGCACAGGATGATGTGGGTTTAGCGATCAGCGTTGTGGCGAGTTATACCGATTTACAGGGCACTGCCGAGAGTGTATCCAGTCAGGCCACCGCACTGGTTGCCAATGTTAATAATGCACCTGTCGGCGGCGTTAGTATTAGCGGCGCCCCCACCGAAGATCAAACCTTAAACGCCGCCAATACCCTGTCCGATGTTGATGGCATGGGGACGGTCGGCTACCAGTGGCAGCGGGATAGCGTAGATATTGTAGGTGCAACCGGTACTAGTTATACCCTGGGTGATGACGATGTCGGCTCTATCATTACAGTTATTGCCAGCTACACTGATGGTGAAGGGACTAATGAAGCCGTTAGCAGTGGTGGTGCGGGCCCCATTTTAAATGTGAATGATCTCCCTGCTGGTGCGGTGAATATCGATAACACCAGCCCATCAGAAGGCGATACTTTAACGGCCAGCAACAGCCTGACGGATGCAGATGGTATGGGTGCTGTCAGTTACCAGTGGCAGCGAAGTGGGGTTAATATCAGTGGTGCAACGGGCGCGGTTTATACCACGGTACAGTTAGATGTTGGATCAGCGATTAATGTTGTGGGCAGTTACACCGATGCCCGAGGTACTGGCGAAAGTGTCACAAGTGGTGCTACATCCGTGGTAAGTAATGTTAATGATGCACCTGTCATTACCAACACACCAAATGCGAGTGCGCTGATCAATACCCTCTACAGTTTTATACCGATTGTCGAAGATCCGGATTCAGGGGATACAACGAGCTTTACCCATGATGCAACCCTGCCAGCCTGGTTGAGTTTTAATTCGGCAACCGGTGAGCTATCGGGTACCCCGACGCTTTCTGATTTGGATACGATGGTTAGCGGTATTCTGACAGTGACAGATGCGGCGGCGGCCACTGGTACAGTCAGTTTCAATATTACCATCATAGGGGAAAATACACCTCCAAGCATGAGCGGCTCACCACTAACCAACATAGCGGAAGATGCCATTTATAGCTTTACGGTCGCTAGTACTGATCCAGATATCGGAGATACAGCAACTTATTTTCTACAAAACAACCCTGCCTGGATGAGTATCAATGAGGTCACTGGGGAGGTGCAGGGCCTGCCGGTAAATAGCGACGTGGGTACAACCGACAATATTGTTGTCGGTGTTCGGGATTCGGTGGGTGCGCAGGATAGCCTAACATTTAGTGTACTTGTAACGAATACCAACGATGCGCCAATCATCACCAGTACGGCCAGTACAGCGGCTGCAGAAGACGTGTTATACAGCTACACCTTCATTGTCAGTGACGTTGATGTGGCAGATACCCTGACCTACAGTGCACCGATATTGCCTGACTGGTTAAGTTTCGATGTGGGTAGCCAGCTTTTAAGTGGTACACCCGGTGATGATGAACAGGGCGCATACAACGTTACTCTACGCGTGAATGATGGCACAGTGGATGTGGACCAGAGTTTTACTGTTTCAGTCACCGGCTTTAATGATCCCCCTACTATCAGCGGAACGCCAGATACCATTATAAGTGAGGGTAGCCCCTACAGCTTTACACCAACCGCGAGTGATCCAGATATAGGGAATACCCTGAGCTTCAGTATCATCAACCAGCCGGTCTGGGCAAGCTTCGATACATCTACGGGGGAACTGAGTGGTACACCTTTAGCCGTTGATGTGGGTAGTACATCGGGTATTGTTATTGGGGTAAGCGATGGAGTCGAGACAGTTAATCTGCCGGCTTTTGATCTATCTGTAGTAGATGATAATCCGCCTGTTGTCACAGCCCCTGCAGATATCACGCTTAATGCTAGCGGACTCTTTACCCGGGTGGATTTTGGTGTGGCTACTGCGGTGGATACGCTGGATGGAAATTTGCTGGCCAGCCCTGATCTGGGCATTTATCTGCCACCGGGACGCCATGTTGTGACCTGGTCCGCCACGGATTTAGCAGGAAACACCGGCACCGCGACGCAGGTTGTTAATATTGTTCCATTGGTGGAACTGGCGACCGGCCAGGTGAGTGCCGAAGGTAGCTCAGGAACTGTGGTGTTGGCGCTTAATGGCCCGGCCGTAAATTATCCGGTGACCGTGCCATTTACCGTGAGTGGTACAGCAACATCGGGTACAGATCATAATCTCACCAACGGTATGTTTTCTATTAATGAGGGCACTGAAGACAGTGTTAGTTTTAATGTACTGGCTGATAGCCTGACCGAGGGCACTGAAACTATTATCATCACGCTAGGGGAGGCTAGCAATGCTGTTGTCGGGGTGCAGGAAACTCACACTATTGTACTGATGGAAGCTAATGTGGCACCGAGGGTTAGCTTGAGTGCTGACCAGGGAGATGGCAGGACACATATTGTTAGCCAGACCGATGGGATTGTGATGGTGACAGCGATAGTCTCTGATCCGAACAGTGGTGATACGCATACTTATGACTGGAGCGCTACGGACAACTCCCTGGTGGATAATGACGGTGTTATCAACAATGGGGTTTTCAGTTTCGATCCGGCCGCCGTCATTCGAGGTGTTTATATACTTCGGGTTGAGGTTAATGATGGCAGTGCGAATGGTGTTGCCGAACTGATGCTGAACGTTATTGCTAAGGCACCACAACTGTCTTTAACAAGTGACAGTGATAATGATGGTGTTGCAGATGCGGTTGAAGGTTTTGGTGATTTTGATAATGATGGTATTGCCGATTACCTTGATGCGATTGACGCCCGAAATGTACTACAGGGTCAGGCGGCGGATCAATATTTGATGGAGACCGAGACCGGTCTTAGATTGGCATTGGGCGGTGTTGCCTTCCAGGCCAGTGCCCGTCAGGCTGGCGTTTCAGTTGCCGATGTGGCTAATTTTGGAAACGCTGGAAACGCCCCCGTGGATGAGATGAGCAACCTGGGAGGTCTGTTTGATTTTATGGTCTCTGATTTACCCGCTGCGGGTGATTCGGTAAGGGTTGTACTGCCGCAACTCATCGAGATACCGGATAATGCGGTATATCGAAAATTATTGCCAACGGGCTGGGAAGACTTTAAAGAAGACAGTAAAAACAGCTTATCATCTGCGCCTGGCTTGCAGGGTTATTGTCCGCCACCGGGAGATATAGCCTATACGCCAGATCTTACCCCAGGCCACTGGTGTGTGCAGTTGCTCATAGAAGACGGTGGTCTAAATGATGCGGATGGCCTGGCAAATCAGCGCATAGTTGATCCTGGAGGCGTGGCTCAGTTTGCAGTATCTGAAACCGTCAATGTACGCAGCAGTGGTGGAACATGGCATCCGTTGATGTTTCTCCTGCTGATATTTTTCGGGGCATATCGCTTAAGGGACAAGGATATAAAAAAATGAAAAACATACAGATAATAAGTTTAGCTACATTGTTAATCATCAATAGCGCTACGTTGGCGGGTCAGTGGATGGTTGGTGGAAGCCTGGGTCTAGCCTTGGGTAGCGCAGATAGTGATGAGCTGAATAACGAGCTGGTAAGCAGAGGTATCAATGCAACGATCAGTGGTGTTGATAACAGTCGTCTCATGACACAGATATTTGCCGGTTATGAATACGCGCCGCGCTGGGGTGTTGAGATTGGATATGTAGATCTGGGTGATGTCAGCGCGTCAATTAACGGAACCATCACCGGTATTAATGACTATTTTGCAATCGGGCAGGATATATATCCACAAACCGCAACGGGTTGGCAGCTCTCGAGTATATACCGCTACCCCGTGAGTGGTTCCCTTCAGTTGACAGGTCGAGTGGGTGTTTATAACTGGACAACGGATTATACATTAGAGACAAATACGGTTTCACAGGATGTAAGTGAGGATGGTACAGATATTATCTATGGTGTGGGGTTAGAGTCTGCAAGCTGGATTAAGCAGGGAGGGATCGTTAGCCAGTTAAACTGGGATCGTTACAGCATTAATGGTGAAACGATTGATGTTTTAGCAGTGGGTGTTTCTTATCGTTTTTAACTCTGAATATCTTTAACTTTTAGTGGGTTGTATTGCTGCGCTGTGATCTGAAAATTATGTAAGTATTTTGTGTTGGTTAACTCAGAGATATAAAAAATAGAGGAGGAATGACCTGTGTTGTTGGAATTTTTTGAACCATTTAGCAGTATAAAGTAAGGTATTTAACCATGTTTAAAAACAAAATAGGCATGCTGAAAAAAATACCGCAAGTGTGTTGATCTTAAGCAATATTAACACCTTAAAAATAAGCTAAAAAACAGTTAGTTATTAAATTTTTGTTTCAATATATTCTGCAATATGCGTAGGCGGCATATATAAGCGGATGACATGTAAAAAAGTTATGAGGAGAATGCCCCCAGATTTTTTGTGTAACTGTTTTTTACATAGTTTGCGTGTACGGTCCAATCTGCGCATTCACTGCATCTGCAAATACAAATGTGGCATGTTGATTCAAATGTAACTGAATTATTCAGAGAGGTTATGTATGTTGACCTTTTTTATTTAACAATCGTTACATGTGATGATTAACTATAAAGGAGTAAATGATGAAAACTTTAAGCATTGTTCCGCTCACTGGCCATTGCAAGCTATGGCTACTGGCAATTAATCTCCTAACATTACTTTTACTGACGTCGTGCTCTTCATCAGATTCATCAGTGCCGTTTTCACCTAAGAATAATTTAGAGCGTAAAGTGTTTGTTTTAGGTGCACAGGTCGATGACTTTGGTAATCTTGAGCTGTATGTTCATGGTACAGATCCCAGTGGTGATCCATTAAACGTGACAAGTCTGCAAGCTGCCAGTCTTAGCGTAGACGGCACGTCCTACACTGATGGAGATGGAAACCTTACAATTACGGAAGTTACAGAGTCAGATAATTTTCTATCACTCGCTCTTGTAACTGACTATTCAAACAGTACCAGTGGTGAGCTTGATTTTGTTGCAAATATTCTTGTAGGAATGTTAGATAACCTGCCGCAGGTATATGAAGCGCAGGTAATGACGTTCTCCGACTCATATGAAATACATCAGAACTGGACAGACGATTTAGTCGCATTAAAAACTGCGGTGGTCCAACCGCATACTGATAGAAATAAAACCGCACTTTATGACTCCATGGGAGTAGCATTAGAAGGTGATGTTGGTACCACAGGGCTTTTCGAACGATGTCGAGTCGCACACCTGCTGGTGGTGTTTACCGATGGTGATGACAATATGTCGAATGTATATACAGATTTAGATCTGGGGGCGATTGTTAATAATGACAAAACGGTCGTAGTTGTTCTGGGAACCAGTGATGCAAAACTGGATGTGCTGACTACACTTGCAGGTGATCATGGTGCGATTGTGCAGGTAACCGACCCATTAAGTCTGGTAGCTGAGGTTGATAGCTGGTCAACTTCTTTGAGTAACATGGTGAAGTTTACTCTGTCTGGCATTGACGTTACCAGTAAAACTGTCAGCATTACGGTGGGTACACAAACGGTTGATGTAATTCCTAATTCACATTGTAAGCCAGAGTAATTGCAGTAGTAATTATATCTGTTGTCTTAGATGTATAGAGTTTTAAAACATAAACAGGATGATCAGGCTGTCAGATGTTTTTTTATTTAAGGTGGGATGATTATTCTACGAAATAAATAATTAACAGGAAGAATAGTTTTGGCGATATTCTATCAAAGTACCCTATATGTTTAATCGTATTCTGGTGGTTTGTGTTGGCAATATTTGTAGAAGCCCAATGGCTGAAGGCTTGTTGATACAGGCGCTGAGTAAAGCGGGTAAAAAGGCAATTGAAGTCAGATCTGCTGGACTGGATGCACTGACTGGACAGAAGGCCGATAAGACGGTTTTACGTCTTATGTTGGAGCGGGGTATTGATATATCGGATCATCGAGGCCGGCAGTTAAATCGTGATATTCTACGTTGGGCAGAGCTGGTGCTGGTGATGGATAAGGCACAGAAACGTTCCATAGAATCCTGGGAACCCGGTGCGCGGGGTAAGGTTTATCGTATAGGTGAATGGAGTGACTTTGATGTGCCCGATCCCTATCGACAGTCTGACGATAAGTTTGAAACTGCCCTCGAACTGATAAGCAAAGGTGTTTCAGACTGGTTACCAAAGCTGATGGAGTAAGTGGTTCAAATGATAAAAAAAATCTTTGTTCTTACACTAGCACTGTTTGTCAGTGGCTGTGCCTTTTCCCCCGGCATGACAATGCATGATGAGCCTTCTTCGCAGAAGGGTGTGTATAAAACCGATACCGGTGTGATGATTGTTCCCATTACAGCTGATTTGATCTATCAGCAGGCTACTCAGAAAAAACGTGTGTCAACCGCAGCATTAATGGCCCAAAGAAAAAAAGATCTGCAACGTTATAAGTATAAAATTGGTCCACGAGATGTGCTCAATATTACCGTATGGGATCATCCGGAACTGACAATTCCCGCGGGTGAATTTAGAAGTGCAGAAGCTGCCGGGCATCTGGTGGCGGAAGATGGCAGCATTTTTTATCCGTTTGCAGGTATGGTGAAGGTCTCTGGAAAAACGGTACGTGAAGTGCGTAATATTCTCACGAAAAAAATATCACGGGCCATTGCAAGACCACAGCTTGATGTTCGGGTAGCCGCTTTTCGTAGTCAGAAAGTGTTTATTGTTGGTGAGGTGGTTGCACCCGGTCCTCTGCCAATATCAGATGTGCCCCTCACCATAGTCGAAGCGGTTAACCGAGCCGGAGGTGTTACCAGGGAAGCCAATTTGAATGACGTTACGCTTAGCCGAAATGGCAAGGTGATTGATATCAACCTGTTGGACATGTATGAGCTGGGAGACGTGTCGTTAAATATGATTCTGCTAGACGGAGATGTTTTAAATATACCGGATCGAGTTGAGCAGAAAATTTTTGTAATGGGAGAAGTTGAAAGACCTTCATCTATTCTGATGAACAAGGGCAGGATGAGTCTGGCAGAAGCGATTAGTGATGCCGGAGGTTTTGATCGTGAAACATCAAATCCCGGACGTATTTACGTTATTCGCGGAGAACAAAAGGAAACTAAAGTATTTCATTTAAATTCAGAATCACCAGTGGCGCTGATGTTGGGTGATCAGTTTGTACTTAAACCCCGGGATTTGGTGTATGTGGATACCGCGGGTGTGACACGCTGGAACCGCGTAATCGAGCAGCTTGTTCCCACTTCAACTTTGTTAAGGAATTTATCTGATGTTAAATCCGACTTTAAGCGAGATTTTGAATAAGCTGTATATTTTATTTATCAGCGACAGAGTGGTGATGTTAATAAACTGAGTAAATAATATGGATATGAATGTTCAAAAAGAAAACGGGTTGAATATTAATAGTTTAAACACTAGTGAGAGAAATAATGTGGAGACTTCACCGCATGAAATGCAACTAACAGACATTATAGCAACCATTATTGAATCATGGCGAATGATCAGTGGTATGGTGTTGCTTATGTTACTGCTAGGTGTTTTGTATGTTGTTCTGGCTAAGCCGGTTTATCAGGCCGATGTGTTGCTACAGGTCGAAGAAAAATCAAAGGGCTTGAGTGGGTTGGCTGAACTCTCTGATTTGCTTCAGGAGGAATCACCTGTAATTGCTGAGTTCGAAATATTAAGGTCAAGGATGGTATTGGGGACTGTGGTGAATAACCTTAAGCTGGATCTTGTTGCTAGCCCAAAGCATCTTCCATTTGTGGGTCTATTTATAGATCCCAGCACTGAGCGTATCAAGCTAGAGAACTTTGAAGTACCTGCTGATTTTCAGGGGGAGCCGTTTAAACTTGTGCCCAGTGAAAATAATCATTACAAGCTCTTCGACTCAAATGAAAACTTACTTATTCAAGGCGAAGTTGGTAAACCCGTTAAAATATCACTCGCGGGTGGTGGTGATATTAAACTGTTTGTTTCAGAACTAAGTAGTAACCCGGATACCCGCTTTGAATTGATCAAAAAAGCTAAAATTACTGCTATTAATCAACTTAAAAATTCTTTAGGTATTAGTGAACTAGGCAAGCAATCGGGTATTTTACGGATGACACTGGAAGGATCAAATCGCGGAAGGATTACCGCGATACTAAATGAGGTGGCCAATATATATTTACGGCAGAGTGTAGAGAGAAAATCAGCAGAAGCGGAAAAAACACTCTTGTTTCTCGAAAAACAGATGCCCATTCTTAAGGAGAAAATGGAGAATGCAGAGGCTGCACTTAATAACTATCGGTTACAAAAAGGTTCGGTGGATCTTTCCCTGGAAACACAGTCTACACTGGAAAAAATTGTAACAGTCGATGCTCAATTAACTCAGTTAAGAAGTGATCGTGAAGAACTGATCCGTCAGTTCACTCCTGAACATCCTCGTATTGCATCAATCGATGCGCAGATTTTCAATTTGAAAAGTGAACTGAGAAAAGTCGATTCCAAGGTCAAAGGCTTACCAGGGACACAGCAGGAAATTTTACGATTAACAAGAGATCTAGAAGTCAGTTCGTCACTGTATACATCCCTGATGAACAGTGCACAGGAATTAAAGGTAGTTAAGGCCGGTGCTGTGGGTAATGTGCGCATCGTTGATTATGCAGTGATGCCAGGTGAACCGGTAAAACCTAAAAAGAAATTTATTATTGCCTTGATGATAGTGCTGGGTGGTTTGTTGGGTGTTGGGCTTGCGTTTATCAATAAAAGCCTGCGTGGTGCGGTAGAAGATCCCGAAATTATAGAAAAGAAACTGGGCTTACCTGTTTACGCAACAATACCTTATAGTCGTAAACAACATAAACTTAGTCATAAGCGTCGTCATTTAAAAGGCAGCCAGCAAAGAGGTTTAAAACAGAGCATACTGGCAGCGATGGATACAGAGGATCTTGCTGTGGAGAGCTTGCGAAGTTTGCGCACATCACTCTACTTTGCAAAACTTAATTCAAAAAATAATATGCTATTGGTGACCAGTCCCGGGCCTGATGCCGGTAAATCCTTTTTATGTATGAACCTGGCCGCCGTTTTAGCGGATGCAGGTAAACGAGTACTGGTGATCGATGCTGATTTGCGAAAAGGACGCATCCATCAACTATTAGGTGCTCAGCGTAGACTGGGTTTATCAGATCTTATTGCGGGCGATACAAATTTAAATGAGATTATTATTAAAACAGATATAAATAATCTTTTTGTCCTTACTGCAGGAACAATTGCACCGAATCCTTCAGAATTACTCATGCAGAAAAGTTTTCAAAATGTACTGGAAAAAATATCGGAAAATTTTGAACATATTATCATAGACTCTCCACCGGTTCTGGCGGTAACTGATGCTGCGATAATCGGTCGTAATACAGGGGTAGCATTACTGCTTGTTAGAGATGGCCAGAGTTCGCTACGAGAAATTGAACAGAGTATAAAACGACTGAAGCAAGCAGGTGTCTATTTGAGTGGCGCGGTATTTAACGGTCTAAAAAAAGCCAGAAGTCGTTATGGATACGGAAAATACTACGGCTACTCTTATTCCTATAGCGATAAAGATAAAGGGTAAACTGTACTCATATATTATATTTAAACTGGTTACTTTGTCCTTAGTATAATGATAAAAAATATGTCGGAAGCTATTAAAAATATACGCATAATCATACTCAGTTCATGGAAAAGATTAAAGGGGGAAGGAATTGGGGCTGTGCTTGTCAGAGGCGCGGGCGGCTCCTTTATAGTAATGATAATTGGTGCAGTAATGGCTTTTTGTACAAATATGCTACTTGCAAGATTAATGGGAGTATCGCAATACGGTATTTATATATACGCACTTACCTGGATTAATCTATTAGCATTAGTAAGCAAGTTGGGGATGGATAATTCATTGCTTCGATTTTCTGCTGCGTACAATGCTAAAAATGAATGGGGGTTGTTTCGAGGCATACTAGGACACAGTATAAAGTATGTGTTTATTGCTAGCGTTCTTATAGGAGTAACTGCAGGAATTATAATCTGGTTTCTAAAAGATTATATGGGTATGAGTCAGGCAAAAACATTTTGGATAGCACTACTTCTTCTTCCGTTATTAGTCCTGACAGGGTTACGTAGTGCTACATTACGAGCGCTTAAGCGTGTTGTCAAAGCCGCACTACCTGAAAGTTTCTTTAGGCCTCTTATAATTGTTATATTAGCTAGTTTTTCATTTTTATTTACTCAGAACGATCTATCTGCAATACAAGTTATGTTGTTTAATTTAATTGGCTTGTTGGTTGCATTCTATATCGGTACATTATGGCTGATTAAGCACATACCTGAACAATTACATAATGCACCAGCAGACTATCGGAAAAAGGAATGGATAAAAGTATCGTTAACAATGTTTTTTATGTCTGCAATGTCGTTGGTTCTACATCAAACAGATATTATTATGATTGGAATATTGCTAGATACAGAACAGGTGGGGGTTTATTCAGTCGCATCGCGCGTTTCTGGGCTTGTGGCTTTTGGGTTGGTGGCGGTTAATGCTATTGCTGTACCAATGATAGCAGAGCTTTACAGTACTGGGAAACACCAGCAACTACAGAGAATGATTACACTAGCCGCGCGTGGAATATTTATTGTTACTCTAGTAGCTTGTGTTGCCCTGGTTGTCATCGGCGACTATGTCCTAGGTTTGTTTGGAGAGGAATTTATCATAGCCTATATCCCACTATTGATTTTGATGGGAGGAGAATCTGTTCATGCATTAGCTGGATCAGTCGGTTTTTTAATGACTATGACTGGGCATCAAAACCAGGCTGCAGTGATAGTTGGTATAAGTGCGTTAATCAATATCACATTAAACATTATGTTAATACCGCGACTGGGAATCATTGGTGCAGCTACCGCCACGGCTGTAGTAATTGCGCTTCGAACCATCATAATGCTTGCTTATGTTTGGCTCAAACTTAATATTAACCCAACTGTTCTTGCCAGGTTATAATAATGCCTAAACCTAATTTTTTTATTGTTGGTGCACCAAAGTGTGGAACAACAGCCTTGAGTGAATATCTTCGTGAACATCACAATGTGTTTATGTGTACACCAAAAGAGCCGCATTATTTTGCTACAGATCTTCCTAAATACAGAGATGTTAATACCGAAGAAAAATATCTAGCTCTCTTTGATAAAGCAACACCTAACCATTTGGCAATTGGTGAAGCATCTGTGTGGTATCTTTATTCAAAAGAAGCAATTAAAAATATTAAAAAATTTAATGCTAATTCAAAAATAATTGTAATGCTTAGGAATCCAGTAGATCTTATTTACTCAATGCACTCACAAGCCTTATATAGTATGAATGAAGATGAAAATAATTTTCAAAAGGCCTGGGAGTTGAGTGCTAAAAGAAAAAAAGGATTTAATGAACCAAAGGAATGTAAGGATATAAAAGTTCTTTTTTATGATGATGTGGCAAAACTAGGTGAACAAGTTGAACGGTTGATGGCTATTTTTCCACTCGACCAGATAAAAATAATTTTTTCTGATGATTTCTTTAGTAATACAGGTTATATATATAAGGAAGTACTAAGTTTCTTAGGGTTGCCTGATGATCATCGTAGTAATTTCCCTGTGATCAATCAAAACAAACGCCATATGTTGGAATGGGTGGCAAGTTTTACGCAGCATCCTCCAAAAAAAATACTCAATTTTTACTTTGATATAAAAAAGGCCGTGGGATTTAAAAATTTGAGTATTGTGGATGCCTTGCGAAAAATGAATACAAGAAAGGTCAAAAGAAAGCCGTTGTCAAGTGATTTCAAAAAACAACTGCTTCAAGAATGTTCTGCTGATATAGCCAAGCTTTCACATTTGACGAATAGAAATTTAGATCATTGGTGGAAGATATAAAATGAAAATTACATTGGTTATTCCTTCTATGGGGTGCGGTGGTGCTGAACGGGTGATGTCAATTATTGCTAACTACTGGGCGAGTAGAGGGGAAGATACTGTTTTAATAACTTTCTATTCGGCGGATAGTGATTTTTATACATTAGATCCTCGTGTTAAGCGAGTGAGTCTCGGCTTTAAATACAAGAAATCTCTAACAACTTTGGCTGCTATCAAGAATAATTATATTCGAATAAGAAGCTTACGCAAAGCTATTAAAGAAACACGGCCTGAAGTTGTTTTAAGCTTTATGGATACTATGAATGTAACGACTCTCATTGCGACCTTGGGTTTGTCTCTTCCAATTATTATATCCGATCGCATTGATCCTCGTGAATTACCACCTAATGGTATGTGGAAACTGCTAAGACGCTGGACTTATTCATGGGCAAGTGCAGTCGTCATTTTAACAGAGGAGTTACGCTCTGTTCTTGGGGAATTAGTATCAAATGACAGGCTTCACGTTGTTCCTAATCCAGCTCTTCCAGTTCCAGAAAATTTAGATGCAAAATCTCCTTTTGATTTGCCATTGCCTTTTGTAGTGGCAATGGGCCGCTTATGTCCACAGAAAGGTTTCGATCTTTTACTGGATGCTTTTGCCCGTTGCAAGCAAGTCTCGTGGTCGCTTGTGATCCTTGGAGAGGGGCCGGAACGTGAACACCTGGAATCACTAACAAAGCAGCTAGGGCTTGGTAGTCGCGTGCACTTGCCTGGAAACATCAGTGAACCCAGCGTTATCTTACATAGATCAGGATTATTTGTTTTATCATCTCGCTTTGAGGGATTCCCAAATGCATTAGTAGAGGCGATGTGCTGTGGGTTACCTGTTGTGAGTTTCGATTGTCCTACAGGGCCGCATGATATTATTCGTGATGGACATGATGGCATATTGGTCTCACTAGGTGATGTGGATGCGTTGGCAACTGAGATGGATCGTTTGATGGGGGATGAAAAAGAGCGGAAAAGATTAGGTGATCAGGCGCGTAATGTAACAGAAAAGTTTTCAACAGAAGAAGTAATAAAGAAATGGGACAGAGTAATAGACGGAGTCCTTAAGTGATTGAGGTATAACTGTGCAACGAATGTCCCAATTAATAGTTGTCTTTGTTGTAATTCTTTACTGTAGTTGGGTATATGGTTTTATGTATGTCAACGTGTTTCCTATGTTTAAGCCTTTGTACTGGTATATATTTACTATCGGATTGGCGTTATGTGTTGCTATTTTTCGACTGCCTTTTATTTTACCAAAAGAGTATAGTAATTTTATTATATGGATTTGGGTGTATCTATGTTACAACATTTTTAACTATCTATATTCACACCAGGGCGATATTGCTGAGCAGAATTTTATATCTTCCATTGAGATGTCAGTATTGCTGTTTTCATTTCTTATTATTTTTCAGATCAATGATGCAGCCCGCATTGCCCGACTAGCCTTTGTTTTGGTTGTATTATTTTCGGTGGTAATGAATTTAATTGATTTTATATCACCGATGTGGTCAAAGGTTCCCGGTAGAGCCGCGGGGCTTTACGAAAATCCTACCATTTCAGGAAAAATGCTAGTGCTAATGATGGTGGCGGGAATACCATTAGTTCCAAAAAAGTTTCGTCTTATTTTTACTATGTTCGTAGGTCTGGGCGTTATTGTAACTTTTAGTCGTTCATCATGGTTGTTATGGGGACTGGCAATGATTGCGCTTTCAAGTACTGGTTATCTAGTGTTTAGGGATAAAGTGTCTAGTGTTATCGTTGTTGGGTTTATAAGTAGTTTGATTATATTTATTTTATTAATGGGCAGTATGTTGGAGTATTTAACTGCATTTGGTATTGATGATTACCTGACGTCAAATACACTGGCCAGGCTTGGTGGAAGTGGGCAGGCATTTTCTGATGTTTCCACTCAGACTCGAGTAAATTTGGTAATGAAATCATGGGCTGTATTCCAGAATAATCCATGGTTTGGGGCTGGTTTGGGATATACCAGAGGTGTATGGGCGTTGACGCATGGGCCTCATAATATGTATCTGACAATGGCAGCTGAGGGTGGTGTTTTAGGGCTTGCTATTTTTATGTCTCTCCTGTTAATTCTTTTTTACATGGGCGACAATATTGGTAAAGTTCTTACAATTATATATGCTGCTTCGAGCATCACTACTCACAATAATCTGGAGCAGCCTGCTTTACTAGTCATATTGGCTTTTATAGTTGTAACGGGTAGACTGGATAGTGCTGCTGTGTAAAAAAATATCATAATAGCTGAATATAATTAACATAGTTTACTGTTGAGTAGAAATTTCGTGAAAAATTTGTAAGCAGTTATTACAAATGTTTTAAAAAGCAGATTAAAAATGATTTGCATATTTATATAGGTATCTAAAGTATATATAAGAAACTATATCGAATATATAAATGAAAAATCTGACATAGACGGGTTCTCTTAGTTGAAGTTATTGGTTTTTATTTTTACCTATTGTGATTGTTCAATATAAAAATATATCTTAAAAACAGGGTTTAGACTGTATGCGCATATTGTTTTTCATTGGCGGATTAACTACGGGTGGTGCAGAGCGACAGATTTCTCTTCTTGCTGATGGCCTTGCACATCAAGGTCACAAAGTTACTGTGGTTACGATATATCCTGGGGGGCAGTACTGGACATGGTTGCAAAACCGAGGATCAACAAAACTTTTGTCTTTGTTTAACAAGAAGCCTAACAAAGCTGTGTTTACTTTCTGGCAGTTGAGTTGGTCGGCAGTAAAATTGCGCAGAATAATTTTAAGTACAAAAGTCAGCTTGGTTTATAGTGCTTTAAATTTGTGTAATTTTATAGCCTGGTTCTCAGTGTTAGGACTATCTCATGTTAATTTAATTTGGGGTATCAGGGCTTCTAGCACAACGATGAGCTGGAAAGACTCACTTCCATTTCATGCGTCTGGTTTTTTATCATTATCTGTGCCACTACTGATTTCAAATTCATATGCAGGATTGAAATATTCTGAGGATAATAGATATAAGGCGAAATCTCATGTTGTTATATCTAACGGTATAGATACTGAACTGTATAAATTTAATCAAAAGAGCAGGGATCATCTTCGTAATGAATGGTGCATCCCGAAAAAAGTAGTATTAATAGGCATAGTCGGAAGACTCACACAAATGAAAGATCATGCTACGTTTTTAAAAGCTGCATCTTTAATTGCAAAAGAAAGAAATGATGTGCTTTTTGTCTGTGTAGGAGATGGCAAGGAGGCATATCGAGTGGAACTTCTTCGTTTAACTAAAGATCTTGGATTGTCCGATAAGGTTATTTGGGCTGGAGAAAGAACAGATGTGCATAATGTTTACTGTGCACTGGATATTGCAGTTTCCTCTTCTTCTTATGGTGAAGGGTTTTCAAATACTGTAAGTGAAGCAATGGCTTGTGGTGTGCCCTGTGTTGTAACCGATGTAGGGGATTCAGCTCGTATAGTCGATGATACTGGTTTAGTGGTAGATGTAAAAAATCCAACCCAGTTAGCTGATGCATGTTTGCGGGTCGCAGAGTTTAGTGATGATCACCGCAAAGCTATCGGTGTTAAAGCGCGTACTAGAATTGAAAACAAATTCTCTGTTTCGGCAACAGTAACAGCTACTGAAAAAGCTATGTTGAGTCTGTCAGATAATGCGAATTAAGCTAATTCACCGATTCTAAATATTTAAGGTTGTAGTTTCATAGTGGACTTATAATAAATGATTAAGGTTGTGCATATAATTACAGGTCTGGACACTGGTGGTGCAGAGATGATGCTGTATAAGTTTCTTAGTACCTCCGATCGAACTAAGTTCAAGTCTATTGTTATCTCCTTAAAGGACAAAGGCACTTTTGGAAGTAGAATTGAGGAGTTAGGTATTCCTGTGTATATAATCGGGATGACAGATGGTAAAGCAACAATCACTGCGTTATGGAAGCTATCAAATTTAATTCGTTCAATCAGCCCAGATATCATTCAAGGTTGGATGTATCATGGGAATATAGCAGCTAGTATAAGTCGACTACTTTATTATAAAAAAGTATCCGTGATTTGGAATATACGTCATTCATTGTATGCATTAGAAAATGAAAAGAAACAGACGGCGCTACTTATTCGTTTAGGTGCTATATGTAATAAATTGGCAGAAAAAACAATATATAATTCTCGAAAAAGTGCAGATCAACATGAAAATCTTGGTTATGCAGTAGATCGTACTGTTGTAATTCCTAACGGATTTGATTGTGATAAATTCAAACCTTCTAAAACAGTACGCAAACAAATGCGTAATATATTGAATATTAAAAACAGAGATATTGTTTTTGGGTTAATAGGTCGATATCACCCTATGAAAGATCATGCAAACTTTTTTAAAGCAGCGGGACGACTGTCAAAGACTTATTCAAATGTGATATTTTTGCTGGCTGGACGAGATGTCGATGATAGTAATGTTGATCTTATCGAATTAATTATGCGTTATGACTTAGAAAACTGTGTTTATTTACTGGGTGAAAGGAATGATATTTATGAACTCAATACCTGTTTAGATATTGCCTGTTCTTCATCTTCATACGGAGAAGCATTCCCTAATGTGATTGGTGAAGCTATGTCTTGTGCTGTACCCTGTGTTGTTACTGATGTAGGAGATTCTGCCTGGATAGTAGGCGACACAGGAAAAGTTGTTCCACCCCGGGATGCTGATGAATTCGCCAATGCCTGTGACCTATTGATCAAAGCAGGTAGAGAAGAGCGTAAACGCCTGGGAGAAATGGCGCGCAAGAGGGTTATAGATAATTTTGCATTAGATAAAATTGTACGAGAGTATGAGGCACTATATGAGGGAAAGTTTACAAGTTGAATGTTTTAACTGGCTGAGTTATTCAGCTCAAATTGGTAAGTTCACTCTAGCTTGAGTTAAAAAATATATTCATAAATATAACAGGTAATGAGTTGTGAACTAGACAAGGCTAAACAAATGGCTCGAGTTTTAATTTTTGGAAGCGTAGTAGAATCATTAATAACCTTTCGTGGACCCTTACTCCAGGAGATGCTGAATTCTGGGCATCAAGTGTTTGCCTGTGCCCCATATCCCACGAAAGATATCACTGATAGGCTTGCTGATATGGGAGTCAGTTATCGTGAAGTAGATATTAAGCGGACAGGCATCAGTCCGATAGATGACATTCGGTCATTAACAGGTCTTGTCAATTTATTCAAAGAAATTAAACCTGACGTATTTCTAGGGTACACAATCAAACCTGTGATTTATGGTTCTTTCGCTGCAAGGTTAGTTGGTGTGCCCAGGATTTATTCCATGATTACGGGACTTGGTTATGCTTTTACTGCAAAGGGGTTCAAGTCCAGAGTTGTCGGGTTAATTGCTAAACGTTTATATAGTCTGGCATTAAGCGTTAACCAGAAAGTTTTTTTTCAGAATCCGGATGATCTACAATTATTCATGGAAAAAGGGCTTATAAAAATACCAGAAAAGGCAGTTATGGTTAATGGTTCTGGCGTAGATATTGACGTGTTCCGACCTGTGCCTTATCCAGAATCTTTGTCATTTTTACTAATAGCACGTTTAATAAAAGATAAAGGAATATATGAATATGTAGAGGCGGCTCGCATTATCAGGCAAAAATACCCTGCGGTGAAGTTTAGGTTAGTTGGATTTATTGATGAAAACCCGTCCGCGATTTCAGAACAGGAACTTCAAGCCCTTGTTGAAGCAGGTACCATTGAGTTTCTTGGCCGCCTACTGGATGTTCGTCCTGCGATTGCAGAATCCTCAGTTTATATATTGCCCTCTTATCGGGAAGGAACACCACACAGTGTGTTAGAGGCGATGGCAATGGGGCGAGCAATTATAACAACGGATACGCCTGGGTGTCGTGAAACGGTCAATGATGGAGAAAATGGCTTCCTTGTCCCCGTAAAAGAGGTGTCAGGTTTGGTGGAATCAATTGAACAGTTTATTCAACAACCTGCCAAAATAGAGTTAATGGGGCAAGCAAGTCGACGGATTGCAGAGCAAAAGTATGATGTCCATAAGGTCAATGCAGTAATACTCAACGCCATGGGCTTGTCTTGATGAAGCAATTAAGCGTTATTTCCAAACCGGCTGTTCGTTGGTTGATGACATTAAGCTGGACTATACTGATTATTATTATCTTGCTTAAGCCTGGTAATAAGGTAGGAAGCTACGAGTTATCATTTAATGCATTTATTTCGTCTTTTTTTTCTTTTCCACTTGGTGATAAGTGGGTGGTGGTTGAAGCGCTTGTGCACGTTATGTTGTTTGGGATTCTGACATATTTATGGCATTGGTCTCTTATCACTTCTTATGCAAAAAAAAATGCAGTATTGCTGGCAATTAGCGTAGCAGTGCTGTTGGGGATCGGAACAGAAGTAGGTCAATACTTTGTTAATCGAGGCTCACTGCTGTTAGATTTGCTGGCAAATATACTAGGTGTACTAATCGCTTCTATTGGTATTGGTTACATGACAAAATTTAAATAAGGCGTATTTATCACCAGCATCTTAATGTTAATGTTTTATAATATTTCTTTTTATGGCAGTAATGATTTTTAGTTATCTCCGTATGGCTTGCTATTACGGCTATCATAAGTCCCACACAGAATTTCATCACAGGAAACTGGACAATATCTACCAGGGTAAACAGAAACGTACCCCAAATGAATTTCCATTAATTCAATTTTTCAGTTGCTCATAGCTGTCATATTTAGCAAATATTCACATTATGGCCACCATTGACTCAGAAATAGTGCTGAAAACGTTCTGATGTGTGGCAATACGAGAGTAATGAGCAATATATAAATTTGATATTCATCACAGTTTCCATTCCGCTCAAACCTGAAATGAGTGATTTTAGTCACATACTTCATTAACCCGTTCGAATGGCAAGTGTTTCCGTGAAGCAGATCACGCAGTACGTTGCCATATCTGTCTATTATCCCCATCAAATAAAAAAATAAATTAATAAGGACAAGGAGGGACCATTCGTTATCTTTTATGAGGCAATACTTTATGATCACCAAATTTACTCCCGCTCGCGGGAATTGTTACCTACGCTCTTTATCTAAGCACACTTCTTCTGGATTAAAAATACTAAATGTTTCCATTCTTGGTTTAATGATCGCTGCATGCGAAGGTGCGGTCACTGATAATGGCGATCTTCCAGATATTTCTATCATTGAGACAGCTACTCCGACACCCGAAACAACTACTTCTAAGCCGGAGGCAATTATAAGTGGTAGTGTTGGGGATGGGCCTATTACCAATGCTCAAATTAAGATTACAGATTCTACAGGCGCAGTTTTAGGCACTGCTGTTAGTGATACTACAGCTAGTTATACTATTGATTTACCTCAGGGCACAGCCTATCCAGTTGTGGTTGAAGCCACAGGTGGAACTGATATGGTCTCTGGTACCGGCCCTGATTTTACGATGCTATCTGTTGCCTTAGACTCATCTGCAAAAACCGTTAATATTAATCCTTTTTCTACTTTAATAGTGAAAACTGCCCAATCAATGGCTGGTGGGTTGACCACTGGAAATATCTCTGTCGCTAGTCAAACTATTACAGAACAGCTTAATTTTGGTCTTGATCCAGCATTGGTATCTGACACTGTCACCACGCCTATCAACGAAGCTAATGTTGCGGTTATAATTAAAGCAAGCGAGGCGTTTGGCGAGACTATTCGTCGTACTCGTTCAACGTTGCAAGTTTCTGGTGTAAGTTTTTCAGGTGACGAGATTGTCGATACTCTTGCAGGAGATTTGACTGATGGTGTGATGGATGGCCGTGGTCCAGGCGCAAACGCTCAAGTAGCAGCTATTGCAAACGTAGTAGCGGGTCAGGTTCTTGTTGAAGCACTTGGCAATCAATTAAACGTAAATGGTGCCGATGCTACATCACTTATGGATGTAGCCATAATGTTGAGTGCACCGAGTGCTACCATGACAACTTCTGATGTCGTTATTACTGAAGGAATGTTAAATCAGGCCCGTACCGCTGTAGCAGCTGCACAGACGCATTCGCCCAGCTCAAATTTATCTGCGGTAGCTGTTATCCTTGCAGGTTTGTCAGGAAATAGCCTGGCTGCAGATATTGCAGCCGTCTTGCCGGCAGAACCTGGTAGTAGTTTCAATGAGGTCATTACTCAGATGCCTCTGAGCACGAATAGTCAGCTGGAATCAGTTAATGCGACGATTAGGTCAGGAGCATTGCAGTTCGCTGCATCAACTTATTCTGTAGGTGAGAATGACGGTACAGTAAATATCACTATCAATCGGATTGGCGGTAATAGTGGCGATGTCACAGTCGAGTGGCGTAATCTCACATTCAATGGATTTGGTACTGCGGATTTTGCCAATGACTATGGTGCATTTACCTGGACACCGGTTACCTTTGCTGATGGTGAAACAAGTAAGACACTGTCTATTACTATTAACCAGGATAGTGTGGTAGAAGATAATGAGACATTCTCAGTTCTTCTGCGAAATCCAGTGGGGGGGGCTTTAGGCGCTGTAACAACATCGGTAATTACTATTGTGGATGATGATGTTGCACCGGAACCTGCTCCGGAACCAGCACCAGAACCAGAACCAGAACCAGAACCAGAACCAGAACCAGAACCAGAACCAGAACCAGAACCAGAACCAGAACCAGAACCAGAACCAGAACCAGAACCAGCACCGGAACCAGCACCGGAACCAGCACCAGTACCTAGCGACCGTCCCTGGGAAAATCTTTTGAACTCAGCCGACTTAGTTGGTTTCGGTAGCAAGACTACAGGTGGTAAAGGTGGTGATCTCTGTTTGGTTACCAACTTGAACAACTCAGGTGCCGGTAGTCTGCGACAATGCGCAGAGAGTGTTGGACCCAAATGGATTAGTTTCAACGTATCGGGAACCATCAATCTTTCTACTGTACTCGAAATGGAATCTAATAAGACCATTGACGGACGTGGGCAAGATATTACTGTTTCAGGCCAGGGCATAGCCATAAGGGGGCAATCGAATGTGATTGTTCATAATATTACGATTACCAACTCTGCTGTGGACGGATTGTCGATAAGGTTTGGCAGCAGGAATATTTGGATCGATCATGTCACTATATCTGGTGCTGGGGATGAAAAAATTGATATTAGTAGAGAGGCTACCGATGTAACAGTATCGTGGTCTAAACTCACAGGCAGTGGATATGGTATATTGATAAATTCAGATGAAAATTCAGCAGCAGGTGATTCAGCTATTCGTGTAACTTTGCATCATAACCATTTAGACAGAAATAGTGAGCGGTCACCGAAGGTTACGTACGGTCAAGTCCACATGTTTAATAACTATATAGATAAGTGGGTTCGTTCTGCTTGTCATGTGGGTTCAGGGGCTGATATCTTGTCGGAAAATAACATTTGGGAACGTAGCGGCACTTCAGTGCGGGATGAGGCAATTTTGTCACAAGGAGATAAGTCCCGTCCTGTGCCTGCGGATTCAGTAATATCAAGAGACGAATGGGCGGTTAATAATGTTATATTTCAAACTAGAACTTCACAAAATATTTTCCAGCCGACTTATTCATATACTAACGTTATGGAAGATGCAGGCTCAGAGTTAATGGATAAGGTTGTGCGTTTGAGCGGTAAGCAAAATATAGATGCTCCATAGTAGCTTCAAATATAAACATCATCATCCCACTGGTTAATGGAAAGGTATGATGTAATGTAACTAAAGCAGTATAGGGGTCAATAGAAGATTGGCCCCTATACTGCTTTTTTTATTCAGGTTAAAGTAAATTGACCTCAGAGTATCTTATGAGGTGATTTTCAAAACACGCCTCAGCCTCCGATCTTTTTATATCAGCAGCATTTTTTGCGCCACAACCTTGCAGTAAATAGAAATCAGTATTGGCAATATTAATGTCAAGCTTTCGGAACAGGTCATGGATCGTATTAGTGCAAGCTACATGGCACATTTTAAACAGTGCACATGTAAATCCGAGCTCGCGGTCAAGCCAAAAAAACAAATGAGGCAAACGGCGAAATTGACACTCTGTCTCCTCTGTGCAAACTCATGCCCTGTTCTTCAGTCTTGCTATTCCTAACATTCCGAGCAGGCCTGAGACGAACAACCAAATAGTCCCTGGAATGGGTACAGGGTTACCATCGCGAACAGCCCAAACATGCTCAGTAAACAGTTCATCGATCGGCCAACTATCTTGACTCCCATTTACAAGTGAGTACCACCAGGCGTGAGTGGAGTATCCTAAATCGTCCAAATCAAAATCTGGACCTGCCCAATATCTCCCGCTCAGGACATTATTAAATATGCTTAGATCTGGCTGTATCCATCCGAGGCCGGGCTCCCATAAAGTACCGCCAAGCTCGTCGAAATAGATATGCCCTAATTCTCCAAGCCCGGGGCAAAGCTCGTTATTGTCAAAGCACGGCGTAACTGAGGGCAATCGCCAGTCAGTAAAGCCACCAAACGATAATTGATTAACCCATGCTACCGCCTCTTGATATGTTAGATGGCCATCTGGGTCATAACCGGACGTCATGACGTAATTCATATCTTGCATCATGGTAAGGTTGATATCATCGTCATATATCATTCCATTGCCATAATCGATCAGTGCAGCTTGGGTGGCTGTAACAATTGCGAAAGAGCTCAGGATAATAAATAGTATTTTCTTCATGACGGTACTCCTTGTCGTTGATAACAGTTTAAAGAAATACGCTAGTGGACTACTTACTAAAACATCAACGGAAAATATAACACCATCACCAACACTGAGCCTTAGTCTATATCAATAATCTATTGAAATAGGAAAGTGCAGAAGGGGATGACTAACAGAGATTTTGTTTTGGAGCTTGTTCACAATAGATTTCACAAAATGAATTTTAATCAGCTGATAAGCTTGTGTTTTGAATTAAAGAATATTTTAAATTAATTGTTCAATATTAATATTTATTGGCTTCCAGCCAGGACTGAAACACCAACACGTCCCAAAGATAGTAATGACGATGTTTTTTTCCTGCCAAATGTTCATGCCATTTTTTGCGAATTGGCAATGGATTAAAAAATCCTTCTTCCCGCAAGCGATGCTCATCTAGTAACTCTTCAGCCCAATCTCGTAACGGACCACGTAACCATGAATCTATGGGTACACCAAATCCCATTTTTGGGCGTTCTATCAGTTTCTGAGGTACATATTTGTAAAGTAACTGCCGAAGAATCCATTTGCCTTTGCCATTATTTATTTTATGACTTAACGGTAAACGCCAGGCGAATTCAACAACTCGGTGATCAAGTAGAGGTACACGCGCCTCCAGGCTCGCGCCCATACTGGCACGATCCACCTTAGTTAGGATATCGTCTGGCAAATAACTAACAAGGTCAAAGAGCATCATTCGCTGAGAAAGTTCATCAAATTGTGGTTGAAGATCAGGATCTGTTAATGCAGTCAATGGCTCATTCGTACCTAAGACAACCGTAGTAGGATTTTTCCAGTGTGAAGTCATTCTTCGGTACAAGTCGTCTGGATGACAGTAAGATAACACTTCAGATAAAGAGCGCAGGTTTTTGCTGCCTAGATATGAGGCAGCTTTAATAACCTGACTAAGTGCAGGTCTGATATTCTTAGGTATTAAGTTGATTTTATTCCAGATTTTATGAGTGAAAAAATAACGAGAATAGCCATAAAATAACTCGTCTCCGCCATCGCCAGATAGTGAAACTGTCACGTGATTACGAGCTAGTTTAGAGACTAAAAAGGTTGGTATCTGAGAAGGATCCGAAAATGGCTCATCGAAAAGAGATGGTAGACTCGGAATAACAGCCATGGTTTCAGCTGGTGTAACATATAACTCTGTATGATTTGTCCCTAAATGATGAGCGATGGCTTTTGCATATTTCGCTTCATTATAGTCTGCCTCATTAAAACCGATTGAAAAGGTCTTAACAGCTTGATTGCTTTGAGTCTGCATTAAAGCAGTTACAAGGGATGAATCAATACCGCCTGATAAAAATGCTCCAAGAGGTACATCAGATAACATCCGTAATCTTATCGAATCCTTTAATAAAGTATCGAGCTGATCAACGGCTTCGTTTTCAGAGCCCATGAAGGTATTACTAATACCTTGTTCAGCCATTGCAGTAGCAGACCAGTAAGTATCAATTTTATAATCTGGTTTGTTATCATGACCTACATTCAAAGTTAATATCTGGCCGGGTTGAAGTTTTTTGATTCCCTCATAAATAGAATAAGGCGCAGGAATATAATTATGCCGAAGAAATAGCGCTATTGCATCACGGTAAATAGATTGATTAAATTTTGGAAAAGCGCGCAAAGCTTTTAATTCAGAGGCAAAAATAAACGAACCATTTACAAGGCCATAATAAAGTGGCTTGATGCCAAGCCGATCTCGAATGAGATAAAGTTTTTTCTGAGCTTGATCCCATAATGCTATAGCGAACATGCCGATAAAGCGAGATATAGATTGCTCAATGCCCCATGTTTCAAATGCAGCCAAGATCACTTCGGTGTCAGAATGCCCACGAAATTTACACCCCAGATGTTCAAGTTCAACACGCAGTATTTTAAAGTTATATATTTCTCCATTGTATGTGATTACATATCGGCCGTTGCCGGATATCATCGGCTGCTTTCCCTCATCTGATAGATCGAGTATGGATAGACGTTTATGTCCCAGTCCAACTCCCAGTACATTGTCAAACCAGATGCCTTCACCATCAGGTCCACGATGACTAAGAGTCTTGATCATCAGTTTCAGGTTGTTTTCAATATCTCGAAGTTGACCATGATAGTCAACAAAGCCGGCTATTCCGCACACTATTACACTCCATTCAATGGTTAGGAGGCCTGAATTAATAGCAAATCATTAAGAAATTAAAATAAACAGTTACATATGCCATTTAGATAAATTAACGCATCTACAACACATTATCTACCTGATGTATAAAAAATGATAGTAAGCAAGCTAGTCGTTTTTTGATTATTATCATTAAACACGTGAAGATAATGATAATTAATATATTTGCTATTTATTTGTTAAGAGTCAACTTTTTTAAATCTTTTATGTAATTAAGAAAGCCTAAAGGTAATGCCAGAATGACTGAAATTAGATTATTGGCAGTCTTGAGTGCTGTTGAAATTTATATCTTTCCATGCATACAAAATCGAACATAATTAATAGCAGCTTTTACTTTGCTTTTAAAAATTGCTAAAGTAGATGGTAAATCATTATAATAACTTGTGTTGCCTTTGGGGGTATTTACGTGTTCTGAAAACCGGCTCTAAAAAAGATTTGAATAATATGTTACCAGCTAAATATAAAAATATCGGATTTGGTTAAGTAGGGGGAGTGACAGGGTTTGCCGGACGCTTACCGATATACTGTAAAATTGTAATCAGGGTAAATGGTAATCCCACCAATAATAATGGAGGTGAATCGAAATTTCTGGAATTTTATTTCTATATATTATTCTTACTCAGAACAATCGCAAAATGCCAGAATCTGACCTGGTGATATCGAAGGCCGGAAATGAATCTCCTTGAATAACTTGTTGTGAACTTGAAATATATTTTTAAAGCCTAATTGACTGAAATAGAATGATCTGTCGTATTCTACTGAGCCTACACCTACTAATGGCATATTTTTTGTTAGCAGTTTTACTAACTTGCTTTGAGTCTTTAGTTTAAATCTATGTAGCACTTTTTGCGGTATTGATCTTGGAATCGCATCAACCTCACCAGGTTTGTGAAAACACTCGTAGATAAATTGCGGGTCATTTAGTTGTCTGAATTCGACAACTAAAGTACCTCGGCATAATTTGGCCAGTTTTTGCATCACTTGAATAGGGTCTTTAACGTGATGAAGGACATTAAGAAAAATAACATAGTCGAATTTTTCATTATATTCAATTTCCTCAAGCAACCCCTGTACAATTTTTATTTTACCGTCCCAGAGTTGTGCTAACGCACTGGAGATCCTGTATCTCTCTGGGTCAGCTTCAAAACCAACAGCCCGATTCGCCCCACGTCTAACTGCTTCATGAAGAAAATAACCGTAATAGCATCCTACATCTAGAATTGTTTTGTGTTCAAAATTAGTTGGAAAAATCAGGTCGGCTATGGGAAATCGGTCAGTTCCTGGTATTACTTGTCCAGAAGGTAATGTGATTTGTTGATATCCGGTAAATTTAGTATTTTTTATGAGTTCTTCTATATCTAATGTATTTGAGTAATCAGTGCCCATTTTTATTCCTTATAGTTGTAACTATTGAACGTACTACAGGTAAAAGCTCATGACGATGTGTTTCAATGTATTGTAGAATCTCATTGATTGTGCTCAACTCTTGGCTATTACAATAGTAACTGGAAATGAATCGGCAATAATCAGCTGTAGATAGAGGTAATTTTTTGTACAGAATGTCTGTATTGTCAAGTGGTTGGAATTCTTTGAATATCACCACTTCGTAATCTTTGGGCTGAAGTGTCCTGGCGCCATTTACATAAAGGCAAGCCATGCGATGGCAGCCATCGCCTGCGTAGTATTGGGCGTGAATTTTTTTTTCGTTCACGCAATGAATCACTTTCCCTGAACGCAAACGAATGGGGTTGGATGCGTCTAAGCCATTAGTTTCCATGGATGCCCACAATGCTGCTGATTTGTGGACTCGTTCGATGAATTTAGGCATGATTAATTCATCATGGTGGTAGAGTTTTGGTTCAAATCTTGCTGTTGCGACTTCTTTGAACCAAATATAGTAGTTTTTCACTGGTGGAGCATTTAAAAAGGAGGATAAATTGCTAGTGTACAAGTCCCATTCCTGCTCTAAAAAGCGGAAAAACTCTATCCTAACTACTATGTCATAACGTAAGGGGCAAATTAATGAATCTATGTCCAGTTCAATCCCTATCTTAGTTCCTGGAACAATTTCAGGAGAGCTAACAATAAACCTCTTGATATGTGATTTAATACTGTCGATTGTAGGTAAGCTCACCATAACAAAAAGTATATAATATTTTACGAAGCATAGGAAGATTAAAGAGCTCCTTTAAAACCATCAATTCCGTGGCTGTAAATTAAATTGTGTAACTGCTCATAGTTTAATATTCTTGATAGTGTAACCCTCCCCTAAAATAGAGACATGTTCATTTAGAGTTCTCCCACGTAAACTACGTAACAGGAGAACAACAATGAAAAAATCACGTTATTCAGAAACACAGATAGTGAAAATTTTAAAAGAA
>Ga0316207_10000711_pt1 | contig 48655 bp, 35 predicted proteins | sample 6weekpyrite_MG_FD_204943 | JGI IMG/M metagenome (GOLD analysis project Ga0316207, IMG submission 204943) | Microbial mat bacterial communities from mineral coupon in-situ incubated in ocean water Damariscotta River, Maine, United States -... | ecosystem: Environmental > Aquatic > Marine >... | reverse complement strand
ATATTGAAATATGCCTGACGGCAATCCAGCAATATCAAATACTTCTTTTAACCGTTCTGCGGTTAGTGGTGTTTGTGCAGACGGTTTTAGAATGACAGAATTTCCTGCCATGATTGCTGGGATAATCGAATTTACTGCAGTAAGGTAGGGATAATTCCAGGGGGAAATTGCAAACACCACACCTAATGGTTCACGCCTGATAAAACGATTAAATCCCTCTAATTCTTTAACTTGTACATCTTGTAACTTTTCCTCAGCAATACTAATCATATAACGGGCTCGATCGGCAAAACCTGCTATTTCACCCGCTGAGTATTGAATGGGACGACCCATTTGATGGGTAATTTCTTCAGCAATATCCGATTGCCTTTCTAAAAGAGCATCAACGGCTTTTAAGCATATATTCGCTCGTTGTTTAATGGGTGTATTGGACCATTCTTTTTGTGAACGTTTAGCATTATTCAAAGCCGTTATTATTTCTTCATCTGTGGAATATGCGCGTTCTAGATAAATTGAATTATCTATTGGAGAAATTGTTTGAAATGTTTTATTCATTTGAAATTTTCCCTAAATGATCTCAAAATAACGTTCCAACTCCCAATCGCTAATATGCTTTCGATACTCTCTTTCTTCCCATTCACGACTTGCTGCAAAGTGATTAACAAACGCTTCGCCAAACAATTCTTTGGCGACTGTTGAAGATTTAAGTCGTTGAGCAGCTTCCCACAAGGTGCTTGGCAGTTGTGTCTCTCTCGGAAAATCCTGCTCATAAGCATTTCCCAGGGTTTGATTAGTTGGCAACACTTTATTTTTTATACCCCATAATCCCGAAGCTATCACGGCAGATAAGGCAATGTAAGGATTTGCATCCGCTGCCGCGATACGATATTCCACACGTTGAGACTTTTCACTACCAGGAATTACCCTTAGTGCACATGTCCGATTTTCAACACCCCAACTGGCTTCGGTTGGCGCCCAAAATCCAGGAATAAGTCGAGTGTAACTATTTACGGTTGGTGCAATCATCGCTAGTAACTCTGGCATAAGTTTTTGTTGGCCACCAACAAAAAATTTCATCATTTCACTCATATTGTATTCTTGGTTTGCATCAAAAAACACTGATTGATTGTTCTTATCATTTAAAGATACGTGAATGTGTCCACTCTGCCCTGGCCAATCCGGTGACCATTTTGCCATGAAAGTAATCATTTGATTATTTCGTTGTGCAATCACTTTTGAAAATGTTTTAAATAACGCCGCTTTGTCTGCCGCAGATTGCGCTTCATCCACAGCAATGGCAGCTTCGAGTACACCAGGACCAGTTTCTTCATGTAAACCTTCCAATGGGAAATCCATTGCTTCACACAAATTGAGTATATTTTGATATATATCGGTATCTACAGAATTCCTAAGCACTGAATATCCAAAATACCCTGGTGCAATAGGTTTTAAATCACGATAATTTTTTTGACGAATGGAATCTCTGGTTTCATTAAATACAAAAAACTCATATTCCAGCGCCGCTTGTACCGAAAAACCCATCTCTGAAGCTTGACTCAGTACTTTATTCAGTAATGATCGTGGACAAATCTCTTCGGCATTACCCACAAATTCACTGAGAAAAAATAAACCGTTGTCTTCGAATGGGAGATCACGACAGGATTCAGGGATAATTCGGGTGGATGCATCTGGATAACCCGTATGCCATCCAGTAAATTCAACGTTGTCATAAAGCTGATCTTTTGAATCCCAACCTAAAACAACATCACAAAAGCCAAAGCCATTATCGAGAGCGGAAAAAAACTTCGCTTTAGACATGTACTTACCGCGCAAAATTCCGTCGATATCAAACACACCAACTTTAACATGTGATAAATTTCGCTCATTTACGATTCTTCTGGCGTCATCTACGGTCTTAACGTTTCTAGCATCCATGAATATCCTCGTACTTGCTGTAGTATAATGACATCTCTAATTATACATAATAGTATTGCGATACCCAGATTGCCTTTGATTTGCTAGATTACAAGAAAAAGCGCGTAGTTCACGATGAACAGGACGTTCAAGTGTCGCGGATACAGGGATGTAAAAGAGCGACCAAGCATGAATAAGCACTTTTGAAGCCATAGTTAGGCAAATCAAAGACGAACTGAATACTACAATGATGCAAGGTGGGTACCGGTGAAACTCGGCATTTTACAATGTGACTCTGTTCTTGAAGAATACCAGACAAGCTTTGGGAATTATCCCCAAATGTTTATTAACTTATTTAACCAAATTGACCCCAACATCGACACTCAAATCTATAATGTGGTGCTAGGAGAATACCCAGCAAATGTAAGAGAATGTGATGCTTATATTACAACGGGGAGTAAAAATAGCGTATATGAAGATTTACCGTGGTTAGACCTATTTAAAGAATTTATTCGCTCGATCTACTCACAACAAATCAAACTCGTTGGCATCTGCTTCGGTCATCAACTCATTGCAGATACATTAGGTGGTAAAACTGAAAAATCAAACAAAGGCTGGGGAGTTGGAGTTTCAGTCAACCAAATAATTAAACAAGAATCCTGGATGCAACCACCACTAGAAACGTTAAATATTATTGTCAGCCATCAAGATCAAGTAATTCGATTACCGCATAAAGCAAAATTGTTAGTTACGAGCGAATTTTGTCCCAACTATATGTATCAAATTGATGATTCTATTGTTTCAATTCAAGGACACCCAGAATTCTCTAAAGATTATTCAGCTACATTGATGAAACATCGAGCAGATAAACTAGGTGAGAAAACTTTGCAAGCAGGCTTGAACTCTTTAAATTTAGAAACACATGAAATTGTTTATGCAAAGTGGCTAATAAATTTTTTCAAACAATGAATATTTTTCAACTTTTTCATTTAGACATTCATTTCAAATATTTATTTCGATAGCTTTATTTTTTAATCGCTCATACTTTTTTAGACCTTACACACTTTTTTTCATTCCTTTTTCAGATTAATTTCATTCCTTCACTGTCTTATAGAGCATGTTTCTTACATTGAAATTTTTTCTTCGCAGTTTTCTATCTAAAAAATGGAACTGTTTCCTGCCGAATGATGTATTCAAAATAATAAACCATATTCAATATTGATAAATAAAAAATACACACTATAAAAGGGGAGATTTATGAGTCTAAAAACGAAGATAAGAAATATCAAAATAATTCTATGCTTTCTAGGAATATTATTACTTGTCGGTTGTCAGCATAACCTAGCACCTATTGCCGACGCTGGAAATAAAACAACCGTCTATTTAGATGATATTGTCTATTTGGATGCCAGCATGTCGCATGATCCCGATGGGGACCAGCTTGAATATCAATGGAGTTTTTCAATTGTACCAGAAGGAAGCTCTCCCTATTTAGACGATGCAAATTCGGCCTACGCCTCATTTCTTCCGGATATGCCCGGCGCTTACATTATAGAGCTGCGCGTTTTTGATGGTGAATTATACAGTGGTCGTGATCATGTGTTAATTAGAGTAAACTCAGACATCTCAATTATTGAGCCGCCAGTTATTCCGCAACCACCTATTGGTTTCCCCCTCCCTCATCCTCCAACGCCTCCTTCAATGCACCCTCCTTACACAGGATTGGCGTTTGAAGAAATCATTATACAAGGCACTGTTCGAGATGCGATTGGTATAGAAGTTGAATGGGAAATTATAAATAAACCTGATGATTCACAACCACGATTTCAAATAATTAATCCGAATACTAATGAACTTGCTTTTTCAGCCAATAAAACTGGAAGCTATACACTACGAGAAACGCTTATACATGGTGGACATGTATTAAGCACTGATGATATTTATATCGACGTAGCTGAAAAACGAGTTGATATCGGACCTAATAAATTTGTTGGCTTAGACTCTGTTGTTGATTTGAATTTTGCGTACTTTGACACCATGCCTCCCATTGACGCAACGATTCTGTGGAGCATTATTGCAAAACCCGAATTAAGCAATGCAGAGATCTTCAACGCTGATGGACATGGCGCTCAGTTTATACCTGACCTTAGCGGGGTTTACGAGATTTCCGTATTAGTTACTATGCCAGATGGCGGCCCAGAAGACGAAGACTCTATAATTATTACTGTTTCAGAAGAATATTCTAATATAATCGATCATACCTTACAGGGAGAGTGCATTGATTGCCATAACGGAATTATTGCTACTGGTAAATCAGCAGCGCATATTATCAGTACTGATAACTGTGAAAGCTGTCATATTATTTCCGCTTGGGTACCAGCCGTACGAGTAGATCACACAGAAACAATCGGCAATTGTGGTGAGTGTCACAACGGTATAATTGCCATGGGTAAAGCTTCCACACACCCACCAACAACTAATGCTTGTGTGACTTGCCATAGCACAATAAGTTTTCGAGAAACCACGATTATTGATCACAGGCAGGTTGTTGGCAGTTGTCTAAGTTGCCACAACAATGTATTCGCTATGGGAAAATTACCATCACATATAAACACCACCGACAACTGTGATACTTGCCATTCTATCAATAGTTTCATCCCAATTATAACAGTCGATCACACACAAGTTTTAGGTGTCTGTGAAAGTTGCCACAATAACATTATTGCTATGGGAAAAAATGTTACACATGCAACTACTGAAAACAATTGTTCCGAGTGTCATTCAACAAATGCTTGGATGCCGGTAATTGAAATCAATAATCCAGCCATAATTCCAGATGGCTTGGATATCAGTATTGAGAGCAGTGATACAACTTACCAAATTGGAGAATTAATTAAGGTCACTGCAATGTTTAGCAATAATAGCAATGTTGATATTGAACTCTACAAATTTGCTGACAATGCAAATCCTTTACAAATAGAAATTTCTGGTTTGAACTTAGATACGTTAGTCTTAAACAATCCAAACGATTTACCTTTTGATTCTACTGGGGAAAATGTCAGCATACTAAAAGCCGGTAAGTCCATTACTAGAGAAGTTGCATGGGATCAAATTCGCTTCGATAGTAATGGCTTAACGCCAAAAGGTAATTACACTTTAGAAGCTTTTGTTCTGGCACTGGAACCAGACTCAGTTAAAAGGCAATTGATTGACATAAAGAGCGACATCGTCATTGAGCATCCAGTGGATCTAATTGATATTAATTCCGCAGTGCTTACAGCGTTAGATGATCCTGCCGTAAAAGTTTGGTATGAAAACCTTGCTAAGAATATTACTTGCCGTTTAAACAATCAAGTGACACAAATTGATGATTATATAATTACACCGATTCAGACATTAGTAGAAGTACCTAAGTCCGATATTCAGTGCCATGCATTATTAGTTGATGCGAATAAACCAATATGGAATGTTTATTTTCAAAACCCAAATGTCACTGGTAATTTTTCGTATCATGTGAATATTGATGCCGTAAGTGGTGAATTAGTTATGAGTATGGCAATGTAGTTAATTTTGTCGCTTCTAAAATTAATCCTTAAAAAAATCTCCCTGTGGGTTTGTGAAAAACCCACAGGAAAATAATTAAACGGTTAAAACTTATCTTTAAAGGCCTTCGGATTATTCATGAAAGTATCAACAGTCGCTTTATTAGCAGAAGCAGAATAGTCTGCATCATTTAATATCTTTGACATTGTTTTAGCATTTCGCGAGTTTACTGCATCAGAAAAACGATTTAAGGCTCCAGACTTAATCAGTCGTTCAACTAACGATAATCCAAATAATATTTTATTTGACATAATAATGTACTCCAAATTAACGTAACAAAATTATGAAATAAATGTGGAATTGCTTGAGGATCGAGACTAAGCAGATTTATCCAGCATTATATTTCATGCTAATAAGCCCTGTGCTGGAGTGCTTAGTCCTAAGGTCAGCTTTGAAAGCTGATAAGAGAATCCTAGCTAAATTACTCAGAGATTGCAAATCTGAGTTCAAAACTGGATAATCAATGTGATTCTAAAAGAAAAACAAAAAAACGCGATTAATTTTTATGAATATAATTATTCCTGATTAATTAATAATTTATCACGCTGGTATTACACGTAATATGGCAACATCCACTGACACAACTTTTACTAATGTTCCAGCTGGGAGTTCATCGATTTCAGCACTTTTATCAATCTCAATTTTCCAATCAATACCAGAATATTTTTTTAAGCCTGTATTTAGATGAGTGATATCTTGTTCAACCCGAAACTCTAATCCAATAATATCGCTACTGGTATCTTTGTTACCTTCATCACTATTGTTTTGCAATGATTTAAGCGGTTTATATAATAAAGCAGAAATAACCACTGAGCTCACTCCAAAACAGGCAACACCCGCCAGCCAGGTGTGTGGAATTAAATCAAACCAAATAAAACTCCCCGTTAGCAAGGCCGCTAGACCAATGAATAAAACAAAACCTGTAGAAAAGCCCAACACTAACATTTCTACGCCAAGTAAAATAAAACCTAAGGTAAACCAACCGGTATGCTGATTTTCAGCAATATACTCTATCATGTCAGCCTCATAATTTAATTTGTTTCAAATGCCTTTGATTCATTCATAGCGGTGACTACTGCCACTGCTTCAGCAACAACCGATCCGGTTTCATTAGTTTTGCCATCCATCAAAACGACAGTTGAGTCTTTAGCAATGGCCTTTTTAGCATCAATGGCTAATGTGGCTAAATCAAGTTGTACCGCTTTTTGACCTTCACCCGTTGCGGCAGCTTCACCAATAGTTCTTAATGCATTAGCTTTTGCGTCAGCTACCATTTCGATGGCACGCGCTTCACCTTCCGCTTGTAAAATTTGCTGCTCTCGATCAGCCTCCGCCGCAAGTACTTTTGCCCTCTTATCACCTTCTGCCATATTAATGGAAGACTGTCGCTCACCTTCCGACTCAAGAATTGTTGCTCTCTTATCTCGCTCAGCTTTCATTTGGCGTTCCATTGCTTCGAGTACACTTCTAGGAGGAACAATATCTGAAATTTCATACCGCAACACCTGAACACCCCAAGGTTCAGAAGCTTCATTGATTGCATTTACGATTGCAACATTTAGGGTATCACGTTCTTCAAATGTTTTATCGAGATCCATCTTACCAATTTCCGATCTCATCGTTGTCTGGGCTAATTGAGTAACCGCAAAGGTATAATTTTCTACACCATAACTTGCTTTATATGGATCAAGCACTTTTAGATACAAAACACCATCTACAGTTAAACCAATATTGTCTTTTGTAATTGCACTTTGACTAGGAACATCAATCGCTTGTTCTTTTAAAGAACGATCATAGGCTACCTTATCAATAAAAGGCGCTATAAAATTTAAGCCGGCAATTTTAGTTGATTGAAATTTTCCGAACCGCTCAATAACATAAGCCCGATTTTGGGGCACAAACTTAATCGAAGTTTTAAGTAAAATGACAACGACAATGGCAAAACCAATCCAAAAGCCAAACAGTGAATTTAATAACTCTTCAAGCATTGGGTCCATGAGACATCCTTAATTTGATAAAATTGATAGAATGATAACACCAATAAATTGTGCTAAAAAAAACGACACAATTTGGACAGTATATACAGTAGATTCAAATATAAAAACGAATCTACATTGTATACTTGGGGATTAAATGGAATAACTCAATGAGTTTCCGGCTGTTTTCTCTTTAAAACAAGGGTTCTTAATGCGGTGTAAAAAACGGGTGTTAATAATAGACCAAATAATGTTACACCAATCATACCGGAAAACACGGTAATACCCATAACGTGTCTAACTTCTGATCCTGCACCAGTCGCAAATACCATGGGTATTACGCCAGCGATAAAAGCCACGGAAGTCATAATGATCGGTCTCAATCTCAATCGACAAGCTTCTATGGAAGCCTGAATCGGAGTTTTGCCATCCAATTCCAATTCTCTTGCAAACTCTACGATTAATATTGCATTTTTACAAGCCAAACCAATTAATACCGCTAACCCGATTTGCACAAATATATTGTTATCACCTTCAACTAAAGAGACACCATAGAGTGCAAATAAAATACACATTGGAACAATTAGAATGATGGTCATTGGTAATGTCCAACTTTCGTACAACGCAGCAAGTACTAAGTAAACCAATAATATCGAAAGGACAAAAACGACAATTGTTGCGTCACCCTGAGTAGTTTGTTGATAACTTAAATCTGTCCATTCCAACTTCATACCATTTGGTAAAACTTTCGAAGCAACATCACTCACAGCAACCAATGCTTGACTGGAAGACATCATTCTCGGGTCTGCTTGGCCGATAAGATCTGCTGCAGGATATCCGTTGTAGCGAATAACCGGATCTGGACCAAAAGATTGAGTAATTTCTGTTAGGTTACCAATCGGCACCATCTGACCTTCACTATTTCGTGTTTTTAATTCCGCTATTTGATCTGCGTTCTCGCGAAACGGCGCATCTGCCTGTGCAATGACTTGATAAGTTCGGCCAAATCGATTGAAATCGTTTACGTACATCGAACCAAGATAAATCTGTAACGTATCAAATAACTCTTTTAAGGCGACACCTTGAATTTCAGCTTTATCACGATTCACATTAACATCTAACTGTGGAACATTGGCCTGGTAAGACGAAACTGGAAATGTAAGCCCAGGAACTTGTGTTATTGCGCCTGTCATTTGCTGCATCGAGTTTTGCAACGCACCGTAACCCAAGCCAGCCCTATCTTGAATATAGGCAGAATAGCCGGATCCTGTACCCAGCCCGAGTATAGGTGGCGGCATAATGGCGAAACCAAAACCTTCCTGTATAGAAAATATTTTCCCTTGAAGTTCTGCCGTGATTTCGAGCGCAGATCGGTTACGTTCTTCAAAACTTTTTAACGGAAAAAATATCGTACCGGTATTTGATGTATTTGTGAACTGCAGCGTATTCAAGCCTGGAAATCCAACCGCATCCTCAATCCCTTCTGTCTCCAAAGCCAATTCACTAATTTTTTTAACGACAGCTTCTGTTCGATCCAAAGAAGCGCCTTCGGGCAATTTAACGCCGCCAATTAAATAAAGCTTGTCTTGAGTGGGAATAAATCCACCGGGTACGGATTCAAAAACATTCCAGGTTAACCCAATCAATAATAAGTAAACAAGAAAGATAGGCTTACGATGCGACAACATCCCTTTTACGGTGCCAGAATATTTGTTCGCACTATAGTTAAAAATCGCATTAAATGGGCGAAAAATCCATCCAAAAAGCGCATTGATAAATCGTGTTAATCGATCAGGTTTTTCATCGTGACCCTTTAAGATTGCCGCAGCAAGTGCAGGTGAAAGCGTTAATGAATTAATCGCAGAAATTGCAGTGGCAATTGCGATGGTCACTGAAAATTGCCGATAGAATTGCCCTGTGACACCGGATAAAAAAGCCATAGGGACAAATACCGCAATCAATACCAGGCTAATTGCTATAATTGGCCCACTCACTTCTCGCATCGCTTGATGAGCAGCTTCTAAGGAAGACAATCCCTCAGCAATATTACGTTCCACATTTTCAACCACAACAATAGCATCATCCACCACTATTCCAATGGCTAACACCAAGGCAAATAAAGTGAGCGTGTTAATAGTGAAACCCAATAATAATAAAACCGTAAAAGTGCCGATAATAGATACAGGGACAGCTAATAATGGAATTATTGAAGCTCGCCACGTCTGCAAGAATAAAATGACGACAAAAACAACGAGCAAGACGGCTTCTAATAAGGTAGTGACTACTGCTTCTATCGACCCTTTAACAAAGATAGTCGGGTCATACACAACTTGCCAGTTTAAATCTGGCGGAAAGTGCTCAGATAATTCTTCCATTTTCGCGCGCACATTTTCAGATAGCTGAATTGCGTTTGCGCCAGGCGCGGCCATAATTGGGATAGCAACAGCTTGCTTATTATTTAACAATGAACGAAGTGCATATTCTGACGCACCGAGTTCTAATCGTGCAACATCACGTAAACGAGTAACTTCACCATTTTGACTGGTTTTGACAATAATGTTGGCAAACTCTTCTTCACTCACCAATCGACCTTTCGCATTGATTGAAAGTGTAAAAGCAGATTCTGTGGACAAAGGCGGTGCACCAATTTGACCGGCTGAAACTTGAATATTTTGATTTCGAATTGAATTTACAATATCAGAAGCAGTGAGGTTTCTGGCAGCGACTTTACCTGGGTCTAGCCAGATTCGCATAGCATAATCACCTGCCCCAAATATAAGGGCATCTCCTACACCCCCTATACGCGTCAATTCATCTTTAACATGTAAAACCGCGTAGTTCCGTAAATAGGTAGCATCGTAGCTTTCTTGTGGCGATACTAAATGCACTACCATGGTCAGATTAATCGAGCGCTTCTGAGTCGAAACACCTAATCGTCGAACATCTTCAGGTAGACGAGGTGTTGCTTGGCTCACACGATTTTGAACTTGCACCTGCGCTAAATCGATGTCTGTCCCTGGTTTAAAGGTGATGGTCATAGCTAACACGCCGTCACTGCCAGCCACTGATTTCATGTACATCATATTTTCCACACCATTAATCGCTTCTTCTAAGGGCGTGGCAACTGTTTCTGCAATAACTTTCGGATTTGCGCCAGGATAAACGGCTTGTACAGTTACAGTAGGAGGTACGACATCTGGATATTCGCTAATCGGCAATAATTGCATGGAAATTAATCCCGCAACAAATATCAATATAGATAAAACCGCCGCAAAAATCGGTCGATCGATGAAAAAACGCGAGAAGTCTTTCATATAATAATCAATGTTCTGCAGATGGTGGTTTTGGCGCAGCAGCTAATGGCATTTCACCCATGGCGATGACTTGTGGTTTAACTTCCATACCTGGAAAGAATACTTTCTGAATGCCATGCACGACAATCTGCTCTCCCCCGTTCAAACCTTCAGTTATCGCTCGTAACCCTTCGAATTGGCCGCCAATCTTTACATCACGTCGCAATGCCTGATTTTTTTCATTGAGAACATACACATATCTACGGTCTTGATCTGTCAAAATAGCTTGATCACTAATTAACAACGCTTCCGTGGGCGCTGAAACGGGCACCTTAACTCTAGCGAATAACCCAGGTATTAAATCTCGATCTTTATTGTCCACAACGGCTCGAATTAATACTGTGCCAGTTTCAGGATTCACTTGATTACTAATAAAGTCAATATACCCTTTATAAGGATAATCTTTTCCATGGCTCAATCCAAAGTGAATTATTTGTTTTTTATCCTTATTCTTTTTCTGAGTAAAGTTTTTAATCGCCTTAATATGCTTTAAATAATTCATTTCATCTACACCAAACATGACATAAATAGGATCCAATGAAAAAATTGTCGTTAAGTGATCAGGAGTCGGCGTAGATGCCACTAAATTGCCTTGCGAAATTAATGTTCGACCGGTTTGGCCATCAATGGGGGAGCGAATTTTAGTATAAGTTAAGTTAAGCTCTGCCAATTTTACAGATGCTTTAGCTGATTCAACATTTGCATGTGCTTGATTCTCCGTCGCTAAAAGTTGGTCAAACTTTTCGGGAGACAATAAATTTCGTTTTACCAAATCTTTCGCACGAGTAACTTCCGAGGCGGCCAAGCTTGCTTGCGCTTGGGCTCGTGTTAAATTTGCTTTTGCCCCGCTTAACTCAGTTTTAAAGGGTTGTTGATCTAGCAGATAAAGTAAATCTCCCTTTTTAACCGTGTCTCCTTCCGTAAAGCTAACTTTTTCAATCACACCGCCAACGCGTGGCTGGATTTCAACAACTTCTTTCGCAACGATTTGACCATTAATCTGTGTCCACGGTGTCACTGTTTTAGTAACCACTTCAGCAACCGAAACCATTGGTGTAGGAAATCCACCAGCCTGAGGAGGCTGCTGAGATTTTTCACAGGCCGTTAAAAATAAAATACTGAAAATGACCAATAAACGAGATGGGTTTTCACGAAAAGAAAAAGTCATAATTTTAAAAGTGCTTATTAGTTGTACGAATAGAAAAAAGACCAATCAATATTCTTATAACTGTAAATCACGTGGATATTGTAATAATTAAAGTATAAACAACGTGACATTAAAAAATAAAGATACATCATATAGCGATCTATGTTGCTCAATTTTACCTTAATTGGCTATCGCTTTGCAATTTTTGTCTTTCACATCATTTAACCCAAATAAATTGAGATTGTCCATGGCAGTTTTCAAAAAACCAATGCATTACCCAATCGGTTCAACGCTTTGATGTAGAATACCTGTAATCTTAAATATCTACTACTTTGTAAATTCGGAGTCTCAACAATGCCTAAGCCTTATTTCAAACAATCGAGTTTTAAGTTCTTGCAAAAATTGTCTAAAAATAATGACCGTGAATGGTTTAATGAACATAAGCAAGAATATGAAGATGAAATTCGCACACCCGCGCTAATGTTTATTGCTGATATATCCGATGATTTAGCGAAAATCTCACCACATTTTTATGCAATACCCAAAAAAGTCGGTGGCTCTTTAATGCGAGTTTATCGCGACATTCGATTTGGTAAAGATAAAACACCATATAAAACGCACGTGGGAATTCAGTTTCGCCATGCAATGGGTAAAGACGTGCATTCTCCAGGATTTTATTTACACATTGAAAAAAATAACTGTTTCGTTGGAGTAGGAATCTGGCGGCCGGATTCTCCTTCTTTAGCAAAAATTCGGCAGGAAATTATTAGTAAAGAAAAACAATGGCTAGCTGCCAGTTTAGATAAAAAATTCAAAAAACAATTCGAATTTACAGGCGAGTCTTTAATAAATGCTCCACGGGGTTATGCCAAAGACCACCCTTTACTCGAAGATTTAAAACGCAAAGATTTTATTGCCTTATCTCCATTAAGTGATGAAGAAGTTTGCAGCCCAAAATTAAAATCCTTGGTGCTCAAACGTTTCAAAGCTGGTGAACCACTAATGATGTTTCTATGTAAGGCCTTGGAAGTAAATTATTAGCTATCAAGATATCGATACTAGCCAGTATTAATCATTGTCAAATACTGGCTAGTTCAAATAGTTACGATTTTAACAAAACTTGCTACTAATTATTAATACTTAATGCATCTACAACAGAACCATCAAATGACTCAATTTTATCGGTTATATTTACTCGACTACCCGCGGTTATAAACTGCCCTGATATATTACTGGGTACTCGAAGCTGTTGAATCCTACCGTTGTCATTTTGGAATAGGAAAGTACTAATACTGACTCCACAACTCAATGTTTCAGTATTCACTAGCGATGTAATTGTCCCGCTAGTCAATGGTGATGGTGTGTTGAATATCGGTAATGAACCTGGAAAAATACTACTTGCCACTAACTGATTTCCATTGAGCTGACCACTTACAGTATACGTGGATCCGATAGTGGGAAATACGTTTTCAACAGCAGTCGCAGGCGTATATTGCAACCGATATCCAATGCCATTTTGATCAACAATATAGTATTCATTTCCACAATTCGCTACCGTGATCGTGCCAGTAACTGAAAGAGCTTGACCAGAAAATCCAAAACCCTGACCAGCTGTATTTTGAATTTGAACTTCAGTCGCATCCATCAACTGGGTATTCATTGACTGAACCCTAGCTAAAATCGTTATCCGTGTGCCGTTCACGACAGGTTGCGGTATGTGTAATGCCGCTTCCTCCGTCAATCTCAATTGTTGAGTCTGCCCATTATCATTTTGAAATTGATAGGTATAAACAGGGTTATTACAGGTTGAGGAAGAAGTGCTAACCAAAGAAATTATCGAACCACTCACCGGCATTCTGTTTAAAGGATCAGCAAATGTCTGAAGCTGAGTGACTTGCTGAGCAATAATTTCATTGTTAAATACAGAACCACTCACTTGAAGTGAAACACCAACATCAACGAAAACGTTGGGTTGAATATTCAAATCTACGCTAAGTTTATACAGGGTACCAGATTGATCAACGAAATTATAAGTATCGATAAAACCGTCCGCACAATCCAGACCTGTCACTGTACCTACAAATTGAGAGATATTGTTATTGGGTATTGGATTATTCGGAAATGGAATACCACTATTGTTAGAAGTTGACGAAATGATTCGACTCGCATAAAAACTTGAACCATCACTGCCTAAGGTGCCATTCACTTGAACGACATCTCCTATACGCAAAAATGCACCTTGGCTACCTTGAATCGCTGTATTAGCTGTAGTTGTTATTAGATAAGCATTACCAAAACTATCTAATAAACGATATGTATTAAGCGTACCGGCACAGGTAAATGTATTCCCCACTGAACCGATTTCAATGATTGTGCCTGAAACCGTTGTTTCATATTGAGGAGAAACCGTAATACTTGTCGCCTGCAACACATCCGGCGTTACTTGTAAACCCGTCACTTGAACTCTAGCTTGATAAGGGATACTAATATTCTGATTATTTAATCCACTGATCAAGGTCGTATTATTCACATAAAGTTGGAATTGTTGTCCCGTATCAGTCGTAAAGCCGTATACCGATTGCTGTGCATCACAGTTAGTCCCACTTGAAATAGAACCTACATTACTAATATAACCACTAAATGTATTATTAGTCGTAAATCCTAAGCTTATAATTTGCACTGGTGATCTAGCTTCAAATTCTCCTTGAGTAAACGCTGTATTACCTCCCCACACCCCACTCACTTGAATTCGTGCGCCCGTAGTTAATGGATTAAAAGGATCACGATAAATTGACGGTATTTGAACGGTAACCGAAGAACCTGCGTCTGTTTGTAGTAATACTCGTTCAGCAGTGCCATAGATATCCGTAGGTAAAACAGTGGTAATTGTGCCGCTGATTTGCGTATTGGTGAAAACATTTTGCTGCTGGTTAACACTAATGCCTTGCACACTAACCACAGATTGTCCGTAAAGTCCCGAATTAATGCGTGAACCATAAACGGTAACACGTTGCCCTACGAACCCAAAAACGTTGTTTAAAATAGCATTAGGGATTTGTAACTCTATAATTGTTCCAAAATCATCAACGAGAATATAGTTAGATTGCTGTACTCCAGGAACCGAAAAAGTAGAACCTTGCTGAATTATTCCTGTAAATTGTTCTAAAACTGTATTCACTGGACTTAAACCATTCGGATTAAAACGTGCATTTGGTGCATTAAAAAATGGCGTCCAGTTACCATTAAGGTTAACGCGCTGTCCTGCAAAATGAAATGCCTGGTTCTGTAAATTCGCGGGCAAATTTAAAAATATATTTCGGCCAGCACCATTAGTAACGTAGAAATTATCCAAATCGAAACTATCATTGTTCGCTACCGTATAAAAAAGAGAGCCTTTTAAGTTAGTTTGCAATGGGTTGGCTTGTTGTTGCACACAGGATTGTAGGTTTACAAAACCCTGACCATTCATACCGCCAGGCATCCACTGACCAGAAACATCAACGAAAGATTGATTAGGTATCGCATTAACGGTGGAGGAAAGATTGGCAGGCACATTTAATTGCTTCCATTGACCATTATTCTCAACTAACCAAAATTGATTTGTCGCATTTGTTGCCGGATTATTCTGACGAATGAGCTGTCCACTTAAAGCAATATTAGGAGCAATATTATTATTCCTACTTATTTGCTGAAACCCATTGGTTTGGATTGTAAATGTCGGTCTAACATTTCGAAAATCATCATCGTCATCCAGCGCTTGCACATTAATTTGTCCATTATTCGCTTGAAGCGCAGGATTGAATACAGATACTGCTTGAGGAAAGCCAAAAACCGGATCATAGGCAACTTGTTGAACGGAATTAGATAAAATTGCCTGACGTAAATCAGTAAAAAGTGAGTTAATCCTTAGCGGTTGCTGTGACTGGACACGCCTTCTGTCATCGTCATCGTCTTCACGTGCTGAAATGGCTCTGGCACCGAAAGCTGTTTTTGCAGAGACACTGCTCCCCACATCGTTTTTAACAGTGACTTGTTGCTCACTCTGCAAATCAGCTGGGCAATCTGCACAAGTTTTACTCAATGAAAAGGAGTATTCCTCTACACCCGATTGTGTCCACTTTAAGTGGTTACGCTCAAGTTCAGCAATCAAATGCCGTTGATGAGATAAATTTGCGTTATCCGTTTCGTTGCCAGTACAGGCGATTAAAGAAACTATTATTGAAGCGAACAAAAGAGTACTTTTTATTAATGCGCACGCCAGTGCACCACGGCCAGTGGTATTTTTCATGCTTCCCTCCCCCAAGAGAATTGGCTTTACAATTGATTAAGCGGTCTACTATTTAACCCAATTAATCATTGTAAAACATGTAACTAAGATACTGGACTTATGTCCTGAATTTATTCTTAATTAATTCTAACATTATTTTTATTTAAAAATGTAGTGATTAAAATAAATTAAAGTAAGGATTTATTTTAATGAAATACTCTGAATAGGCGTCACAGAAAAGTATATTCGATTTTTCCAGAAACAATACCTGTTGTCTTCATCTGGACTCCATTTACATATTGCAATACTGGATAAGCGTAATCGACATAAATACCGAAGCTTCCGATTTTTTGTCCTAACCCAAATAAAACATCAAATCGTTTACCACCAGAATAACGCGTATTGTCACTGACACGCTCATCTCGACCTTCGATAGGTGACGATACATTTTGTATTAATCCCATTCGAAGTTGCGTGCCGAAGGAATAAGTGTAATGCGCCCAACCTGTGATTTTTAAATTATCACCCAGGTTGTAATACTGTGGATTTAATCCAGTACGTGTTATACGGTAGATATTAAAACCGTAATCTAAGCCATAATAAAATCCGGCAAATGCCAATTGTGTAATAATATCGTAGGTACCCGAACCTAATTGCATATTATAAGGTGCTATGCCCTCATTACCTGACATATCATTAATACCGTCAGTTTCATCTATACTACCAAGGGGTAAATTTACACCCAACGTTAAGTTAACATCAGTCCGATTGGTTCGCGTGAGTCGGTTAGTCATTAATAATTGCATATCGCCAATACCGGAAGTGCCAAAAGAATATTGACTTGTAGGAAAATTATTACTAAGTTTCTCATACATATCAACAGAATTTGATACGTAGTTAAGCTTTACTGCCCAACTTAATTCTGACGATTGGCGATAAGTCACTGTGAACATATGCTTATCCATAAACATTGATTTGCCAATATTGCTCAGCAAACAAGGGTCCGCTTCGGTGCTACAATCGTGGCTGCCTGGATAAGGTAATTTATGATAGTCGGTATTTTGCAATACAGAAACTGAGTCCACGTTGTTTTTACCGTGTAAAACTCCCCTCAGGAATTCACGCTGGTACCCATACTCAAACTTCCATATACCATGAGTTGTGCGCGAAAAATATTTATCGGAATCGTTAATTGTGGGTATCGTTTCATTTGCGTTAGCAAAATTGGTCATACAAAATAAAATAGAATTAGTAAAAATGATGAACTTTAGGTAAATATATAGAAGATCCAAATATTTACTCGCATCAATAGTGCTAATTATTCTCAACATTGCTTTTTATTCGATTTATTCTAAAGAAATACGTCATAACTAAATTTCTGTCAATTTAAATCAGTCAATTCACCTAAACTTAGTGTACTTGCTCATATTAACAGCAAACCTCAAAGTTGAATATAAAATAATCGAATATTTAGGTTTGATGGCAAACCCTATTGTTAGAAGCTTAAATTTTATCGACTAGGGTTTATGACTCGGACGCTATGGCCTGATAGCCAAAGGATATAGCCATTAACAAATATGTTTGGAATAAGTAGTAGAGTCAATATCCACTACCTCAACAGTCACAATTTTTACGGGCCAAGCTTGTTTGACAATTGCTGAAAGCACGGATTCACTTAACTTCTTTTTCTGCTTTTCATTGCGCCCAGATTTAATTCGCAATTGGGCATGAACGAATGTATCTCGGCCAACACCCGTCCGATAATACTTCACAGGTATGGCTCGTGTTTTAATATGGCTTTCAATAAACAGCCCCGTCTCCGCCGTTGCAATATGTATGGCATCCAACATTTTTGGGATAGAATTATCAACAGCCAATTTATCTGCGAATTCAATAATTAAATGAGGCATACGTTAGCCGGGATAAGCTTCTTTAAATTTCTCGATAAATAAATCAAATTGATCTTCTGGTAGCACATTTATGCCAGCTGCCGCCTTTCTACCACCGCCTGTTTCAAATTGCCGACATAAATCATCAGCACCAGATTTATTACTAAAAGGTGCTCTAACACTTACCACAAATCCGCCATCATTAAGACGTGTCAACATAGCATGTGCACGATCAGGCGAAGCCTGTGCTAAATCATTAGCAAATACACCACTCACGCGCCTTGCCCAAGGTTCAGCAGGCATAATATAAACAGCTTGTGCAGCATTTTCGAGTTCTGGTTTTAGGGCAGCTGCGCTGGCCATGTCTTGTTGATAACCATCACTGAGTTTTTTAAACGCATCACTTTCTTTAATAAAAGCCATTGGATCAGCATAAGGATGTAATGCCTGATAAAGTTCATCCGGCGGAAAATGTAAATCCTCTACGGTAGCACCATAACCATTGTAGTTAATGCAAATACCGAGTTGCTTTAGTTCTGCCAATTCATCATCAGAATAATCTAAGGATTTAGCGATAGCTTCTGCACTTGTATCAAAATTATCGCCGTAAGCACCAACCACAGCCCATGCAGCATGTTCACCATTTAAATGATGATTAACAATTAAACTGGTACAAGTATCTGCTGCTGTATCAATTTGAGTATTCAAATTTTCGTGATTCGGTATTTCACCTGCAAAATGATGATCAAAATAAGTGACATGCGCTTCTTGTTTTAAAACTGCGAGTAAGGCATCACGATTTTTATCCAGAGATATATCCAATACTGTTACGGCATCATTAGGTTTTGCAGATACCTGCTTTAACAAACTAATGTCACGTTTTACACCAGTAACTAATACAGATTGAATAGGATTAGCAAGTCGAAGTTGTTGCAATGCACATATGCCATCAGCATCGCCGTTAAAAACATCAAAGTTTGCCATAAATTGTCACCTCAGATTAAAAATATATTCTAAATATCGACCATAATACATTATTTTTCAGTCATTTAACGAAATTAAATCATTTTCTAACCATATTCTACGGTAAATCCCAAAATTAAAGTATAAATCAAGTTCTTCTAACGACCGAGGAAGTCTAGTAATAATTTTGATTTAATATATTTTAATAACCATTTTTAAATATTTGAATTTTTTTATTAAATGTACCAAACTTAACAAACAATAAACAAAGTTATTCTTATGTTGTTTTCAAGCAGCAAATAAAATAAAACCGTGGTTTTATTTAACAAATATGGGTTGATTAATGATCTCGTTGTTCATCAAACAGCTAATACCTAGCAGCACCATTCTTATTCTTGTTTTAGCTTGTAATACCCATACCAATGAATCTATAAAAGACTTTGAAGACAAAGTTAAGCTTAATTCTTTACCTAAAAATACAAACAATAATGATGCAATATATTTTGGCTTTGACTTACGAGCTAGTCCACAAGAGGATGCACGGCAATATTTGCCATTTTTAGAATACTTGCAAGAAAGCACTGGCTATCAAATCAAACTAAAATTTACACCCACGAATAGCTCTATTATTGATGAGCTAGGCCAAGGTCGTATTCAATTTGCTGCAATCGGTGCAGATGCTTATTTAAAGGCTCATGAAATCTATAACGTCATTAGTTTAGTACGCGGGAAAAATCAGCTAAGTAAAGCAAGTTATCGTTCCATGATAATCATATCACCTGATAGCGAAATAAAAACAATAGAGGATATTAAAAATAAACGTTTTGCCTTCGGAAATATTAATTCTACCCAAGGGCACTTAATTCCTAGAATTATTATGTCTGAAAACAACATCACATTAAATGATTTAGCAAAATATAAATATACAGGGTCGCATCGAAACTGTGCAAATGCCGTCATTACCAAAAAATATGATGCTTGTGGATTGCAAGACACAATGGCTTTAGCGCTGAGCAAAAAAAATCAAGTAAGAATAATTCATACATCACGTTATTATCCATCAAGTGGTATAGCGGCCAATGCAAATGTCGATAAGAAAATTTTAAATAATATATTAAATGCACTCATTGAATTTGATCCTATAGATAAGCACAAGTCTAACCTCTATAACTGGCAAAAAACTGAAATGCCAAAAGGTTTTGAAACTGCAAAATCGAGCGATTACGAAGAACTTCGTGAATGGTCAATCAAACTCGGCATGTTAACTCCTTCGCATAATCGCATTGATTTAGAAAGATAATGAAATTTTCCCATAGAATTATGATACTTATTTTTCTTTTGGCAGTATTATTTGCAAGCTCGTCAACATTATTAGTGAGCTGGAAGACCCAGCAAAAACTTGAAGCCACACAAAATGAATGGGTGGATAGCCTAATAAATGCAATGTCAGAAAGTATTACCCGGAATGTTATCGATAAAAATAAACTACGCATTGAGGAACAATTAAATAATGTTGTTAATAATGAATCAGCCTTGGACTATGCATTTATCATGGACTTCGAAGGTAAACTGTTTGCACACACTTTTAACAACGACGAAATCCCGCGCTTCCTCTTACCACGAATGGCGCCTAATATTCAAAGAACTCAACACTACATCACCCATCAAGGTAAATTAGATGATATAGCCCATCAACTCATTGAAGGAATGGATGCTACGCTGCATTTAGGTGTAAATCATTCCGGAATTGATCTTGTTATTACCAGCACAAGACAAGAGATCATAAGCCTGTCTCTCATGGTTGGTTTAATAGGGACATTCATTGCAGTTTTTTTAAGTAATAAAATCAGCGCACCTTTAAAACAATTACGAAGCGAATTACTGACTTATGGCAAGGGGAAAGAAGTTGGAACAATTAAACTTGACACCAAAGATCAAGAGTTCATAGATGTAGCATCCGCTTTTAATTCAATGATTTGTGATAGAAATTCCATAGAATCTGCATTTGAAAAGTCCGAAATACATATTCGATTATTGATGAACTCTACTGCGGAAGGTATATTTGGGTTAGACCTTGATGGAAAGTGTATTTTTGCTAACAAATCCTGTTTAAAACAACTTGGCTATAGGGATGAAACGGACCTACTCAACAAACATATGCATGACGTAATGCACCATTCACATAAAGATGGAACTCAATATCCAGCAACAGAATGTCCTATCTACAAAAACATTGCAAACAAAGAAATTCATATTGATAACGAAGTATTCTGGCGTAAAGATGGGAATTTTTTCCCGGCAGAATATTGGTCTCATCCCATCGTTGAAAATAACAAGTGCACTGGTGTTGTTATTACATTTGTCGATATTACTGAACGAAAGGAAATCGAATTAAAATTACAAAAATACCATGAAGATCTGGAAAAAAGAGTTTCCGAGCGAACTGTTGAACTAGAAACCGCCATGAAAGAATTAGAATCATTCAGCTATTCTGTTTCACATGATTTAAGAACACCATTACGCGGCATAAAGGGCTTCAGTCAGGTATTACTTGAGGACTACAGCGAAAAAATAGATGATGAAGGTCAAGATTACCTAAATAGAATTGCCAATGGGGCGCAACATATGTCCCTAATCATTGACGATTTACTCTCATTAGCTCAAATTACAAAAAGTCATATTAATAAAAAATCAATCGAACTTAGCGAGCTAAGCAGAAAAATCATACTTCGCTTACAAGATCAAGAACCCGAGCGAAAGATTATCGTCCAAATCGAACAAGGTATCTCTGCCCTTGGAGACGAAAAACTTTTGGATATTGCATTGACAAATATTTTCAGCAATGCTTGGAAGTTTACAAAGAATACTACTAATCCAGAAATAGAATTCGGAAAGATTAACCATTATGGATTACCGATATTTTACGTAAAAGATAATGGCGCGGGTTTTGATAATCAATATGCAGATAAAATTTTTGGTGCTTTTCAACGATTGCATACAAAAGAAGAATTTGAAGGGACAGGGATTGGACTAGCCACTGTATCTCGTATTATCCATCGGCATGGTGGTACAATCTGGACAGATTCAAAAATTGGAAAAGGCGCTACATTTTATTTCACATTAGGCCCAGGGGATATTTTAAATTTTAAAGAAAGTGACAGCAGAGGAATTTCAATGGAGGTATGAATTTTCTCATTCGCACACTGGTATCTACAACATATAGATTAAAACGCTATTTTTTAGAAAGCTAACACTTTTTATGCTTAGTTAAACACCATGAGCTTGCGTATGGTTGAAAACTCCCTAACCCAAGGCTTAGGCGTTCGTAATTCAGACGGCAATTGATTTATGACTTGCTGGCTTTCAGAGAGGCTAGAAAAACTACCAAAAACTACAGAAAACCACGGAGTTTTACGTTTAGAAGACCGAAAATAAACAGCACGTCCGTGCAAGTTGTGATCAAGAATAAAAAGTTTAATTTTCTCCTCGTTGTCACCCGCGATAAGTTGCAAAGTATAGTTTCCGATAGGCTGTTCGAGTAACCATTGTTGGTGATTAATATCAGTAATACCCTGCGTCGGAGTTTGCGTTAGTTCGGGCTTAATATTTTCGGGACCTACGGGTCTTTCAATTTCCGGTTTATCTAGATTATTAGTTAAAGGAACGCCCGAGTTTTCAATGGTTTTAAAGTTATTGGATGTATTACTTTCAAGAACGGGATTTTTCATTGATGCACGCTCTTCTAAAACGTTTTCTGCATCTGCTGCATCTTGCTTTGCTTTAATTTCTTGCTGAGCCTGATATTGCCGTTGTAAGGCTTTAATGGCTTTTGGATACCCCTTACTGGCAGCTAGTTGAGCCCAACGCCATGCAACTTCACGATCCTGACTAACACCCTGACCATGATAATACATATAACTTAATGTGTATTGAGCTTTGGCATATCCTCTTTTGGCTAAGGGTTCCAATAGTGATACAGTATTCTTATATTCCTTATTTTGATAAGCAATACTTGCCTTTTTATAATGTTCATCAACTTCATCGTCAGTTATTTGTTTATTCACAGGTGTAAAGGCACAGGCTTGTAAAAACACAATTCCAATAAGCGATATACCTGTTAATAAATATTGTTTTAGAATATTCATGAGTATCATTTATTGTATTTACGTAAATAATGGTTAAACATCTTAATCATTCTAATCCCAGTTGATTCATTAACATCGGTAATCCGCAATTAGTCATTCGAATAGATATTTTAATTCCTGCAAACTTTCATCTATACTGTACGGTACGGACATAGCCAATAGATCTAGCAATACAACCGCATTTACAGCAGCATCATCTGTACTTGCTAAACGCATTCGGTTTGCTATGCCTCGATTAACGGTTTGAACATTTTCAAATATTTCCTCTAAACCATCAAAGTCTTCATCCTTATTCCTATTTTGCTTGCAAAAATACTGCCTGAGCAAATGCATGGAAGCAACTCGGTACAAAGATTCCTCTTCATTGGCAAAAGGCAAATGAAAACGGGCCATGGGTTTAAAATAAGTCATATGGGGGCAACCACTGGTTGCCATAATCAGACCCAACAAAGAACTAATACCTTTTTCCATCGTCACATTAGCTAAAATTGATGAATCAGATTTTTCAACTCTCACAATGACAGGGTCATGAGATGCCCGTCCAGTACAAAATTTAAGCACTGGTATCAAGTCCTGAGCTACTGGACACACTGGATAGTTACTTGAATCTAACGGGCAATTACTGCATTTTTCACATTCTAGTTCCACCCAGTTAGGTATACTGTCGATCTCTTGCTTTTGACTAATCAATGAAGGAAAATTTAGCTTAACTTCATAAGAAGCTGACGCACCATCCTCAAATTCAAATTGATACTCAATATTTTGTGTAGTCATCGTATTTTATACTCCCCACTGGAACATTATTACTATGTTTGAAAGATCCAGTTGTTATATAGTGTAAAGATTTAAATAAAACTTAACGATTAAGCAAATAAACTTGATTCAAGCCGATAGCGTCAAGGATGAGTGCACCACGACCATCGGTGGTAAAAGTTGAGCCCGAAAATATAAGCATCCTATTTGAATCATTATCAGGTGATTTAATCACTATATCTTCAATATCAGTGACACTATCTACTAATAAAGCAAAGTGCCGATCTTCTGCCTGCAATACAACCATTGTCGAACAAATTGCTGGATCGTCAATATTCTCAAAACCAACATCATGTTTAATCATTAACTCTCTGGCTAGGTCTATCACAGGCAAGTCCCGTTCTTGATAATGAAAAGTCTGATCATTTTGAAAGTTAACTATAGCTTCACGTGCTTGCTCACCTACCAATTTAACCACCTCTACCAAACTAACTTCTGGTATGGCAAACCTTTCACCACTGGTTGTTACAATTAACGCAGGAACTATTGCAACTGACAAAGGCACATTTAAAGAAATCGTGGTGCCTTTTCCCTTTTTACTGTTAATACTGACCAAGCCACCGATTTTTTCTAGATGCGTTTTTACTACATCCATGCCTACTCCACGACCGGAAATATTGGTAACTTTTTCAGCCATTGAGAATCCAGGCAGAAATATTAATTCTAAACACTCTTGTTCTGACAAGCTTGATGCTAATTCTTCACTAACCAGATTTTTATCAATTGCCTTTTGTTTAATTTTTTCATAATCGATTCCTGCACCGTCATCAACAATCTCTATGTATACATTACCTTGATCATGATATGCTCGAAGAAATATTAATCCACTACTGGACTTACCTGCAGCTTCACGCACAGATGGCACTTCAATACCATGATCTACAGCATTGCGAACTAAATGATTTAGTGGATCGCTGACGGCTTCAATGACACTTTTATCTAGTAAGGTATCTTCACCTTCGAATTTAGTTTCAATTTGCTTTCCACATTTGAGTGCCATATCACGAATAACACGGGGGAATTTTGTTAATACCTTACTAATGGGTTGTAAACGCGTTTTGATTATATGATCTTGAATTTCATTAGTGACCACGTTGAGACGTTCTGATGCGCCTAATAATTGAGTGATTTCCAACTTTGATACTTGAGTTATAATTTGGTTACGAGTCAACACAAGTTCACCGACCAGGGACATTAGATTATCCAATACCGCAACATCGACTCTTACTGTTTTTGAAACTACCGAAGAACGATCACCTTGCTGACCCAAAGCCTTAAGAACTTCAGCAGGATGTACATGATTTTTATCAACAAGTATTTCACCCAGATGACGAGGATCTCCTTTATCCTGCTCATCAATAGCTTCGTCTATATCGTCCTCGGTGACAAAACCCGATTCAACAAGAATATCCCCCATACGTTGATTAGGTTTTGGATACGATTTCGTATTTTTCTGTAATTCACGTAACCTATCCAAAACTGCGAGATAATCATCTTTTCCTTCATTCCCTGTGTTTTCAATCTTCGACAATATTTCTCTTATAACATCTCCCACTTCAAGTAACATATTGATCACATCAGTATCAATAATGACCTTTGCTTCTCTTATTTGCCCCAATAAGTTTTCACCAGCATGTGCGATATTACCCAATAAGGTGAATTTAACAAAACCACTACACCCTTTAATGCTGTGTAGACAACGAAAAAGATTATCGACAAGTGCACCATCTGAAGGATTATTTTCCAGTTCGATTAAATTAACATCAATGATTTCCAAATCCTCATAGGCTTGGATTAAAAAATCATTTACATCTTCACTTAATTCACTCATAAACAAACGACTACCGATTCATTCTTACTTCGGACTGCAATTCAAAATAAACCCGTTTTTTTCCACGTTGTTCAGACTTCTTAACAATACCGACATTAAGACCTTCAAATTCTGCTTCTGCTTCAAGTTTGTGTACCAATGACTGTAACTCAGCCGTATCAGGTGCAAAACCGCTAAGTTTAAATTTATCTGAATCAAAATCGATTGCTACAGGTGATATTTCACTGCCAATCAAACTACTCAATTTCCCTAATATAGTAGAAAGTTTCACCTGATTATTGCGTTGGCTTTGAATTATCTTTCGTTTTTCGACAACTTCATTTCGTAGATCACGAAGCGCTTTAATCTCCTCATAAATTCTATTATTGTTTTCTGTTTGTAATATATTTTTTTGCTCTTGTATCTGAACTTGAAGCTCATCCAGATTTTTATAAACAAATCCACTTATGCCTAATGATGCTAATATTCCTACCCCAAGAAAAATATAAACTATAGGACCAAAATGTAACTCTGGAAAATTAATGCTCGATTTAACGGGCTTGTTCTTAGTTTTATTGATTTTCGTATTTATGCCGATACGTTCCCAAAATCCTGGTACTAAATTGATGGGATCTTCATTTTTATTCCACAAACAAAGCCCAAGACAAATCGCATAACGCGGTAATTGTTCTTCGAAATTAGAAATTTCTTGATCGAGTTTAGAAATATTGAAATAAGAGGTTAAATTCCACCGAACGACAGGAATTTCCAAAGACTGGGTCAAATAACGGTTCAGATCTGTAATTTGTGAAGATGCGCCACTTAAGATTAATCGTTTAACAGAACCTTGGCTACCATCCTGTGTCAGATAAAACTGAATTGCACGCCGTATTTCACTCACCAATTGCGCAATAATTGGTTCCATAGCACGATGAACTTCTGATTCTCTAACACGAGTTTGCGTATCACCTTTCCACTGTTTTCTTTTCAGTTTTTCAGCCTGTTTTTCGTCCACCATCAGCGTATTAGAGATAATATCGGTAAAATCTGCTCCGCCAATTGAGACATATTTTGCCCAAACCAATTGCCCTTTATCGACAAATGAAAGCAATGTTTCATTGGCATTCATTGAAACAAATACTGTTATCTCATCACTATTGGGCACCTGATACGCAGCTTGAAAAAAACGTCTTAGTGAAAAACTCACTGTATCAATTGCAATTACCTTTAGTCCGGCTTGTTTAGCAATAGATAAACCTCGTTGCACGATATCTCGATCCGTGGTCAATAATAAGGACCTGGAAACGTCATCCTGAGTATTATCTTTTTTCTGTAACGGAAGATAATTAAAAACGGGGTTATCTTGGTTGTTTAAAGACACGAATTTTTTAGTTTCAAAAGCTAATGCTTTCTGATGTTCATATTTCTTAAGCGGCGGCAGTTTTATCATGCGCATATGCGTACTTTTTTCAGAGAAACAAATAACTGCACGTCGAATTTTTATACTGTGCTTATTCATCATACTCTGAATAGCTAGCAGCACTTCTTCATCTTTTTGATCCGTTGAAAGATCGGGTGAAAACTCCACTGCATCCATCACGGCAATGCTATTACCAGAATCTGTTTGAACCAATTTTACGGACATATCGCCAATTTCAATGCCGAGCATAGGCTTGTTTATAGAAGATGTAGAGAGAGGTGAACTTTCCAATGTTGCCATATCAAGTATTTTATCAATACTGGCCGCCTCAGCTGCTATTGAACCAAAATCATCGTAACTATCAATTTTCGAATAACATTGATCCAACTCTTCTTGACTAACTTTACGTTTTATACCATCTATATTTTCAGGTTGATCTGATAGAGCAGCTTGTACAACTGAGATACTGGGAACAGATGACACTTCACTTTCTTTTTTATTCTCACTCTGATCCACATCTTCTTTATCATTGTTGGCACTATCTTCCTTCATTTTTGCAAACAACGATAATATTTCGCTTTGATTTAATACTTTTTTAGTATCCGGTTTTGGATCAGGATCTTCAACTTCTTTTGAGTATGTACCAACATCTGTTATTTCATCCGACAACTTTTCTGCTGGATTAGCATTTGATTTCGAGAAAAGAGAAGCAATCTCATCTTGGCTTAAAGATCTATTTCCTTCAGAAACTTCTTTTATTTCCTTTACTGAGGATTTATTTATCTCATGCGCATTTTTTTTATTAACCTTCTTGTCAGAAAATGTATTCGATGAAGGATTTTTTGTTTGACTAAAAACACTTGACACCGAGTCTTGATTGAATACCTTCTCATTGGACAAATCTTTTCGTAAGCGCTCCTCATTTGTTAATGACTTATCTTCAGCATCGATATTATTTGAAGCAAAGGTTTCTGTGGAATTCTTTCTATCGGAAAAAAGGGAGGAGATTGAATCTTGATCAAATGCTTTTTTTCTTGACAATTCTTTCTTTATAGATTCTTTATTGATGAAATTATTTTCCGATTCAGAAGCGTTTTCTTTCCTATTTGATTTTTCTGAAGCTAATTCCATTGAGTCTTTTTTCTGGTTCCCAAAAAGTGCAGAAATCTCATCCTGGTTTAACGATTTATTAACTGAACTGCCATCCGGTTTTTTATTATCTTCAAACTTTGCCATTAGTGTTTATTCCAAAGCTCAAGAAAGACTCACAATTAAATTTTCAATATCAACATATGAAATTTTATTATTTGACATGCTCAATCTCTTTAACCTTTTGGGTTTGAGATAACTCTCCATCCCAAGGCCAAGGCCATTCCACAGCCATAGCAGACTTAATTTCTACTTCCATATTGCGTGTTTTATTTTTTAGGTACTTTTTTTGAATTCGATTGATATCACGTTGCGTTGCGAGAACATCAGCATCTTTAACGATGTGAGGTGTCATTAACACCAATATTTCTGCCCGTACCATGGTATCTACTGTTCTTCGAAACATAACACCAAGAAATGGCAAGTCACCCAGTAAAGGGACTTTTTCCTCAATCTTTTCTGTCCGTTTTCTTATGAGCCCACCAAGCACGATAGTTTCACCATCGGCAACTCTTGCCTGAGTCGTAATTTCCGTAGTAGTTTCATTAGGCAGTCCATCTTCAGAAATACTACCATCACTGATTTCAGGATGTATTTCCATAATGACCTCATCATTTTCAGTTATGTGAGGTGTAAATTTCAATTGTGTCCCAACTTCCAGAAATTCAATTGACTCTGTTGACACGTTATTTATCGTAGTTGTGACTCGAAAACCCAGCTTCTGACCTACAATTAATTCTGCTTCCTCACCATTAACGCCAATCACTTTTGGATGTGACAATACATTCAAGTCTGTCACTGTTTGCAAGGCCTCAATCATGCCATCTACACTTCGATTAGTTTTATTCAGAAATAAATTTCCTTGACCAAAGAAGCCAACCGGATTGGGTGCAATCGCTGGGTCGGCGGCAAAACCTGCAGTTGAAAGCGAAAGGCTATTACTTGCTACTTGTAAAAAACTCGCTAGATTGACGCCCATTGTATTAGAGTCACTAATACTGACTTCAATAATCGCCGCATCAATCATGACTTGTTTCTTCGGCTCATCCAATTGTTTCACAATTTTCTCAACGTCACGGACGTGATTTGCAGGTCCCGAAACCAAAACAGTATTCGTGTTATTGTCTGCTTGTAAACGCACTTGATCACTAAAAAGTGAAGTTAGCTTTTCAAGCAATTCACCCGCATTAATGTTATAGACTTTAAAGCTACGCGAAATAAAATGTTTCTCTCTTGGCTGGATAACGATAACATTTCCATTTTTCTGCATTTCAAGTCGCCCCACCTCCAAAACGCTTTTTAATGCCTCCTCAACCGGTGTCTGTTCAAAGTCTATGGAAATTTTCTCTTTAATTTCACCATCAATAATAATTGACTGTCCACTCTCACGGGCAATGAGACGTAATAGGGTGGCAATGTCCATCTCTTTAAATCTGGCATTTATGACACTTCCAGGTTTTGCTATTATATTTCCTAACATGTTTTTATTTGCAGCGCTTGAAAGATGACCATCTTTACTATTTGTCTCCACTGCATAACAATTTAAAGATAGTAAGAGTGTCGTTAGTAATATACTAAGATGACTTAGTGTGTATTCCCTACTCATTGTTCAACCTTCACTGTTGTTTGTGAATTTCCTTGTGCAAAAACCACTTCACTATCGAGCAGGTTTATTGCCACAATTTTCCATCCCTTGATACCCTGTCCAACTTTGTATAATAAGCCACCAATCACAACACCTTTCTGCCACATCCCTTCCACTTCAAACGGTAGTGAACCACCTGACACTAATTTTGTTTTAGGTGATCCTCTGACATTCCTTTCATTCAACGAGCCAAACATCAATCCTTTAATCTCAGTATTATCGGATTTACTCTTTGTCTCTCTTTTTATATCGACAGTTGGGACTAAATCTAAATCAAGAGTATTCTGATGACTTTCCTTTTCTCCGGCAGCCAGAGAAATAGCAACGATAACTTCTGCCTCCAATTTACCTCTAGATTCAGAACTCCTTTTAACCGAGAGATTTCTTGTAGAAAGCAACCAATTCTGTTTCTCAAGGTAGCTGAGATAGCGAACCGTTTCTGTGTAGTCTGATACGAACTTTATGCGTACCGGTAAAAGGCTAGGTCCATAGATCGCACTACCATCTTTTGCTTCATGTATTTCCCCCACTTCGACTTCAAGCGGTTTAAGCAAAATAAACTCGATAGGACGTTTTGACTGATAATTGGCCATTGCATTTTTCAGCAACATTAAAGCCCCTAATTTGGGCGGCAATAACTGCTCTAAATCGCGTTTTTCTTGCGTTAATTTAATGCTGGCCTTACCTCCATCCAACTCCATTTCCGCCAACATCAAATCGTTGAGCTCACTCTTGATTTGAGCAATCTCATTCTGACGTCCCTGAAATTCCTTATTGACAGCACCCACTGCAAAAGTAATCGCTGTACTTAAAAATACAACTATCACTATAACAAGTGTGACTTTCTGACCTTTGGGGAGTTCTCTCCAGCCCATAATCCTTTACTGCCTACTGCTTAAAAATTAACAAATTACGTTGTTTGTTACATAAAAAGTCAAAATACTTGTGTAACCAGAAAATTATTCCAGCTCACGCCATTTCTGCTGAATCCACTTACCAGCACCTACGGGGGTGACTGGTAAAACCTTAATTTGCTTATACCCTAGAAAACTTTCCTGGCCTGACCCTTTTTGCTTAATTTGCACTGCCATAGAGTGCCACCAGTCGGTATTCGCGAACGCCTTATTAGGAGAAGATAAATCCACAGCGAATCGAAACACACCAGAAGAAATTGTGACGCTGCCAATATTGCCATTGATATATTTGGTATCATCGTAATCTGTAATCGTTATTTTTTTTTGCGAGGCGTCTTTTCCATTATCATTGCCGATAACTTCAACATACACTGTATCACTAATACTAAATTCTTCCGCTTCAGTAGCATAAGACGCATCACTAAAGGTCCTAATTCTATGTGGTGTAGCTGCTGATCCAACAATAAAATGGCTAAACACACTGGCTTTTGCCGACTTCATGTCGATAAAGAAATAATACCAATCAGCCACCCCACCAAGCAGAGTATTGGTGTTAAAAGTATAAGCATATGTATATGTCCCATCCCCATTATTAGTTTCTGTCAGGCTTTGTTTTTTCAAATACGTTGTTGAGCTATCGTAATTATGTACTGTTAGCTCCGCTTTAGTGTGCTGAACAGTATCCAAAAACTGAATAGTGACATTTTCATTTGTGCCAAATTGCACAGTGTCCACACCGCTACCATTTAACAGTGTAAAGTTACGAGTACCTTCACCAAACGGTGGAGTAGCAGCTAATACATATTGGCTTATACTGACCAGTAATAAAATAACTATACCTAGTAATTTATATTCTGAATGCTTTAAATATATTGGTTTAGTATTCATTACATCGTTCCTGTTACTTCAATCGTTTTTTGCACCCGTGCATCGGCTAAGTTTGGTATATACCCTGTGACGGTAATGACGCGAACAGGTGCTGCACTTTGATCGACATTGATGACATATGTCCCATTATTAAGTACATGTTCAGTTGGCGTATCACCCATCCAATTACTGTCAACGTTTTGCATATACCAAATAGCTTCCTCAGCCCCCGTTTCAGCCAGAAATAATGCCTGAACTTCATCTCGCTGATAAGCCGCATCAACAAAATGGTGATCTACCATGGTTAACATAGAAGCTCCTGTGAGTAACAATGCACTACTCAATATAATCGTTGTCAGCAAAATAAATCCTTTCTGCTTCCTACGGGAAAGTACTGAACTAATTTTTAGATTTGATTTAACGTCCATCAAATATTCCTCGGCTTAACACTACTTGAGATCCTGGCTACATGATGTGTATCTGTCGCTTTTAAATCAATTATGATCAAGTCGCCAACTTTCGTAATGCTCGAAGAAGCAGCATCTAGATGTTTCGCTAATGACCGACCTCCAACACCAGTTGTACCTTGTTGTCTAACCAAATGATTATTTGCATTAATATAGTAGGAGTAAGTGTGACCATCGCTTTCCAATACAAAAGTTGTTAACAATCCAGGTGCAGCAGGATAAGTTAAAGCATTCGCATCTCTCAAATCCCTTTTCAATGTTTCTGCCGCGTCTCTCAATTCACCCTTTAATTGATTTGAAGTAATCTGGTCGTCAAAAATTTCCATAGACACGCTATACGCCATAAAAATAGTAGCTAAAATAACACTAGATATCCCTAGAGTTATTATCTGCTCTACTAGCGTAAATCCACCACTCTTTCGATACAACACCGGCACTATTATGCAGCCTTGAGTCATCGTTGATAATTATTCACAATTCGTTCAAACGTTTCACTCTGAAGACCACTATCCCATGAGATAGTCACAACGATATATTTAAAATCAGTACTACCATCTGCCTGCGCAGCCAAATTGACACGAGGCATACTCACTGCACTGACATCAACAACATTCGTTACTGCGACTGAGCGAGAAATTCCTGAAAATTCATTCATCGCGTTACCATTAATATCTAATGGCGGCGTATTTGGCCCATATCCATCATAATCATCCACATCATCAAAATTAATACGCGAGACTTCTTCCGTTCCAAATGATCCTGCTCCGGCAGTAGGATCTTCAAACGCCTTGGAAGTAATCTCCTCCATCATATCCTGGGCCAAATTAAAAGCCTGATCGAAGTTGCCAACGTCGTCTGTACCTTCATAACCAGAGAGGTACATTTCACTTAGTGGTACCAACACTATCGCCAAAAAACCTAGGGCAATAGTCACCTCAACTAAATTGAATCCCCGTTGTTTATTTATAGATATCTTTGCCATGACTACATATATCTATCAGCAATCACACGTTAAAATATGGAATTAGAGATTCACAACTTCAGCATTACTTACTGCAATATCATCCTTTCCAGCTGCTATTTCGGCACGATCGTTGGCACCACTCCAAGCAGTACTCACCGTAAGGTCAATCCCTTTTGAATAAATGATAAAATATTCACCAAAACTCGCATCTGTACCGGTAATATAACCGTAAGTATCTGGCGTGGTTGTGGTATCAGTTGCAAATGGATCTTCGAGTATTTCTGTTAAAATTTTCGGTGAAGCACCCGTCAACGCCGCTGCAATGTTTGCTGGAAATGAACCATTGTGGCGCTTATAGGAAATGACTGCAGTTTTTAGCGTTTGTAACTCAGCTTCAGCTTTACTAAGTGCGCCCTCATCTTGCATTCCTTGAAATGCAGGAATGATTGCCGCCAGTAATATTGCGACCACTGCCATAACAATAATTATCTCAATAAGCGTAAAACCTTTAATTCGCTTTTTCGGTAATTTTTCCATTTGCCTTATGTTACTCATGCTATCTTCCTTTTATTAATTGCTAAACTTGAATGTCGAAATTATAGTGGCTGATTGTTACCTTCTTACCGCGCCAGCCAAATTAAACATCGGTAAAAATATGGATAATGCCATTATCAACACCATACCGCCCAAGACTGCCAACATGAGTGGTTCGATAATCGCTGTAAATCGCGTAACAGATTCCTCTACGCGTTCTTTATAATATTCATGGATATTTTCCATCATCACATCAAGCTGACCGGAACTTTCACCCGCAGCCGTTAATTGAATCATGATTTCAGGGAAAGTTTTGTGTTTAGAAAACGCATCCGTTAATTTGGCACCATCACGTACATCACTTATTACATTCTTAAGAATTGGTTGCATTACTACATTAGTCGTTGCCTCACTGGCCATTTCAAGTGCTTGTATCGCAGGAACACCTGTGGCAAGTAAAGAACTTAATGTCCGTGTAAAATTGGCTAATGCAGCTTCAAGTACAATATGTTTAACATAGGGTATTTTAAACTTAATGTGATCGAAGAAAATTCGCCCAGAGGTTGATCTAATTAATAGAATAATTATGATAATTGATCCGACGATTACCAATGGCAGCGTTGCAATATTGTCAAAAATAAAGTCACTTGCTGTTATCATCATGCGAGTCGTCAAAGGAAGGTCCATCCCAACCTTTGAGAAAATGGCGGCGAATTTGGGAAACACAAAAGTTAGCACACCTAACATTACAACAGAGGCAATCGTAACCATAAAAAGAACGTAATTTACAACTTTTTTCAATTTCTTTTTAAGTGCTCTTTCATCTTCAATAATCTTTACGATTCGCTTAAAAGACTCATCAAGCTTACCACTGCCTTCGCCGACAAGAATCATACTGATATAGAGATCGGTAAATATTTTTGGATGCCTATGCATCGCTTGCGACAATGACATTCCGTTAACTAAATTCTTACGAATATCCTGTAGTGCTTCCCTTAAGAAATCATTTTCCGTTTGCGCAATAACCATTTCAAAACTTTGATACAAAGGTAAACCTGAACGCATTAAAAATGCAAATTGGTTAAAAAAAGTTAACAATGTATCTACTTCAACAGATTGGTATCTGGAAAATAGTTTGTTTTGTTTTTTTTCAACAACTTCCGTCAACTCTAGTATGACTTCATCACTGTGAGTTAACGCCAACATAGCTGATTGCTCATTCTCAGCTTCTAGCTCACCTTGTTGGCGTTGTCCACCTGCGTCTAATAGTTGATAGCGAAAATGTGCCATAATATCTACTCGTCACCGCCAGCAACACGCATAACTTCTTCAATGCTGGTAACACCTGATATCACCTTTTGAATACCATCCATTTGCAAAGTTAACATACCGTCTTTTATTGCTTGTTTACGTAAGTCACTAGTAGAGCTTCCGGCAACTATCATTGATCGAACTTCATCAGTAGCCGACATAAACTCATAAATTCCCGCCCGCCCTTTATAACCCACACGCCCACATTCACGACAACCGACCGCTTTAAAAAAGGTGTATTTTATCTCTTTGTCTAGTTCAAAATGATCAAGAACCTCAGTTGGTGGCGTATAAGACTTTTTACAATTAGCACATAAGCGTCGTACTAAACGTTGAGCGAGAGCACCCGCCAGCGATGAAGCTACCAAAAATGGCTCAACACCCATTTCAGTTAGTCGAGCAATGGCACCAGGCGCACTATTGGTATGTAAAGTACTTAAAACCAAATGACCGGTTAACGCTGCTTGAGTAGCAATTTCAGCTGTTTCACTATCTCGAATTTCACCAATCATAACGATATCGGGATCTTGTCGCATAATCGCTCGAAGACCTTTAGCGAAGGTCAAACCCGCTTTAACATTTACCTGACCCTGATTAACGGTATCCAGATCAAATTCGACGGGATCCTCCATTGTAATGACATTGACCAAAGGCGTATTGACTTCTTTAAGCACTGAATATAACGTTGTTGTTTTACCACTGCCTGTGGGGCCAGTAACAAGAAAAATACCATGGGGTTGATGTATAACTTCTTTCAATTTCTTGAACTGTTCACCACCAATTCCTAATTGTGTTAATTCTACATTTGCACTTTCCTTATCTAAGATACGAATGACAAATTTTTCACCGTGCATGGCTGGAAAAGTAGAAGCGCGTAAATCAATATTACGATCATGAACTAAAATTCGAAAACGGCCATCCTGAGGTATTCGCTTTTCAGCAATATCCATGCTACACATAATTTTTGCAGAAGAAGTTAACGCAGCTTGATGAATCTTTTCCACGGAAAAAACTTCCTGCAACACACCGTCGACTCGAAAACGTATTCTAAGTCTTTGTTCTAATGGTTCTAAATGAATATCGCTGGCACCAGTATTTACAGCTTGAATAATAATCAAGTGGATAATTTGGGCGATGGGACCTTCGATTTGGGCAACTTCCAAACCCTTTTTATTTATTAAGTTTTGTTCAAATTCCTGGTGGTCACGGCCCGCTTCGCTAAACAAAGCTTTAATTTTTCCAAAAACACCGTAATACGTCTCGATTGCCTGTTGAATACCTTTCTTTGAACCGAGCATGGGTTCAATTCTACATCCTGATAATCGTTCAATATTTTCAATTGTTTCTACATCCAACGGATCAACCATCGCCACCGTTAACTTATTTTGTGCTTTCAATACGGGAATTAAATTATATTCGCGAGCTAACGATTCAGGTATGGCAGTAGCGGCATCTTCAGCAATTGGAAATACACTGAGGTCAATTACGTGAACTCCTAATAATTTTCCTCGAACTGTGATTAATTCTGTTTCGCTGATATACCCTAATTGAAGCAGTGTTTCTTCTAAGGATACCCCTGTTTCTGAACTCTGCTTTCTTGCTTGATCCACTTGTCGCGCGCTAATCTTGCCGTCTTGAATAAGTCTTTTTTCTAAATTTTTATCCGTTAACATTTTGTTAAAACCTTAATAAAATGCTAAGTCAATTTCAACGGTTCCGAGATCGCATAACAACGGAACTGTAACGGGATATGGGCAACTCGGGCTTCCAATTTGTTCCTGAAAACCATAAGAAAAAGTAACCGGCGCAATATTTATATCAAGATCTTTTTTACCAAGTTCCACCGCTGCATTTCCGACAACCATGGTCATTAATTCCTTAATTGCACTCTGTGCATTGTCATCAAGAAAGTCAACAGCCTCTCCCACCATGTCCTCTGCAATTTCTAATGCAACATCACTTTTCATACTTAATACAACTTTACCCTCCAGACTACCTGATATCATGCACGACATACTCACATCGGAATTAGAGACTTTCATGGCCTCCACATAAACCGCGCCAACTACTACTCGCCCAACTTTGGGCGTTAACTTTTCAAAAACACTTAAGCATGGTTCAATAAACGCATTAACCGTTTCAGCTTCCAGCTTTAACATCTTTCATTTTCCATTATCAAAATAAATATCATGTCTATTACATCTTAATTAGAAAAATAGCGATTCATAACTTTTACTGTATCTGCTAATCTAATTACTCATTACTTGATCAATAATTTCAATCACTTTGTCTCGATCAAATGGTTTAATAATAAAATTCTTTGCGCCAAGTTCATGAGCCTTGATAACATTGGCCTCTTTTCCCGCAGAAGTGACAATAATCACTGATGCATCGGGCTCTTTCGCTAATAAAAGCTCAAGCGCTTCCAAGCCGTTCATTTTGGGCATAATCACATCCAACAAAACAAGATCTGGTTTAATTTGCGCATATTTTTCTAGTAACTCAAAACCGTCCTCTAACACTGCCACAACTTTATAACCGCTGCTCTCTAGAATCTTGGTTAACATCGTACGCATCAATTTTGAATCATCTACAATCATCACAGTTAAATCATTCATTACCATCTCTTTCAATATTCATTGACTAATTTCGCTTTACTAATATTAATAAAGACCTAATTTAGAACAGATTCAATTACTGCAATTAGCTCTTCTGGCGAAAATGGTTTTAAAATAAAGCTACTTGCACCTGCCCTAGCAGCTTCCATCACTTTGTTCTCCAACCCTAATGAACTAACCATAATAACCTTGGCGTTTTCATCTACTTCAAGTAAAGATTTTACAGCGGTAATCCCATCCATCTTCGGCATAACGATATCCATCGTGACAAAATCTGGATGATGTTTTTGATAGGCGTCAACAATTTCGCTACCATCCTCACACTCATGAACCACACGATAGCCACTTTGCTCTAAAACTTTTTTTAGTTTCTTTCGCATAAAGCCGGTGTCATCAACAATAATGACTGTCTTTTCATTAACTGAATTCATATTACGTTCCCTGTTATACTTTCATCAGTACTAGACTAATAGCAACTTCGCCAATATCACTATTCAAAATTGTAATTACCATTTCGGATGAACCACCAATTCTGAGTTTTTCACCTTGACCAATGACAATTGTTGGAGGACTAATGTTAATATTTATGCTAGTTCGCTCCATCAAAATCATGGAATTCCCTGCAACAATATTGGCAAACTCAGCGATCGCCTCAGCAATTTCGTAACAACATAATCCAGACGTATCCACACCACCCATAAGTTTTGATGCCATTTCATAAGCTACTTCTTTTTCCGCACTAATAACAAACGCACCTTGCAACTCACCAGATATTCCAATCACCACAGCTATTTCACTTGAAGGCAACATGCTCTTATCCATCATCACGTCTGATGGAATCGATTTCACTCCGGTCATCTCTTCTAAGACATTAATCGTAGGATTAATGAACGCAGGGAGATTCTCTTGCGCTACATCAACCATTTTTTGATCTTCCAATAACATACATTCCTTCTTAAACTAATAAGACTATCGGTATCAGTTTCGCCAACTATCACGAACATAAACCAGTGGGCTTAACAAGCAGATCGTGGTTAATCTTGTTGTAAATAAGACTCATACATTGTTATATCGACACATTACAAAAAAATGTTTAACCATTGATATTGATTAAATATTATTCCAAAACGAGATGTTTGAAATGGACCAAGATTAACTGAAGTGTTTAACAACTAATTAGTTTAAACGCATGAACTAAAAAGAATTATTCCGATTATTGCTTTGTATTCCATCGTTCCACCTATGCCTTACCAATTCAGAATGTCTCATTGACCGATAATTAACCTTTTATATATAAGGGAATTTAGTCAACAAATTAGTCAACTTTTAAATTGGACTCCTAAAAAAGCATCTAGATTTCTGCTTAAATATACGTTTAAAAATTTTTGTACACGCACGAAAGTTGGATTAATTAATACAAAGACATAGAGTAGTATCTGTCCAAATAAGTCGGGTTTGCAGGCAACCATCAGACAGATAAAACCGGACACCTTGGAAAAAATATTTCAAGTCATGACATAAGGCGTTGCTTGCGAATTAAAGGAACAATGGCTCAATCAAATTGAACGTGTTGTTAAAAGTGGTTAATCAAGCACAGCGTCGAATTTTTAATGGTGAAAACGTACCAGCGTCCGAGAAAATCGTCAGCTTATTCGAAGAACACACAGATATTATCGTAAAAGGTCAGCAAGATGTAGCGTATGGTCACAAGATAAATTTGAGCAGTGATGCGGGAAGTTTCATTACCTACCTAGCCATTGAAAAAGGCAATACCAGTGATGCGGAAAGGTATATTCCGATCATACCTGGAATGATGGATACCTTTGGCGAGTCGCCGGCATCAACTGCAAGTGATGGTTGTTATGCAAGCCTGGACAATGTACGCGAAGGAAAAACATTAGGAATTAGTCGCCAGGTATTCCATAAGAAGCGAGGGATTTCCTACATTGCTATGGGCGTGAAGAATAAAACGCATGACAAGTTACGAAACTTTCGAGTAGGTATCGAAGGTAACATATCAGAATTAAAACGCATATTTGGTATTAGTAAGGCATTATGGAAAGGGATTGATGACTTAAAAGCTTTTGTTTGGTCGTCAGTTATCTGCTACAACTTTGTCAGATTGGCAAGGTCGGACTGTGGTTAGCAAGCTATTTCCCCCATAATTGGCAATATTTCGATAATCCAACGCATTGGATAGTTTTGTATGCTTTAGAAAAGGGCAATAGAATAAAAACACTGCTTGAAACTGTCAAACTTACCAACTGTGTCAAGCCAAATGAAAAAGACTAATGGGCACAATTTTCACATACTGAAATCTTGGCAATATTTTCAATTTACGGATGGGCACTAACTAGCTCTTCACTTGAAATCAAAAGTATTTATTTTACTTATTCACTTTTCTCGACAACATCAATCAAACCATGAATGTTACATGCCGCCGCCGTGACCACCGCCACCGGCCGCTGGTGCAGGTGGAGGCGCTGGTGCAGGTGCTGGTACTGGAGCAGCTCCCGCTGGTGCACCCGCCGCGGCAGGTAAATCACTTGTAGGATTACCCCACGTCGTCGTGGAATGACATGAATTACATATTGATGTAACACCCACAGCGACGTGATCTGAAGGTGGTGCATGGCAATTCTCGCAGGTGCCCAGTACTTCATTGTGATCTACGGCAAAAACGGGACTCCATCGTGTAGTCGAATGACAAGCTTCACATATATCAGTTGAAGCAATATGACCACCGTTTTTACCAGAAGCAACTGAGCCATTGTGACAACTCACACAGTTACCAAACACTTGAGTATGATCAACGGTTAATGGATTCCAGTTATTTGTTGAATGACAGGCATCACATAATGTCGACGTACTTGGATGACCACCAGGTAAGGAATGACAATCGATACATGAACCAAGAACTTGACTATGATCAACGTTATTGACGGGCGACCAACTGACAGTCATATGACATGCATCACACAAAACTGTTGTGTTTGCGTGATTTAATGGCATTGAATGACAATCGACACAAGAACCTAATACCTGCACATGATCTACGGTATTTACAGGCGTCCAAGCATTACTATTATGACAAGCTTCACAAACATCTGTGGTACTAGGGTGCGTTATCGATTTACCCGTAGCAACAGTGCCGTTATGACATGAATTACATGACCCAGTTACCTGAGCATGATCCACAGCAACAACTGGTTCCCACTGTGTTGTCGCATGGCAAGCATCACATGCTGCTGTGGAAGCAATATGTGAAATGGATTTTCCTGAGGCAATTATTCCATTGTGACATACTGAACAACTGCCCAATACTTCAGAATGATTCACCACAATAACCGGCGTCCATATTACCGTAGAATGACAAGCATCACAGATATCCGTTGTACTTGGGTGACTATTTGATTTACCAGTCGCTATATTACCATTGTGACAAGTCACGCAACTTCCCAACACTTCAGCATGATCTACCGCTCCTGCAGGTACCCATGCTGTAACAACATGGCAAGCATCACACAAATCTGTAGAAAGAATATGACTGAGTCCTTTGCCCCTAGCAATATTCCCATTATGACAAACATTACAATTTCCTAAGACTTCAGCATGGTCAACATCAAATGCAGGGGTAAATGCGGCTGGGGTATGACAAGCCTCGCACAAATCGGTACTGGCAATATGGGTTAAGGTTTTTCCTATCGCCACAATACCATTATGACAAGAAGCACAACTACCAATCACCTGACTATGATCAACAGTAATAACAGGTAACCAACCGGTAGTCGCATGACAGGCATCGCAAGCTTGTGTTGTTGATATATGTCCCGTTGGTTTCCCAATCGCGAGTACTACATTATGACAATCAACACATTGCCCTATCACTTGACTGTGATCTACTAAAATTACTGGCAACCAGCCGTTAGTTGAATGACAGGTTTCACAAAGATTGGTTGTTGCAATATGTACCGTCGATTTACCGACAGCAGTTGTTCCATTATGACAGTCAATACACGAGCCATTGACTTGTGTATGATCTACATTGATCACTGGCACCCAAACGTTCGTACTATGGCAAGCGTCGCACGCATTACTGCTATTAATATGTAATGCATTTTTTCCTGTCGCACCAACACCATCATGACAGGTTGCACAAAGTCCCGCGACATTATCATGGTTAAAATTTGCTGGCGTCCATGCAACAGTTGAATGACAATTATCACAAGTATTTGAACTCGCAACATGTGTGATAGATTTTCCGATTGCAATGGTATTATTGTGACAACTGGCACAATCGCCAATGACTTGAGTATGATCAACAACAAGTGCTGGTAACCATGCCGTTGACGTATGGCAAGCTTCACACACCTCAGTAGTCGGAATGTGTGATATTGATTTACCGGTGGCCAACAGACCATTATGGCAATCACCACAAGCACCAAGCACTTCATTATGATCAACAAGTGTTGCCGGTATCCAGGCGGAATTGCCATGACAAGCATTACATTGTCCTGTCGATGTGATATGTGTCGCTGATTTACCTTGCGCTCTAGTTCCATTATGGCATGTATCACAAGTGCCAAGTACTTGACTATGATCAACTGTTGTTGCTGGCGTCCAAGCCATATTATTATGACAAGCTTCACAAAAATCTGTACTTGTTATATGGGTAAGCGTTTTACCAATTGCATCTGAGCCATTGTGACAAGAAGAACAATTGCCAATCACATGATCATGATCAACAGTAATAACCGGCAACCAAGCAGTAGTGGAGTGACAAGCATCACATACATCACTTGTCGGTATGTGGGCCGCTAACTTTCCGACAGCCAATACTGAATTATGACAATTGCTACAGGCACCAACTACCTGAGCATGATCTACTGTTATTACTGGTAGCCAAGCATTACTGGAATGGCAGGTTTCACAAACATCCGTTGAAGCAATATGAGTCGTCGTCTTACCCAAAACTGTAGTGCCGTTATGACAACTAACACATGTTCCATTCACTTGGGAGTGGTCAACAGTAATTACTGGAATCCAAGCGACACTACTATGACAAGCATCACAGGAATCGGAACTCGAAACATGCAATGGACTTTTTCCGGTTGCGCTTACGCCGTCGTGACAAGTCGAACATAAACCCGCGACATTTTCATGTAGAAAATTGGCTGGCGCCCAAGCAACAGTTGAATGACAACTATCACAATCATTTGAGCTGACAACGTGCGAAGCTGACTTACCGACAGCAATTGTATTATTATGACAATCAATGCAGGCCCCTAATACTTGTGCATGATCAACAATAAGTGCCGGTGTCCATGCAGTAGAAGTATGGCAGGCTTCGCAAACGTTTGTTGTATTTATATGAGTTAATGATTTACCTGTTGCCGATCCACCATTGTGACACTCACTGCAGGCACCGAGTACTTCATTGTGATCTACTAATATTGCAGGTATCCAAACAGCATTCGAATGACAAGCATTACACTGTACTGAAGAAGGAATATGTGATGCGGATTTACCTATTGCCTTCGTTCCATCATGACACGTATTACAGGAACCGATGACTTGTGCATGATCAACATTGCTTGCAGGAACCCAAGCAGTAATGTTATGACAGGCCTCACAAATACCACTCGAAGGTATGTGATTTTGTGAACGTCCAGAGGCAGTCACGCCATTGTGACAAAATCGACATGCGCCAATTACCTGATTATGATCAACGCTTGGAACCGGACGCCATGCTTGCACTGAATGGCAGGCCTCGCATTCATTTGTTGAAGGTACATGATAAGTGGGCATTCCGGAAGCCGTCGTACCATCATGACAACTAATGCAGGTGCCAATTAATTGCGTATGATCAACACTAGTTCCAGCACGAAAAGCAATCGTGGTATGACAAGCGTCACAGGAGTCACTTGTTGGAAAATGTGTTAAAGGCTTACCCGTCGTAATAACGCCATTATGGCAATCAACGCAATTTCCAATCACTTCAGTATGATTCACACTGGGTAAGGGCCGCCAAGCAAGTACGGTATGGCAACTTCCACAAGAGTCTGTTGCATTAATGTGAGTGGCAATTTTGCCCGTAGCTATCGAATTGTTATGACAATCGACACATGTGCCAACAACTTGTGTGTGATCAACTTGTTGGGCAGGTGTCCAAACCACTGTAACGTGACAAAATTCGCAAGTATTTGGCGTAACTGCCAGATGCGTGGGCCCCATAGTAGAAGCTGTTACGCCGTCATGACAACTAATACAATTACTCACTAAGCCGGTGTGATCGAATAAAACTCTAATCCGAGGAGTGATTCCGCCTCCCTCACCAAATAATTGATTATGCTGATTGGCATACAAATTTTCTACGTTCGGCAAATCGAACTTGGTAATACTCCAGGCATAGGTGACATGACAGGTTTCACAACTATCCAACATTACTGGATGATCGAGTGGTGGACCTTGTACAATAGCTGAATTATGACATGACTCACACGCCTGAATACTATTCTCATTATGAGCAAATATTGCAGGTCTCCATGATGTCGTTTCATGACATAAATCGCAATCTTTACCTGTATCAATATGTATCGCCGACAAATCATTGTTGATTTTTGCGTTATGACAAGAAACACAACTTGAATCATAGCTATGCGGGTCAATATCACTTAATACTGCTGATTCGTTTGACATTCCTATTGCTGAAGCTAATGCAACGGTGTAACTGAAAAAAAACCATAACATTACCACCGCAACGAAACGAACATGTGAAATTAAATCGATTTTTTTACATACATCGTTTGTATCTGCGCGCACTGACGAATGAACTACAAGTTTTCGCCCCTGAATCATGAACTACTCCTACAGCAAACATAAAAACTAATATTTTTGGAATAACAGCCCAAAATATATTCAAAACTGAAGGAAGCAATTTTAAAGAGATACAACTAGACAAAGGATGGTGCTTTAAATATTAAAGCAATCCTTGCTGCTGGTTTTATCACTGCTACATAATACTTCTGTTCTTATTATTTTTGCTTATTATTCTTGTTAACTATATCTATTAGTATTTTCTAATGTATTGATATTGTATTACGTTTTTGCCTACCTTCCCACAATAAACTAGAGTTTCAACGAAAAAGATGAATTCTAAATGAACCTATTAAAAAAAACCGGTGCTGTAAATTGCATACAGATAATTCTTTATTAGAAACTGTATTAAAAAAGTAACTTAACAGATAACATAGAAAAGCATATCCATTAAACATTCTTAATTTTATTTTACTTAAGAGACATCAACCATTGACTTTAAAACCCTGTAAAATATAGATTGGTATCCATTTAAATCTTACTTTGTATAAAACATCACCACACAGTTTTTTTCAGTTTATATTCACAATTTAATGATTGCTGACTATTCTTTCTAACGATGCAAAATAAATAATTATGTGAGAATTATTGTATTATTTTTAGTTTTTAATATGCAAAGCTGAAAAGCTTTTTTATCATAAGTATTAAGGAATAATATAGCCGAATGTTAGCGTACATCGAACCCTTATTTCGCCCACCCAGTGAGGCTAATTCACTCATTCTACAAGTCACTAATGGTTGCTCTTGGAATCAATGTACTTTTTGTGAAATGTATACTGCACCGCAAAAGAAATTTAGCGCCAAAAAAGAATCTTTAATTTTTGATGATATTAAAATAGCATCGCAATCTTACCCTGATACACGTCGAATATTTCTGGCCGATGGGGATGCAATGGTATTATCCACTCGCCGATTGCTCAGCATCTTACAGCACATTCAATTACACTTCCCGAAAGTAAACCGCGTATCAACTTATTGCTTGCCTCGAAATGTTAAACAAAAATCGATTGATGAACTAAAAGAATTACAAGAGGCGGGTCTAGGTCTCGTCTATGTGGGCGCAGAAAGTGGCGATGACGAGTTATTAAAATTAATAGAAAAAGGTGAAACGCTTGCGTCTACAGTCAATAGTTTACAAAAATTACAATCTGCAAATATCAAAACTTCCGTAATGATACTTAATGGTTTAGGGGGAAATATTTATACCAAACAACATGCGATAAATTCTGCCCAATTAGTAAATGAGAGTCAACCAAATTACCTAGCTACTCTGGTTGTAAGCTTTCCATTAGGTAAAGAGCGATTTCTACAGAGTTTTCCAGAGAATTTTCAATTGTTGAGCCAACACGGATTATTTAAGGAAATGGCCAATTTAATTGAACACACTAATTTACAAAACACCATCTTTCGCAGTGATCACGCTTCCAATTATCTTATTTTAAAGGGTGTTTTAGGTAGAGATAAACATAAACTGCTAGAAAAGTTGCATATCGCTACAAAATCACCCGATAAAATCCACCTTAGAGAAGAATGGCAACGAGGATTATAAAAAAACCAGCCTATCATTTCTCCAAAACCAGGTTTAACCAGGGCAATCTATTGTTGACGGCCCTAATGCTCCCTGGTGCAATCCCCGGGAAATATTAATAACTCAGTTTATTAAGCCTGGCCCCATTTTTCGTAGAAAGTATTGTTGGAAGCCTCCAAGGCTAATTGAGGACTATTCGTCACAATAAGGTACACATCTCACTGCATTATATCAAATATAAATACCCTGTACTATCAATGGAGTTACTACAATATAGACGTAAATACCCTACTTTGAAATCTAACTGATTGTTTATAGTAATTATATTTTAGAACTTTTTTGGTGTAATCTGACCGAATTGTTTTGATCCCTACAGATATTTTAGTTTTAATTGAGGAACCTGGGACATCACCAGGCCCGCCATTAGCTCTGCTCAGTCTAAAAATGGTGGCACGGGTGCATTCTACATTTTGCTAAAAAAGCCGCCCTGAACCGGTCAAACTGCCTATTAACTTCTAAAGCCTCACGCTTAGCCTGCCGCTATACAAGACACAGATCACAACTGGGTAAAATTCCATTATTTGGAATAATTATAATAGGCAAAGTATAATGCAAAACGTACAACTCAGTATCAAAAACAAATTTATCCTTGCCGGCTCACTCGCATTTATTACTATCGTCAGCATCCTTGTGTTAGGCCAATACACCAATTCAAAACTTGCCCAGTTCGATGATGCTCGCGTAAACCTTAGCGAAATTAAAGCAGGCATGTTAATGCTACGCCGAAACGAAAAAGACTTTCTCGCGCGAAATGCCCTTAAATATCAAGAAAAATTCCATAATAATTTCACCATTTTACAAACCCACACCAATGAGCTTATTGATGAACTTGGTAAAGTGGATATTGATGCAACATTAGCACTGGAAATAACTCAAATATTTGAGGAATACCAAGCAAGTTTCGACAAACTAGTATCTTTACAAAAAAAAATCGGCTTACACTCCAAAGATGGTTTGTATGGTAACCTGCGTGCAGCTGTACATAGTGCAGAAACTGAAATCAAAACGCTGGATGACCAACGTCTCCGCGCTAACATGTTACAGCTCCGCCGTAATGAAAAAGATTTTATGCTGCGTCTTAACTTAAAATATCAAGATAAATTCAATAAAAATATAGATGTATTTTACAAAGACTTGACATCCAGTTCACATCCATCAGATGTAAAAGAACAATTACAAGGAATGATGGAGCTATACCGCAGTCGATTCTTGGAATTGGTTAAAACGAGCCAAGAAAAAGGTCTTACCAGCAAAGAGGGCACACTGGGCAAAATGCGCTCTACTGTACATCGGTCAGAAGAAGCGTTGGATAAATTATACGAAACAGTCAATGCTTCTGTTGAATCTGAAATTTCTACCCTTAATACAACGACTCTCTTATTGGCACTCTTGCTTGGTACCGCCTTGATTGCAATCCTCGGTTGGCTTGCCATAGGCATTTTACGGCCAATGCAAGACCTAGCCGCGACCATGAACCAAGTTTCCCATGAAAATAATTTAAGTTTACGTATGGATGTTACTTCGCAAGATGAAGTTGGTAAAACAGCAACCGCATTCAACAGTATGCTGGAAAAATTTCAAAACATCGTGGGACAGGTCAATGGTTCTGCCACTCAAATGAGTGCCGCTGCTGAAAAACTGTTAATGATCACTCAAGAAACCGCTAACGGAGTACAGGAACAAACCTCACAAACCGATCAAGTTGCTACCGCTATTAACGAAATGTCCGCCACCGTGCAAGAAGTGGCGCACAATGCAGGAGAAGCCGCAACCGCAGCAAACGAAACAACCCAGCAAGCCGATATTGGCCGCCAGGTTGTTAACGACGCTATTGATTCCATGGACAAATTGGCCAGCGAGATTGAACAAACTGGCAGTGTGATTCACAAACTAGAAGAAGACGGTGTAAAGATTGGTGCTGTGCTGGATGTCATTCGCGGCATTGCAGAGCAGACTAATTTGCTAGCTTTGAATGCTGCCATTGAAGCCGCGCGGGCTGGTGAACAGGGCCGTGGTTTTGCGGTGGTAGCAGACGAAGTACGCACTCTCGCCTCTCGAACACAAGAATCCACCCAAGAAATTCAGCAAATGATTGAGAGCCTACAATCCGGTACAAAAGCAGCAGTAAGCGTAATGGACTCCAGCCGTAACCAAGCACAAAAAGGTGTAGAAAAAATCTCAGCTGCGGGTGATGCGCTAAGCACCATTGCTAACGGCATCAGCCACATCAACGATAAGAATACCCAAATCGCCAGTGCCGCGGAAGAACAAAGCGCCGTCTCCGAAGAAATCAACCAGAACGTGGTAAAAATCAGTCAGGTAGCTGAATCCTCTTCCGCAAATTCTGCACAAACACAAAGTGCCAGTGAAGAACTTTCACGTCTGTCGGTGGATCTTCAAAGCTTGGTATCGCAGTTTAAAT
>Ga0316207_10000710_pt1 | contig 48676 bp, 48 predicted proteins | sample 6weekpyrite_MG_FD_204943 | JGI IMG/M metagenome (GOLD analysis project Ga0316207, IMG submission 204943) | Microbial mat bacterial communities from mineral coupon in-situ incubated in ocean water Damariscotta River, Maine, United States -... | ecosystem: Environmental > Aquatic > Marine >... | reverse complement strand
AGCTACGGTGTTGAGCACGTTGATCATAGTGATCACAGCTATGTATTACACCCCGGCAATCACATGTTAACCCCCCACTTTCCTGAACTTCCAGATGACGGTGTCACCATTACGTTTGATCGCGAAATTGCGCTAATACACGAAGATAGATTATGCATGAGCTGGGAACACCCAATGGTTCGCGGTGCTATGGATATGGTGTTTGAAGGTGAACACGGCAATGTCGCCTTTAGCATTGTTAAAAATAAAAAATTTAAAACGGGCACAGTACTTCTAGAAATGTTATTCGTGATTCAGTGTATTGCACCAAGCCACCTGCAAATCGACCGGTTTATGCCCGCACAATTAATTCGTCTAGTAATGGATAAAGATAACGTTGATCATAGCGATGATATTAGTTTTGAAAAATGTAAAAGTCTTGTTCCCTCGATCGATCAACATACTTGTCAACAAATTGTTTCAGGGCATCGGGACAACTTAAGAAAAATTATTAGCCATGCAGAGCTACAACTATCACAAAACGTACCAACACTTGTGAGCTTAGCCGACAAACAAATAGAACAGAAACTTGGCGACCAAATTTCACGTTTGCGATCACTGCAAAAAACAAACCCCAATGTACGCGATGATGAAATCAAACAACTAGCCGATGAAAAAGATCAATTACATGAATATATCCAGCACCCACAATTGAGGTTGGATGCACTACGATTAATCATTGCCGGGTAGAAAAGTAATTTTCTACTTTTTCTAAAAATACCTCTCTCAATCTTTGATCCAAAAATTCTTCTTCATCAATAACCGGTAATGACGGCAACGCCGCCATAATTGCTGCAGCATATATTCCCTGCCCACGTCTTTCATAGTTTCCCTGGCTACTCATAACTTTCACATTCTTAGTGCCGCAACTCGGTGAGTGTTTTTTAAAAATATAACCGCTTATTTCGACATTATTGTTTACAACATTGTTTGCATAGCTGACTAACGACTTTGTGACGTTGTTAGCTGGATTAGCAACTCCTACAACCTGAATACCAGTATTCGTTTCCACTAAATGTATAGGTGGTCTAGGTACACCCATACCTACGGCCATTTCTGGACATAATGAAACCAGGTTATACTTGTTACCAAGTTGCTGAGTGATAACCTGAATATGCTTATCTGTACCATCATAACGAACAGCTTCACCTAACAAACAACTGCTTACTGCGATTTTAATTTTATTAGGCATAATTCATCTCAAATGATCGAAGCACTATCATACACACAATACGGTTTTATTCTTACTATACTTATTGCGGCTTACACGTTTCGTGGCGTCACAGGTTTTGGTTCTGGCCTAATCGCCACACCACTGCTCGCACTTTTTTTGCCTTTAACCTTTGCCATCCCTTTTATTAGCCTTTTAGACATAACGGCATCGCTGACTCATATTTCACACACACGGCAACATATCTCATGGAAAGTCATATTAAGAGCGATACCTTTTGCTTTCATTGGTGTACCTGTCGGCCTATTCGCACTGCAAACCGTTGCAACTCACACCCTGGTTAAGGGCTTAGGCACTTTTATTATATTATTTGCCATTTATAGCCTGATATCACCAAAACTCAAGAAAAGTAATTCCATCATATGGCCCGCCTTTGGTGGTTTTTTTGGTAGCTTAATTGGTGCAATGTTCGGCACCGGTGGCCCCTTTTATGTTTTCTACTTTCAACTGCAACAACTTGATAAGTCTGTATTTCGTGCCACCTGTGCTGCAGTATTTTTACTCGACGGCCTTATCCGCGCCGTCGGTTTTACTTATTCCGGTTTTTATACCTCAACTGTATTATTAAGTATTGCCTATTCTTTGCCGGTTATGTTTTTTGCTATGTACGTTGGGAACCATATACACACCAATATTGCCCAGCGCACATTCCAAAAAGCGATCGGTATTTTTTTAATATTTAGCGGTATCGCACTTTTACTCAAATAACGCTAAATCCTCTGATAAATGATAGTGAAATAACCTTAATCGGCTATACTAGCCCCAAGAACACTATTTTATATCACTTGTATTGCCAAAAACCTGACTGTCATTAATATGTAACAAAACTCTGCTCTAATAGCGTTTATGACAATTAAATCGATTTTTGTGAAAGAAAAATGACAGATAATTCCAAGTATATTTTAGTGGTTGATGACGAGCGCGCTATTCGAGATATGGTCTGTATGGCGCTTACTCAAGAATCATTTCAATGGCAAGAAGCCAGTGACGCACATAAAGCAGAGGCTTTGATTAAACAAAATCCTCCTCAGCTGATTTTGTTAGACTGGATGATGCCCGGTATCAGTGGTGTCGACTTTGCACGAAAACTTCGTCGCCAACCCGAGACGATGAATATTCCTATTATAATGCTCACTGCCAAAACCGAAGAAGACAATGTAATTCGAGGATTGGAGAGTGGAGCAGATGATTATCTAACAAAGCCTTTTTCCCCAAGAGAATTGGTTGCAAGGATAAAATCATTATTACGCCGTAGCCAGCCAGAAAACAATCAAGATACCATTAGTATGAATAACCTTTTGCTCGATACCAGTTCATATCGTGTTGAAGGCAATGGACAAACTATAGATTTAGGGCCAACAGAATTTAAACTATTACGTTTCTTTATGGAAAACCCTGATCGCGTATTTAGCCGTGAACAGGTGCTTAACAACGTTTGGGGTGATAACGTTTATGTTGAAGAACGTACAGTCGATGTCCATATTCGTCGCCTGCGTAAAGCACTTGAAAAAACCGGACACCAGGAATTAGTGCAAACGGTTCGAGGTGCGGGTTATCGTTTATCCAATAAATAACGAACTTATATTATGTTACCTCAACAAAAAAATGAAATAACCTACCTCAGCATGATAGTTATCACCAGCATTTTTGTTGGTTATGTATTTGATCAAACTCTTCTTTTTGTCGTTGTAGCGTTATTTTTTTATATTTTTTTCATGCTTAAAAATCTCTTTAAGCTACATAACTGGATATCGGATAGAAAAAAAGAACTACCTGATGCTCAAGGTTACTGGGGTGAAATATTTAATGAGCTCTATCTGTTAGAAAAGCAAAAGAAAAAACAACAAAAATTACTTTCAACTGCATTATCACGTTTTAAAAAAGCGGCTGAAGCATTACCCGATGGAGTAGTTATTCTAAGTCAACATAACTTTATTGAGTGGATAAACCCTGTTGCAAGCTCATCTCTAGGTATTCACTACCCACAAGACTCAGGGCAAAAAATTAGTAACCTTATTCGTAACCCTGATTTTCAACGTTACTTAGAAAAAAATAACTTTAGTAAAACAATTACCTTTCCTTCTCCAACTAATATTGACAACACGTTAACCATTCAAATCATTCCTTTTGGTTACAAACAAAAAATGGTCTTTTGTCGTGATATAACGCACGTCACTAAATTAGAAGAAATGCGTACTACCTTCGTATCAAATGTCTCTCATGAAATGCGTTCACCATTAACAGTATTAAGTGGTTATCTAGAGATGTTTTCAGATAACCCGCCGCAAGATGAGAAGAGCTTTAAACTCGGCATTGATAATATGTATCAACAAGCAATGCGCATGCAGCGACTTGTTACTGATCTTTTGGCCTTATCAAAAATGGAAACTGCGCCAGTAGAACATACTAAAATTGTCGATGTGTCTACTTTATTAATCAGTCTAAAAGAAAATGCGGAAATTTTGGGCAAAGACAAACACCATAACATTAGCTTACAAGCCGACGAGAAACTGAATCTGCGCGGCAATATTGATGAACTGCATAGCTTGTTTGCCAACTTAATCAACAATGCAGTGCGTTATACGCCCGAGAATGGAATTATAAAAATTAAGTGGGAAGTCTCAAATGAAAAAGCTGTTTTCTCCGTTAAAGATAACGGCACTGGAATAGCTAGCCAACATATCTCTCATCTCACTGAACGTTTTTACCGTGCCGACGTTGATCGCTCTCGTGAATCAGGTGGAACTGGACTCGGTTTAGCCATAGCAAAATATGCCGTTGAACGTCATGACGGTAGTTTAGGCATCAGTAGTGAACTTGGTAAAGGCTCAACATTTAGCTGTTACTTTCCTAAACAGAGATTTTCTATTAGTTAAAAATACCCCGCGGTACTAAAATGACGTTTTATCTATCCAGTCATAAAACTGTCATATTCAAGTCATATCATTGTCACATTGAAACGGCAAAATAGCCTCACATTAAAAATACTTGTAATAAATAATAATTTAACCAATCTTTCTCCAGGGAGAATACTATGAAAATTAAACTACTCCAGACTATCAGCATGAGCGTGTTGGCAGTCAGTTTATCTTCTTTTGTTACTATGGCTCATGCGGGTTCAAAACTAGATAAAAAATTACCTGAATATCAAAAAGCAAGTGGCGTAACAGGCAACCTTTCAAGTGTTGGCTCTGATACTCTGGCTAACCTAATGGCCTTATGGACAGAAGAATTTACTCACCTTTATCCAAATGTAAATGTTCAGGTTCAAGCAGCCGGTTCTTCTACTGCACCACCAGCATTATCAGAAGGTACTTCAAACTTCGGCCCAATGAGCCGTAAGATGAAAGACAAAGAACTCCAGGCATTTGAAAAGAAGCACGGCTACAAACCAACAGCAATCGCAGTAGCTATCGATGCATTGGCAGTATATGTACACAAAGATAACCCAATCAAAGGCATGACAATTGCTGATGTTGATGCAATCTTCTCGTCTACACGCAAGTGTAAAGGTAAAAAAGACATCACAAAATGGGGACAAACAGGCCTTAAAGGTTCCTGGAAAAACAAAAGCATCCAAATCTATGGTCGTAACTCAGTTTCTGGAACATACGGCTACTTCAAAAAGAAAGCATTATGTAAAGGCGATTACAAAACAACCGTAAATGAGCAGCCTGGCTCTGCATCAGTTGTTCAATCTGTTTCTGCTTCTTTAAACGGTATTGGTTATTCTGGTATTGGTTATAAAACTTCTGGTGTTCGTGCACTACCTTTAGCTAAAAAAGCAGGCAAGCCATTTGTGGATGCGACACCTGAAAATGCGGCTAACAAAACATATCCATTAGGTCGTAAGTTATGGGTTTATGTTAACAAGCAACCAAATCGTCCTTTGTCTCCACTACAAATGGAATTCATTAAGATGGTTTTATCTAAGCGTGGACAAAAAGTTGTTATCAAAGACGGTTACATTCCTTTGAGTGCCAAGCAAGTTAAGAAGCAGTTAGCTAAACTGAAATAAGTACTTCTTCTTTAAAAAGCCCGGCCCTATAAATTAGTGGCTGGGCTTTTTTTTGCCTATGAAATAAAAATGCGTTCCCTGCAATTAAAATGTCATATTTCACGGCAAACTAAAACTAAAGCCCTACAATAAACGCAAGATCTCCCTGGCAAGCCCATAGCTGATAAAAAATATTGATTAAAATCAATAAGATACGCTTGTCATATTTCTGTCATATTGTGCATTTATAATTCACCCATGTCAGATACTAGCCAACCAACACCAAATTTAGAGCGCGCCCTCACCTCAAAGATGAACCGCAGTCGTGCGATTAAAAACCGCATTACCAGCATCAGCATGGCAGTGGGTGGCGTTAGTGTAATTTTATCAATTGTTCTTATTTTCTTTTACCTCGCTTATGTTGTTTTTCCCCTATTTAATTCTGCTGAAATGGAAAAAACAACTAGCTATCCTTTACCCGCTGCTGCTCAAGGTAAAACCTTACACTTGGCTATTGAGGAGCAAAACCAGGTTGGTGTACGTTTTACAGAAACAGCAAAAGCAATATTCTTTAATATAAACAATGGTGATGTTGTTGAAGAAATGAATATTGCATTACCAAAGAAAACTCAAATCAGCAGCTTTAATACCAGTCACCTTGCCAAAGGCATTGTTACTTTTGGCTTGAGTAATGGACAAGCTATCTTTGCCCAACACAAATATAAAACACGTTATTTAGCTGATGGTAAAAAGATCATTCCTTCACTTGTCTACCCGCTTGGTGAAACACCTATTGAAATGGATAGTGCAGGCCATGCTTTAACGCATATTGGTTTAATGCATGACGAAGAAAGAGCTACGTTTGTTGCTTACACTGATGATAATCGTTTGTTATTAAACCAGCTGGTGTTCGACGATGAATTAACAGATGAAGATGATGCTGAAGCTATTAGCTTTGACAGCACACAAGTTGAAATCCCTAATATTCAATATGTCAAAAAACTTCTCATCGACACATCACAAAGTCTGCTTTATGTTGCGCATAACAATAACGAAGTCAGTTTAATCGATATTGATGACCTTGATGATATTCGCGTTATCGAACGTAAACGTGTAGTTAGCGATAATGCAAAATTAACAACCTTTACTTTTTTAACCGGAGAAATTTCATTATTAATCGGTGATGATAAAGGCAACCTTAGCCAGTGGTTTCCAGTGCAAAAAGAAACGGGCTTAAGCTTATCGCACATACGTGACTTTGATAGCCAGCATTCTTCTATTACTGAAATCGTTACCGAACAACGCCGTAAAGGTTTTGCTGCAATTGATGACAAAGGCCAGCTTGCTTTTTATCATTCAACTGCTCGTCGCACGTTGTTACATGAAGTCATTAGCGATTCACGATTAAATTTTCTTGCTGTCTCACCCCGTGCAAATACTTTCATTACTGAAGATGATGAGCAACACGTTCAGCTTTGGTCTGTTGAAAATGAACATCCAGAAATGTCCTGGTCAGTTTTATGGGATGAAATTTGGTACGAAAGTTATCCAGAACCTTCATACACATGGCAATCCTCGTCCGCCAGTAATGACTTTGAACCCAAGTTTAGTTTAATGCCATTAGCTTTTGGTACGCTTAAAGCCGCCTTTTATGCAATGCTCTTTGCAATGCCTCTGGCTATTATGGGTGCAATCTATACCGCTTATTTCATGGCACCCAAAATGCGCACCTACGTTAAACCAACAATTGAAATCATGGAAGCCTTGCCAACTGTCATCCTTGGTTTTCTCGCTGGTCTTTGGTTGGCACCTATCATAGAAAGTCACCTACCTGGTGTCTTTAGTATGCTTATTATATTACCCACAGGTGTGTTAATTTTTGCCTTCACCTGGAAAAGTTTGCCAAAAAATATACGTCAACGTGTTCCTGATGGTTGGCAAGCGGCTTTGCTCATTCCTGTATTATTAGTCACCGGCTGGATAGCCATGACACTAAGCCTACCCATGGAACACTTTTTCTTTGATGGTGATATGAAAACATGGTTAAGTGAAAATCTGGGGTTAAATTATGATCAACGTAATTCCTTGGTAGTTGGTATCGCAATGGGTGTTGCCGTTATCCCAACCATTTTCTCTATAACTGAAGATGCTATTTTCAGCGTACCAAAAAATCTTACCTTTGGTTCACTTGCACTCGGTGCAACACCCTGGCAAACATTGATCTATGTCGTTATTTTAACGGCAAGCCCCGGTATTTTTTCTGCAGTGATGATTGGTATGGGACGTGCGGTAGGTGAAACCATGATCGTGTTGATGGCGACGGGTAATACTCCGGTTATGGACTTTAGTATTTTCCAGGGCATGCGCACACTTGCAGCTAACGTTGCTGTTGAAATGCCTGAGTCAGAAGTGGACAGTACGCACTATCGGATATTGTTCCTTGCAGCACTTGTTCTTTTTGTTTTCACTTTTATGTTTAATACGTTAGCGGAAATTGTTCGCCAACGTCTACGCAAGAAATACAGCAGCTTATGATGAAAAAATGGTTTAAAAGTGGTGATCCGTGGATCTGGTTAAATGCCGCTGCAGTAAGTGCCAGCCTAATTATTGTAATTGGCCTTTTGGCTTTAATCGCAGTACAAGGCTTGTCGCACTTTTGGCCGAAAGCCGTGATGCAAGCGCAATACCTTCAAGCCAATGCGACTGAAGACAATCCCGCTTCTATCCGTATTATCGGTGAAATTCATAACGATGAAGAAGTTAGTATCGAACAACTTGAAGCGCTAGGTATAAACTTAAACACAGATGCAATAACTGCTACTCGTCTATTAGTTAAAACGGGGAATCGTGATGTTAGCGGTGCTGACTTTAAATGGATGTTGCAACCTTACTTAACTAAAAAAGAATATCCGAAAGATATTATTGTTTTAGAGCGGCGTGAATGGGGAAACTTTTATGGTTACCTTAAAAGCATCACTAGCAACGGTAAAGTAACTGCAAGTGGCAAAGATGCCTGGCCAGAGTTAGTAAAACGTTTACAACATACCGAGGAACTCTATGCACAGATTCGTGATATCGAAAAGGGTGCTATAGGTAGTATTAACTACGGTATGGAGAAATTACGTTTAACCAAACGACGTCTTGAGCTTGATAAAGAAGATACAGCTGAAAACTTAGCCAGTCTCACAGACAAACGTTCTCAATTGGATAAAGACTACGCCGTACTTGAAAAAGAACTGGCAAAACTTTACACAGAGTTTAATCAAGGTGGCATTACTGTTGAGAGCATGGGCGGTAAGGTTATTGAAATACCGTTGGCAAAAATTGTTCGCGCTTATCAACCTAACGCACTTAACTTTTTTGAAAAAATCATTCTCTACTTCCAAAAGATCTGGGAGTTTGTGGCCGATGATCCACGTGAAGCGAATACCGAAGGCGGTATCTTCCCGGCTATCTTCGGCACGGTCATGATGGTTTTATTAATGTCAGTACTGGTTACCCCTTTTGGTGTTATCGCTGCGGTTTATTTACGTGAATATGCGAATCAAGGCGCAGTAACGAGAATAATTCGAATAGCTGTCAACAATCTTGCGGGTGTTCCTTCTATTGTTTATGGTGTATTTGGCTTAGGATTTTTTGTTTACTTCTTAGGCGGCAATATTGATCAACTCTTTTATTCCGAAGCCTTACCCTCACCCACTTTTGGTACACCCGGTATTTTATGGTCATCTTTAACCTTAGCAATCCTAACTGTACCCGTTGTTATTGTTGCTACTGAAGAAGGCTTATCACGCATTCCACGTTCTATTCGTGAAGGTAGTTTAGCGTTAGGAGCAACAAAAGCAGAAACCTTATGGCGTACCGTTTTACCGATGGCAACGCCTGCAATGATGACCGGTATGATTCTCGCCATTGCTCGAGCAGCTGGTGAAGTAGCTCCCCTCATGTTGGTCGGTGTTGTGAAACTTGCACCGTCTTTACCCCTTGATATGAACGCACCATTTTTTCACTTAGAACGTAAATTTATGCACCTTGGCTTTCATATTTATGATGTAGGTTTCCAAAGCCCAAATGTCGAAGCGGCACGGCCTTTAGTTTATGCCACGGCCTTTTTGTTAATTGCTGTAATTGTATTATTAAATTTATCAGCAATTTATATTCGCAACCGTTTACGTGAACAGTACCGTGGTTTAGAAACTTAAGATCAAGTTTAGAGACTTAAAATAAAGTTTAGAAATCTAAAATAAAGTTAGAAAGTTAGAAATAAATAGCTAACAAAATACTGGTAATTATTATGAGCTCAGAAACAACAAAAAGTCATGGCGTTAATATGAATGCATTGGGACGTGAACAGCGTTCAAATATACTCGCAGATGAAACGACCTGTATCACAACCGATAACCTTAATCTTTATTATGGTGAGAAGCATGCACTGCATGATATTAACCTGAGTATCCCGGAAAAAAAGGTTTCTGCTTTTATCGGCCCAAGTGGTTGCGGCAAGTCAACACTGTTACGCTGCTTCAACCGTATGAATGATCTGGTGGATAACTGTCATATTGAAGGCGGTATTCATATCGACGGCAATAATATCTATGACAAAAATGTTGATGTTTCAGAACTCCGCCGTCGCGTCGGTATGGTTTTCCAAAAACCTAACCCTTTTCCGAAATCTATTTATGAAAATGTCGCTTACGGCTTACGTTTACAGGGTGTTAAAAGCCGCCGAGTCATTGATGAGGTGGTTGAAAAATCATTACGTGGTGCGGCTCTTTGGGATGAGGTGAAAGATCGCTTACATGATAGTTCTTTAGGTCTTTCCGGTGGTCAACAACAACGTGTTGTTATTGCACGCGCCATTGCCATCGAACCTGAAGTCTTATTGTTAGATGAACCGGCTTCAGCACTTGATCCAATATCAACCCTTAAAATCGAAGAATTGATTAATGAGCTAAAAGATCGCTATACCATTGTTATCGTTACACATAATATGCAGCAAGCGGCTCGTGTGTCAGACTATACTGCCTTTATGTACATGGGCGAGTTAATTGAATTTGGCGACACCGATAAAATTTTCACTAACCCAACTCAGAAACAAACTGAAGACTACATTACAGGGCGTTACGGCTAAAAAAGGAAATAAACATGAGCAAAAATAATAGTGGGCTTCATATATCACAACAATTTAATGCTGAATTAGAAGAAATTCGCAGCCATGTATTATCTATGGGCGGATTGGTTGAAGAGCAGATCCGAAATGCCGTGCAATCACTGGTCGAAGGCGATGTCTCGCTCGCTGAATTAGTTATGAGCAAAGATGTTGAGGTCAATAAAGCAGAAGTCAGTATAGATGAAGAATGTACACACATTATTGCACGGCGTCAGCCAGCAGCAACCGATTTGCGATTGATTATTTCCGTTATTAAAACCATTACCGATCTTGAGCGAATTGGCGACCAGGCTGAACGTGTTGCACGTATGGGTACACGCCTGGCCGAAGTTGATCGACCAAAAACCAACTATACTGAACTACAAAATATGGGAGAACGTGTCGCGAAAATGGTGCACGGCGCACTCGATGCCTTTGCCCGTAGTGATGTTGAAGCCGCCATAAAAGTCAGTAAACAAGATGACAAAGTTGATCAAGAATATGATGGTTTAATGCGTCAATGCTTAACCTTTATGATGGAAGATCCGCGTAAAATTACACAAATGCTCGATATTATGTGGGCTGCTCGTGCGATTGAACGCATTGGCGATCACGCTAAGAACATTTGTGAATATGTTATCTATCTAGTTGAAGGTAAAGACGTACGCCACATTACGATAGAACAAATAGAAGATGAATTAAAAGCTTAGGCAAAAAAAATGGGCTACCGTAGAGGTAGCCCTAAATTAACCTAACTATTGAGGAGGAACATAACAAACAAATGAAAATTCGTTGTGTTGTTGCTCATATACATTATGGCAGCAAAAAAACAAATTAGTTCACTTTATCTGTAAACATCTGTAACACCTATTATTCAGCATATTCTTAATTGCTATTTCGTTTTACTCTCAACCTGCATTAAGCTTTTCACCTAACAGCTTGTTTTTATTAGGGAGTCGCATTGATATGAGGCTTGTCGCGAAAACAAAAGCCGTTGCAAACCATAATGTCGTCTCTAAGCCCCACTCTTGATATACCCAGCCAGATAAAATTGTGCCAACCAGGCGACCAGCAGCATTGGCCATATAATAAAACCCTACATCAAGACTCACTTGCTCATGTCGTGAATAAGCAAGAATCAAATAAGAGTGCACCGCCGAGTTTACCGCAAAGACAATCGCAAAAAAAATCAAACCCGTAACAAGAACAAGTTCAGGGTCCATCTCCATAGAAAATAAATACGTCATTACGGCCAACACCAGCAATAATACACCAGACCAAACTGTTGCCGTGCCACCATCCGGCCCCTGGTTGTGATGTGACTTACGAACCAAACGCGGCGCATTCGCCTGTACGATGCCATAGCCAATCACCCACAGCGCAAAGAAGCTACCTATTGCTGCGTGACTCCAGCCCAATACCATACTCATATAGACTGGTAAGGCGACCACAAACCAGATATCCCGCGCACCAAATAAAAACAGCCGAGCCGCAGATAACTTATTGATTTCATTACTTTTTGAGAATAAGTGTTTAAATTTAATTTTTTCTTTTGCCTTACCCATATCCTTCGGTAGTAAGATAAAGGTCGTTACAAGCAATGCCATCAAGCCAATCGCGAGTATTAACAATGCCATCTGAAAATCAAATAGGTGCAGCAACAAGCCACCAACAAAAAAGCCCAGGCCTTTAATTGTGTTTTTAGAGCCCGTTAAAAAGGCCACCCATTTAAAAAGTTTACCTTCCGCATGTTCAGGCACCATTAATTTCACGCTGGACTTCGCGCTCATCTTGTTTAAATCTTTCGCCACACCTGAAATGGCTTGCGCTAACATCACATACGGTACGCTTAACCAAGGCTCGGGGACTGCTAACATTAGTAAAGCAAAAACTTGTAAGCTCATTCCCAAATGCATAGTGGTATTAAGCCCCATCTTTGAAGCCAACCAGCCACCAACAAAGTTAGTCACAACACCACTTAACTCATAAAACAAAAACAACATAGCAATAGCTAATGGTGAATAACCTAACTGATAAAAATACAATACGACTAACATACGTATCGCACCATCAGTTAAGGTAAAGCCCCAATAAGCGAGCGTCACTACAATATAATTTTGTAGCTCTTGCCCTGCTTTGCTCAAGTGAGACAACATAAACCTTAACTAAAAAGACTTCGCAACTTTTAAAACAAGTTCAGCTAAACGACTGGCATAACCAAACTCATTATCATACCAAGCTAATACTTTAACCTGAGTACCATCAATCACCATGGTTGATGGCGCATCAATAATTGAAGAACGCGCATCATCTTTATAATCAATCGAGACTAAAGGGCGTTCTTCATAACCTAAAATACCTTTTAGGTGATTTTTAGAGGCATGTTTAAAAAGCTCATTCACCTCTTCTTTTGTCGTTGCCCGTTCAGACTCAAAAACAAAATCGGTTAGTGATGCGTTTAATAATGGTACACGCACTGCTAAACCATTTAACTTACCTTCAAGCTCCGGAAAAATTTTCGTAATTGCTGTGGCCGACCCCGTTGAAGTTGGGATCAACGACTGACCACAGGCACGGGCACGACGCAAATCTTTATGCCCTTTATCAATAATGGTTTGTGTATTGGTGATGTCATGTATCGTAGTCATGCAACCATGCTTAATCCCTAAACTTTCATTCATCACCTTAACCACTGGTGCCAAACAATTTGTGGTGCACGATGCTGCGGTCACAAGATGATATTTATCTGCTTCATACAAATCATCATTGATTCCCATTACAATGTTTAACGCGGGTTCACCTACCGGAGCTGCAACAACCACTTTAGAAACACCTTGATCAAAATAAGTTTGCAGGCTTTCTTTTGTTCTGAATTTTCCCGATGCTTCAATTACAATATCAATGCCCATCGCTGCCCAATCAACCTTAGAAGGATTATCAATCGAGCTATGTGTAATCACCCGATCATTAATAATAATCGTATTGTTGTCTGAGACTGCATTGTGCTGCCAACGCCCATGCACCGAATCAAAATTCAACAGGTGGGCAGAACATTTCGCATCGCCTGCAATCTCATTAATGTGAACAAACTCTAGCTCATCAAAATCCCAGCCGACTCGTAAAGCAAGTCGACCCATACGACCAAAGCCATTAATGGCTACACGTTTTTTATTCATCGTAAAACTTCCTAAATTAATTTATTCGTGGACGGCGGAACACAAAAATGGCGTTACGCGCAGCAGCGACTGCCCGGGCGGTTAGGCATATCAGATAAATTCACAAGATCAGAACCATAAGGCTGTTCGGTAGAAACGGCAGTCAAAGTCTCAGCAAGTACAGCCTCAACCCACTCAGGTAAATCAGGGTTTAAACGATAATGCACCCATAAGCCCTCCTTACGATCCACTACCAACCCCGAATTACGCAAGTGCGCCAAATGACGTGAGATTTTTGGTTGTGACTCTTCGATGGCATGGATCAATTCACATACACATAATTCCCCTTCAGATTTCAGCAAAAGCAAGCAACGCAAACGGGTAGTGTCAGCAAACAGTTTAAAAAGGTCAGTGGCCTGGAGTTCCATGACAATAATATACGCTAATCCATATATATGGACAACCATATATAGAAAATATATTCGTATTTGCCACCCTCGCTAATGCAGAGCTATAGTGAGAAAGAAAATTATTTAACCTCCCTCCGACTAGAAAATTAATAACGAAATAATCTGATTCTGTCTAAGACCTAAAAGCACAGAACCGTCCTAAATAACAGTGAGGTACTAAAACAATGCAACATACTACTTTGATAAAAATTATAGATTTATTTTCATTCGTGACATTAACCCTAATGATCTCTACCGGGACTCTTCTAAAATTTACTTTACCCCCAAGAAGTGGAGGTTCAGTTGTATGGGATTTATCTAGGCATGACTGGGGAAATATTCATTTTTACATTTCTGTTGGTTTTTTATTCTTAATGACTGCTCACTTACTGGCCCATGCCAGATTTATCAAAAGCGTGATAACTGGCAAGGCCTCAACAGAAAAAAATTATAGAGTTGCGGTTGGGATAGTTGGACTCATAACCCTTATCTCGCTTGCGTTTGCCCCCGTTACATCGCCTGTTACAGAAGTAGAAAAGGGCCGACAGCATTATCACCAAAGCCATTAAAAAAGCACTTCGTGATCAGAACAATATTTACCTGTCACGAAACGTTGCACCATACTTTCGGTAAAAGTTTTATTATTCGTATACATAATGTTTGGAAGCACTGCTATATAGGCCTGAATCCACCAGTACTGGCCAGGAAATAGATTCAAACTTTGTCAAAGCATTATTTACAACTCTGTACTAAGATACAGACTATGTTTTGATAACACCTGGATGCATTATGAATACGAATAAACTCACTATTGGATCTTTAGCCAAAGCTGCTGAGGTCAACATAGAAACTGTTCGATATTACCAACGTATTGGTTTAATCAATGAACCTGCAAAGCCTGCTCAAGGTTATCGTATCTATTCTGATGAAATTCTTTCCCGGATAAAGTTTATAAAGCGTGCCCAACAGTTAGGTTTTAGTTTGCAAGAAATTGAGGAGCTATTGAAACTAGGTGAAGGCAAAGGCCGTTGTAATGATGTTCGTCTACGGGCAGAACAAAAGCGTAAGCAAATAGATAAACAAATCAAAGACCTGAAAAAATTACGCGCCACGCTCAGTGGACTTATTAATTCTTGCGAGAAAACGGGAAAATCCAGTCAATGCGCCATTGTAGACACATTAACCGCGCTTTAATCCTGCTCCAACTTGACTCTGTACTTAGGTACAGACTGTATACTTATCGAAATTTACTTCTTTACTGAAAAATAATTATGTTAAACAAGAGCCTTACATTATTCACTCGACTCACCGATAAAGCAGGTGTTTTAGGCACACTAACCGCTGCTATGGGCTGCGCTTCATGCTTCCCTGCTCTTGGTTCATTAGCCAGTGGCTTGGGCCTTGGCTTTTTAGCGCAATATGAAGGGGTTTTTATTAATACATTACTCCCTATTTTTGCCGCCATAGCGCTTGGCGCAAACATATTTGGTTTTTTCAGGCACAAAATATGGTACCGAGGTCTACTCGGGGTTGCTGGACCAATCATGGTGCTGCTCACCATGTACCCATTATGGTTTTATGATTGGAGTACTTATCTTTTATATGCAGGTATTACATTAATGGTAACAGCCTCTATATGGGATATTGTTTCTCCGGCAAATAAAGTCTGTAACAGTAGCATTACGTAAAAATGATGCCGTAAGTAAAACGTAAAATTCAAGGATAAAGAGATGAGTGATTGTTGCAGCAGTAATAATTCAAGTTGCGATAGTGGAAAGGATAAAAAATCATTTCCTCGTAAATCTTCGTGTCCTGTTAACAGTAAAGATTATGTTGCCGTCCCTAAAAAAACAATTATTCATCATTTAAAAGCACCCTGGGAAAAGGAGTTATCAGATGAACAATATTATTTTTGTTCCGATTCAGACTGTGATGTTGTGTATTTTGGTTTAAGTGGTGCAGTTATCTATAAAAACGAATTACGTACTCAAATAGGTGTTAAAGAAAAAAATGAAAATGTTTTAATTTGTTATTGCTTTGGTGTATCGACCGCTGCTGCTAAGAAAAACCCGGAGATTAAAACTTTTGTAACTCAAAAAACAAAAGAAAATTTATGCGACTGCGAGACACAAAACCCATCGGGAAGATGTTGTTTAAAAGATTTCCCTAAACAATAGCATTAATTGCTTGTTTTAAATCATCCATTGATTTACAAGCATTGATTTTAGTCGCAGGCAAGCCTGATTTTAACTCACCATTGACAAGTTCGAAGATAACAGGAAATTCTGTTTCATCTGAAGTATATTTTTTTAAAAATTCATCACGGTGTAAAAATTCACACTCAACGCCAAGATCTTCAATAAACCCTCTCCACTCACTACGCTCACTCAAGTAAGAGTGGGAAATGGCACAAAGATTACACTCATAGGTTTGAGGTGAAAAAACTTTATGTGCTATATCGGTTAATGTATTAAACATGCCACTATCAGCGTTATAAACAAATACCAATTTCTTAGCCATAAACTTTCCTATTTTGTCTTTAACCCAAAATGACGAATAGTTTTAAGACCTAATAATACCCAGGGAGTTCCGTGCATAAGCAAATCAAATATATCAACTGGCTTAGTAAGACTGCCGTCGAACAACATTTTTAACTTTTCCCAAACATGCGGTTCAGGTACAAATGGTGCCAAACCAAGTAACATTGCAATCATGATCAATGTAATAAAAGGGATTTTATCTAACCAACTCATATTAATTTCCTTAATTCATTTCATTTAATAATTCTGGATATCGTTGCAAATCTTCCGGACGATCTACATCGTGCATTATATCTAATTCTGCATAAGGCCAGGATAGTTCGCTGAGCGCATTTTCAGTTTGAACAAAAACTGTTCCACTACCCCAGGAAATATTTTGAAATATCTCCGGGGAAAATTTTCTCAAACCAAGTAAAACATAGCCTCCATCAACAGCAGGCCCAATGACAGCATTGTTTTCCTCTAAAGACATAAACGCCTTAGATATGTAAGCTTCACTTATATCGGGGCAATCTGTACCAATTACAACCACGTTTTCATATGTTTGTAGCGCAACAGAAAAAGCAAAAGCCATTCGCTCACCTAAATCAGCACCGTATTGATTCGATAATGAAATAGGAAAATTATTTTCACAGTCCAGAAAAAACATAGTTGTTCTATCAGGCGTACAACACAACTCTATATCAACCCCTTTAACCTCTTTTGTTTTCGTTAAGGTATTGAGTAATAAGTTTTTATGTACTGTTAACGACTGCTCCCGAGAATAATCAGGTTGCAGACGCGTCTTTACCTCTCCCAAAACAGGGGATTTAGTGAAGATTAGTAGTTTGTTTTTATTCTTAAGCATTATTTATATTGTACCGCTATTTTATCAGCGCTAACGCCTAACCAAAATAAAAAACGCAATTTCCACATTAAAAAGACTGTCGATAGAATCCCATTTTTCTCCCAACGCCGGCTAGAGGTAATCAGCTTTTCTTTTACACATGCTGGTCGGGAAAACCTTTTGAGAATTTTGCTAATCGCAATATCTTCCATTAGAGGGATGCCTGGAAAACCACCTATTTTATTGAATAAAATTTTATTGATAAAAATACCTTGATCACCCGTTGCAATTCCCGTCAAACAAGAGCGCAGATTCATCATACTTTCAATAATACGAAATAAAATATTTTTTCCCGATAAATGAATGTTAAACCTGCCCCAACTCTTGTTACTCAATGCTTGATAAATATACTTAATTGCATTGTCAGGAATTAACGTATCTGCATGTAGAAACCATAAAACTTCGTTCTTAGAATGTGAAGCACCTTCATTCATTTGTATAGCACGACCTAAACCAGAGACAATAACTTTATCCGAAAGAAGTTTAGAAATGGAAACCGTTTCATCTACACTGCCGCCATCGACAACAATCACCTCATGACCTTGCTGTCGAATCCCCTGTAATTGTTGAAGAAGAGCTTCTATCGAGCCTTCTTCATTTAACACAGGAATGATGATTGATATAAACATAATTCTCTTTTTCTAGAGTCCAGCTAAATTCTCAACAGAATGACGATTTCAAATAAACTGAGTGGGTTGTGGAAGCTAGAGTACAAGGCGAATCTGATGAAAAAGCGGAGCGTATAATTAATACGTGAGCATTTTGAAGATGATTCAACGCCGTAATCTAGTTTCTCGCAATTCACTTTTAAACCAAAGCGCCTCCGCAGCTTGAACCCTGCCCTGCAGTACAGCCATAACAATGATCGGCAATAATAATATCTTTTTTGTATAATGAACGAGATGACAAGTCGCGCAAATGTGCTTTATTGCCTGCATGAGTTATAGGTAAATCAAGCATTTGGTTAAAATCACAATCATAAACATAGCCTTGCCAATCAACACTAATCAAACTACGACACATCACCGTTTCTAAATTAGCACTTTGATAAGCCTCTTTTAATAAAGACATATAATCATCAAACTCACCTTTTGAAATTAAAGTGCTACCAAATCGTTTAATCGGCATATTTGTCAAGGTATATAACTTATTGAAAATAATACCATATCGGCTATTAAGCTCTTTTTTATAATCTTTTTCTAACTGTTCTTGTGCTGGTGGAAGATGAGCGCCAACAGGGTTATACATGAGGTTAAGTTCCAGACCGCTTCCATCAAGACCATAACCTGAACGGTTTAATAGCTTTATTGCCGCAACACTCGTCTGAAAAACACCAGCACCACGTTGGCCATCGACATTTTCCTCTAAGTAACACGGTAGGGATGCAACTACTTCAACTTTATGTTGTGCTAAAAAATCCGCAGTATCTTCTTGTCCTTGTTCATGTAACACGGTGAGATTACAGCGATCAATAACGTGAATTCCCATACCTGTTGCGGTTTTCACCAAATAACGAAAGTGTGGATTTAGTTCGGGCGCACCACCCGTCAGATCTAATTTCTTAATATCATTATCAACTAAAAAACGAATAACATCTTCAATCGTTTCTTCTTGCATATTTTCTTTACGCGTTGGTCCGGCATTAACATGACAGTGTAGACAGGATTGGTTGCATAGATAACCCAGATTAACTTGCAAAGTTTCAAGCCTGTCACGTTTAATCAAGGGGAAATCCGTAGTGGCTAATAATGGTAATGTTGCGTGCATATTCTATCCGTTTGTTTTCTCTTTAATTTCAACTGCGATAAAACCCGCAAAAGGAAATTTGTCAGGTAAAAAATTCAATGATTGTGCAAGTATACCAGCAGAAGGTGCTAAAACAGCCTATTTAATATCCACCTTTAACTCAGGGTTAATAGTGTGGCACCTTTAATCCAGCAAAGAAGTACTATTCTAACGAGCTCGATCAGACTGATACAACGCATGATATTAAGCAGGATTATTCATTAAGAAATAGGATAGCCTGCTTCATTCCATTGAGTCATGCCATTACGTATAACATGTACATCTGCAAAACCATGTTTCGTTAGCACTTGAGCGGCTTTTGCTGAACGTCGATCTGTACGACAAATTGTCATAACGGTTTTTTCCTGAAAACTTTCTATCTCAGAAAGTCGTTGCTCTAATTCTTCAACCGGAATCAAAACTGAATCTTTAACATGCCCTTGTTCACCAACATAATCATCGGCAGAACGCACGTCTAATAGCAGCACATCTTCCTTAGCATCCATTTTTTGTTTCAACTCTTCAACTTCCATCATTGGGCCACGACGTAAGCGACCAATTAAACTTGGCAAGAAACCAACCAATGCTAATAAGGCAATGGCCAACATAATCTTTTGAATTAGTCCATCACCACCGGCAATCGCTTCACGGCCAGCATACCCTAAATAAGTATAAGCAATCGCACCCGGTAACATGAAGACATAAGTGGCAATTGCATAGTGAGTAAACTTTATTTTTGTTAAACCTAAAGCGTAATTTAAAAGGTTAAAAGGAAACAAAGGAACTAAGCGAACAAAGGCAACAAACTTCCAGCCTTCCCCTTCAACGCCTTGCTTTAGCTGTTTCATACGACCACCCGTTTTTTTCTCAACCCAGTCATGAGCAAGATAACGTGCCGCAATAAATGAAATAATTGCACCAACAGTTGCACCGGTTAAATTATAAAACGTGCCATAAACAGGACCAAATAACGCCCCTCCTGCCAGGGTTAACACTGAACCGGGTAAGAAAAATACCGTACCAATCGTATAGATCAACATAAACACAACAGGTCCTGCACTACCGGCATTATTCACCCAGTTTTCAAGCGCAGCAGCATCAAATTGATCTCGATAGATAACAGCAGCGATAATGCCTGCAACCAATAGAAGTAAAATAATAATGCGTATTAATTTTTTCATTTCTTTATCTCTTAAGATTCGTTTTCTGTATCCGACCACTGCCGACGATTAATTGCATAACCGGATATTTTTCCTTTAAAAGGCAAAGTCAGCATTCCAGGTAACCATGAAACTTGTTTAGGATCATTAAACTTATGAATCCCAATCTTCATGCCTATTTGACCACCACGTGGTTGTTCTCGATATGTTCCAAATAAACGATCCCACCACGTTAAGCTGAAACCAAAATTACTATTAGTTTCATCATCTTCAACTGAGTGGTGTACCCGATGCATATCAGGCGTGACTAAAAACCAACGCATCACTTTGTCGACTGCTTTCGGTAAACCAATATTACCGTGGTTAAACATCGCCGTTGCGTTCAACATTATTTCAAAAATAATTACGGCAATAACCGCCGGGCCAAGCAATAAAATCGTCGCAAACTTAATCAACATAGATAAAATAATTTCAATAGGGTGAAAACGCGCACCGGTTGTTACATCGTAATCAGGATCAGCATGATGGACACGATGTAGACGCCATAACATTGGAATAGCGTGCACCATCACATGCTGAATATAAATAACAAAATCCATAATAATGACCGCAGCGATTACTCCATACCAAAATGGAACATCATAATAATTAAATAGTCCCCAGCCTTTTTCGGAAGCTAACTGAGCCACACCAACCGCGGCAGCAGGGAAAAGAATACGGAGAATAAAGCTGTTAAAAAAAACAAGGCCAAGATTATTTGTCCAGCGAACTACCTTTGAAATAGTTAAAGCGCGCCTGGGCGCAGCAACTTCCCATAACCCAATCAACACCAACATGCCAAAGAAAAAGCCCATACGAACTTCCTTCTCATTAGCTAATAAGAACTCATCAAAAGACATTAACCACCTCCCAATTTCAACTATTCCAACACTAGACCGTATTCCCGAGAAATCATTCAGACTTGCCCTAGAAATTAATCACGCTATAATTATAAAGACAGAAGTCTAGCATTCAATTAACTACTTGAATAGTTAAATAAAGTTAAACCCATGAAACCTGATACCTTTAAAAGTGACCTTTTTATCCAGTTTGCCCGTGTCGGTAAAGCACTGAGCAATGCTAACCGTCTGGAATTATTAGAGTTTTTAGCTCAAGGAGCGCGCAGCGTAGAAAGCCTGGCCACATTAGCAAGCCTCAGCGTGGCTAATACTTCACAGCATCTGCAGCAATTAAGGCAGTCTGGACTGGTTACAAGCCGAAAAGAAGGCTTAAAGGTCTATTATAGTCTCAGTGGAGATGACGTTATTGCCTTACTGGATTCATTGAGAAACGTGGCTGAACGACATATTTCTGATGTCGATAAATTGGTAAATACCTTCCTCACTGCTAAAGATGATCTGGAGCCTATTCCCGCAAACGAACTACTAGAAAAAGTGAAGCAAGATCTCATAACTGTCATGGATGTACGCCCCAAAGAAGAATTTGATGCTGGACATGTGCAAGGGGCAATCAACATCCCAATGGACAAGCTTGAACAACATTTACAACAATTCGACCCCGAGCAAGAAATTGTTGCCTACTGCCGCGGCCCTCATTGTATTCTTGCCTTTGAAGCGGTTGAGCAGTTGCGTAACAAAGGTTTTAAAGCCCGACGTTTAGAGCACGGTTTTCCCGAATGGAAAGTCGCAGGGCTACCAACAGAAGAACTTATTGATAATACATGAGAAAAAAGCATCATGAAAAACCTACTACAAAAAATATTTTCTCCCATCCTTAATATCTTTGAAAAAAACAACGATGAATTTGTTTTTCGACCATTAAATCGAAAAATTGTTTTATTTATCAGTGTAACTTTTTTTGTACTCGCCTTTGGCTTGCCCATCTATATGCCGCAACTCATTGAGATGGGGTTTTGGTTTGTCATGTTGGTATTTGGTGGCTTAAGCTCGGTAGGTTTAATTGTTGGTATTTTAGGTAGCGATAAAGCCGTGGCTAAACTATTGGGAAGTCGCTAAATTAAAAACTATATAAAAAATAAAATAATCTTAGTAATTAATTTTTAGGTATGGAATAAACAGAAATACGGTTTTTTCCTTTTTCCTTAGCCTCATACAAAGCCTCATCTGCAGCTTGCAATAATGCATTAACATTAAGAAAATAACTTTCCCCGGCATAAATAACTGTACCAAGTGAAATACTCACTGATAGTGTTATTCTATCCACCTCAACTCTAACATTCTTATTAAAATAAACTACCAAACGCTCTAATAATTTTATAAAATTTTCTGGCGTTGAATTGCTCAACATCAATAAAAACTCATCACCACCATAACGCGCAAAAACGTCACACTCGCGTGTATTTTTAGTGAAATAATCAGCAAGCATTTTCAATACATTATCACCAACAAGATGGCCATAGGTATCGTTAATTAATTTAAAATCATCAATATCAATAAAGGATAATGAAAAAGGTTTTCCATTAACCTTGGATTTATCATACTCAAATTTCAAAATATCATAAAAATATTGCCGGTTATAAACCTTAGTCAAACCATCTAACTGACTTTCTTTTTCTATCATCTCGACTTTTTTAGTGATAGTTTCTATCTGTTGGTTAGCATTTTCATGCTCTTTACTGGAAAGAATACTTCTTTCTATTAATAAATCACGAGCAGAATCTACTACACGTCTTCGATCTTGTTCTTCAACCAAAGAAATTTCGAACATAGATGAAATTTCTGGTAGTGACTCGTCGATTTCAACAATAAGTTTATTAAATCCATCTTCACCTAAACCAAGAACTGTTTTAGCTACCGACATAATCATTTGTAACGGCTCACTTGGATTATCATCCAACCATATATCAGCAAGATCTCCAGAAAGGCTTAAACAATAATGAAAATTACTATCTAATGCCTTACCAGCTGATTCTCCCAAATTTAATGAATGACTGTACTTAACCGAATTTATTATTAGTTCAGGTAATCCCCAGGACTCCAACAACCAGGCCCCCACCAATGGGTGTTCTGTATTTAATATTTTATTTTCATATCGAACATAATCAGTATGTTTTAAAGTTTTATTTTCCTCATCTGGGTAAGGCGACTTATCCATAGCTGAGATTACAAGAATACCGATATCTTGTAATAAACTCGCTAAAAATAAGTCTTCTATTTTTGCAACATTAAGTCGCGCTCCAAGAATACGAGCAATTGATGCTGCAAGAATTGAGCGCCGCCAATAATTCGCATGTGTATAATTTTTACCTAAAGAACTCGGTAGAGAAAAGCAAAGGGCGACCGTTAAAGTTGCATTATTACCGAGTAACATTAATGCATCGTGCAAATTATTTATGCTGTGATCTTTAGAGTAAAAAGGTGAGTTGGCAAGTTTCAACATTTTTGCTGAGATCGCCGGATCCACAGAAATAATGGATAAAATTTGTTCAAGGCTAATATCCGGGTCTTTACTTGCATCAATTATTTTCAACGCAACAGCGGGTAAACTAGGCAAGTTAGTGCACGTATTGAGTACTTTTTGTAATTCAGGTGTGAGTGAGGAATACATGTTTGTCATAATACGGCGGTTTATCTTCTTAAGTAACAAAGCTAAATTGCTATAAAATAATATCGGCAATAAACATAAATACTTAACAGCTAGCTAATGTTTTTTTACCTGTGATTATTACATTTTTTTTGCTTTTAACTCGAACAAAAAGGAAACCGCCTTTCTAAAGCACTCTCTCGCCTGAGTTTTTCCTGTTAGACCCAGCCGTGTTCCAATTTCTTTCCAGTTTAATTTTTCTACTAATTTCATATTAAAAATGTGTCTAAAATCATCAGGTAAAACATCACTACTTATCTCAGCCAAACGTATCGCGACATATTTATTAATAGCTGAAATACATAGCTCATAACTTCTCGAATAATGAATGAAAGAATATAAATCTTTTTTATCAAAAGAAGAAAGGGACAATTCTTTATTTTCGTTAAAATCAAACTCATTTTTTAATTCAGGCGAAATATCTTTTAAAAAGTCATCGAACCACAATTTCAATTTATCATTAAATTGCATTCTGGCTATTTTTTTTACTTCTTTACCTTTGGAGCTAATTTCCTGCAACATAATAGCCGCATGTTCACCGCTTGTCTGTTCTCTGGTAAAACCGATTCTAACCACATCAAACTTTAACCTCCTCCAGAAATTGAGGAGTTCCGGGTTCAAACCAAAGCTGGCCCCAATCGCATCACATCCTTGCGTTTTCTCAGTGCGTACAATAAATTCGATTAATCCTGTTCCGATACCTTTGTGTTGTAACTCAGGATGAACAGCAATCCGCATAATACGCGCATAATCTAATGTTGCAGCTTTCTCAATGCCACAGTGATACGTTAAAGTCTGTGCAAGTAAATGCCCCAAAGGACGGCGTTTTCCTTGATAAACTTCTGAGGAGAGTTCTACAGAAAAAGAACCTTCATGAATTACCAGTGCAATGGCGATAACCTGATCGTGGTATATACCTATATAAACAGATATATCATCGTCATCTAATAGGTTCTTTAAATCCTTTGGTCGTGTTCGATAATGCGCAATAACCAATAAAGAAAAAACTTCTTTTAATCGTTTATTATCCGCTAATTCATTTTTATCTAATAAGTAATATTCAATATCATTATTATTAAATTTTTCAGGTCTATTTATGTTGATAATTTCCACATCTAAACATAGCAAACCAAACATCCACGTTTCTAGCGGATCATTTTCAGCCCAACGTATTGGTGTTTTCATTTGTAATTTTAACCAGCTCTTATATCTTTTATCGAGCTCACGGTAAAAGCGTAATGAAAAACCCCGCCCAGTTCCTTCATAACCATGAACGGTCGTCGCAAAAATACATTGTGGGTAGAGCGTTAAAAAAGAAGATAATATAGGAACAGGAATTGCTGCCGCTTCATCAACGAATAAAATATCAGCTTTAACATTTTCCTGGAGTAAGTGATCCGGAGAATAAAAATTAACCTCTGCATCTCCATATTTAACACAACCACGTGTTACCACAGCATGCAAAAGAGTATCTTCTATATGTTTAAAAATAATATCTGTTGCCAATAAACGAGGTGCGGTAACCGCAATATTTGTCACACCCGATTTTAGCAACCTGGCTATCGTAAGACCAAGTGCGGCTGATTTTCCTCTGCCTCGATCAGAAACTAAAACTATGGGCACACCGAGCTTTTTATCCAGTTCATGTTCTATAGACTCAACAGCTTTTTGCTGGTCCAGGGTTAAAAAAGGAGCATCATATTTGGGAACACTAGAAGCAGTTACTGTGTTAGATACAACATCAAATTCTGTGCTATGTTGATCTATTACAACCAAATCAGCATGCTTACGAACACTCTGTATTAGTCGATTTCCAAAGGGGGAAGAATATACCGTATCCCAGCTTGCTGCCTCGGGTAATAATAAGAAAAATAATCCACCACCAACAATAATCCCACTTATAGCGGCAAAACTATCTGGAACAAAGTCATTGTTAGCATCAAAAATAACGACGCGCTTTTCTTTACCTAACCAAGCTCGTGTCTTTGTAAACTCAACAAAGGGGAAGTCTTTGGGATCTTCCTTGCCCACCCATAGCGACTCATTTATACAATCAGATAAAATTTCTTTTAAACTGTTTTGTTGCCAGTCTTTTTGACCTGCCAGGATAAAAACGTTTCTATGTAGCGATGAATTTCCCGGATTGGAAAAAATTGATTTTATTTGTGAGAAATTGTGTGGCAAGTCTTTTCCTTAATAAATATAAAGGTACTAAGACTTCTTCTGCTTTCTAACCCAAAGGTCGGCATATTTAGCAAAAGTGGAATGAGCCGATAGCATTGCAAGCAACAGCCCTTGTCGTCCGTCTAAAAAACCAAAACGAAAAACATACATTTTTAAAAAACAAGCCATACCGTGAAGAAAACCTTGCAATAAAGAGGCAGATTTTCCTTTTTGCTCCCTCTGCTCAGCCCATGCTGTAGCATAACCAGCAGATTTAACAAGATAATGTTCCAAACCCCTATAAGTATAGTGGAGCAAATCTCCTTTCAACTTAGTTAATTTTACACTACTGTTATATTCCAGTTTTTCATGGACTAATTGACTGCTATATTGCGCTGCCTCTTTCGCATAAAGTCGGGTAACATAATCTGGATACCAACCACTGTGACGAATAAAGTCACCAAAGCACCAAGATAATCGCGGTAAGGCATAAACAGTATTTTTATTATCTTCCGCAAGAACTTTTTTTATTTCACTTGTGAGCTCTACTGTTAGACGCTCATCAGCATCAAGCATCAAGATCCAATCAGTCGTTACATAATCCTGTAGACGTTGCCGTTGTACACCAAAACCTTGCCAGTCTGCATTTATATAAACTTTATCCGTGTACTGTTTTGCTATTTCAATTGTTTTATCGCTGCTGCCCGCATCCAGTACGACAATTTCATCCGCCCACTTAACCGTCTCTAAACATTCAGCTAGATTTTGTTCTTCGTTCTTAACAATTAGTGCTACAGTTAAGCTTGCCACATTTATTCCTAGTATCTAAAGATATCTAATTAATTTACCAATATTAAATGAGCACCAGCCGTTTTGAAATCATATTTATCATATATCTTGATAAGGTCTTTAGTGGAGTATTTATGCTCTGTTTTATCTCCGAAAATATAAAAACAATCAAATATTTCACTAACAATTTCAGTAAACTTTAGTTTATCAACACCAACTCTTTTCAACATATACGGTGTAAATTCCATACAAACAGGTACAGTTTTATTCTCTTTAAAGAAATTTTGAGCCCCCTTTAAAAAGTGCCCTTCAAAACCTTGAATATCCATCCAAACAAAACGTATGTCCTTTGCATCAATAGTCTTATGTTCCAACAAAAAATCATCTAATGTTGTTGATTCTATATTAATTACTCTACGTTCAGCTTCGTTAAATATTTCTTCACCGACAACTTCTCCATCACGAACTCGATGATCACCATAATTTTTATCACTCAGCTCCATCTGCATTACAGAAGACCGATCAGACAAAGCAATGTTAAATGCTCTCATTTTATCTGATAAATTATTTTGCTTAATGTTTTTTTCAAGTATATGAAAATTATTTGGATTTGCTTCAAATACAAGAGCACCTGAAAAAATACCGGCATTAATAAAACCGATAGAACTCATTCCAATATAACCACCCACATCGAGAACCATACCATCATTATCTTGGGACAAATAATTTTTGTCTTTAAGAAACTTGACACTGTTAATCATTAGTTCACGTTCAAATTCACGCTCAACATGTAAACTGCGACCTAAAGTACGATCTTTACTATCAAAACTTAATAAACCATTCCAGGTCGTTACTGTACTTATATGTTTTGGCCTTAAATAAACGCCAAATAACCATTGCATTCTTCTTTTAAATCTAATGATTTTTCTCATTTTCATAAATATGCTCTTATTAAAAATCTAACTTTAATACCGTAGAAAATACTTCATCTGGCGTAATTTTTCTTAAACAATCCATATGGCCTAGTGGGCAAACCCTTTTAAAACACGGACTACAATCAAGTTCAAGATACTGTATTTTTGCTTTATTAGTAAGAGGCGGAGTGTAGTCTGGTGTTGATGAACCATAAATTGCCACTACAGGAATATCGACTGCAGCAGCAATATGCATCAATCCTGAATCATTTGTTACAGCACTTTTGCAAACTGATAACAGATCAATACAATCTTCTAAGTTTGTTTTTCCGCAAAGATTAATAGCCGAATTGTTTTTAGCTATACTTTCAGCTGCCCCATGATCTTTTTCTGAACCTAAAATCCAAACCTGCAAACCTTGCTCATTTAATTTTTTGGCCAAAACCGCATAATAATCAAGCGGCCAACGTTTTGCCTCACCGTATTCTGCTCCGGGTAAAAGTGCGATTACAGGCTGATTTAAATCAAGATTGAACTTTTCTAGAAGCTGATTTAGATTATTCTTATCGACTGTTAATTTAGGAAATGGAATAGTTGGTGCGGAAAAATTATTTTTATCTAACCCTAAATTGACATATCGCTGAACAGTTTGTTTTAAAATACTCTTATCCAAAGCACGAATATCATTAATAATGCCGTAACGCATTTCTCCGCGGTAACCTGTTCGCGTTGTTGCTTTTGAAAAAAAAGGAACTAATGCCGATTTATATGAACGAGGTGTAATAATTGCCTGATCATATTTTTTGGACTGCAGAGATTTACCAATTTTATAACGAGATATAAAACCCAGTTCGCCATGTTTTACTGGTAAGTTAATAACATTACTTACTTCTGGCATTCGCCCTAAAATGGGATTTGACCATTGTGGCGCTAACACATCTATATCAACCGGATGCGAACGTTGCTTTAAAGTCATGAATAAACTTTGGGCCATGACCATATCGCCTACCCATGCCGGGCCTGCAACTAATATTTTTTCAATATCCTTGGACATGGATTCTTATTTGCATACTCGATTTACAATATTGACGTTGTCTTTTAAATGTTTTTCATTAATGGTGCCAACAATGACACTGCTCACACCCTGATGAGAAAAAATATATTCAAAAGCCTGTTCGACACCACCACCACCTGCAGATTTGTCGGCATGACCACTTTGTAACCCTTTCTTAACCACAACACCTTTATTCAATTCGGCTGCTCTGGCAATGACACCAAGATCATGATCGTCGCTTAAATTTAAAGTTGCCATGACGACATCAGTGTTTTCAACAATCCACATGCCACCTTCAACTGTTTTGGTTGACATACCATAAGATTGAATTAAACCTTTTTCTTTTAACCGACTTAATTCTTCTAATGCACCTTCATTATTAATGATGTTCATATCATCACCATTTGAATGTACTAACACCATATCCAGACTTTCACGCTTTAATCTTTTTAAACTTCTTTCCACACTCATACGCGTATGTTCAGCTGAAAAATCAAAACGAGATTGACCATTTTCAAATATCTCACCCACCTTGGTCATGATCACCCAGTCATTAGGGTTTGTCATTAATTGACCTAGTCGCTCTTCGCTATTGCCATAGGCAGGTGCTGTATCGATAAAGTTAATGCCGAGTTCTTGAGTGAGTGATAATAAATTGCGTACTTCATTATCATTTGGAATAGTGAAGCCTGAAGGATATTTCACTTCCTGATCGCGCCCGAGTTTAACCGTACCCAAACCCAATACGCTGACTTCAATCCCCGTCGACCCCATTTGTCGTTTTTTTAGTTCGACCATTTTTCCTCTTCCTGCCAAGGCAAGTCTGCAACTGTTGCATGGATAAAACTTGGCAATTCAGTTACACCACTCTTTTTAATGTTTTGTTTTTCTAATTCGTTAAGCACATCATTTGCTAAGTTTGGTGCTAAAGCCAGCTTAGTCGGCCATGTTGTAATAATATTATTTTTTTCATAATAAAAAGAGGTTGCAGGTCGCTGCCCTTCTTTTTGTTTAGGTTCAGCTCTATCAATATTTAAGGTCGCCCATTCAATCAGTTCAAAATTTAACCACGGCATTAACGACCTTAGTTCTTTTTTTGCTTCATTAATTTGTTCTGCTTTAGTTCGACGAACACCGTCTTCGGCTAACTGCCCACCAAGATACCATACTATATTGCCCTGCTTGTCTTCACCGCTGGTAATAGTAATACGTGGATTAACGCTTGCACCCAAACAATGCGCATAAAGTTTATCCGGCAAACTACCTCGCAACATGACCATTTGCAATGGTCGTAATTGCATTTCAGGGCTAGACTGTCCCACTTGATTTAATAGCTCTGCATTCCCTTTACCTGCGGCTAAAATAATTTTAGTCGTACTGATTTCCCAGACATCGCCATTACAAGATTCAATAGTCAGCTTTTTATCAGAGTATTCTGTTACCGAATTAATTTGCATAATATGACTTATATTCGGTTTTGCTAAAGCATCAATGATACTTGCTGCATCTAACACAGGCTCATCTAAACGATAAACTTTACCTTTAAATTTTTTATATTGAAATGCCGCGGGATAATCTTCCTTTTTGATCGCCTGCATGCGACCCCGTACGATCCGGCTGGCAAAAAAACCCGATAAGCGGGATAACAAACCCGGCGTCGACCACATGTATTGATATTCAGATAATATTTTTGCAGCAGAAAGATCAACCTCGCCTTTACCCTCTAAACAGTCGCGCCAAATTTTCGGCATAGCAAAAATTGATTCAGAGGATGCGGTTAACTTACCTGTTAAGGCATACTTGGTTCCACCATGAATAATTCCTTGAGAAAAACGCGTTTGCCCTGCGCCTAGCGCTTTATTTTCTAAGAGAAGAGTTTGGTAACCCGCTTGGTGTAATCGCGTCAATAGCCAAAGACCAGCTACGCCGCCGCCAAAAATAACAACATCAACATTAAGTTGTTTAGCTTTTTTATCAGCCATTTCAGTTGTCATAAAGAATTCTACTTTTGAGTTTCAGTCTCACGAATGGTGCTGATAATTCCAGTGGTTGAAACGCCATCGATATAGGTTAATACTTTTACTTCACCACCCGATTCGCGAACACAATCTCCACCAGGAATTTTATCGGGATCATTATCGCCGCCTTTGACAAGAATATCAGGCGCTAACTTACAAATTTGACGTGTTGGCGTATCTTCATAAAAAGGCACAACCCAATCAACACATTCTAACGCTGCAAGCATACGCATGCGTTTTTCCATTGTATTCACTGGTCGTTCAGGCCCCTTAAGACGTTTAACCGAATCATCATCATTCACCGCAACAATTAAACGATCGCCTAACTCTTTGGCCTGCTCAAGATAAGCAACATGACCGGCGTGTAAAATATCAAAACAACCGTTGGTCATAACAACAGTTTCACCGTGTTCCTTGGATTCGTTTATCGTTTGTAATAAAGCATCTTCATCAACAACACCTCGTTGAATTTGATGTTGCTTGCGAATTTCTATTCGTAATTCATCCATGCTCACTGTTGCAGTACCGACTTTGCTAACCACAATACCCGCAGCAAGATTTGATAGAACAGTGGCATCAGCAAAGGATTCACCCGCAGCAAGTGCAGCAGCTAAAACAGAAATAACGGTATCACCCGCACCGGTCACATCAAAGACTTCTTTAGCGCGAGTCGGTAAATGAATTGCAGGTAAGTCTTTTTGTAGTAACGTCATACCACGTTCACTACGAGTAATAAGTAACGCTTGCAAATCAAGACTTGTCATTAAGTCCTGACCTTTTGTTACGATGTCTTCATCATCAACACAGTGACCCACCACACCTTCAAACTCATGCATGTTAGGTGTAATCAGTGTTGCACCGTGGTATTTTTTAAAATCTGATCCTTTTGGGTCAACTAAAATAATTTTACCTGCCTCACGGGCACGATTAATAAAATCCTGAACTTGTTTTAAAGTACCTTTTCCATAATCAGATAAAACAACAGCACTAACACTTGCTAACTGCGTCTGAAATCTTTCCAGCAGATCCTCTGCTATTTCAGACTCAAAGCCATCTTCAAAATCCAGGCGTATCAGTTGTTGATGACGACTTAATACACGCAACTTAGTAATCGTTGCCGCATTGGGTAACTTATTAAAAAGGCAATTAATCCCTTCTGGTTTTAATAATTTTTCTAATGCCTGACAAGGTTCATCTTCACCGGTAAACCCCATTAAGCTGGCATTCGCACCTAAGGACGCGATATTTAATGCAACATTACCGGCACCGCCAGCCCGCTCTTCAATCTCGCCAACTTTCACAACCGGCACGGGCGCTTCTGGAGAAATACGCGAGGTATCACCATGCCAATAGCGATCTAACATTAAATCACCAACAACTAAAACGTTTGCTGCCGAAAGAGAAGGGAGTTCTATTTTCATATTATTCTAATTTCCAGTGATGCCATTTCACGGATAATGAGAAGTTAGAGAACAAGGCAATAATTGACGAAAAAGCGGAGTGTACGATGAGTACATGAGCATTTTGAGTTAATTATTAACACGGTTATCTGGCTTCTCATTATTCGTGAAAGGTATCTAATCTTTTAATGCGTAAACTGCACCACAATAAGGGCACGTTGCTTCACCGGTTTCTTCTATTGATAAAAAAACACGAGGATGAGAATTCCATAACGACATACTTGGCATAGGACAATGCAACGGTAAATCATTTTTAGTCACTTCATACCGCTTAACGGCATTCGCTTCTAAAGGTTTCGTATTTGCGTTTACTGTGTAACCCATTTCCCCATGCTCCTCGATTTATTTATTATATTTTTATTTAACAGTTGTCAGCCAGTCCATATGTTCAGGTACACGACCATGCACTAAATCAAAATATTTTGACTGTAATTTTTCAGTAATTGGGCCACGTACTCCGGAACCAATTTTACGCCCATCCAGTTCACGAATTGGCGTCACTTCTGCTGCAGTGCCGGTAAAAAAGGCTTCATCAGCAACATAAACTTCATCACGTGTAATTCGTTTTTCACGAATTTCATAACCAAATTCTTTCGCCAATGTCATGATTGTTTCACGGGTAATGCCTTCTAATGCTGATGTTAAATCAGGTGTAAAGATAATACCGTTACGAACAATAAAAATATTTTCGCCACTGCCTTCGGCAACAAAACCATCTACATCTAATAATAGCGCCTCATCGTAACCATCACGTAATGCTTCTTGTAATGCTTGCGTTGAATTCATGTAGTTACCATTTGCTTTAGCTTTACACATCGTAATATTTACATGGTGACGAGTGTAAGAAGACGTTCTAATTCTGATGCCTTTTTCAATCGCTTCAGCACCAAGGTAAGCACCCCATTCCCAGCCAGCAATCATAACGTGAACCTTAAGATTGTCGGCGCGCAAACCAATCCCTTCCGAACCATAGAAACACATCGGACGAAGATAAGCAGAATCTAAATTATTATCATGCACAATTTGCTTTTGTGCTGCATTCAAGGTGTCTTTATCATAAGGAATATTCATTCCTAATATATGTGCCGAACGGAATAAACGATCGGTATGCTCTTCTAAACGAAAAATCGCAGTACCCTGTTCCGCATGATAGGCACGCACACCTTCAAAAACACCCGTACCATAATGCAAGGTATGTGTTAACACGTGCACCTTTGCTTCACGCCAGGGTACCAACTCACCGTCTAACCAAATTACACCATCACGGTCAGCCATCGACATAATTACTTCTCCAATCTTTATTTTTGTTCCAACCAGTGCAACCAAATTTTTTGCACGGCCGTAGATAATTCACTATATTCTTCAATATCAACCAACCGAGGTTCTTCTTGAAGCGCCATTTTGTGTAGTCTGGCTCGAAAAACACGATATGCATCACTCAGTGTATCAACATCTGTTTTCGACATTAAACCTGCTGAAGCCAAGCTTTCTAACAGCTGAATATTGTCGGTATATGCTAACAAATCAGGCTTTTCTGATGCCCATGCCAGAACCCCGTATTGCACCATAAATTCGATATCAACGATACCTCCAACCCCTTGTTTCAGGTCAAACTGGCCTTTTTTCTCTTTTAAAAGCTCTTTTCGCATACGATTTCGCATATTTATCACTTCTTTGCGTAAATCGGCCTTATCGCGTGGTTGCGAAAGGACTTCTCGTCGAATTTCCTCAAATTGCTCAGCAATTAGGGGATCACCGGCAACCACTCGCGCCCGCACTAAGGCCTGGTGCTCCCACAACCATGCCTTCTTTAATTGATAATCACGATACGACTTCAAATTTGTCACCAACAAGCCTGAAGCACCATCCGGCCGCAAACGCATATCAGCTTCATAAAGGGTACCCGCGGAAGTATGTGCTGTCAGTAAATGAATAATACGTTGACCCAGGCGTGCAAAAAAAACAGAAACAGCAACGGACTTTTCATCTTTCGATTCATCGGCTGAAGTTTCAAGATTATTGCTTTCACTTCCATGTAAAAAAACCATATCCAAATCAGAGCCATAACCTAGCTCATAACCACCCAGCTTGCCGTAACCGATAATAGCAAACCCTTTATCACACAAATCCCCCTCGAACTGACAAACTGGCCGGCCATGTCGTGCAACTAAATGTCGCCACGCCTGTTCAAGTGACTCTTCTAAAACAATTTCTGCAACCCAGGACAAATGATTACTCACATCCATTAATGGTAATGCATCTGCAATATCTGCTGCGGCAATGCGTAAAACATTCGATTGTTTAAAATGACGTAATGCATCCATACCTTGTTCAACATCATCAAGATCGAGTTGAGATAATCGTTGTCGAATATCTTCTTTTAACTCTACTTTTACGGGAGGGTGATACAAACTACGCGGATCCATTAGCTCATCTAATAAAAGTGGTGATTGTTGCAGATAGCGTGCAATCCATGGGCTCGCTGAACACAGCTTGATCAACTGTAAAAGCACCATGGGATTTTCTAATAACAAAGCAAGATATACGCTACGTCGGGCAATCTTTGAAATTAGTGATAAAATGCGATCAAACGTAATGTCTACATTTTCAACTTGCTGTAACCCATCTAATAATAAAGGTATCAAGCGATCTAAACGCGTTTGTCCTTGTCGGCTTAACGAGGCATACTGACGGCTTTGATATAATGTTTGCAGCTGTTTTAATGCAGCGGGACTATTATTGAATCCTTTTTCTCCCAATAAAGCATTCGCATTTTGCTCATCTAACTTGTTATACCAAAGTGCTTCTAACTGAGATATCTCACTTTTTTCTGCACCCTCTGTTACTTCATTTTTTTCATCTTGAGGTACGACAAACACTTGTTCGAAATGTGCTTCAACAATATCACGGTGTTTATTTAACTCTGTTAAAAATGAATGCCAATTTTCAAAGTTCATAGCCAAAGCTAAGCGCGCTTGTCCAGCTTCATCATCGGGTAGATTATGTGTTTGTCGATCCTGGTGTTCCTGAATGCGATGTTCCGTGTCGCGCAAAAACACATATGCATGTTTCAACTCATTTACAACATCGTCAGGCAGTAGTTTTTTTTGAGATAAAAAATCTAAAATGACAAGAACCTGTCTTTCTTGCAAATCCGTATCGCGGCCGCCTCGAATCAGTTGAAACACTTGCGCAATAAATTCAACTTCTCGAATACCACCAGCACCTAACTTAACATTGTTATGCATGCCTTTACGTTGAACTTCTTGTTTAATCATGTCTTTAAGTTCACGCAAAGATTCAAAAGCGCCATAATCAAGATAACGACGGTAAACAAAAGGTTTTATACCCGACAGTAGAAGCTCACCCTGTTTTCTATCACCAGCAACAACACGAACTTTCACCATGGCATAGCGTTCCCAACTACGACCGTGTACAAGGTAATAATTTTCAAAAGCGGAAAAACTTGATACAAGAGGTCCCGTTTGGCCAAACGGGCGCAAGCGCATATCGACCCGAAAAACAAAGCCATCTTCGGTGTTTTGATCCAGAGCTTGAATTAATTTTTTACCTAAACGAGTAAAAAACTCTGAGTTCGCGAGTTGTTTTGGCCCGCCTTTCACCTCACCTTCTTCAGGGAAAGCAAAAATCAAATCAATGTCAGAAGAAACATTTAACTCCCAGGCTCCTAACTTTCCCATTCCCAATACAACAAGGTGTTGTTCTTCACCCTCTTTATTAACCGGTATCCCTGATGTTTCACTCTGCCATTTATGTAAGTTTGATAAAGCAAAATCAATACACGCTTCTGCCATATAAGAAAGATCATGCGTTGTCTCTTTAAACTCTGCCCAGCCCACAATATCGCGCCAAACAATGCGCAGCATTTCACGCCGGCGAAACACGCGTAAATGTTGATTTAATGCTTTTTCATCAGCAAATTTTAAATCGGTAATTATTGATTCCTGGTATGCCTCACTTGTGTATGATTTTAATAAATCACCACTCGATACAAGTTCTAAAAATAATTCAGGAAAACGGATACAAGTTTGCATCGCGAATTCAGAACAGGCCCAAACTTTTATTAGCGATGCCGTGACTTCTTCGGGAAGAGAAGAAATATCAATATTCGATTCCGTAAAGGACACCCATTGCTGCTCGACGCTCTCTTGCAGCAAATCAGGTAATGCTTGAATATGTTGTTCTATGTTCACAATAATACGTCTATCGACGAAGAATAACTAAAATACCAGCAGCAAGGGCAAGCCCACCCATTACCATGGTTTCATATTGAAAATTCAATTTTATAAGAGAGTTCAACCCCGTTAAAACCAACCAAGCACCTAAAGCGAACGGCCAAAATTTCATTATTATTTTCCTGAATTTATGAATAAACACCTACAGATTGCCACGTCGCAACACTCGTCGCAATGACCACACGAATAAAATTCAGACATAAAAAAACCCCACCTTTTAAGGTGAGGCTTTTTAACGTAATGGTAGTCTTAAAGTGCCTAAGTTGAGATGTCTGCAAGGCAGATAGATGAGCCGCAACGGAGCTTACGTTAAGTAAGTGAGTAGCGGAAGCATCTATCGAACGCCGCAGGCGCTCAAGTTAGGTGCTTTATGGCTGGCATTTACATCATGCCGCCCATTCCACCCATACCGCCCATACCACCCATGTCAGGTGCTGCAGGTGCTGAAGCAGGATCAACCGGTAAATCAGCAACCATTGCTTCAGTGGTAATCATAAGACCGGCAACTGAACCAGCATTTTGCAATGCTGAACGGGTTACCTTAGTTGGATCTAAGATACCCATTTCAATCATGTCGCCGTAGTCTGCGTTACTCGCGTTGTAACCAAAGTTTCCTTTGCCTTCTGTCACTTTGTTAACAACAACAGAAGCTTCATCGCCTGCGTTTAAAACGATTTGACGCATAGGCTCTTCCATTGCACGACGCGCGATGTTGATACCGATGTCTTGATCGTGGTTATCACCTTTTAAATCAGCTAAACCCGCTGCAACACGAATCAATGCAACACCACCACCGGGTACAACACCTTCTTCAACGGCTGCACGCGTTGCATGTAATGCATCATCAACACGATCTTTCTTTTCTTTCATTTCAACTTCAGTTGCTGCACCTACTTTAATAACTGCAACACCGCCAGCTAACTTAGCAACACGTTCCTGGAATTTTTCTTTATCATAGTCTGAAGACGTTTCTTCCATTTGTGTGCGAATTTGAGTGACACGCGCATCAATATCAGCCTTATTACCAGAACCATCAATTAGTGTTGTTTCTTCTTTAGTAATAACGACTTTTTTCGCTGAACCTAAATCTTCAACTGTTGCTTTTTCTAAAGACAAGCCTACTTCTTCAGAGATAACCGTAGCACCCGTTAAGATAGCTAAATCTTGTAACATCGCTTTACGACGATCACCAAAACCAGGGGCTTTAACAGCTGCAACCTTAACAATACCGCGCATGTTGTTAATTACGAGTGTAGCTAATGCTTCACCGTCAACATCTTCAGCAATAATTAATAATGGTTTACCCGCTTTTGCAACACCTTCAAGGATTGGTAATAAATCACGGATGTTTGAGATTTTTTTATCATGTAACAAAATGAAAGGTGCATCCATATCAGCAGTCATGTTTTCTTGATTGTTTACGAAGTATGGAGAAAGGTAACCACGCTCAAACTGCATACCTTCAACAACATCAAGTTCATTTCCAAAACCTGAACCTTCTTCAACCGTGATAACACCTTCTTTACCTACTTTAGCCATCGCGTCAGCAATAATGTTACCCACTTCACTATCTGCATTCGCAGAGATTGTACCAACCTGAGCAATGGCTTTATCGTCTGCACAAGGCTTAGACAGTTTTTGTAAACCATCAACCGCAGCCAAAACTGCTTTGTCGATACCACGTTTTAAATCCATAGGGTTCATACCCGCAGCTACCGCTTTCATACCTTCAGTCAAAATAGACTGTGCTAATACTGTTGCAGTTGTTGTACCATCGCCTGCAGTATCATTGGTTGCAGAAGAAACTTCTTTAACCATCTGTGCGCCCATGTTTTCGAATTTATCTTCTAACTCGATTTCTTTCGCAACAGAAACACCATCTTTAGTAATGGTTGGAGCACCAAAACTTTTATCGATAACAACATTACGGCCTTTTGGGCCTAAGGTAACTTTTACTGCATTTGCTAAGGTATTTACACCCGCAAGCATGCGATGACGCGCGTCATCACTAAATTTGACTTCTTTTGCACTCATGTTATTTCTTCCTTATTAAATTCTTTGAATTAATTATTAACCGGTTTGATTAAATCAAACACGTATTTAGTCAATGACAGCAACAATGTCGTTTTCCGACATGATTAACAAACTTTCACCTTCAACGGTAATTTCAGTACCGGCGTATTGACCAAACATCACTGTGTCACCTACTTTAACGTCTAAAGCGCGCACACCATTGTCGGTAACTTGACCATTACCAACAGCAACCACTTCACCCTGAGTGGGTTTTTCAGCAGCTGAACCCGGAAGAACGATGCCACCAGCTGATGTTGTTTCTTCTTCCATACGACGAATGACCACACGGTCATGTAAAGGACGGATCTTCATGTTCATTTTCTCCTAGGGAAAATTTTTATAAAATTCATTAAGTTACGCCAAAATTAATATTTTAAACTGGCTTTATATAGGTGCTGTTAAATTAGCAGTCGCACTCCAAGAGTGCTAATTATGGTCATATTGGGGTAGGTGTCAATGGAATTCAAGGGTCAGCTAGATAAATGTCCCTTTTTTAATTTTTATCGCTACGATCTTCGTATTCACCCTCGATCACATGACCTTCAACTGAACGCGTCGTTGTAGATCGTGTTGTCTGTGATGTGTACTTTGCATTCATATTTGAAGCCATGAATAGGCCTCGACTCAATAAATTTGCTGCAATAAATTTACGCACAAAAGGCGTTAAAAAGAGGAAACCTATGGCGTCAGTGAAAAAGCCTGGAGTAAGTAGAAAAGCACCTGAGAGCAATAAAAGGATGCCTTCAACCAGAATAGTGGGGGGCAACTGGCCTTGCGCCATACTTTGGTTAAGTCGTGTCCATGTTGATAAGCCTTGTTGCCGCAGCAAACTTACTCCAAGTATCGCAGTGGCAATAACAAAAAAGATCGTCCAGCCCGCACCAATGATACCGCCCACCTGGATCAGCAAATAAATCTCAATAACCGGTATGACTAAAAAAGTCACTAATAAAATTTGAAACACGTTTGAACCTCTAATTCTTGCACTATGCAATTTTGTAAAACACTGTGCTCTTGCCCATTCTCACGGGTCAAATATGTTGATATCGTACCTAAATGGCCACGAATGACTATATAATAGTGTTAACAACTTGCAATTCAAGTGAAATAGCTTCATTGATTGCTGATTCACTGGTTAACAAAAACCTGGCTGCCTGCGTAAACATTATGAAGGGCGTGGAGTCAGTTTACCAATGGCAGGGGAAAATAGAACATGCCCAGGAAATTTTATTACTGATAAAGTCACGCCAATCACTATTTTTACAATTGAAACAAACCATTCAGGAATTTCATGATTATGAACTTCCTGAAATCATCGCTGTCCCTATCGAAGCAGGTGAAAAAAACTATTTAAACTGGATCCAATCCGCCACATTAGCTACGGAACAAAAATAATGAGAATAAATAACCTTACTAAATTTTTACTGTTGTTACTTTCAATAATGGCAACTTTTAATACTTCCTTTGTTTCAGCTGCTGGTGGTATTTCGAGTCTTAATGATCTAAGCAATGATCTTGGCCTTGGAAATAATGAAGATGAAATCCTTGAGCCTGACGTAGCGTTTAAACTCACTACCGATGTTAAAGATGCCAATAACATCGTTGCCAACTGGCAGATTGCCGATAAGCACTATCTTTATCGCAACAAGTTTAAGTTTAAATTAAAAGAAGGTGACGGCGTTCAGTTAGGTGCAACAAATTTACCTGAGGGTGAAACGAAGAACGATGAATTTTTTGGAAAAATAAAAGTTTTTCATGACAGTGTTGAAGCAATTGTTCCCATCACCAGAACAAACAATAAAGCCACCACAATAAAAGTTCAGTTTACTTATCAGGGTTGTGCAGAAGAAACGGGGATTTGTTATCCACCTATTCGTAAAACCGTCAGTTTTAACTTACCCGCAGGCGGTGTTGTTTCATCAGCAAGTGCAATTACGACAACAGCTCCTGCAGCAACAACTCAAGAAGATTTTATTCCGGAACAAGATAAGTCTTTACAAGTTTTACAATCAGGAAACCTGGTTGAAATTCTAATTTACTTTTTCCTTGGTGGTTTAGCATTAGCTTTTACCGCGTGCATGTACCCAATGATTCCCATTCTATCCTCCATCATTGTTGGCCATGGTGAAAATATAAGTCATACCAAAGCGTTTGCCATTTCAATGGCTTATGTACAAAGTATGGCTATCACCTTTGGTATCTTAGGTGCGGCCGTTGCCTTGTTTGCGGGTGGTATTAACTTACAAGCTTATTTCCAAAGCCCCTGGGTTTTAATTCCTTTTTCTGTTCTGTTTGTTGCTCTCGCATTTTCTATGTTTGGTTTTTATGCCATTCAAATGCCCGCTTCAATACAAAGCTGGTTAAGTAATTTTAGTAACAAACAAAAAGGTGGCTCACTTGCTGGCGCTATATTCATGGGTGCAGCTTCAGCTTTGATTATTGGCCCTTGTGCTGGTCCTGTCATTATTGGTGCCCTTGCTTACGTTGCAGCAGAAAGTGATCCTGCTATCGGTTTCCTCGCAATGCTTATTCTTGGTTATGGTTTGGGCTTACCTTTATTACTCGTAGGCACATTAGGCGGACATGTTTTACCTAAAGCTGGTACCTGGATGGATACTGTAAAAGCCGGCGCTGGTGCAGTATTACTTGCTATTGCAATTTTATTCCTTGAACGTATTAGCTTTATTTCATCAACCGTTATTATGCTGTTATGGGCAAGCTACTTTATCGTTGCCGGTGTGTACTTAGGTGCATTAGATGCGATTAAAGAAGGCGCTTCGGGCTGGTTCAAACTTTGGAAAGGTTTGGGTATAGTCTTTATTGTTTACGGTGCCATCGTCATGTTAGGTGGTGTAACAGGTGCACGTAACTTTAATGATCCAATGCATGGTTCCAGCTTAACCAGCGGCAGTGGCGTTGAGAAAAAACATTTAGTATTTAAACGCATTAAAACCGAGAAGGATCTACAAAGAGAAGTTGCGGCAGCAAAGGCTGCTGGCAAGTATGTCATGCTCGATTTCTATGCTGACTGGTGCACGTACTGCAAACAGTTTGAAGATTATGTTTTCTCGAATAAAAACGTACAAGCACTATTAAAAGATTTTGTTTTATTACAAGCCGACGTCACCGCCAATGACGATGCTGACCAGGCACTTAATAACTACACTCAAGTGCAGGCACCGCCCGCTATTTTATTCTTTGGTAAAGATGGCAAAGAAATTCGTAACTACCGCATCGTTGGAAATATGGATGCGAAAACATTTATAAAGCACGTTACAAAAGTAATAAATAAATAATAAGGATAACGAGAAACAAAATGTCGAAAATAAATTCTGGTTTTATGATGTTTGCCTTAGCCGCAGCGGGATTAGTTGCGGGTTATTTGTTTAATAACTGGCAACATGAACAAAAACTCTCAGAATCAAAAGTAACTAATGGCAACCATGCTTTTGTTTCAAACATTCGCCCATTATTTAAACTAAAAGATCTTGAAGACAAAGTTCGGGATGTTAAAGAGTGGGACGGCAATGTCTTAATGATAAATTTCTGGGCAACATGGTGCCCGCCTTGTCGAAAAGAAATGCCTGCATTTATTGAGCTGCAAGAAAAATATAAAGATAAAGGTTTTACCATTATCGGAATTGCATTAGATGAAAAACAAGCGGTAATAGATTTTACTGAGCCAATGGGAATGAACTACCCCATATTGCTAGGTGATCAGGAAGGCATGCCGCTCACCACTGCTTATGGGAACCGTCTTGGCGTCTTACCTTTCACTGTTATTGTTGATCGTCATGGCAATATTATTCACCGTAAACGTAGTGAAATAACTTTCCAGCAAGCCGAAGCGATGATCAAACCGCTGCTTTAGTCTTAAACTCAACCAAGTCTCTTCACGTTATCACTTCAAACGGGGAGAACGCGAAGCATCACGCCCTGCACCACAAATTAACCCGTAATTTGCTCAAAAAATAAGCAAAAACAAATAATAAGAGTTTTGTGAACTTGTTGATAGGTTAATTTCCCTCTACTTGTTATCATTTGACGCTAATTTCTTCTAACTTCTAAAAAGTGGACAATTTCTCCTTATTGAGGCAGAATGGATCCTAAATAGTGGCAAAGGAAATGCTCAAACTACGGTAATCGTGTTGCGATTACGCAGTCATTTGCATGGATATTGCATAGATTAATTACACTTGGCAGCATTAAAATGGCAAACATTCTGGTATTACATGGTCCCAACCTCAACCTGCTCGGAACGCGTGAGCCAGGAATATATGGTGCCACCACTTTACCGGATATTGATGCTGCACTGATCGAACAAGCCAAAACGCTAGGCCACTCACTCGAGTGTATGCAAAGTAATGCTGAGCACGAGTTAGTAAGCAGCATCCAAAACAGCTTGAATAAAGTTGATTACATTATTATTAACCCCGCCGCGTTCACCCACACCAGTGTGGCAATGCGCGACGCCCTCGCTGCGGTAAACATTCCATTTATCGAAGTTCATTTATCAAATGTCCACGCACGTGAAGATTTCCGACGTCATTCCTATTTTTCGGATTTGGCGCAAGGTGTCATTAGCGGGCTGGGCGCAAAAGGTTATTCGTTAGCACTCAGTGCCGCGATGGACGCTCTTGCATAAATAAAGAATCACTCTATAACCCCCTCAAAGGTGAAAAAATTATGGATATAAGAAAAGTAAAAAAACTTATCGAGCTGCTCGAAGAATCGGGTATTGCCGAAATTGAAATTCATGAAGGTGAAGAATCCGTTCGTATTAGTCGTAACACTGTAGCATCAGCCGCTGCTGCACCCGTTACTGTTGCAGCAACACCAGCTCCTGTTGCTGCCGCTCCTGTTGTTGCCCCAGCAGCAACCACTGCCCCCCCAGCCGAAGAGAGCATTGAAGGCCATGTACTAAATTCACCGATGGTAGGGAGTTTTTACCGAGCTCCTTCACCCGGCGCCGCTTCTTTTGTTGATGTAGGTTCTAAGGTAAGTGTGGGTGACACACTTTGTATTATCGAAGCGATGAAACTGCTCAACCCAATTGAGGCAGATAAAGCAGGCACAATTAAAGCTATCTTAGTAGAGAATGGTCAGCCGGTTGAATATAACCAGCCTCTTTTCATTATAGAGTAAGTTGTTTTTTCACTAGCCTTTGATCATGCCTATTTAATAGGCCTCTAAAGAAACGAGTTTATTATGTTAGATAAAGTACTCATTGCTAACCGTGGCGAAATTGCACTGCGTATATTACGTGCCTGTCGCGAGTTAGGTATTCGTTCGGTTGCGCTTCACTCAGAAGCCGATCGTGATTTAAAACATGTTCGTCTTGCAGATGAATCAGTTTGTATTGGTCCCGCTTCTTCATTAGAAAGTTACTTAAACATCCCAGCAGTTATCAGTGCGGCTGAAGTAACCGACTCTGTCGGTATTCATCCCGGCTACGGTTTCTTATCGGAAAATGCAGACTTCGCAGAACGTGTAGAAGAAAGTGGTTTTGTTTTCATTGGCCCTAAAGCTGACACCATCCGAACCATGGGTGATAAAGTTCAGGCAATTAAAGCCATGAAAGCCGCTGGTGTTCCAACCGTTCCCGGTTCAGATGGTGCGCTTGATGATGACGATGAAAAAAACCTTGCTCATGCTCACCGCATTGGTTATCCCGTCATTCTAAAAGCATCAGGTGGTGGTGGTGGCCGCGGTATGCGCGTGGTGCATAGTGATGCGACCTTACTTAACTCTATCTCTTTGACTAAAGCAGAAGCCCTTGCCTCGTTCAATAATGGCATGGTCTATATGGAAAAATTCCTTGGCAACCCACGCCATGTTGAAATCCAGGTTCTTGCTGATGAACACGGTAACGCGGTTCACTTGGGCGAACGTGATTGTTCTATGCAACGTCGACATCAAAAAGTCATTGAGGAAGCACCTGCTCCCGGCATTTCAAATGAACTACGCGCAGAAATTGGCAACCGTTGTGCTCAAGCCTGCATTGATATTGGTTACCGTGGTGTGGGCACGTTTGAATTTTTATATGAAAATGGAGAGTTCTACTTCATTGAAATGAATACGCGTATTCAAGTTGAACACCCTGTTACTGAGATGATCACGGGTGTTGATATTGTGCGTGAGCAACTTCGTATTGCAAGCGGCTTACCGCTTTCTTATACACAAGATGACATTGTGATTAATGGTCATTCAATGGAATGTCGTATTAATGCAGAAGATCCAAATAACTTTATGCCATCACCCGGGACGATTACCGCATACCATGCTCCTGGTGGCCCTGGTGTTCGTGTTGATACGCACATTTATAATGGTTACCGTGTGCCGCCTCATTATGACTCGATGATTGGCAAACTCATCACTCATGGCGAAACGCGCGAAGTGGCAATGGCTCGCATGCGTACAGCACTCAGGGAAATGGTTATTGAGGGCATTAAAAGTAATATTCCCTTGCAACAAGAATTGATCAATGACGCTGGTTTTCAGGCCGGCGAAGTAAATATCCATTACTTAGAAAAGAAACTGGAAGAGAAAGCAAACTAAGTTTTTTTCTTGTTAATAAAAAAGCGAGTTAGCTGTAAAAAGTAACTCGCTTTTTTTATTTTTTATAAAATATCTAATTACAAATACGGGTTTAACAAACATGGCTTGGCTACAACTAATAATTCCAACAGATGATACTCAAGCAGATCAACTTTCTGATGCCCTTATGGAGCAAGGTGCGGTATCTGTCACTTTGGAAGACATGCAGGATCAGCCGATGTTAGAACCCGCTATCGGCACAACCCCAATGTGGTCGCAAACTCGTGCAGTTGGATTATTTGATGCAAGTTATGATTTGAGCCAGGTGGTTAAAAATCTCGAGCAACAACTTAGAAAAAAAATTCCTGACTGGAAAGGTGAGCAGCTCGAAGATAAAGATTGGGTGCGGGCCTGGATGGATGACTTTAAACCCATGCAGTTTGGTGAAAAACTTTGGGTTATACCCAGCAACTTTAAACCGCCACACGCCGATGCGGCTAATATTTTACTCGACCCTGGTTTAGCATTCGGCACAGGCACACACCCAACCACGTCGATGTGTTTAGAATGGCTCGATGCTAACCCACCTATCAATGAAGATATAATTGATTTTGGGTGTGGTTCTGGCATTTTAGCTATTGCTGCTATTTTACTTGGCGCAAAACAAGCCGAAGCAATTGATATTGATCCTCAGGCCTTAATTGCAACACGTGATAATGCAGAAAAAAATCAGGTTTCAGATGCAGTCAAAACCTACTTAGCCAAAGAGTTTTCTCAAAAAACCACTCCTCTATTGCTGGCTAATATTCTTGCCTCTCCCTTAATTGAGTTTGCCGAATATTTTGCTGAGTTAACTGAAACACGGGGGCAAATTGTTCTCTCTGGTATTCTTGCCGAACAAGCGGAACAGGTTTTAGCCGCATACCACCCATATTTTGATATTCAAATATGGAAACAACAAGGCGACTGGGTTTGTTTGGCAGGAACAAAGCGATAAAGAGCAATTACAACTCCATGCAAACTTATGCGTATAATTAGCCAATGTATACCCGCTGCCCATCATGTTTAACTTGCTTCCGAGCCACCGAACACCACCTTGCCATTGCCGAGGGGAAGGTTCGCTGTGGTCAGTGCCAGCTGGTCTTTAATGCCAGAGAACACGCGGTTGATGACCTACCGATTAACCAGCTGAATAATCCCGCCCCCACTATAAATGATGTGGATATAAACGAAGCGAGTGTTACCGAAGCAAACACCGATGAAGAGACAACACCCGACACAAGCGATAATAAGCCCATTGAAGAAGAACAAATAAATTTAAGATCAGACTTCAGCTTTGAGCAGGAACCGGATGAAGTAGATCAGAGTACAAAACCATCAAGTGAAGGCTTTGAAGAGCCTATTGAAAAATCAACTCCCTTTACACAGGAAACACTAAACGAAGCAAAAGAGTTAGCTCAAGACGCTGAAGCTGACTTAGATGATGAGCTGCCAAAAGAAGATAATGCTTTAGATAAAGAGCTGCTCCATGAAAAAGACATGGAAGAAATCAAGGAAGAAAAGGAACAATCATTATCGATAGACATACCAGAACAAGTGAGTGAAGAAGAATTTGAAATTCTCGATATTGCTGATGATGTGTTTGACGAAAAGAAAATGGACAATATCGATGAAAAATCTGAAAGCACGTTTGATAAAAATGATGACAGCAAAAAAAATGAAAAAACTGAAGAAATAGAAAATGATACAACCTATAACGGTGAATCTTTTGAATTCATAGATTCAGAGCCCCCGTTGGAAAATTTAGCAACTAAGCAAGAAACCGAAGATAATGAGGTTCCTGTTCAGCTTCGTGATGATATTGAGCGCTTACAACAGCCTGCAACTCGTCGCTTGCATCCCGTGCTAAGCCTTCTTTTTATTCTTATTCTTTTTGCTATTTCATTTTTACAGCTCGCTTACTTTCGTGCCTTTGAATTAACTTTCGCTATACCCTCTGCAACCCCTTATATTGAAATGTTTTGTGACAAAGTAAACTGCAATTACTCTGGTCCAGTCGATAAAAAGAAAATTCAGCTCCTTAGTCGTGATGTCCGGGTACACCCAAAAGAGAAAAAAGCATTACTCATTAGCGCAGCAATGAGTAACAACGCCAGCTTTGCGCAACCTTACCCTAATATTAAAATTCGTTTGTCTGACATCTCTGGCAACGTCGTTGCTGAACGGATATTTACCTCAAAAACATACATCGGCAACGAAACAAATCCATTTTCATTGATGAAATCAAAAATCCCTGTACATATAAAATTTGAAGTAGTTGATCCGGGAAAAGATGCTGTTAATTTTGAATTTGATTTTCTATGAGCTTGAAAAACGATAAAATACCCGACTACTTTAGAAAAGTATTAACTACAAATATAATCTCGCCTAACGCAAAGTTAATTGATGATCAAGCGAGAAAATTCAACTTAATCTCTTAATATTTTTTGCCACTAGCTGTATGATTGTTCACCCCCGAAAAACAACTGTTTTAATTTTTTAGATATTGGTCGTTTATGTTTATTGGTCCCTATCAGTTAAGCAACAAACTGGTTCTTGCTCCTATGGCAGGCGTCACAGATTTGCCTTTCCGCAAATTATGTCGCAGCTTAGGTGCGGGTATGGCGGTATCAGAAATGGTTTCATCAAACTCATTATTATGGGGCAGCGACAAAACAAAACGTCGTGCTTCGCATGAAGGGGAGACTGATCCAAAATCTGTTCAAATCATGGGAACCGAGCCTGCAATGATGGCTCAAGCTGCACAGTACAACGCAGACACCGGCGCACAAATTATTGATATCAATATGGGTTGTCCGGCAAAAAAAGTCTGTAATGTACTCGCCGGTTCAGCGCTTTTACGAGACGAGAAATTAGTAGGTGATATTTTAACGGCTGTGGTTGAATCCGTTGAAGTTCCTGTCACCCTGAAAATTCGTACCGGCTGGGATCATGCGTCACGGAATGCAGTCAACATTGCTCGAGTTGCTGAAGATTGTGGGATCCAATCATTAGCTATTCATGGTCGTACGCGTGCCGATCAGTATCGTGGTGATGCAGAATACGACACCATTGCGGATGTCAAAAGCCGCGTTGCTATTCCAGTGATTGCCAATGGCGATATTAAAACACCGGAAAAAGCCAAGTTTGTACTCGACTACACCAAAGCCGATGCAGTGATGATTGGTCGAGCGGCCCAAGGGCGACCCTGGATATTCCGTGAGATTGAGCATTATTTAAATACTGGGGAGCATTTACCTGAACCAAGCCTCGCTGAAATTCGCGATATTATGCTGGGTCATTTAGATAATCTTTATGAGTTTTATGGGGAGTTCACTGGTGTGCGCGTGGCCCGCAAACACATCAGTTGGTATAGCAA
>Ga0316207_10000709_pt1 | contig 48747 bp, 51 predicted proteins | sample 6weekpyrite_MG_FD_204943 | JGI IMG/M metagenome (GOLD analysis project Ga0316207, IMG submission 204943) | Microbial mat bacterial communities from mineral coupon in-situ incubated in ocean water Damariscotta River, Maine, United States -... | ecosystem: Environmental > Aquatic > Marine >... | reverse complement strand
AAGGTGCTCTCGACCTTTTATTTAGGCTGTCGCGTGCTCGACAAGGGCTTCGTGTTCAGGCAGCATGATTACAATGAGGCCATGCGGCGACTTGAACAACAAACCGCAGCACAGCAGTATTATGGATAAAATATGTGGGGATCACTCAGGTACTGACCCCTTTATTCGCGCTTTATTTGCCTTCTCTGCAAAAGATATTCCCTGACAATCTCTATCTGTATATCGTGTAAAAATCGACTATTCTAATTGTATGTCTTCGCGAATGTGTTCAACTCAAGGGAGGTTCACATGTCACCCTGTATTCGAACCATTATTAGTTTCCTGTTATTTCTTCCACTTTCAGTCTCGAGTGGTGAATTTGTACAGACACCCTATAAACCGCAAAATGTTGTTTATGACTTTTATTTTGATGACCCAGCAAAAATAAACAGTGCATTATTCTGGTTGCGTTCTCACGTTAATCCACTCGGTGAGTCACCTTATGATATTGGTATTGACGAAAATAATATAAAGGTGATTATCCACGGTACGGAAATCGTGACCGTAGCGAAGAAAAACTATGCACAGTACAAGGAAGCTGTTGAGCGTATGAGGTATTACGCAGACCTCGGTATAGAATTCAAGGTCTGCGCCCTGGCAGCACAAGATTTCGATTACGTGGTGAATGACTTTTATGATTTTATAGATGTCATTCCGTCGGCTATGCCTGAGTTGGCGCATTGGCAACTCCAGGGCTATGCTTTGATGAGGCCGGTTATTCTTGATAAGAAGCACCGTAACGACAAGATTCGATAATGTAACAGCGTAAAATCAGGCTATGGTGCAGCCCTTTAATGCAGGGTACTTCATCATTAATGCACAAACGTGAGCCGGTCTTGCAGATTTAAAGGTTATTACAAATTCTAAAACGGCCTGCTATACCTACTAATAATGGGGCATATCCACATAACACTGACGACAGTGCCAGGAATAGCTTTTCCCAATATTACGAGGCCTGCATGCAGGCCCAGGCAATCTGTCTGGCCCTTGTTCTGATAAGGCAATAAGCGTACATTCAGAAACAAAATAAGGGACAAGGGATGTCTCGAATCTTCCAGATATCCACCCTGACTGGCTTGTTCATTTTGGCTCATGGATCATCTTGCCTGCATGCACCAAACCAGCGTCTGTCCCGTTACCCATTTATCATTAAGCAGGAAGCAAAATGGAGGTGGTTACCATGTCAGAATGCGAAGTAAACGGTGTCGTCGTCATCCGTACCGAACAGGAACGACTCGAATCGATCTCACGGCTTGTCTCTGAAAATAAAACAAACTCAGAAAGAATTAGTGTCGATGAAGATGGTGATGACTATCTTATCTATATTGAATCCGACGACAAGCGATGGGATGAATTGCTTGAAACAAACGATGTCCCGTTCAAGCATGTACTGCCTGCACTGAATATTGGTGATGCAACAGGGTTGCCTGAGAGCATTGGACATTATTTTCTGAACGTTCTCGGCGTACAGGCCATGGCCTTTACACCCATACTTGCCAGTGTAACGGCCCAGGACTGTACCAAGACGAAACTCATTACTTCAGGAGAAAGCTCGGGCGAGGAAACTGAATTTACCTTTAACAGCCCCCCTTCACCCGAGACGATCAGAAAAGCGCGGAATAGTGCCTTCGTCAATGCCTCGAAAGCTGCGCTGGCCGAGCTAAACAAGTTGTCCCCTGGCAAATGTACTCCGCCATGCGCATTTCGATATTTTGTTACCTATAGCACCCCCACTAATGCAGGGACCACGACTGTTGCGTCTGGAAGCCTTGAAAAGGAATACAAAGGCTTTAAAGGCACTATCAACCTTGGCGCACGAACAAAAGTGACATTCCATGTGAAATGGTCGATCTGGAAAACATGCGCCAAGAAGGGCGAATCCGGGTTTGATAACAGCAAGCCGCCAGCCGGCGATGGAAAAACGATTACCGTTGGTGGAACCACCAAAAAGGTTAAATGCGAAAAATTCTTCAAGACGGGCAAGGTGCTCGCAGCTAAAGAGTATACCGATGACATATCCTGGTCTTCGGAAGAGTCTGAAGAAACACTCTGGAAAGAAGCTAATAAATTGATCCCTGCAGCACTTGAGGACTGCCTCAACAAGGCTGCAGAGGCAGCAGGCGATGCGCTTAACAGTTTTGCTCCTTGCTCCACAGTTTGTCCTACAGCAACAATTTCCATGTACATCTCCCCCCCCAAGCTGGTAAAGAATCTTGTACTAAAGCGCGCATATGCTGTTGGCTATGAAAACGCCGCACAGGTTGGCTACAAATGTAACTGGTGGGTGTACAAGGATTGTAAATAGGAGAACTGGAGTCAGAGTTTAAATATGAGCGATCGGTTTTGTCTGAAAATAGACAATCATCCGGTTACGGTTATAAACATGATCTAAAGGACTGAGTCCAGAGTCCACGTGCTAGAAAAATTGTTGCTCAACGCTCTTTAGTGTGTGGTGACATGTTATGGTATGCCCCTTTCATAACAGGTCGTTCCAGTAATAATGCAAAAGCGTGAGCCGGTCTGGCGTAGTCACAAGCATGTACAGCGCAGTCGTGTGCCCCTTGATTGGTGGCGCTGGTTGATCGATCCGGATTCGCTGACCGCGCGCCTGCAGTGTGCCTGTAATGGTCGTTTTCATGTCGAGGTTGTCCGCCAGCAATGGGCAACGCCGCTGCATAACGAATCCCGCGTCATGGGCCTGCCGGAAGGGCGTCGTGCACTGTTGCGCGAGGTGTTCCTGTATTGTGACGAGCAGCCCTGGGTGTTTGCACGGACGATCCTGCCGGCAACGACCCTGACCGGTCGCGAGCGTCGTCTTATGCACCTGGGTAACAAGCCGCTTGGTGCGGTGTTGTTTGCTGATCCCGGCATGCGTCGTAGTGAGGTCGAACTCGCTTGCATTCGCCCGGGCCAGCGCCTGTTTAACCAGGCCACGAAACGTTTGCAGGCATCGCCGAAGGGGATCTGGGGCAGGCGCTCGGTATTCTGGTTGCACCAGAAGCCGTTGTTGGTCAGTGAGATATTTCTACCGGATACTCCAAACCACCCCTGAGATTCGCCAGTACTGGCAGGATCGCCAAGCCTTGGCGATAATAGGCCTATGCAAACACCAATCGACCTGTTGCGACGACTCTATATAAAGACTGTCTCACTGAAAAAACGCGACCGGATTAATCAATATGCCCTGCTGATGCGGCTGGACAAGCCGATTGGCATCTTCCTGTTGCTATGGCCGACCCTGTGGGCGCTGTGGCTGGCATCTGAAGGACGGCCATCTCCCGGTGTATTCATCGTCTTTGTGCTTGGCGTTGTGCTGATGCGCTCGGCTGGTTGCGTCATTAATGATTTCGCAGACCGCAAGATCGACCCCCATGTAACTCGAACGCAGGAACGCCCGATTGCGTCGGGGCGTGTCAGCCCGCAGGAGGCATTGATACTGTTTATTGCCCTGTGCCTGGCGGCCTTTGCACTGGTCCTGTTCATGAATACGCTGACTATTCGACTGTCGTTTGTCGGCGTGATCCTGGCGGGGATCTACCCGTTTATGAAGCGCTATACCTACCTGCCACAGGTCTTCCTCGGACTCGCGTTTGGCTGGGCCGTACCGATGGTGTTTGCGGCGCAGACGGGAGCGGTGCCGCCTATTGCCTGGCTATTACTGACTGCGACCGTCCTCTGGGCCACGGCCTATGACACGATGTATGCAATGGTGGATCGTGACGATGACCTGAAAATAGGCGTCAAATCGACCGCAATCCTGTTTGGCGAGGCAGACAGGCATATTATCGGTGTGCTGCAAGGCATGGTACTGGTCATCATGTTGATGGTCGGCAACCAGCTGGAACTGGGTTTGTATTACTACCTGGGTCTGCTTGTGGCCACGTCTACCGCTATATATCAGCAAAAACTCATCTTTTACCGTCAGCCCGGCGATTGCCTGAAGGCATTTTTGAACAATAACTGGTTTGGGGCGGCGATCTTTACAGGAATGTTACTCGACTACGCGTTATCATGAGCAGGTCGATTTTGGGGCATGAAATCATATTTTATGATTGACAACAGTAAGTTACTATGTGAATGTTACAAAATACATTAGTTGAATTCCCTTATAGTATGTAATATATGGTGATCAGAGGTCGGGATGACCTGTGATGGGGACGGGGTACAACCGGGACAGTCGGACGAGTAGAAGACTGATAACCGAGGACAGCATTCTGTTTTCGTTACTAAAAAGACAAACAAAGACCAAAGGCTTGGTTGGGGTGAGTTTCAGCCCTGAAGGAATCGCCATCTCTCGCGTTCAGCGAGAAGAGGGAAAAACCCCGCTGCTTGATGCATGTGCCTTCACGCCGCTAGATGAAGGTTCCAATACAGCCGTAAAGCTCGAACAGCTTGTTGCGGATAACGAGTTGTCGAATTCTCATTGTAATTGTGTGATGGCCCCCGAGTCGCACAACCTGCTCCTCATCGAAGCACCTGATGTACAGCCTGCCGAGCTGAAGGCAGCCGTGCGTTGGCGCATAAAGGACCTGATAGATTTTCACATTGATGACGCGGTGATCGATGTCTTCGAGATCCCTGAACAGGATGCGGCCCCTGGACGTGCCCGGCTCATGTACGCCGTTGCTGCACGTGCATCGCGCATCCACAGGGATGTCGACAACCTGGAAAAATCATCCCTGCAACTGCAAGTTGTGGATATCCCCGAGCTTGCCTTGCGCAATATTACCAGCCTGCTCGATGATGATGTTCGTGGTGTAGCACTTTTATACCTGGATCAGGATGGTGGCATTATTACCCTGACTCGCCAGGGTTCACTGTACCTGTCACGAAATATCGATGTTGGTCTGAGAAATATGATCCCGGGTGCTGGCGATGAAGAACTTCATCCACAGACCGTCCAGGCACTCGACAAGATAGTACTGGAAGTACAGCGTTCGCTGGATTACTACGAGAGCCATTTTGCACAGCCACCGATTACTTCGCTGGTAATCGCACCGATGGAACAGGAGATACCAGGGGTACTTCCGTACCTGTCAGCAAACCTTGGTATGGCGGCCAGCATGTTGGATGTAAATAATATCCTTGAAGTCGCTGAGCCTGTTCCGGGTACGATGCAGTCACGCTGCCTGTTGGCGATTGGCGCTGCCCTGCGCCATGAATCGAAGGTGTTATAACCGTGGCCGTTCAGCAACAGATTAATCTTTACCAGCCGATGTTTCGCAAGCAGAAGAAGGTCTTCTCTGCGTCGAGCATGCTGGGTGTGTTTGTCGCGGCGTTGATTGTGTTTGGTGGTGTATACGGATTTGCGAGCTGGAATGTTTATTCACTCGAACAGCAGAGTGAAACGATGAAGCAGGAGCATGCACGGGAACTGGTACGGCTTGAAGAGCTGTCAAAACGCTACCCGGTCAGGAAAAAGAGCAAGTCAGTTGAGCAGCAACTGAAAGACCTGCAAAAGGAACGCCAGGCAAAGCAATATCTCGTCAATACACTGTCAGACCGCAGCATTGGCAATAGTGACGGTTTTTCAGAATTTTTTGTCGGTATTGCCAAGCGTCGATTACCGGGCATGTGGTTGAACCGACTTGAACTGGGACAAGGTGGTAATGTCATCGGAATATATGGCAGTACGGTGAAGCCTGAACTGGTGCCTCAATTTCTGCAGGAGCTGGCTGCTGAAGACAGTTTCCAGGGCAGTAATTTCCGTGTCTTCTCCATGCAGCGCGACAGTGCAAACGTGAACAAGGTGAATTTCTCTTTACGTACGGTTGCAGGAGGTGGTGCGCAATGAAGGCACGTCTCGAAAAACTGGCCGCCTGGATAGATGCGTTGAGCCTGCGGGAGCGGGCAAGTATTTTACTGGCCGTCATCGTGGCGATTTTCCTGATCTGGGACAAGACACTGTTATCACCACTGGAAGGCAGTGCCAAACAATTGCAGGCGAAGGTCAAAAAACAGGGCAAGGATCTTGAACGCGTACGTGCACAACAGCAGGCGATCCTGAAGCGGGCCAGCATCGACCCGGATGCGGAAACGCGCAAGGAGATTGAGGCGTTACAAACCGCGATGGTTGCCCTCGACAAACGCTTGCGTGAAATGACTGTCAACCTCGTCGAACCGGCGCGAATGGCTGCCGTGCTCGAGGAAGTACTGACACGCAAGACAAACCTGAAACTGATCAGGGTTGATATACTCGCACCGACACCACTGACCGAACCAGATACAAACGCTGCGCAACAGGATAGCCCGGCGGATGTTAAATTACCGGATGTCTATCAGCACTCATTGCAGATAGAGTTTGAGGGATCTTACCTGGAAACCCTTGATTACATGCGCCAGGTTGAAGCGCTGTCACAGCAGTTTTACTGGGGCAGTATTGATTTCAGGGTCGAAGAGTTCCCTCGTGCACGGGTAACGATTACGGTGAATACCCTGAGCCTGAGCGAGGCATGGATAGGTGTTTAGTCACATGTGCAAAATGTTTTCATACCTTGGTCTGTTAATCGGGTTGGTCAGCATGCCCGTACAGGCACAGCTGCAAGACCCGACACGGCCAGCGGATTTTGTTGCAACGGTCTCTGCGGGTGAAGCTGAAGGCGGAGAAACAGGCTGGGAGCTGACCTCGATTCTCGTGTCGCCACAGCGCAGGGTTGCTATTATTAATGGCAAAGCCGTTCGTGTCGGTGAGCTGCTCGCGGGTGCAAAGGTACTGAATATAACACTATCGGGCGTGGCGCTCAGGCATCGGGGAGAGGTTATAAATCTTAAACTCGTGCCGATAGCAGTGAAACAAACGCCGGTAACAGAATGAGCCGGGAACAGGCAGAAACACTATGAAGACAATATATGATAACGGACACAGACTGCAGCAAGGCCTCGTAACGGCCAGCATGGCAATGCTTGTGTTCCTGGCTGGCTGTTCGGCTTCAGCACCGACGAATACAACGACGTCAAATGATATAGAAGCCACCCTCCAGGAAGGAATTGCATCTAACCAGGTCGTGGAACAAACGCCACAAGCCGTATCTGATGCACTGTTGCCGCCGGTCAATATCGGTGTGCCGGCTGTTGCCGAGGTGGAGGAACCGCGTTTTGATATTGGCGTGGATAATGCACCTGCGAAGACCTTCTTCATGGGGCTGGTTGAAGGTACCGCGTATAACATGGTCGTGCACCCGGATGTCGGTGGTCAGGTCTCACTGACACTGAAAGATGTCAGTATCCCGGAAGTCATGGCAGTCATGCGTGATGTGTATGGTTATGAGTTCGAAATCAAGAACAGTGTCTACCAGGTCCTGCCGCGCCGGTTGCAGTCTCGTATATTCCAGGTGAATTACCTGAATGTGATCCGCAGTGGCAGCTCGTTGACCCGTGTAAGTTCCGGGCAGGTTTCACAACCATCTGCAGCCTCAACGTCGACCAGTTCAAATTCAAACAATAACAATACTACGAACACTACATCTGGCGAGCAGGGCAGTGGCGCATCAGGCAGTGAGGTCGAGACATCATCCGAAGCTGATTTATGGACTGAATTGCGTAATGCACTCACGACTATTGTTGGTAATGGTGAAGGTCGTACAGTGATCACGAACCCGCAATCAGGTGTTGTCGTCGTGCGAGCGATGCCAGCTGAACTGCGCGACGTGGCACGTTTCCTCGGCACGACCCAGGATGCCATTGAACGCCAGGTGATTCTCGAAGCGAAGATCCTTGAGGTTGAATTAAATGATGGCTTCCGTTCCGGTATTAACTGGTCGGTACTCGGCGAGCCGGGTACGGGCAAGACAATTCTCGGTACACAATCGGGAGGTGGCAGTATCTTTGATGGTACAGGCGTCACGAATACGGCCGGAAGTAATGTAACGTTGCAACCAGGTGTTGCACCTTTCACCGGGGTTAACGATACGTCATTTGGTGGGGTGTTCTCGCTTGCCCTGCAGTTAAATGATTTTACCGCCTTTATCGAACTGCTCGAGACCCAGGGTAACGTGCAGGTGCTGTCGAGCCCACGCGTGTCAACGGTGAATAACCAGAAGGCCGTTATCAAGGTCGGCAGTGACGAATTCTTTGTTACGGGTGTCACAAATAGCACCACTACGTCAGGTGTGGCACAGACAACAACACCCTCTGTCACACTCACACCATTTTTCTCGGGGATTGCGCTTGATGTGATTCCCCAGATTGATGCAGACGATAATGTGATCCTGCATATCCACCCGACGGTGAGTGACGTGGCTGAGCAGGTGAAAAGTTTTACCATTGGTGGCGAAATACAGAGCCTGCCACTGGCACGTAGCAGCGTGCGTGAATCGGACAGTATCGTTCGTGCAAAGTCTAACCAGATAATTGTCATTGGTGGCCTCATGCAGACCCGGACGACCGATGACGTCGCATCCCCACCCGTGCTTGGTTCTTTGCCGCTGGTGGGTGGCTTGTTTAGCCATACCCAGCAGGTGGGGCGCAAGAGTGAGCTCGTGATCCTGATGCGGCCGATTGTTGTGAACAGCCCGGTAACATGGAAGAATACGATTCAACAGTCGGTACAACGGTTCAGATCACTCAAGCAGGGTTTGCAGAATGGTGGAAACAAAGGCAAAGCAGGTCAGTAGCAGCGATTGCCTGTTATGCCATGTTTCGAATGTAGTCAGGGCGGTAAGGTATGTATCTTGAACATTTTGCCTTACGTGAATTGCCTTTCTCAATAACCCCCGATACCGGTTTCTTTTTCAACAACGCGTCTCATCAGCAGGCAATGAATGTGCTGCAGGTAGCGTTACATGGCGGTGAAGGTTTTATCAAGATCACCGGTGAAGTCGGTACAGGCAAGACTCTGTTATGTCGCCAGCTGTTAAGTACCCTGTCAGATGATGACAAGTTCGTTACCGCGTATATCCCGAACCCCAACCTGAGTCCTGCCGGACTTTACAATGCATTGGCAGATGAGCTCGGCCTGACGTGCCCGAATAACCTGGGCCAGCATCGCCTGCTCAAGCTAATCAATGAACGGCTTATCGAGCTGACCGCTGAAGGCAAACAGGTTGTATTGCTCATAGATGAGGCACAGGCAATGCCGGAACAGTCGCTTGAGGCCTTGCGTCTGTTGACCAATCTTGAAACCGAAAAGCACAAGTTATTGCAGATTGTCCTGTTCGGGCAGCCGGAACTTGATGTGATGCTCGAACGCCCATCGATACGGCAACTGAAACAGCGCATCGTGTTTTCTTATGCACTGAGCCCAATGGGTCATGAAAATATCATTGCATACCTTACCCACCGTCTGATTACTGCAGGCTATGCTGGCGCACCATTGTTTGATAGCGATGCCCAGAAGCAGCTATGGCTGGCGAGTCGTGGTATACCACGACTGGTCAATATCCTGGCCCATAAATCACTGATGGCCGCGTACGGACAGGGCGCCAGACATATCACCCGGCAACACATCCAGGCAGCGATTGAAGATACGGAAGATGCGACAAAGATCACATCTGGCCAACTCAAGGGCTGGTTGGCAGGAATTGCCGGTGTGCTTGCTGTCGCGGCACTGGGGGCCTGGTTCTATATGTATTCGGGGTATATTAAATGAGCCTCATCAACCAGATGCTAAAGGACCTTGAGCAGCGTCGCGCACAGGGTCTGACAGACGAAGACAGTATTGTGGACAAACTTGATCCGGGACGCCCTGCAGCCGCGAAGGGACGCAGGAATAATGCTCTGCTACTCGTACTGGGGTTATTGCTGATCACCGCCACTGCGCTTATATGGTTACTGTTCGAGGGGCACCTTACTCTATGGCAGTCAGATACACAGCCTGTCGCAATAGCAAAACCCGCACACGAGCAGATGGCTGCGATTAAGTCAGAGACTGTCACCCCGCCGCCGCTGCCAGTCACGACGACAGGGGTGCTGGATGACGCCATGCAGCTTGAGGCGATCCCAGACGTAGCGGTAGAAACGGCGCCGCTACAGAAGCACGACAAACCGGCTGAACGGGTTGCAGAACCTGTGGCATTGGAAACGGAACAAGAACCGAAGGTCGCTGCGAAAAAAGCACCCGTTGCGATTGTCGTATCAGGTCTGTCACCATCACCGATCAAGGCAAGTGGCGAGATTGAAATTATCAAGGTAACGGGTGAGGGTTTCATTGAACCGCTGCGCGTTGTCATGGAGTGGTCAAACGGTCGTAATATCAGGGCGCTGCAACCCTGGCAAGTCAAGGTACTCAGTCAAGCTGAGCTGGAGCTGCATGTAAACCCGGGACGTGAAGCGGATACCTGGAGTATGCGTATTGAGCAAACTGAAACAGGCGCAGAAGGTCGTTATTCATTTGATGTGGTGACAGCCAGGCAGGTTGAAACAGTGTCGCCCGAACCGGTTGTCGTGCCAGAGGTTGTAGAAAAGCCCGAGCCAGTCTCGGTTGTGGTTCGACAGCAACGTGTGCAGAGTGAGGAAAGCAGGCTGAATGCGCTGTTTGTTGAGGCAAGCCGTCACCTGCAGCGGGGAGCCCATGACAGGGCTGAGCAGGGTTTACGTGAGGTGTTGCAACAGGATCAGGCGCATATTGATGCACGGCAGACACTCGCTGCGCTGTATTTTTCCGGCAAGCAATTCAGCCAGGCAAAACAACTCCTGACCGAGGGCCGTGTACAACATCCACAACATGTGCCGTTTGTCCTGATGCTCGCACGAACTCACATAGAGCTGGGCCAGGATGGTCTGGCAATTTCGGTGCTTGAAACGATGACCCCTGCGGTTGCAGATCACATAGACTATTATGCCCTGCTTGCAGCGCTCTACCAGCGCAGTGCCAACTATGCAGGTGCATCACAGACCTACCAGAAGCTGTTGCAGGTATCGCCGAGACGCGGTGTTTGGTGGATGGGCTTGGGTCTATCATTGCAGGCACAGCAAAAAAATACTGATGCACTGACCGCATATCGCAAGGCGCTGGCAGCACAGGGATTGTCAACGGAGCTCCGCCGCTTTATCCAGTCGCGGATAAACAGCCTCGGTTCGTAGCAGATAATACATCGTATAAGAGTTTAGAATTATGAAAAACAAATTCGCGTTTCTTGTGATGGCAGTTTCATTGTCCTGCTCGATAACGGTATTGGCAGATAAGGCTGTGCTGGCGGGGGGATGTTTCTGGTGTATGGAATCAGATTTCGAAAAGCTTGAAGGTGTGAGCGATGTGATTTCCGGATTCACGGGTGGCACAGTTAAAAATCCGACCTATACAGGCAACCACCAGGGCCACTATGAAGCTGTCGAGATTACCTATGATGCGAACAAAATCAGTTACAAGGAATTGCTGGATAATTTCTGGGTGAACATTGACCCGTTTGATGCCAGGGGCCAGTTTTGTGACAAGGGTCCGAGTTATCTCAGTGCAATCTTTGTTGCTAATGACAAAGAAAGGAAAACTGCACAGCAGTCGAGACAAAAGGTGGTAGAGCAGTTTCCGAACAAGCGCGTGATTACGCCGATCCTGGATGCATCAACGTTTTACCCAATTAAGGGTGAAGAGGCTTACCACCAGGACTTTTATATAAACAACCCCGTGCGTTATAACTTTTACCGCTGGAGTTGTGGCCGTGATAAACGGTTGCGGGAAATCTGGGGTGACAAGGCAACACATAAGTGAAGTTTATTGCATGGTTTGATTAAGACTGGTTGATGAGTTCCTGTACCTGCTCACGCAGGAAATCGTTCTCATTCTCCAGGACGGATATACCTTCAGAGACTTCAGCGTGGATACTGGTTAGCATTTCAGCAATATTTTTAAGTTGCGTGCTAATGTCTGCCGGGCTGGCATCTGTCTCGATAAGTTCTTCCAGTTGACGACCATTTTCATCCAGTCTGGCAAGTTGTGCCGGTAGGCCAGTATCTTCCTTGTTCCTGGCTTTTGATTGTATGACGCTAAACATGTCGTGCTGCCTGAGTAAGTCTTTCACATCATTAATCAGGACTTTCCAGTAGATGTCATCACGTTTTGCCGATTTGGCCGCGTACTTTTTCTCAATCGACAGGTAGTCAGCACGCAGTTGCAGTAACATGCGATCAGAAATAGCAGTACCGGAGGCACTGTCTTCATCGGAATATAATATAGTCTCGATATGATACTTGCTTAATGCGTGTTCCTTCTCGAGGTATCCATCATCATCATCATCATCATCATCATCATCAGCTGATGTTTCCTGTCTGGCCGACGACGTATGTTCTGTCTCCTGTACATACACCGTTTTAGTCTTCTTTACAGCCCTGCGCCACAATACAAAAAAAACGACTGATGCCACGATTGCAAGAATCACGGTTTGAATAAGAATTAAGGTAAGGGTGGGTGAAGGTGGACTCATATGCAGCCGTATTACAAATACGTTCCCGTGTTTTCTTAAAGAAGATTACCGCTAACTATAGTCGGCTATGTACAGGGATCAATGTTCCTGCCCGCATATCTGGCTATAAAACGGGGGAATGTGATAGTTATGGAGCGGGTGGTAGCAAGGTACAGACCTGGTTGCGGCCATTACGTTTGGCAATGAGTAATGCCTCATCAGATAATTCGATAAGCTGCTCAGCCTGTTGTTCATTGTTCAGAGTACTGTTTGCCGGGTATGCCGTTGTCACGCCAACCGAGATGCTTATATGCAGAAGTTTGCCGCCGCTGGTCAGGTCAGACGATTCAATTGCAGCACGCAGGCGTTCTGCGGTTTCTTCAGCGGCAGGTTTATCCGTATTACAGAGCAGGATGGCGAATTCCTCACCACCAAATCTTGCCAGTACATCACTGCGGCGCATGTGGCTATCCAGCTGTTTGGCAACCTCGCGTAATACTTCGTCACCGGTTTGATGACCATGAACATCATTGAACTTCTTGAAGTAGTCGATATCGATAAACAGGCATGACAGGGACTGGCCATTGCGCCGCGCACGCTCGATTTCTTCGAGAATACGTTGGTCAAAGAAACGCCGGTTATTCAGAGAAGTCAAAGCGTCGGTTAGACCGGTACGTTTGAGGCGCTCAAGGTTGAGGGTATTTTCTATACAAATGGCGACAATGGCCGCGAGTCGCTGTAGTAGTTCAGTGCCGGTACCATTCAGGTAACGGCGGTCATCGCTACTGCCGAGATTGAGGTAACCGATGATCTGTTCGTGGCGTACCAGGGGCAGCACTGCAACACTGCTTAACGTGTTTTGCTGTTTCCTGAACAGTTGCTGATGATGCTCAGTTTTATAGGGGCCGAGCTGCGGCAGTGGTGACCTGAACAGGGTCTTGAAGTGCGCCAGCAATTCCGGATTGAAATCCAGTTGTGGGTGTTCGTCAAGGTTGATTCCTTCATCCTCAAGTACACCACGAATTTCATGATGCGGATCGGCCAGTACAAGGCTGACAGCATCCAGTGCAAATCCCCTTTGGTATTTGTACAACAACATGTCGATGAGGTCAGACATACTGTCTGCATCGATCAACATCAACTCAAGCGATTGCAGGCGTTGTAACTTGTCTTCATTGCGCTTCGCTTCGGCAAGAAAGACACGCATATTACGCTGCAGAATGCGGTTGTCATTATTGTTATCGTGCATAATACGGGCAGTAATTCGATCCATAGCTTCAGCGTAGACAAATACATTTGCCTGATACGCGATTTGTGTCACATTATGCGAAATTCCCGTTTTTTTCCAATTCTTTATTTAGCCAGTGGTCGGGCACGGCAAATACACCATGCCGACACGGTTTTAACACCCTTTCGTTTCAGTGCCAGAGCCAGTGCATGTACGGTGGAGCCACTGGTCATCACGTCGTCGACGATGACAATATGATTACAGTTGATCGAGGTTATGACGCTGAAGGCGCCGCGAAGATTTTTTTGGCGTTGTTTCAGGGACAGGCTGGATTGTGGTGGCGTCGCACGTCTGCGTTGCACGAGGGATAGCTCTATCGGGATCCCGAAACGCCTTGCGATGGGGCGGGCAATTTCGAGTGATTGGTTAAAGCCACGCTGTCGCATTCTCGATGCATGCAGTGGCACAGCTACAATTGCATCGGGTAGCGTCTCCGAACTGTCGAGGATCATGGCAAGCTGGTCGGAAAACAGCTCACCGAGTAGCCGGGCGTTGCCGAGTTTGCCGTTGAACTTGAGGTTAGTTACGAGCCGGTCAAACGGGCTGAGATAGGGAAAGAAGCTGATGCAGCGGTCAAGTGCTAACGGCTTGTCGAGGCAACGACCACAGTAGCGTGTCTGGATCAGTGCCGGGTATGGCCTGGCCCCCAGTGCGAAGGGCGTATTATCAAGTGGATTCCCACAACCCAGGCAACACTCACCCAGCACGGGTAAATCATGCCGGCAGGCATGACAGAGGCTGTCTTTAGCGGAGGCTAGTGACGTCGACCCACACAGCAGGCAGGACGGCGCCATACACGCGGATAGTATATAATTTAACCAATTGTCAACCACTGGAATCCTTTCCCGTTGACAGCTGGCCGGTGCCAGCTACTATGCGCTGATTCTAACCTGTTCTCCGGTAATGGGAAACGGGTCATTAATCCTGGAGAGCCACTATGCACGTCGATGCTTCATCGCAAGCCCCGCAAGGGACATCATCCGCGCCATTAACAGCGATTCGTCATGACTGGACAACAGAGGAAATCGAGGCTTTATTTTCGTTGCCACTGAATGACTTGCTATTTAAGGCGCAGACCCTGCATCGACAGTACTTTGAACCTAACACGGTTCAGGTTAGTACCCTGATGAGTATCAAGACCGGTTCCTGCCCGGAAGATTGCGCCTACTGTCCACAAAGTGCGCACTATGACACCGGCCTTGAGAAGGAAAAACTCCTCGCGATTGAAGCCATTATGAAAGAGGCGCGTGCGGCGAAGGAAAAGGGCGCATCACGTTTCTGTATGGGCGCGGCCTGGCGCAGCCTGCATGATCGGGATGTCGACTATATCGTCGAGCTGGTGCAGGGCGTGAAGGATCTGGGCATGGAGACTTGCATGACACTTGGCATGCTGACCGAGCAGCAGGCGCAAACACTCAGGGATGCCGGGCTGGATTACTACAACCACAATCTTGATACCTCGCGTGAGTATTACGACGAGATCATTACCACCCGTACCTATGAAGATCGTCTCGATACACTGAAACATGTCCGCAAGGCGGGCATGAATGTCTGTTGTGGCGGCATTGTCGGGATGGGCGAGAATCGCAGTGATCGCGCCGGTCTCCTGTATGAGCTGGCAACCATGCCACAACACCCGGAAAGTGTACCGATCAACCTGCTTGTTCAGGTAGAGGGCACCCCCCTGCACGGCGCAGATGCGCTCGACAGTTTTGAATTTATTCGCACGATTGCAGTGGCACGTATTCTCATGCCGGCATCCTATGTGCGCCTGTCTGCCGGGCGTGAACACATGGGCGACGAAGCGCAGGCAATGTGTTTCTTTGCCGGTGCAAACTCGATCTTCTATGGCGAGAAGCTGCTTACAACACCGAACCCTGAAGCAGACAAGGACATGGCACTGTTTGCACGGCTGGGCCTGAACACCGAGGCAGCCCACTGTCCAGAGGCACAGGCCTGATCGTTCATGTTTCCCCTGCAGGATTTTCTTAAACAGCAACAGGCACAGGATCTTTACCGAACCCGCAAGGTCTGTGAAGGTCAACAGGGACCGAGGCAGCGTTGCGACGGCAAGGACATGTTGTCATTTTGCAGTAATGATTATCTCGGCCTTGCCGCAGAGCCGGCTCTTGCTGAGAGCATGCGCAAGGCAACAGAAAAATATGGGGTTGGCAGTGGCGCCGCACACCTGGTAAATGGCCACAGTCAGGCCCATCATGCGCTTGAAGAAGAGCTGGCCGCGTTCGTTGGTCGCGAGCGTGCACTGTTATTTTCGACGGGCTATATGGCCAACCTGGGCACCGTCAGTGCACTGGTTGGACGTAATGATTATGTTATTGCAGACAAACTGGTGCACGCATCACTGATTGATGCGGCAAAACTGTCTGGCGCGAAACTGCAACGTTATCAACACTGCGATATTGACGCGCTTGAACAGCGCCTGGCCACCGCTGACAAAGGTAAACGCCTGCTCGTAACCGATGGTGTATTCAGCATGGACGGCGACATTGCGCCGTTAGCTGAACTTGTAAAATATGCCCGGGATGATTCAAGCGCATTGCTGGTGGATGATGCCCATGGTTTTGGCGTAGTTGGCAGACACGGTCGTGGCAGTGCCGATCAGCTTGGTTGTCATGACGATGTTGATATCCTCGTGGGCACACTTGGCAAAGCGTTCGGGACATTTGGTGCATTTGTTGCCGGAAGCGACGAGCTCATCGAGACCCTCGTGCAAAAGGCGCGCAGTTATATCTATACAACGGCATTGCCGCCTGCCGTTGCCGAGGCAACCCGTACCAGCCTGAAACTGGTTGAACAGGCTGATGACCGGCGCGATAAACTTCAGCAACTCATTAAACGTTTTCGTCACGGTGCCACACAACTGGGCATGACCTTGTCTGATTCGCAAACACCGATTCAGCCGCTTGTCATCGGTTCAGCTACACAGGCATTACGCATGAGCGAACAACTTGCACAGGCAGGCATCCTCGTCACGGCGATACGTCCACCGACCGTACCGGAAGGCAGTGCACGGTTACGTATAACATTCAGCGCGTCTCATACTGATCAGGATGTCGATCAACTGCTTGGTGTTCTGGAGCAATGCGCATGACTGTCCTGAACACGCTACGCATTGCCGATGACATGCCAAAACCTGAGCTCGTGTTATTACATGGCTGGGGTGCGAACAGCGCAGTGTGGCAACCGGTACTGGAAACACTGGCACAGCAGTTTCATATCACCTGTATAGACCTGCCCGGTCATGGTGGCAGTTTGTTTTCAGAAACGAGTCAGCACAGTGTTGAAGCTTGGGCCAATGCTGCGTTGGAGGTCGCACCAGCAAAGGCAACCTGGCTGGGCTGGTCATTGGGAGGGCTTGTCGCACAATGCGCGGCAAGTCAGGCCGGTGAACGTATTGATAAACTGATCCTGGTTGGGAGTACATGCAAGTTCGTCGCAAGCGATGACTGGTTGGTTGGCATGGATGAAACAACCTTTACGGCCTTTCATGAAGAGGTCAGCCGAGATCCGCGAGGCAGTCTGTTACGTTTTATCGCCTTGCAGACACGCGGCAGTGAGACAGCCAGCCAGGATGCTCGTGTACTACGAAAAACATTGTTATCACCTGAACCTGTTGCCGCCGCGATGGACGCAGGCATGGTGATCCTGATGACAGCTGATCTGCGAACCGCGGCGAAACGTATTCATTGTCCGGTGCTGCTGCTCGGGGGTGATCGCGATACATTAATACCGGTTAGTGCCTTACCCTTGATGCAGCAGTATTTCAAAAATGTAGATGCCCACATTATTGAGCAGGCCGGGCATGCACCGTTCCTGTCGCATCCACAACAATTCTGTGAACAGGTCAGTAGTTTTGTACATGACGTTCCAGGGGTGATGCATGGGTGATCTGACACAACTGGATCGCGCAGCGATGCGCAAGGCATTTGGACGTGCCGCCGAAACTTATGATGCCGCGGCAGTGCTGCAAAGAGAAGTGGCCAACCGTATGCTCGAACGCCTTGATTACATCATGGCAACACCAAAGCGTATTCTCGACCTAGGGGCAGGTACCGGTGAACACACCGCCAGGCTGGCACGTCGTTACAAGGGTGCACAGGTCATTGGTCTCGATCTTGCGGAACCAATGTTGAAACAATTACGACGTCGCTCAAGCTGGCGGCGACCGCTGCGCCCCGTCTGTGCTGATATTCAATCCTTGCCGTTTGCAGACAACTCGATTGATCTGATCTTTTCCAGCCTTGCGATGCAATGGTGCAACTCGCTGGATGATGCATTCACAGAGTTCAAGCGCGTCTTGCGACCAGGTGGTTTTGTACTGTTCTCGACCTTTGGTCCCGATACGCTGAAGGAACTGCGCAGCAGTTGGTCAGAGGTCGATAATCATGTGCATGTGAATGACTTTATCGATATGCATGATATCGGTGACGCGATGCTGCGCGCACAACTGGCGCAACCCGTCATGGATGTCGAGACACTTACACTGACCTACCCAGATGTCTTCAGCCTTATGCGCGAGTTGAAAGACATCGGTGCGCACAATGTTGCCGGTGAACGCGTTCGAGGTCTGACTGGTCGTGCTCGCATGCAGGCCTTTCAGTCGGCCTATGAGAAATGGCGTCATGATGGTGTGCTGCCGGCAAGTTACGAAGTTGTCTACGGGCACTGCTGGGCGCCGGATGAAAAAATTACGCCACAGGCAGTCAGCATCGAAAGCCTGCGAGGCGGTGAACGATGAATGGTTTTTTTGTCACGGGTACGGATACCGGGGTTGGCAAGACCTGGTGTTCGACGGGTTTGCTTGAGGCCTTCAATCGACAGGGTCTGACTACCATTGCCATGAAGCCGGTCGCGAGTGGTTGTGAACACACACCTGCGGGTCTGCGTAATGACGATGCCAGGTTGCTGATGCAGACAATGAGCACCGTTGCAGAGTATGACGAGGTCAATCCGTATGCGTTTGCGCCAGCGATTGCGCCACATCTAGCCGCGGCCGAAATCGGTGTAACGGTCGAAATCGATAATATTATTGAACAGGCCAACCAGCTTGCGCTGAGAGCAGATCGGATTGTGATTGAAGGGGCGGGCGGCTGGCTCGTGCCCTTGAATGCAACCCAGACATTTGCCGACCTGGCCATTGCGCTAAATCTTCCCATCGTGCTCGTCGTTGGTATTCGGCTCGGCTGTATCAATCACACCCTGTTAAGTATCGAGAGCATTCGTCACAGTGGTCTGCCCCTCGCGGGCTGGATAGCGAATGCCGGTACTACAGAAGCACAGGGCTGTGGCGACATTGCGGCAAACATCGAGACCCTGTCATCACGTATCTCTGCACCATTACTGGGCACGCTGCCACACATGGGGTGTGATGCCTCGCAGATCGCAAATCAGCTCGACATCTCAAGCTGAAAGCCCATTTTAAAAAAAATTAACCATGATGGCGTCATGGGTAAGACCCTTTGATTTGTACGTGAATCTGTGGCATCTTGCGTTTACAGCTGAGTATTAGCATCAAAATAAGTATATAAGTTATTGCTAATATGAGTATTTATGAAGCTCTCATTCAAACATTTTATTGCAGGGCTTGGGGGCATGGTTTAGCATGCCGTTGCTGTAATATGAGGGGTTGAACCTGACACGGTGGGGTCCGGCTGGATATGGTGGCGAAACAGCAAAGCACTGATTCGACATTCCAGTTCGAGATACGTCCGAATTGTTCCCTCAGTTGGCGTGGTACGGTAGTGATGTTTTGCATCATGTCGGTAGTGGCTCTGGTCATTGCCAGTGGTTTTGCGCTTATCGGGGCATGGATGATTTTCCCTTTTGCAGGTTTGGAGATTACTGCGCTCGCAGTTGTATTTTATTACTGCGCGCGATGTAACAGCCAGTGTGAGTATGTTGTGGTAGATGACGAGAGCATCACCATTACACGTGGACGACACAGGCCGGAGGAGGAGCACGCATTTCAGCGCAGCTGGGCGCGTGTCAGGCATGACCCATCGGGGCATGACTGGTATCCGGGTCGTTTAGTGATTCACTCGCATGGCAGGGAGGTGGAGGTAGGTCGTTGCCTGACTGAGGAGGAACGCAGCGAACTTGCAGGGCAACTTGCGTTAGCGATTGCCTGATTTCTGCCCACTAACACGGAATTAATTAATATAACTAAGAGAGAGTGGAGCATGTCCGTACGTAAACTGAAACAGGCAGCGATTGCGCTGTTCAGCTCAGTCTTGTTCATGACATCAAGTCATGCCTGGGCTGATAAGGTCCTGAATATGCGTCAGGGTGTCACCGAGGTGAGTCAGAACGCTTACGACCTTCATATGGTCGTCTTGTGGGTCTGTGTGGTGATTGGCATTGTGGTGTTCGGCGCCATGATTTATTCAATGCTGGTACACCGCAAATCAAAGGGTGCAGTTGCAGCAACCTTCCATGAAAACCACAAGCTGGAAGTCATCTGGACGATTATCCCGTTTGCTATCCTGATTGGTCTGGCGATTCCTGCGACAAAAAATCTTCTTTACCTGGAAGATACCAGTGATTCGGATATGACCATCAAGGTAACTGGTTACCAGTGGAAGTGGCAGTACGAGTACATGGATGGTGCTGCAGAAGGTGTGAAATTCTTCAGTAACCTGGATAAGGCCAGTAACGATGCACGTCAGCTGGGTTCAGGTGCAGATGTCAGCAAGTTAGATAACTACCTGCTTGATGTTGATAACAGCCTGGTTATCCCTACCGGTAAGAAAGTACGCTTCCTCATAACGTCGAATGATGTTATCCACTCCTGGTGGGTACCCGACCTTGGCTTCAAGAAAGATGCTCTGCCTGGGTACATTAACGAGTCATGGACGAAGGTCGACAAAGCTGGCACCTACCGCGGTAAGTGTGCCGAGCTGTGTGGTAAAGATCATGGCTTCATGCCAGTTGTTGTTATTGCCAAAGAAGAAGGCGAGTACAACAAGTGGGCAGCTGACCAGAAAGCTGCGGCTGATGCCGCTGCCGCTGCTGCTGCAAGTACAAAAGACTTCAGTAAGGCTGAGCTGATGGCTCGAGGTGAAGCTGTATACGGTACAAGCTGTGCAGCATGTCACCAGGCTAACGGTGAAGGTACAGGCCCGTTCCCTGCACTTAAGGGTGGCGCACTTGTCACTGGACCAGCTGCAGGTCATATCGATATCGTTGTGAACGGTAGCAAGACTAACCCGCTGATGGCCGCATACGGTGCACAGCTGAACGATTTCGACCTGGCTGCGGTAATTACCTACGAGCGTAACAGCTGGGGTAACAGCGCAAGTATCGTACAACCTAAAGACATCAAGGCCGCCCGCTAAGGCGTAGCGCGTTTCTGGAGGAAATGAAAATGAGTACAGCTCACGCAGAACACGAACACCACGGCGCCCCTAGCGGACTGACCCGTTGGTTGTTTACAACTAACCATAAAGATATCGGAACACTCTACCTGTGGTTCAGCTTTATTATGCTGTTCGTAGGTGGTGCCTTCGCACTGGTTATCCGTCTCGAATTGCTCGAGCCGGGTATGCAGTGGGTTGACCCGAACTTCTTCAACTCAATGACGACCATGCATGGTTTGATCATGGTGTTCGGTGCCATCATGCCAGCCTTCGTTGGTCTGGCTAACTGGCTTGTACCAATGATGATTGGTGCGCCGGATATGGCCTTGCCACGTATGAACAACTGGTCGTTCTGGATCCTGCCATTTGCAGGTACCATGCTATTGTCCACAATGTTCATGGAAGGCGGTGGTCCTAACTTCGGTTGGACATTCTACGCACCACTGTCAACAACCTATGCACCAGCAAGTACTGACTTCTTCATCTTTGCTGTGCATATGCTTGGTTTCTCATCCATCATGGGTTCAATCAACATCATCGCAACAATCATGAATATGCGTGCTCCTGGCATGACACTCATGAAGATGCCTCTGTTCGTATGGACATGGTTGATTACAGCATTCCTGCTGATTGCCGTTATGCCGGTTCTCGCAGGTGCCGTAACAATGATGCTGACTGACCGTAACTTCGGCACATCATTCTTTGATGCCGCGGGTGGTGGTGACCCACTGTTGTTCCAGCACGTGTTCTGGTTCTTTGGTCATCCTGAGGTTTACATCATGATCCTGCCGGCCTTCGGTGTGGTATCACAGATTATTCCTACGTTTGCCCGTAAGCCTCTGTTTGGTTACAGCTCAATGGTATACGCGACTGCATCAATTGCATTCCTGTCATTCATTGTTTGGGCTCACCATATGTACACAGTCGGTATGCCGGTCGCAGGTGAACTGTTCTTCATGTATGCAACAGTCCTGATTGCCGTACCAACAGGTGTGAAGGTCTTTAACTGGGTTGCCACAATGTGGAAGGGTTCCATGACATTCGAACTGCCTATGAAATGGGCACTCGCATTCGTTATCCTGTTCACCATTGGTGGTTTCTCCGGCCTGATGCTTGGTGTTGCACCGGTTGACTTCCAGTACCACGATACCTACTTCGTTGTGGCTCACTTCCATTACGTGCTGGTAACAGGTGCGCTGTTCTCAATCATCGCAGCTGTTTACTACTGGCTGCCGAAGTGGACAGGACACATGTACAGCGAAAGCCTTGGTAACTGGCACTTCTGGACATCAATCATCTTCGTGAACCTGTTGTTCTTCCCGCAGCACTTCCTGGGTCTGGCCGGTATGCCGCGCCGTATCCCTGACTACAATGCTGCGTTTGCTGACTTCAACTTCATGTCATCTATCGGTGCATTTGGTTTCGGTCTGGCACAGTTACTGTTCCTCGCACTTATCATCAAGTGCATCAAGGGTGGTGAGAAGGCAACTGATGAAGTATGGGAAGGCGCTGAAGGCCTGGAATTCTCTATTCCATCACCAGCTCCGTACCATACCTTTGAAACAGCACCAGAGGTTAAATAACAGAATAAATTGCCCGGTACGCATATGCATACCGGGTAGTTACTGTTAGAGAAGAGATTTATGCAAGATAGTAAGCAAAAGAAGAGTCCGAAGTTAGTTGCGCTGCTGGTGTTATTGGCGCTGACATTTTACGTAGGGTTCTTCCTGCTCGTTACATTCAGATGAATGAAGAACAGCAGAAGGCAAATAAACGTACGCTAGGGAAGCTTTCGTTTACAGCTGTAGCAATGGTAGGTTTTGCGATAGTTGTACTACCTGCGCTGTATAACCTTATTTGCGATATTACCGGTATTGATGGAAAAACCGGTCGAATAGAAAAAGAACAGGCATTGGCAACGCGGCCCGACAAGAGCCGTTTAATCAAGGTAGAGTTTGATGCCAATGTGAATGCCAACTTGCCATGGGAATTCAAGGCGCTGACAAAACGCGTCGAGGTTCATCCTGGTGAAGTGGCGACAGTTTCGTATTACGCGAAGAATATGAGTAACCGGACAATTGTGGGGCAGGCAGTACCGTATGTCACGCCATTCAAAGTTGCGAAGTATTTTAACAAGACCGAATGCTTCTGCTTTTCACAACAGAAGTTTGGTCCAGGTGAAGACAAGGAAATGCCACTGAGATTTATTGTGGATCCGGATTTGCCAAAGAATGTGAATACGATAACGCTGTCCTATACGTTTTTTGATACAAAGCTGGGCGGGGTGGAGGAGGAACCAGTCGACAAGGCTGGTAAAGCTACACCGCATAAAGAGGGCATAGCCCTTATAACTACAAGCGCCAGGTAATAAGGCGTAACAAGTTCTCGACATTAAAGTTAAAGAGGAAAATAGTATGTCTCACGCAAGCGGTAGCTACTACTTACCGGAACCGAGCAAATGGCCAATCATTGGCTCGATCGGTATGTTTCTTATGTTGTTTGGCTTTGCTGGCTCACTGTCAGACAAGACGCCAGTTGGTGACGGTAACCTCACGGTTATGTACGTCGGTATGGCTGTCATTATCTTCATGTTGTTCGGCTGGTTTGGCCAGGTTGTGCGTGAGAGTGAAAGCGGTGCGTATAATGAGCAGGTAGACGTCTCATTCCGCATGGGCATGATGTGGTTCATCTTCTCTGAAGTCATGTTCTTTGCAGCATTCTTCGGTGCACTGTTCTACGTCCGTACACTAGCCCTGCCATGGCTGGGTGGTGCAGATAACAATGCAGCAACAAATGCCGTCCTGTGGTCTGGCTTTACACCTTCATGGCCATTGAATGTCATGCCTGATGCTGAAAGCTTCAGTGTTTATAAAGAAGTCATTGGCGCATGGGGTATTCCAGCGCTGAATACAGCTATCCTGCTGACATCGGGTGTTACTATCACGTTTGCACACTGGGCCCTGAAGAAGGGTAACCGTGCTGGCCTGACATTCTGGTTGTTTGCAACAGTAGCACTGGGCTTTGTCTTCGTCGGCTTCCAGGCTTACGAATATATACATGCTTACCAGGATCTGAACCTGAAACTGTCTTCAGGTATCTATGGTTCAACCTTCTTCATGCTTACAGGCTTCCACGGTCTGCACGTGACGATTGGTGCAATTATGCTTCTGGTTATGATGTTCCGTAGCATGAAAGGTCACTTTACAGAAGAAAACCACTTCGCATTCGAAGCCGCCGCCTGGTACTGGCACTTCGTTGATGTTGTCTGGTTAGGCCTGTTTATCTTTGTTTACGTACTGTAAGCAGAGCGCTTGTCATGAAAAAGGCGCTGCCACTGGCAGCGCCTTTTTTCTTTATAGAATATGCGTATAAAACAGATGTTCTAACACTGAGTTAGATCGCCTGGTTGGACATAGTGCGTACAAAGGCTGAACGTGTCAGCCAGGAAGCCAGTTCAGGGCAGCGTTCTAGATTGGGCTTGGGTTAGGTTGAATATAGCCGAGCATAATCATAACCATAAGCCCGGCAAATAATACGACCGACATGCCGATACGGAAGCTCAATGCTTTAACAGTGCGGGTACCCTGGCCCTTGTCAGAAACCATGTAACGCAGCGCGCTAAAAAGCATGTAGATGATGCCAGCAAGAATACAAAGCACAATAATTTTCATACGGGTAGTATCCGGTAAGAATGAGTGCTTATTATAACCCAACTATAGTCACTGAACAGCCAGTAAGATAACGGGAAACAAGATGCAAATCGCAGCGTATGAATTCAGGCCATCTCTGTGGGTGTCTTTAGCCATGATCGTCGTGCTGTGCATATTACTGTCACTTGGGTTCTGGCAACTGGATCGGGCTGAGCAAAAGGCAGAAACCGTCCAGGCAATGGAGCAACAGCTTGGAAAACCTGAGATAGAGGTTTATTCAGGAGATTTTTTTAAGAAAAACAGACGCTTTCGTCACGTTGTGATTTCAGGTGTATTTGAAGCTGAACATCAATATCTACTTGATAACCGTATTCATAAAAGCCAGCCTGGTTACCTCGTCGTGACACCGTTTAAGTTTAATGGTGGAGCCGGCAGAATCCTTGTAAACCGTGGCTGGGTCCCGCTGGGGCGCGATCGTAATGTTCTTCCCGTTATAGATGTAACAACGGCGCAAACGACAGTGCGTGGCGTGGTAAGTGATTTACCAGGTAAATTACCAAGTTTTGGCATAGGGCCAACACCGGATACCGCTAGCTGGCCTAAAGTGATCAGGGACATAGAAATTGACCAGATAAACGAGCAGTTAGGGTACACTATGCCGCCAAGCATGCTGCAGTTGGAGCAGTCGCATGAGGCTGCATATGTACAAAACTGGCAGCCCCTTGCAAGCGGGCCTGACAAGAACCGCAGCTATGCAATACAGTGGTTTGCGATGGCGCTGGTGCTGGTCATTATATACATTGGTTTAAATTGCAGACGTAGACAAACGTCTGCAAGTGAAGAGAAGCAGTAAAAGGAGCAGGGCGTGGAACAGCAGTCAAACAAAACGGGGATGGACCCACGTATAACACTCATCCTTCTGGTGTTGCTATTTGTTGTACCTGTAGCAGCGGCAATTATTCTCCACAGTATTGGCGATGGCTGGAGGACAGCTATTACGACGAATAAAGGTAACCTGATTACACCGGTGAGATCAGTACCTGATTTTGTTGCAAGTACTATCGATGGAAAATCATTCAGTCGTAACGACCTGGAAGGCAAATGGACGATGTTTTACATCGAATCTTCAACTTGTGACAAGAGCTGTGAAAATAACCTTTACACAATTCGCCAGTCCCGACTGGGTATGGGTGGTGAGAAAGAACGCGTACAGCGTGTAATGCTACTGAGTGATGATGGTAAGGGTGAATCGCTTGATATGTTCAAGAAAGAGCATAGCGGGATGATAATTATGCAACTCGATGATGTGACCCGCTCTGAAGTATTAAAGTCCTTTGAGCTTGAAGGCTTGCCAGAGGCACAAACAGCACAGCGAATCTATTTTATAGATCCTCTCGGTAACCTGATGATGCATTATGAAAGTGATGTTAGTCCGCGCGGGGTTGTTAAAGATCTCGAACGCCTGCTGAAATATTCCAGGATAGGATAGGCTAGGAGCAGAGCGATGAATGAAGCAACAGACATGAAGTCAATCGGCTGGCGCGATTATCTCGAACTGTGCAAGCCTAAAGTCGTCGCACTCATCGTGTTTACCGCGATGGTAGGTATGTTTCTCGCCGTACCCGGTATGGTGCCATGGCAACCATTCGTGTTTGGTACAATTGGAATTGCATTGGCCTCGGGTTCGGCTGCAGCGATTAATCATGTTGTCGATCAGCGTATTGACGCGATCATGGCGCGAACCAAGAACCGTCCACTGCCAACCGGGCATATGGATAACAAGCATGCGCTTATTTTTGCCATAACTATTGGTGCGATCGCGATGGTCGTACTGATCGTATTTGTTAACTGGCTGACAGCACTGCTGACCTTTGCATCATTGATCGGCTATGCTGTGGTCTACACGATGTATCTGAAACGAGCGACACCGCAGAACATCGTGATTGGCGGTGCAGCTGGTGCAGCACCACCCGTACTCGGTTGGACAGCCGTAACAGACAGTATCGATCCACATTCACTGCTGTTATTCCTGATTATCTTTGCCTGGACACCGCCGCATTTCTGGGCACTCGCGATACATCGCCACAAGGAATACGCAAAGGTCGATATCCCAATGTTGCCGGTGACACACGGCCTCGAATTCACGCGACTGCAGATCCTGCTGTATACAATCATCCTTATTATTGTCACGCTCCTGCCATTCGTAACACTGATGAGTGGAGAGTTTTACCTCGCTGGTGCGCTCGCACTGGGATTCGGATTTTTGTATTACTCGGTTGCCGTACATAAGGCCGAGGATGAAAAGATGCCGATCAAGACATTTGGCTATTCAATCTTTTACCTGATGGCCCTGTTCGCATTCCTGCTCATTGATCACTACATACCTTTGGTGAAGGATTTGCTTAGCTGATTATTTGCTGGTCAGTGTATTGATCCCGTCCCAGTCCGATGCGGGCGGGTCCTCTATAAGTTGACGGGTGCGCAAGGCGAATTTTTCGGCGGCCATATCGCCTGATTCAGCTAGTGCGTTGAACAACTCTAGTGCCCGGGTAAATTCTTTGTTACGGTAGGCCTGCAGAGCGTCGGCAAACTGAAGCAACCTTGTCCTGTCTTCAGCTATCTCGGGTTGTAGTAATTCATAAACAGTAACCGGCTTTTCGCGCCCTTTGACGCGGATGCAATCCAGTTCTCGGCAAGCAACAGCATCCTTGCATTGATTAAGTGTGGCGTCACTCGCCATGACCGTGGTGCCATACATCTTGTTGACACCCTCGAGACGGGCTGCCAGATTTACCTCATCACCCATGATTGTATAGTTGAGACGGTTCGATGAACCGATATTGCCGACCAGCATTTCGCCGGTATTGATCCCGATACGGGCCTGTACATGTATATCATCAGGCAGGTCAAAACTGTCTTCGAGTTCTTTAAGACGCCTGTCACAGGCAAGTGCAGATTGAACGGCATGCAATGCATGATCGTGATCATGCTGGGGTGCACCGAATACGGCGATGATTGCATCGCCAATGAACTTGTCTACAAAGCCGCCATGCTCTTTAACGATAGCGGTCATTTCATCAAAGTATTTGTTCAGGAATTCGACCAGTTCATGCGGTGGCATGCTTTCTGATATCCCGGTATAGCCAGCAATGTCAGAGAACCAGACTGTTAATTGACGAATCTCACCACCGAGTTCCGGGCTGCTGCCTTCATCCATCATCTTGTCAATGACAGCAGGTTCAAGGTAAAGACCAAAGGCCTTCCTGATCAGACGCTTGTCCTTGTCGGCAACAATAAACCTGAAACCCAGTACAGCCGAGAATGTTATGGCCGCTGCCACGAGCGGGCTAAGCAGGGGCAGTACCAGACCATCGTAAAACGACGCCATAACAATAATGACCCAGACCACCGATGAGATAACTGCAGCAAGACCGAGCCGGACAGGTGTGAAGAAGATCGTGAACAGTGCGATGCATAAAGCCAGTGGTACAGACAGCAAGGCATAGTAGGTTGCATCAAGTTCACGCAGCGCATTGCCGTGCAGCAGGTTGTTGATGGCATTGGCATGGATATAGACACCGGGGGTGTCATCACGGACCTCGATACTTGCATATTTATCCTGTTCATAAGGGATCGAACAACGCTCGGGTGTGTTTATGCCTTCACGTACGTTTGTAAAACGCGCCGAGGTCTTTTTACGATCTTCAAGCCCGAGTACAGCACCCAGTAGAACAACCTTGTCTGCAAAGTGACGCCTGAAATAATTTTTGTCACCTTTATCATTACAGGCGTAGAGATCTGCAAGCGAATACGCCGGCACATAGCCGGCTTGTGTGTCGTAGTTAATCAACATGCCGCCCTGTTTGTTGAGGGGGACTTTGTAGTTGTTGAGTACGACAGGTTGATCTGCACTATGTGCAAGGCTGGCGTTGAGAGAACGCGCAGCGAGTTCAAGTGACATGGAGGGATCGATGCGACGGGTCTGATCAAACCACAACGGGATATGACGGATAATGCCATCTGTGTTGACAGTATTGAGCCCGACATTGAGCAGGCGAATGTTTTTTTCATTCCCAACGGCATAACTGTGGCCCGGGAACGGGCTGACGGGCTTACCGTGATGCTGAACCTTACCGAGTACGATCTTGCCCTGTCTGCCGTGTTTGAACAGGGTGCGCAGGAACTCACGGTCATAGCCCTTCACTTTTGACTCAATGCTTGTTGGCAGGACGATATCAAAACCGACCACGTCTGCATCGGCATCAATTACTGCATTCAGTACACGGGCATATTGCGGTGTCCACATGACGCGAGGGGTGTTGGCAAATTCACCCTGTTCCTGTTGATAGGTCTCCTCGTCTATCGCAATAATGACAACATCAGAGGGCCTGTCCGTTGTATGCAGGCCCGGGAAGGTCTGCTGCAGCTGGTGACGTAGCCAGAACAGGCTGTCAATTGACAGGTTTTCGAGCCGTTGCGTAAAGGGCAACGCCATGATCAGGCTGATGACGAGTGCAATCGCCACAGCAATGATGACATGGGTCTGCTTCATTCTGTTACAGCTCGATCAGGCGGGAGACGATGGCGATCTTTCCGTGTAATGCATACTTGTCGACCTTGAAGCTTAAGCCTTGTCCGGTCTTTGCCCTGATTGTATACAGACCACCCTTTACCAGTTCAATGTGACGGTCAGCCAGGTCTATGTGTTTACCCGTTACCTGGATCGTAATCGGGCTGGAGTGTTGATCAGTACGCTCGATGTTGATTTCGGCATTCGCCTGCCTCAGTAATACAACCGGAGAAGTGCCGTATACAGTAATGTCAGTTTTGCGCAGGCCAACCTTTTTTTTGGTACCGCGAAACGCCAGTGCAGCACTGGCGGCCGCCTGCTGCCCGGTAAGCTGCGCGTTGCCGCCATCACACTCGACATCTTCGAGCAGTACCTGCCCTTTTGTGACCTTGCTCTGCTGTTGACCAACGGTGATGGTACCCCCGGAAATGGTTTCCCGGCGGCACGATGCCAGGTAGCCCATGACCAGCCTGCCATTGGTGCCAAGCTCGATGACCTGACCTTCAGTAACATAATCCATGAAGGCGAGTGGGCTTTGCGCATTTTCGATATTTTCGATGATGGCAACAGGGCCTTTTGCTGCGGCCAGGCTTGATGAGAAGATGAAGCCAATCGTTGCCACGATCAGTTTAAGTTGCATTGCGTTTATTCCTCGTCAGTCTTGCTGTCTCGATAGAACATGTTATGTTTGAGAACGGCTATACTCGTATAACAATATATCAATATTTCACTGCCTTACAGGTGAATTTTGCACATCATACAAACATTCAGGGATATCGCGGGACAAGGATAATGCGTTTTTTACTTGTTACAGTCTTACTGCTGTCGCCACTGCTGACAATCAACGCAGCTGAGGTACCGTATGGGCTGCAACTCGGGCGTTACCATGCCCTGATTATCTCGAACCAGGATTACCGTAGCCTCACACCGCTACGCACACCGCATGGCGATGCAAATGCCCTGGCTGATATTTTACGCGGGGATTATGGGTTCAGGATTACGGCGCTACGCGATGCAAACCGGGCCGCGACACTGGATGCGCTTGACCAGCTTGTTGAGCGCCTTACGCCGAATGATAACCTGCTGATCTTTTATGCCGGTCATGGTCACCTTGATAAGGCTACCGGTGAGGGCTACTGGCTGCCAGTCACGGCAAATCCACGACGCCGTTCTGAATGGATCTCCAACAGTGATATCTCAGACACGTTGCGCGCGACGGCAGCAAAACATGTACTGGTCATTTCGGACAGTTGTTTTTCCGGAACCCTGAGTCGCAATGCCGCGGCCGGTCTGAATGTCGGACAGGACAAGCAAAAGTATTTCAGACGCCTGGCGAACCGTGTTTCACGCACGGCGCTCAGTTCTGGTGGCCTCGAGCCAGTAGATGATGGCGGCGGCAAGGGGCACTCGGTGTTTGCCGGTGCCCTGATTGCAACGCTGGAACGGAATAACGAACCGTTGCTCGAGGCTGAAAGCCTGTATAGCCAGATTAAACGGCCGGTCGCGTTGAATTCATCGGCGACACAAAAGCCGCAATACTCGGATGTGCGGTCGACAGGACACGATGAAGGGGACTTCCTGTTTTACAAGCGTAATGTTCGCCCGTCGAGTCGTCCCGCGGCAACAACGCCAGCGTCACCTGCTGGTGAGAATGCGGATGCGGCCTATGAGTTGAGTTTCTGGGATACGATTAAGAACAGTAAGGATGTACGTGACTTCCAGGCCTACCTTGAAAGTTATCCGCAGGGACGGTTTGCCGCACTGGCACGCTTGCGTGTTAACCAGTTGGGTCGTTCTGCAGCCACGGTGGTTGAGCCCAGAATTGAACCAGTGATTGAACAGGCGAGTGTCAGTCCCGCCCTTACGGCTAAGCCGCTGCAACAACCACAAGTGACAACGGCTGCGGTTACTCATCTGTCATCAGCCAGAACCGTGTTTATCATCCGTGCGATACCGGTTCAGGATTATTCGCCTGAATTCAGCACGATCGAGGCGTATTCGAATGCGGTTGCCGGGCTCCTCAAGGAGCATTACGCGGGTGCTGATATGATCATGGTCACGGACGCGGCCATTTCTGAATCAGTGGCGTTTGAATCGACTGAAAACCCGGTCAGTAAGAAGCTTTGCCAGCAGTACGGTGCACAACGCCTGTTGAGCCTGGAGCTTGACCTGACCCGCGATGTCGATGAACTCACGCGCACACCGGATACGGCCTACCTGTCGAGCTATGATTGTGCTCGGCAGCAGCGTTCGATTAAAGAGTACGAGCTCGATTTTCAGCCAGGCGAGAAATTTTCATATGAGGCCGGCCTGAGGGCAAGTATTCAAAATTATGACAAGTAATAAAAAAGGCCCGCTATTGCGGGCCTTTTTACTGCTCTATATCCACCTAAGTGGTTAGTCCATCAGGACGGTACGCATTTTCTGCAGTGAGGCCTTTTCAAGCTGGCGGATACGCTCAGCGGAAACGCCGTACTTGTCAGCCAGGTCATGCAGGGTCAGTTTCTTCTCGCCCAGCCAGCGGCTTTGCAGAATGTCACGGCTGCGGTCATCAAGCGTTTCAAGCGCCTGTGCAAGACGTGTTGTATTGTGCTCACTCCAGTCAGCAGACTCGATTAACTGCGAAGGCTCCTGACGCATGTCTTCAAGGTATTGTGACGGGGCAACGTAGTGACTGTCCTCGTCTTCATCACCGTAGCCATCAAAGGCCATATCGCGGCTCGATAGACGTGATTCCATCTCGAGGACGGTTTCAGGCTTGACGCCGAGTTCGTTTGCGACGGTCTGGACTTCTTCATGGCTGAACCAGCCAAGACGTTTCTTGTTCTTGCGCAGGTTAAAGAACAGTTTGCGTTGCGCCTTGGTGGTTGCGACCTTAACGATACGCCAGTTGCGCAGGATGAATTCGTGCATCTCGGCGCGTATCCAGTGTACGGCAAACGACACCAGGCGTACGCCGACGGTTGGGTCAAATCGTTTTACGGCTTTCATCAGGCCAATGGTGCCTTCCTGGATAAGATCGGCCTGGTTGAGGCCATAACCTGAATAGCCACGGGCAACGTGGACGACGAAACGGAGGTGCGGCAGGATGAGTTTCCGCGCAGCATCGAGGTTGTCGTTTTTCTGCAAGTCCTCTGCGAGTGCCTTTTCTTCTTCGGCAGTCAGCATCGGTACGTTGTTGACCATGGAAATATAGCCCGAGATATTGCCTGTCGGGCTGGCCAGTTGTAGTTGCATAGCTTGATCCATCTTTTAAACCCCTATAATCCCCATTCGGATGTATTTGGATACAGTAATATTAGCACTCCCATGATGAGAGTGCCAATTAGCAGGGAAGTTCCCGAAAAGGGCTATGGAAATACTAATTATAATATAAAATCAATGAGTTACAGCTTTTCCAGGCAGTTGTCCACTGTCATCACTAGTGCCCCTGGTGGCCACACAGACCCGGTTTCGACCACTTTCCTTGGCCGTATACAAGGCCTTGTCTGCCAGAGAAAGGAACTGGGTCATGTCAGGATCGTCATGATCCGAGCTGCAGGCAACCCCGATACTGACCGTCACATCAACGTTTGCAGGCCTGAGTTGTTCAATCTGGTTGCGGAGTTGCTCGGCCCGCTCGGCAGCCTGTTCAGTCGTGGTATTTTTCATAATGATGGAGAATTCCTCACCACCAAAACGAATCACCATATCGTCGGGGAAGCTGTCGTTTAGCTGACTACCAATACCAGCCAGCACATGGTCACCGGTCAGGTGGCCAAGCAGGTCATTAATCTTCTTGAAGTGATCGATATCCATAATCATCGCTGAGACAGGCTGGTGCGACTCGTTGGTCAGGTAACGGTTACCGTTATCAAGCAGGTAGCGTTTACTGCGTACGCCCGTCAGGCTGTCTGTGGTGGCGATACGGCCCATTTCATCGGCCTGGTGCTTGAGTGCGATGAACTGTTGCTTGATCAGCAGCAGTGAGCGGATACGCGCGATGAAGATTTCTTCGTAGATGGGCTTTTGAACGAAATCGTTGGCGCCGGCGTGGAAGACCTCGGCCTGTTTCTGCTGGTTATCCGTAACCGTGATGACGAGTACCGGCATTTCCTGTTGTGAGTAATGAAACCGTGTGCGGATAGCATGCAGCAGGTCACCCCCGGTCAATTTACCCTTGAGGAAGAAGTCGGTGACGATGATATCGAAACCATCCTCCTCACCGACCCAGCCGTTGGCAATGCCCTCCAGTAGTTCCAGCGCCTGTTCGGCATGGGTAACGTGCACGACTTTGAGACCGTGTTTTTCCATGATGCGGCGCGTAATTGCCGCGGCAGTCGGGCTGTCTTCCACGTAGAGGATCTTACCGACGAGTCCCGAGTTGCGTTGCAGGAAGGATTTAATGAATTCAACGAAGGCCTTGTAGCCGCTCGACTTGTCGAAATAGTCTGTGACACCGGCAGCGAAACCTTCGCGTAACAGGCGGCTGTCGGCATCGCCTGAGACCACGATAACCGGGGTGTAATGATGGCGTTCGGAGGCACGGATACGTGAGCACAGATCCAGGCCATCCATGTCAGGCAGCATGAGTGATGTCGTAATCAGGTCGAAACGTTCCCAGTTACCCAGGCGCGACAGTGCCTCAGCAGCCGAGGCGCATGAGGTAATGTTTACATTGCTGATTTCGTTTTTCAGAATGCGCGCAATAATCGTGCGGGAGACTTCCGACCCATCGACGATCATGATACTGGTCTGGCGTTGTTGCATGGTTCCTTAAACCCCTGAACGTAATTCCATCTACGTATATTAGTAATTTATTGATTTTTAATATTTTTGTTTTGGTTATCGTTAATATTGTGGCTTGTGGAAGGGGTTTTAGCAACGTGGATCAAGGCTTTTTATCGATTTTATTCTTATTGGGGTTCAATCGCCTGCAGGTGGCGGCTCACGGCAATCCAGGAACCGACGAGGCCAAGACTGACACTGAGGCATAAAAGCGTCAGGCTCTGCATGCCACTGAGTGATGTAAGTGAGTAATTACTATCGTATAGAGTGGCTAATTCATTCACTGGGCCACTCAGAAGCCAGATAGACAAAGTGACGAGTATCCAGCTGAGCAGGCCCCCGCTGAGGCCGTACCAGAAGCCGGTGTAGAGAAATGGACGACGAATAAAGGCATCGGTTCCACCGATGAGTTTAATGACCTCGATCTCTTCGCGACGGTTCTGAATCGCCAGCCGGATGGTATTTCCCACCACGAGCAGGACCGAAATCGACAACAGGACGGCCAGTACCCAGATCCCGCGACGACCAAAATCCATAATGGCATATAGACGCTTCAGCCATTGCATGTCGAGCTGGGCAAGCTCAACCTCGGGTTTGTCACGGAAATTGCCGAGCATTGTTTGCACGGTCAGCAGGTTGTCGGATTGTTCGGTCGGGAACACAACAATGACCGGAGGGAACGGATTGCCCTCGAGTGCCTTGAGGGCATCACCGAAACCGGAGTGCTCGCGGAATTCTTCGAGTGCCTCGGACCGTGTGATGCGCGTGACTGATTTGACGTCCTGGCGCTGTTCGATCAAGCGCGCAAGCTGGTCAGCCTGTTTGTCGGTCACCGATTGTTTCAGGAACAAGGATATCTGCGCCGCACCGTCCCATTGCGCAGTAACCTGCTGGACGTTTTGCAACATGACGTGCAGCCCGGCCGGTAAGGCGAGAGCGATTCCCATTACGGCAATGGTCATCATGTTCGACATCGGGTCGCGCACGAGCTGGCCAAGTGTGGCGAGCATGACCTGGAGGTGGCGGGCAAGGTAGACGGTTATCGAGGTCATCGTAGTAAGCCCGGAGGTTCGTCATGCATACCGCCTGCGATCATGCGACCGTCTTTTAGCGTTAGTACCCGGGTGCCCATTCGGCCAATCAGGTCAAGGTCATGACTGGCGATGAGGACACTGACGCCAACTTGCTGGAACTGCGTGAACAGATCCATGATCTCGCGGGACAGCTCGGGATCGAGGTTACCGGTCGGCTCATCTGCGAGCAGGATAGGCGGCTTGTTCACCACCGCGCGTGCGATCCCGACGCGTTGCTGCTGGCCGCCTGACAGTGTCACGGGCAGCGCCTTTTCCTTGTTGAGCAGGCCGACCTTGTCGAGCGAGGCACGTACACGGCGACCAATTTCCTGGTGCGGAACGCCGGCTATCACGAGTGGCAGCGCCACGTTATCGAATACAGTACGGTCAAACAGTAGTTTGTGATCCTGGAAAATAATTCCGACATGACGGCGTACGTAGGGGATGCGGCGGCGATGGATATGGCCAATGTTTTCGTTGTTAACCAGTACCTGGCCGTTGGTCGGGCGGATTAACACGGCAATGAGTTTCAGCAGGGTACTTTTACCAGCACCGGAGTGACCGGTGAGGAAGGCCATTTCACCACTGTCGAGCTTGAAACTGACCTGGCTCAGTGCATCGGGAGTGCCCGGGTATCGCTTGCTGACATTATGAAATTCAATCATGGCCTTTCTGGTGTGCGCTGTGCGCTTATAGTTATTTTTATAGTATTTACAGTCTTACCGCCTAGAACAGGGCATCAATAAAGTCCTTTGCATCAAACTGCCGCAGGTCATCAATGCCTTCACCGACACCGATATAACGTATCGGCAGGCCGGTCTTGTTCGCAATAGAGAAGATAATACCGCCTTTTGCCGTGCCATCAAGCTTGGTCAGGGCAACACCGGTCAGGCCGATGGCCTTATTAAAGGTCTCAGTCTGCGATAGCGCATTCTGGCCCGTGGTGGCATCGAGGACAATCAAGCTTTCATGTGGCGCCGTAGTATCGAGCTTGCCAAGTACACGCTTGACCTTGGCCAGTTCTTCCATGAGGTTGTCTTTCGTATGCAGACGTCCGGCAGTATCGGCGATCAGTACATCAACCCCCCTGGCCTGGGCGGATTGCAGGGCGTCGAAGATCACCGAGGCCGAGTCTGCGCCGGTATGTTGAGCAACGACCTGGATTTCATTGCGTTCGCCCCACACCTGTAGCTGTTCAACTGCGGCGGCACGGAAGGTATCGCCGGCGGCCAGCATGACCGAGCGGCCACTGGCCTGTAGTTGTTTGGCCAGTTTGCCTATGGTGGTGGTCTTGCCAACGCCGTTAACACCGACCACGAGGATCACAAATGGGGTGTCCGATTGCGGGATGTCGAGCGGGATATTGCAGGGCTCGAGCATGGCTGCGAGGTCTTCACGCAGCGCAGCGATAAGAGCCTCGCTGTCATGGAGCTGTTTGCGGGCCAGTCGCGCCGTCAGATCAGCAATGATCGTCTGGGTCGCATCGATGCCGATGTCGGCCAGCAGTAACTGGGTCTCGATATCCTCGAGTAGTTCATCGTCGATGGCCTTTTTGCCAACCACCATGCTGGCGATGGCTTCACCAAAGCTGTTGCGGGTCTTGCTCAGGCCCTGTTTCAGACGTGCAAACAGCCCACCTTTAGGCTCAGAGGCCTGTGCCTGTTGCTGTTCCGGGGTGTCCGGATTGTCAGGAGAATCAGATTTCTTGTTTTTGCCGAAACCAAACATACTTTACAACTGTCTTAGACTCGCAGAGGATAACGGGGTTTGGCGCATATGCGCGGCGTTATCGTAACATTCCGCAGCCGCTGCGGAAAAAATAATTAACAGGAAATCACAAAATATGCGTTTATCTCCAGTTTTTGCCCTGACGGCGGCCATTCTTGCCGGTAGCCTGGGCTTTATACCTGAACCTGTCGGGGCCGTACACCGTGACGGCAAGGCCGATGTCCGGCAATACCAGCTCGATAATGGCATGAAGATCCTCGTCAAGGAGGACCACCGCGCCCCCGTGGTTGTGTCACAGGTGTGGTACAAGGTGGGTTCCAGCTATGAGCATAATGGCATCACCGGTGTGTCACATGTACTTGAGCATATGATGTTCAAGGGCACGAAGACCCTTGGTCCGAATGAGTTTTCAAAGATTATCAGCGCCAATGGCGGTCGCGAGAACGCCTTTACCGGCCGCGATTACACCGCCTATTTCCAGCGCATGCACAAGGACCGGATCGAGGTCAGCTTCCGCCTTGAGGCCGATCGCATGCGGAATCTGACCCTGCCGGAAGAAGAATTCGCCAAGGAGGTCAAGGTTGTCATGGAGGAGCGCCGTCTGCGCACCGAGGACAAACCCACCTCGCTGACCTATGAACAGTTCTCGGCAGCGGCCTACCAGACCAGTCCTTATCATCACCCGGTGATTGGCTGGATGGACGACCTGATGAGCATGGAAAACGACGATCTGAAGGCCTGGTACGAGCGCTGGTATTCACCGGCCAATGCGACACTGGTCGTCGTGGGTGACGTCGAAGCTGACAAGGTTTACCGACTGGCAAAGAAACACTTTGGTCCGCTGACAGGACCTGCAGTCAAACCAGTCAAGCCGCAGCGCGAGGTCAAGCAGCGCGGTGAGCGCCGCATTAAGGTCCGTGCCGAAGCAGAGGTGCCGTACCTGCTGATGGGTTACAAGGTGCCAGTGCTGAAAACGGTAGAAGATTCCAACGAGGCCTACGCCCTCGAGATGCTCGCCGGTGTACTCGATGGGGGCAGCAGTGCACGCCTGTCACGTGAACTTGTTCGTGGTAAACAGATCGCTGTATCAGCAGGGGCCGGTTATGACATGTACAACCGTATCGACAGCCTGTTCCTGTTCGATGGTCGCCCGGCCAATGGTCACACGATTGAGGATGTGGAAAAGGCCATCCGTGAGCAGGTTGAAGGTGTAAGAACAACGCTTGCAACACAGGATGAACTGGATCGTATCAAGGCCCAGGTTGTTGCAGCCAAAGTCTACGAGCTTGATTCAGTGTTTTACCAGGCCATGCAGATCGGCACACTTGAAACCGTCGGGCTGGATCACAGCCTGCTCGACGAATACGTCGATCGCATTCGTGCAGTGACGCCCGAGCAGATACAGGCAGTCGCAAAAAAATACCTCGTCGATGATGGCCTGACAGTGGCTGTACTTGAGCCATTAAATAAGAATCAACACGATCAGCTACCGGCTTCAGAGAAGGGAGACTCCAATGCGAAATAATTTAATGAACAGTTTCCTTGGTCTGCTGTTCTTTGTCAGCAGTGCTCACGCGGGCCCAACCATTGAACAATGGCAAACGACTAATGGCGCGCGCGTGTTTTATGTCAATGCGCCACAGTTGCCCATCGTTGATGTGCGTGTTGTGTTCGATGCCGGCAGTGCCCGTGATGGTGACAAGCCAGGGCTGGCTGGCCTGACCAGCAGCCTGCTTGACGAGGGAACCGGTACACTTGGCCCGGACCAGGTAGCCGAGCAATTTGAAGGTGTTGGTGCACAGTACGGCGCGGATTCGTTACGTGATATGGCAGTGGCGAGTGTGCGCAGCCTGACTGACAAGCCGATCCTCGACAAGGCACTGAACCTGTTCAGCGATGTCGTCGCAAAACCGGGCTTCCCGGAAAAGTCGTATGAACGAAATCGACAGGCCATGCTCGTCGGACTGCAGGTTGAGAGCAAACAGCCCAACAGCATTGCCAGCAAGACCTTCTATAAACAGGTATTCCAGGGACACCCGTATTCCATTCACGGCGCAGGTACTGAGGCCAGCCTTAACGCCATGACCTTGCAGGATGTGAAGGACTTCCATAAGCGTTATTACGTCGCCAGTAATGCAGTGATCGCCATTGTCGGTGCCGTCTCACGCAGTGAGGCCGAGACCATGGCAAATCGTGTCAGTCGTGACCTGGCGAAAGGTGAGCGTGCAGTGAAACTCGCTACCGTGCCTGCGCTTGAAAAGGCCGTCAACAAACGTATCCAGCACACCTCGCAGCAGACCCATATCCTTGTTGGGCAACCGGGTATGCATCGCGGTGATCCGGACTACGTCACCTTGTATGTCGGCAACCATATCCTCGGTGGCAGCGGACTGGTGTCACGCCTGAGTGATCATATCCGTGAACAACGTGGCCTGGCCTACAGTGCCTACAGTTACTTCCTGCCGATGCGCGAAGACGGGCCGTTTATCATGGGCCTGCAAACCAAGAACGACCAGGCCGATGAAGCACTAAAAATCCTCAACAAGGTTCTCAACGATTACATTACGAAGGGCCCGACTGCAGACGAATTGAAACGCTCCAAGCAAAACATCACGGGTGGCTTTGCACTGCGAATCGACAGTAACAAAAAGATCACCGAGTATGTCGCAATGATCGGCTTCTACGGGTTGCCACTGGACTATCTTGATACGTTTAACTCGCGGGTCGAGGCCGTGACGCTTTCTGATATCAAGGATGCCTTCAAACGTCGTGTGCATCCTGACAGACTGGTCACCGTGATGGTTGGTAACGGCAAGTAATGTTTGCCTGATGAAAAAAATTGCCTTGTTGAGCGTGGCCGCTGCGCTGGGAACAGGTTGCGTCACTGCGTATGCGCCACCGGCTCACAAGGCACAACCCACCGTACGGGTAGATACGAAAAACATAAATTCGGTGTTGTTCTTCGAGCAGGGCAAAGACTGTTCATTTTTACGGAAATTAGAAAAGCCGTTTAACCCCTACCTTAAAGGCAGTCAGCCATTGCCGTTGCGAGCGAATAAAATAATCGCGTTTAAGATCGGCTTTGCCAACCGGCGGGATGTGTGCAGTACAACACTTTCATTTGTGCCACGGCTGAACCATGATTACGTCATCTTCAATAAACTGAAACCACAGCAACGTGGAAAATTCAGTTGCAGTGTTAAAGTTATACGTAAACAACGCGGTGCGGGTGCCACCGCATGGCAGGACGAAGACACGCTCAGGATCCGCCAATCGCTAAAAACCTTTTCCACTGACGCGCCGCATTGTCGGTAATATAGCCCTCACCCCAACCCTCTCCCAAAGGGAGAGGGGTAGTGGGTCAGCAATCTTAAATTATAGTTTTCAGAATTGTCCCTTCTCCCTCAGGGATAACCAGCGCCTTAGCTGTAGTAGTATCACAGCTTAGACGAGTGGCTAGTCGTTCTATCAGAAGGTTAGGATGAGGGGGATGAAGGTGTGTGACGTTATTATATCCCTCACCCCAGCCCTCTCTCAAAGGGAGAGGGGGGGTAACGAGATCGTAATACGGAAAAATTTTATTGTTCTTGTACGTAGTTTTCATTGAAATGTTATAAGTAGACATGGCACGTCAAACCAACACACTGCGCATCATTGGCGGCACCCATCGGGGCCGCAAACTCAGCTTTGTTGATGCAAAAGGACTGCGGCCGACACCTGATCGTATGCGCGAAACCCTGTTTAACTGGTTGCAACCTGTGATCCATGGTGCGCGTTGCCTGGATCTTTTTGCCGGTAGCGGTGCGCTTGGACTGGAGGCACTGTCGCGCGGTGCTGCCGATGTTGTGTTCGTTGAGCGTGATGGTAAGGCGGCGAGGCGCCTCGACGAGAACCTGCAGTTGCTTGGCTACGAAACGATCCGCTGTCATCAACAGGCGGCACAGTCCTACCTCGAGCAAACACCTGAGCTGTTTGATGTCGTGTTCCTCGACCCGCCGTACCAGAGTGACCTGCTTGAACAGGTCATCGGCCAGCTGCAACAGGGCTGGCTTGCCGATGCGGCACGGATCTACATGGAGCATGACAGCAACCATCCCCGTCCAGAGCTGCCGAGTGACTGGACGCTGTTAAAAGAGCGCAAGGCTGGCCAGGTCACGGCACTGCTGCTGCGTAATGATCCCACCTGACTGCTGACACGACGGCGTGCGCGTGGTAATTTTGCGGCCATGAATATCACTGCTATATACCCGGGAACCTTCGACCCGATTACAAATGGTCACAGCGACCTGATCGAGCGTGCCACGAAGCTGTTCGACCGGATCATCGTCGCCGTGGCCGAGAACCCGGGCAAGGGCGCAACCTTCAATCTTGATGAGCGTGTCAGCATGGCACGTGAGGCCCTGGGTGGACTTGAGAAGGTTGAGGTCATGGGGTTTAATTCATTACTTGTTGAATTTGTTAAAGAAAATAATGCGTCTGTCATCCTGCGTGGCTTGCGTGCGGTGTCTGATTTCGAGTATGAATTCCAGCTCGCAGGCATGAACCGACGCCTTGCTCCCGAGGTTGAGACCCTGTTCCTGACCCCGGCGGAGCAATACGCCTATATCTCTTCGAGCCTGGTCAAGGAGATCGCGAGCCACGGCGGGGATGTCTCGGCGTTTGTCCACACGAAAGTCATGGCTGCACTGTCTGATAGGATCGGCTAATATACGCCCGCAGCCCGATTTAACGGGTGTTATTTATCCGAAGTTTAATGGAGTTTTTAGCATGTCCCTGATGATTACCGATGAATGTATTAACTGTGATGTGTGCGAGCCCGAGTGCCCGAACGAAGCCATCTATCAGGGTGATGAGATCTACGAGATCGACCCGGACAAATGCACCGAGTGTGTCGGTCACTACGATACACCACAGTGTGTAGACGTCTGTCCGGTGGACTGCATCCCGACCAACCCGGATCGTGTCGAGACTCAGGAAGAACTGCAGGCCAAGTATGAAGCTCTGCAGGCCGCGAGCTGATACCGGAACGCGTAGATAATGATTTTGATGAAAAAAGGTCCCTGTGGGGGCCTTTTTTGTTGGTGAAAAAAACAGGAAAGAAAGAGGCGTTGTAATGCATAAAGGGATATTCACAGTTGTCTTGCTGCTCTGCAGCCTGTTTGTCCAGGCCGCAAACCTGCCGCATGCAGGTATTGCATCGGGACATCCAATAGCCACCGAGGCCGGTCACGAGATACTGGCAAAAGGTGGGAATGCCTTTGATGCTGCAGTAGCGGTGTCGACAACACTCGCAGTTGTCGAGCCATACATGTCGGGCATTGGCGGCGGTGGTTTCTGGTTGTTACACCGTGAAAGTGACGGCAAGCAGGTCATGATCGATGGCCGTGAAATGGCACCGGGACGTGCCCACCGCGATATGTACCTCGATGAAAATGGCAATGTACAACGCAAGGCCTCCGTAGATGGGCCGTTGGCAGCGGGTATCCCGGGTGTACCGGCTGCACTCGAACACCTCGCAACACGTTATGGCAAATTGCCGCTTAAAGAATCCATGGCACCGGCCATCCGCGCGGCGCGTGAAGGCTTCAAGGCCGATCGTGTCTACCGTCGCCTCGCCGGTTTTCGCCTCAAGGCCCTGCAGGCCTCACCCTCTGCGGCTGCGATCTTCCTGGATAACAATGCCGTCCCGGAGAAAGACTTTATTGTGAAGCAGCCCGAGTTGGCCAATACACTCGAGACCATCGCCGAGCAGGGTGCGAAGGGATTTTACCAGGGACCACTGGCGCAACGACTCGTAACCGGTGTACGGGATGCAGGCGGTATCTGGCGTCTCGAAGACCTCGCACGCTACCGCGTGGTTGAACGTAAACCAATCGTCGGGCAGATCGGCAATGCACGTATTGTCTCGGTTGCACCGCCGTCATCCGGTGGCGTGGCACTGATGACGATATTGCAGCAACTTGAAGATTTTAGCACGGTAGAACGCAAGCGTCATGAACAACACCTGGTTGTCGAGGCGATGCGCCGTGCCTACCGTGATCGCGCCGAGTACCTTGGCGACAGTGATTTTGTCAACGTACCGGTCGAGCGTCTGAGTAGCCGCGTCCATGCCGATAAACTGCGTAACAGTATAGATAAACACTACGCGACACCCAGCAACAGGCTGCGCAAGACAGCGGTTGATGAAAGTGCTGGTCGTGATACCACACACTATTCAATTATCGACCGCGACGGTAACCGTGTCGCCGCGACCCTGAGTATCAATTACCCGTTTGGTAGTGGTTTCGTCGCGCCCGGTACCGGTGTGGTGCTTAATGACGAGATGGATGACTTTTCTGCCAAGCCAGGTACACCGAATGTGTATGGCCTTGTCGGCGGACATGCCAATTCAATCGCACCTTACAAGCGGCCGTTGTCGAGCATGTCGCCAAGCTTTATTGAATCCGACCGTGGTGTCGCCGTGATCGGTACACCCGGCGGTAGCCGCATTATTACGATGGTGCTGCATGCGATGCTCGATTACCTCGATGGCGGTGATGCCCAAAGCATGGTCAACAAACGGCGCTACCATCACCAGTACCTGCCCGATGTCATCGAACATGAAGAGGGCGCATTTACCCTTAACGAGGCGGCTGATCTGAACTTCCGTGGCCATATACTCAAACCGCGAAGTGATTTCGGCAACATGCATGTCGTGTTGTGGGAACGCAACGGTAACCGTGTCGATGCGGCAAGTGATCCGCGCGGTGTTGGTGCGGCAGTGGTCAAGTAAACACGATGCAGGATAACAGTGTCACAATGGCGAAGTTACTCGCCACGATGCCACAGCAGGGCAGGCTTGACTGGATTGGCATCCGTGAGGTCAAGCGTGAACCACTCACGATTGTCAGTGAAGTCGAGGTGCTTAAAAACAGCGGTCTTGCCGGTGATCACCGTACACAACGTGAAGGCGGTAAACGCCAGGTAACTTTGATACAGGCCGAGCACCTGCCGGTACTGGCTGCCATCACCGGCCATGACGTTATTCCACCGGAATGGTTGCGCCGGAACCTGGTTGTGTCTGGCGTCAATCTTTATGCCCTACGTAAGAGTCGTTTCATGATCGGCGATGTTCTGTTTGAAGGTGCGGGCACATGTCCGCCCTGTTCACGCATGGAAACGATCCTTGGCCCGGGGGGGTATAACGCCATGCGCGGTCACGGCGGTATCAATGCGAAGGTAATCGAAGGTGGTGTGATTCGTGTTGGGGATTGTGTAGAGATGATTGGCGAGGAAGGCTAAACTGCTTCGTCATTCTGGGCATGGCCCCTTTTATGTTTATTTCTTTTTGCTGCTTTCAGGCGACCAACCCTTTTCACGCATACAATTAAAATGCAATCGATCACGATGTGTATTGGTTCTACACACCTGTTGGCTGAAATCCTGTGACGTTATTTTGCCAACCTTGGGCTTACTCGTTCGCTTTGCCTCAATACGTTCCAATTGTTCAAAGAGTAACTGGTTGGTCTTTCTCAGGCATTGTGCATCATCACGGTAAAACGATTGCTTACCTTTATCGGGATGAGACCATTCTAGATTGTCTAATTGAACTGTACTGCAACCACTCATACCAAGCAGACTAATAAAAACGGTCAGGCCTTGTTTATATCGTCTCATGGTTTGCCGAACTCCATCAGTACAGCGGGTTGTTCATCGGAGTAGATAAAGCAACTGAAGCTGTTTGTGCAGTAAACCATCTTACATTCGGCACTGAGCTTATGATGCTTGTACTGTCCTTGCAGTTTTAATGAATCACTAAACCTGGCCACCTTTCCCTGTAAAACGGCATTATTATCGACCTTGATACTGACATCACCGGAAAGGCCATCGACCTCCCCAGTGAAATAGGAGGGTTCCTTCCCTTCACTAAAATAGTACCGCTGGGGTGTCGCTTGAATAACACACGCACTTAAAAGAAAAGGTGCTAACAAAAGCAATAATATCTTGTAGATATTTTTAAAATTCTGCCTCGAAACTGAATGCATATCAGCTTAAGATCTTAGAAGTTCAGGCCTGCGCGGAGTTGGACTACCCAGTTATCAGCACTCTGGTTTGCACTAAGACCAATGTTATCTTCTTCAGTGATCATGTAACGTGCACCTGCGCCAAGAAACAGGTTTTTATTGCGGTAATCAACATCGGCACCAACCTGGAATGTCCAGACTTCGCCATCATTACCAACATCTGAATCAACCCACATGTAACCAATGCCCGGACCTACGCCGACCTGTACTGAAGGGCTGACAGAAACATAATAACGCGGGTTCATTTCAAACGTTCTGACTTCGTAGTTACCATCATCAACTACATTGTAGTTAAACACTTGGCGGATCGTGCCAGTCGGTGGTTGAAACCATGGGCAATTCAGTGAAAGAGTAAGACCATTAACTGTATCAGTACCTGCACCAGGTAGCTTGAGATTCATACTGCCGGTAGTCACTCCAACCGTAAAATGTGGATCGAAATCATCATTTAAGAATGGGGCAATGGTCCAGCCATTGCCTTCCTGTGCCTGTGCCTGGCCAGACAACAATACTCCCGAACAAACGGATAGAAGGAGAAGATTTTTGAATTTTCCCATTGTTACAACCTCTTAAAATAAAACAACCAGCTGAATTAACCTTATAGAAAGGGGAACCATTATTATGCTTCGAGAGCATAAGAGGCAAGCAGTTGAAAGTCCAGTAAAAATTTAAGAATTACTCCACTGGTAGGAGGGGAAATTAGTATTGTCATACCTGATTTGACCCAGTAATAAGTCATTCTGGCTTTCGACGGAATGACGGAATGACGGAATGACGGAATACCATGACAAGCTTGGAATGACGAACCTTACTCGCCGGCTTGTTGTTTCCGATATTCTTCGATTTTTGTCTTTAGGTCAGGGTGTTTACCTGATGCAGCAGCCTTCTCAAACCATTTCATGGCTTCATCGATGTTTTCTTCAATACCGACTCCGCGTTCGTAGGCGATGCCTACCTTGATCTGGGCAACTTCGACACCGCCCTTGGCCGCGAGCAGGTACCATTCAAACGAGGTTTCATCACTCTTTTCGACACCCCAGAAACCACTTGCATACACCTGTGCGAGTCGGAGTGCGGCGAGTGCATTGCCCTTGCGTGCTTCTTCCTTGACGACCTTGAAGTTCGGGCGCATCTCTGAGCCGCAGTAGCCGACACCACCTTCAAGCCAGTATTCGCGGGCCAGATCATGCATGATGAACAGCTCGTCATCTTGTTCCTCGTCCTGTTCCTGGTCGTCGTGTTCGTCGGAATAGGTAAAGTTATAGAAGGCGAGTGAACCGATGGCGAAGGCGCCCACAGCATAGCCAAGGTAATGCTTTGTCTTGCGTGACTTCGACATGAACTGAGCCCCCCTCACGTCCACAGCATGAATTTATACTACTGCTAATACTGTGAGCTTACCAGCTGTGAGCCAGTAGCTATCTCAAAATTAGCGAGCGCAGACGAGACAAGGTAGTATGCCCCGATTTTTGGGTACAAAAATGAACGAATAAGCGGATGCCCTGACCCGGAGGGCAGGGTACGCATAATGAAGCCCGAAGGGGTTCTATGCGCATAACACGCAGTAAATGAGCATTATGAGTTCATTTTTCATCGTACCCCTCAATTAAATTATAAAAAGAGGGTGAACGCCGTATCGGTAAGCACAGCAATTTTGAGGTGCTACTTGACAGGTAGGCGTTCACGCCAGTCGAGATCCTGCGGCATAAACTCAACCTCTTCGAGAATGGCTTTGGCTTCTTCGTGTCGGCCAAGTGCTTCAAGGATCGTGGCCTTGAGACGTAAGGCATTCACGTCCTGTGGTTGCAGCTCAAGTGCCTGGTTAACCGTACTATGAGCAAGTCGGTACTGCTCGGTGGCGTAATACATCATGGACAGGTTGTGATAGGCCTTCTGGTAGATGGGTTCGTGTTGAATTGAAGTCTGGAAGTGTTCGATCGCCTCTCTAACCTGCCCACGTCGTGCATAGATAACGCCGATATCATCGAGTGCCTCGGCATTGGTCGGGTCGAGTTCGATGGCCTTGCTCAGGTCTTTGAAGGCATTGTCGAGGTCGTTCTTCCAGACGTAGTTGATGCCTCGTTTCGTGTAGCCATACGAGCTATCGGGGTTGTGCTTGAGGAAGGTCGTCAGATCCTCGAGACCGGCATCGAGTTCACGCATGCGACCCCGTGCGATACCGCGACCAAGGTAGGCACGGCTTAGACCCGGATCAAGTTCGAGGGCCTTGTTGTAGTGTTTGCGCGCATCAAACAGTTCGTTACGTGACAGGTGGTAGTCGCCGCGTTCCAGGGACTGTTGCGCAGTCGACGGTTCATCAGCTACAGGGGACTGCGCAGCAACGCCCAGAGACGTTAGCAGGAAAGCCAGTACCAAGTATGGCGTGATGCGCATCAGGACTCCTCTTGTTGCCCTTGTTCATGAATGCGAGGTATGTAACTATTTTAGTCGACCACTTCAACGTGGAGAGGTTTATGTCCTTTGTTAAAAGTATAGCAGCTGTATTAATGCTACCCCTGCTCGTGTTCTCGACAGCCCTGCAGGCCGCTGAGCCACGTGACATCTTCCTGGAAAATGAATCCTGGGCCGATATTCGTTTTGAGGCACGCGGTAGCGTGCAAGCTATGGCGACGGCCTATCACTTTGACATGCCGTCGATTAGCGCTGTTGTGTCGGGTAACGTGGCAGGGCCGTTAAATTTGGTTGGTGTGAAACTGGGTATCGCGTTCCAGGATACGAAGCAGGACTGGGAGATCTATGGTCTGTCACCCTTGCATGCGTTGAATGTGACGATTCAGCCTGGTGAGACAACACAACTTGGTGGTGTCGTGATGCAAATGGCGAATGGCACAGACCTTTCCGGCAAGGAACACTGGGTCATCATGCAGGTTGTCGTGCGTGACCCGCAACAGGGCGAGGTATTTTTCTACGCCCACGAACCGCAGGAGTAGTCGGCCGGTAAGACCACACTTCTGCAACGCCGTCACTCATCTGCATCGATTTTTCTCTATTAATTAGTCAATTACGCGGGTATTGATCTGCATTGGCGGTCATCCTATCGTACTAAAATGTATCCAGTATTGAGAGCCATGTTCATTGTGATGGGGTTGCTACTCATCACTGGCCTGTCAGCACCCGTGCTGCATGCGTCAGCGTCTAAGTATGACATGCTGCGTATCAGCTATGAATTGCGTAGCCAGCTAGCCGCACAGAACAGCATAGGACTGGATCGAAAACGACTACTCGAATTTTATAACGCACGTGAATTCACCCCGGCCTGGGTCGATAGCGAGGGACCAACGATCAGGGCGACCTTGCTCAGGCAGGCCTTTCATAATGCAGACGATGAGGGACTTGGTGTCGAGGCCTACCATCCGCAGCGTATTGCACAGCTATGGCATGCACACAACCCGGTACAGCTGGCCGAACTCGAAGCGTTGTTAACAGATGCTTTTATTCGCTATAGCGTCCATCTACGTGCAGGACGGTTCCAGGAAAGCGACTTTTACTGGGATATAACGCCACCCAACGTCAACCCGGTTGCCGAGTTGCGCTATTTATTGACCATAGAGAATTTCCAGGCTGCGCTTGGCCACCTTACACCATCACATACGGGCTACCTGCGCTTGCGTGAAGCCTTAAAAATCTATCGTCAGATAGAGAAGGCGGGAGGGTGGCCAGTAATGCCTGACGGGCCACTTTTAAGACCGGGGCGTTGGCATAAACATATTGCCGTGTTGCGGCAACGGTTAAAGGCTGAGGGCGATCTTGAATTAGGTCCGGTAAAAGATGCGCGGTTCTTTGATGATGCTGTCAGGTTCGCAGTTGAACGTTTCCAGGTTCGACACGGCCTTAAAG